>Ga0070729_10007606_pt1 | contig 10358 bp, 7 predicted proteins | sample tdDd472_FD_66725 | JGI IMG/M metagenome (GOLD analysis project Ga0070729, IMG submission 66725) | Marine sediment microbial communities from the Atlantic coast under amendment with organic carbon and nitrate - tdDd47.2 | ecosystem: Environmental > Aquatic > Marine > Coastal > Sediment | place...
AATTCAAATCGAATTGGACTCCAATATTGATGAATTTAGCGAGGAAGTCATCGTCACCAATTTAGAATTATTGCTCAATTATTCCAAGCGATTTTACAACCGACAATTTATCACCCGTAAACGGTTTGACAAAGATGTTGTGGTGAAATTTACAGACCTGTTGGAGGATTATTTTATGCAAGAAATACAAAAAGAACAGGGCATTCCCACCGTTTCGTATTTTGCGGACAAGCTCAAATACTCTCCCAATTTGTTTGAATGAATTAATCAAAAAATCAACCGACAAAAGTGTTTTAGAACACATCCATTATCAGGTAATAGAATTGGCAAAAAGCAATTTATTAAACAGCAATAAAAGCGTTTCTGAAATAGCCTTTGATTTGGGTTTTGAATACTCGCAATATTTCTGCCGCTTATTTAAAAAGAAAACAGGCATGGCACCTGTTGAATATCGAAAAGTTAGTTAAAATGGAATTGATACAACATACCATCAACTGGGTAAAAGGGGAAATTTTAGAAGCCATGATTATGGCAGCCTTTGGTGCTTTAATAATTAGAGTTGATGTAGCCAATGTTAAATTTCACAAAACTTCAAAATGCTGTATATCAACGACTTATAAAATAGTTCCACAAGCCAGCTGTTGTTGCTAAAATATCATTATAAGTTTTCCAATCGTGTATTCTGCAAATATTTGATAAAATATCATATCTTTTCATCCCACCAATAGCATGCTCTATTTTAATTCTTTGCCTAGCTAATTCTTTATTTTGTTGTTTTTGTTCGATGGTTAATTCACTACCTTTAGGCTTCTTATTTGGAATAAACACCTCCGCATTAGGGTATTCTTTTTCAAACCCCTGATAGCCTAAATCGATTCGAATTATAAATGGATCAAACCAGTTTTCTGTTGGAGGAAATTCCTCTTTTAATACGGTAAAATCATGTGTCTTCCCCACCCAACAATAGCTTACATAATGGATATACCTATCTAGTGTCTGGCCGAAAAGTTATAAGCCCCTGATATTGAGCTAAGAAGCGTGCTTTTGAGTTATGAAAGCAGCGATATAAGTCGTATCTTGCAAGAGTCATAAGTGTTGATAATCAACACTTTAGGTTTTCGAGTTATCCACAATTAGCAGCAGATAGAAAAATTCTGAAGATGCGTAAACGATTTGAACAGCAATTAAGTTTGGGAATAGTGCCCATAGGAGAAGTAAAATTAAATGATCGAAGCCGGCATCAGTTGCCACCCTTATTGAAGGCCTTACAATATGTATTTGTGACGCCTACATTGAATACTCAAGTATTTGCTTTGTTGGAAGATCGAGTACTGAAGGGCAAGCAGAAGACGGGTCGTTTGGGGATGAGTTTATGGGAGATGTTGGTCTTGAGTCTGACTCGGTTGAACCTTGATATTGATTACGATTTTTTGTTGGATTTGGCCAATAATCATGAGTCCTTACGGGGGATCTTGGGGGTTCACCCCAGTAATTTTACTAGAGGCCATCAATATAAAGAGCAAACCGTACGGGATAATGTGAGCTTATTGGATGAGACGCTTTTGCGAGAGGTCAATGAATTAATAGTGGCTCAAGCTCATGGTTTGATAAAAAAAAACGAGGGAGTAGAGGTCTTGGGCTTAAATATCAAAGTGGATAGCTATGTGGTGGAGAGTACGATTCATTTTCCAACGGATTTGAATTTGTTGTGGGATAGTGGTCGCAAGTGCATAGACACAATTGTTCATTTGTTGGACAGTGGCTTTGCACTTGATGAGTGGGGCAAACACAAGTATCAGTATCGCCAATTGAAGAATCATTACCGGCATACCTCTGAGATACATCGAAGGAAGGGAGCAAATTATAAAAGTCGGCTGGCGGGAGCAGTGAAGGCTTATTTGCTCAAAGCCCGTCAGATTAGTCAGAAAGTCAAGCAGAGCCTCTTGCAAGGAGCCCAAGGTGTGGTGGCAGGTCATGTGAGTATTGTTCAGTTTGGTTTATTAGAAGCCCTGCGGTATTACTGGCGTATGCTGGATAAACATATTGACCTAGTAGAACGTCGGCTATTAAAGGGAGAACAAATTCCTCATCAAGAAAAAGTGTTTTCGATCTTTGAACCTCATGTGGAATGGTTGAGTAAAGGCAAGTTGCACCGAGCCGTAGAATTAGGCCATAATGTGGCTATCGCTACGGATCAATACCATTTTATTATTGATTTTGAAACGATGATTGGGGTGAGTGATCCACAAACGGGACTTGAGATGGGCCAACGAATAGTGAAACAGTATGGGCCATATTGCCAATTGAAAAGCATCAGTTTTGACCGAGGGTATTATTCCAGTTTAATCAAAAAGGCCCTATGCGAAGATTTTGATCAGGTCATTATGCCCAAAAAAGGGAAAAGGAGTCTTAAGCAAGAAGCAGAAGAATCCCAGGAAGACTTTAAACGATTGCGCCGGGCACATAGTGCAGTAGAATCCAACATCAATCAACTGGAACATAATGGGCTGAATCGTTGTCCGGACAAAGGAGTAAAAGGCTTTAAGCGCTATGTGGCTTTGGGTATCTTGTCTTACAATCTTCATCGATTGGGCAAGTTGCTCATTAAAATAGAGAAGGCACAAGCTCAGCCACCACCCGTTAAGGCAGCATAGAGCCTACCAGAAAAGAGAAAAAAGTCACTCTACAAGGGAGTGGTATGCCCTCAAAACAGGAAGCAAATTGTTATGGAAATGCCATTAGGCCATTTTCCATCTATAGCATCACAAAAATGAAAAATTGGCCTGCAAAGGTGCTCCCCAGAAAGTGGTGCTTTGACCGAAATCTGGGAAAGGCATCGTTTTCGGCCAGACACTATCTAAAGTACTGATGATTAATGATTTGACGGTATGGCCTTTTTTCTTGCCACTATAGAAATCTTTTTGAATATCATGACTTGAAGGCCTTTGAATTCGTTGCTCCGTTCCATCTAATATTAATGTGTCACCTTTTATAAATTGATGGTGAAATAAGTCCACATTTTCAAAATCTCTAATTGGAGTATACCCATCTATCTCTAATGTGGTATAAATTATTTTCAAGCCAGTTCGAAATTTCCTAATTGCATTAGGCTGATCTATTTGAAATAGATATCCAAATAGATCAAAAGTAATTCCTGATTTTAACAAGAGTAAGGTGGCAAATATTAAATCATCTAGTTTACTGAATTTGGCTTTACTACCATTTGGGTTATGGGCTAACATATCTTCGTAAGAATAACCATTTAGCTCCAAATAAACCTCATTACAACGCTTGCACAAATCATTAAAACTTTGACTATCAACACTTAACACAGATTGCCATTCTCGTTCATTTTTTGGACGGGGGATATTCGATAGCATTTTTCATTAAAGATAAGGAGTTAACATTGGCTACATCAAGTCTATTGTATGTAGCGCATTACTCTGGAAATTTGGTACAACGCCTTATACAAAAGCATTGATTATTCCTTTGTTCATCCTAGGCTTTATTCCTTTATTTATGGGCATCTCCGGTGCGATTATGAATAAAAACCGCATCCCCATATATCAAGAAGCATGGCAACAGGACAAACATCAATTTATGTTGGCAGAAAAAGACAGAGTAGAAAGTTTTGATGAAATTTTCAAATACTCTTATCCTTTTGCCTTCATTTTTACTGTTGGTGGAGCGATTCTGTTCTTTCTGGTAGGTTCACCTAATTGGAAAGCTATAAGTCTGGCAATGATGTCTTTGGGTTTAATGGCTTATTTTGCTGACTATTTTGCTGCTGAACGGGCAGAAATATATCTTAATTACATTGAAAAGGCAATAGAAAAACCTGTGCCTAACAAAGGCTAAAACGGCAATAGCCCCTATGCGAGGCTACTGCGTTTAGCCAGACCGCTGGATGTGTATAATCGTCAATTTTGGAGGAGGTTGTTTTTGTGTTAGACTAGGCAGGTTTGATGATAATGACCTAAGCTACTTGAAGAAAATCTAACGCAGTATAACGCAAAAAGAGCCCGCCATAAAGTGTCGAGTATATGGTTCAGCTACTTAAGACTGCAACTCACAGGTTATTTCGCATAGATTGCCATATACTTGGCGATGTATTTTCCGATCACATCGAATTCTAGATTGATCAAATCACCTACTTTAATGTCTTTAAAGGTGGTGTGCTCATAAGTATAGGGGATAATCGCCACCGAAAATTCATCTTCTGTGGCCTGAACAACCGTTAGACTTACCCCATTGATGCATACGGATCCCTTATCGACCAATAAATGTTCCGGACTAGCTTGGTAACGAAAGTGAAAGTACCAGCTCCCATCCAGTGTTTCTACTTTGGTGCATTCTCCTGTGGTATCGACGTGGCCCTGCACCATGTGTCCATCTAATCGACTGCCTGCGATCATTGCTCTTTCAAGGTTGACGGCATCTCCAACGACCAATTGGCCAAGGTTGGACTTATCCAATGTTTCTTGAATGGCGGTAACGGTGTGTTGACTTCCTTCCTGTTTTACGACGGTCAGGCAAACACCATTGTGCGAAACACTTTGATCGATCTTCAATGCATGGGAAATAGGAGAGGAGAAGGTGAAGTGCACATTCGATCCTTCTCTTTCAATCGCTTCTACACTACCTAGAGCTTCAATAATTCCTGTAAACATAATTGATATTTATACAGAAGAGCCAGCAAAATTCGCATTTCACTGGCTCTTCCGGTTGATTTATCGAAAGTAGGCAATCTTAATTGCCACGCAACAATTCTATATAACCGCTCAATTTATCTGGCGATTCTGTGATGCCAGACACTCGTCTTTCGAAGACCAAGCAAGTATAATAATAAGTACCACTGGCTAATGGTTCGCCAGCTAGATTCGTACCATCCCAATTGATGTTGGGGTCGGTCGTTTCGAATACCACTTGTCCCCACCTATTGAAGACCTTCAACTGGATGTTTTCAATAAAGCAGAATGGATAAGGTTTAAAGATCTCATTCTGACCATCCCCATTAGGTGTAAAGGCATTGGGTAGAGTGTAGTTTGGACAATTATCAACGCAGAATGTATTGCTGAAATCGCTGGTGTTCCCCAATGAGTCATAGGCTACTAATTTGTAGCAACCTGCGATGCCAATAGCAGGCTTATGCTCATAAGTATTGGTGAAGGCATCATCTATTCTCACAATCTGCTCGAAGGTGCCTCCTTCGGTAGGTGCATAATAGATGTCGTAGCCAGCCACATCATCTCCTATTTCTGGGCATAATTCAGCGGGACTAATCCAGCTCAATGTATTAAAGAGTAAATCTTCATTCGTACAATCTATCTCAGTATCACAGACATTGGATACATTCAATTCTGGTGGACATGGCGGTACATCATCCATTGGAATAGAACAAGCTTCTTGAGAGGCATTGATAATAGGCGATATAACCCCATCGACCCCATAAGAGCCAATACTAATCACCTTATAGCAGTATTCCGTGCCGTTGTCGAGTCCGGTATCGATAAAATTAGGTTCGACTGTGGTTCCAATGGTGTCAAAAGTGCCGCTTATATTCTCGCGAAGAACCAGGTATTGGAAATTATCCCAAGGCACTATTTCTGTCCAGCTGAGCCTATTGGCATTATCGGTTGGAGCAATAGACAAGAAGACCGAGGACGCGGCATTGGTCGTGCCTAATAGATCATCTTCATTAATGTAGAAGTTGATCTTATAACTATAGGCCTCTCCACTGGTATTTAAGGTATTATCGACAAAGCAGGTATCATTGGCCTGAGCAAAGAATTGACTAGTAAATTGCACCCCAATAGATTGGAAGTCAGCGTCATCCTCTGTTTGTCCGGTGGCCCGCAATACTTCATAAACATATGGACCTGGATTCAAGAGGGTATCCAAATCACCCACCTTAGGTTTAGACCAACAGACTTCCATGAGGCCATCCGTTGCGGAAGTGGTTTGGACATCTACATTGGTGATGAGTGGAACATCGCGGTTGAGTTGTACACAAACCTCATCTGACGGTAAACTCTGGGCACCGTTGAAGGTGTAAAGCCCACCTGGAGTAGTTTGCGCAAATTCACCTAAAATTCTATAGCAGTAAGTTCTACCCTGGTCAACAGTAGGGTCGAGGTAGATATATCGACCATCTGCCACCTCCTGGATGGGAACAGGAGTAAGTTTGGTATAACCTTTACCTTCCAGTCCGGGATCACAAGTGTCTATCGGGAAATTATTGCTGCCTTCCCGTCGCCAAACGGTGAATCCTCTGAAGTAATTATCGGAAGCATCCTCACAGGAATAGGGTAATTCCCAGCTAACATTTACCTGCCCGGAACCCGCTAAGGCCCTTACATCTTCTGGCGGTGGGCCGACTACTTTGATTCGGACGGTTTTTAGCGTAGCTAAGCCCGTGGTGTCTCCGAAGAAGTTGTCCACAGCCCGGAAAACCACCGAATAGTATTGATCAAATATATGATCACAGGTGGTTTGCCATTGGAAAACTTTGCTGACTGGGTCGTTTTGAAAGGTATTATTATTAGGTAAGAAAGTAGCAGGAGAATTGGGCACCTCAAATGGACCACCCAATGCCGTTAGCCGAACCCTTTGATTCGTTTCGAAGATAGGTGCAGTGGCCACAACATTGATTTCTACTAGCTCTCCAGCAATTACGCAAATCTCTTCAACGGAAGTCTCAATGACGGGGGGCTCGTTCTCACATTCTTCAATTAATATCTGCATATCTCGAATAATGGTATCCAAAGGAATACCATTTCTATATTCTACGATGATAATGGCATAGTTGTATTCACCTGCTCTTTGCGGGGCATCCCAAACTATATCCCCGGTGATTTCATCGATCGTCAGGTTATTATTGACGCCACTATTAATTTCATCTGGGAAAGAATAATTAGGAACTTCCATTCGGATATCTTGCTGCGGTATGATCTTGTGGTAAGATAAACTATCCCCATCCGAGTCAAAGGCATTCGGATTGTGAGTAAAGACTTTACCTACACAACCAATATCTATGGGAGGTTGGAGCAAAACCGGGGTATTATTACAGCCTTGAAATTGGGGGTTGGGAAAAGTATATCTGGTTTCTATATGAAATTTAACCTGATCGGAATTGGGCGCATTAACATTCAAAATCCCAGCATTCCGGTTGGGATCTGTCATGGAAAGCACATAGGAGCCACGGGATAAATAGGTGTGAAAGGCCGTGTAGATATTGAATTTGGTATCATTTTCCAGGATAATACCTTGTGGTGGGCTTCCAGGACCATTAGCTCGGGCTACTCGCTCGCATCGTCCATCCCCCCAACAAATGGTCAAAGTATCTCTATCTGCTGGTCGGCTACTAGCCTTTGTGTAGGTAACAATAGTAGCTTTGATCGTCAAACTTTCGGTACAATCTCCGATTTGTTCGACGGTGATTTCCCCGGCTCTGTTGTGCGTTGCCCAAACTGGCGTAGTTCCGAGCAATACTAACAATATGGTAGGTAGCAGGAGACGTAGTAAATTATCTTTTGGCATCATTCCCTTATTCTTTTGTCGAATGCTGAGCGGTGTTGAATGGAGGTGTTGCGACTACGTTGTTGGTAGGTAACGACACTTGTCTTTAGACTAATACAGTAGAAAGACGATTTTCCACCCTAACCCAATTATGGCTTACGCTAAGCTTTCCGACAAATTAAATAAACTTACGGAAAAACGCTAACGTTTCTCATGGCATGTACCTTTTCACAACGCAGAATAGCTGCAAATTGTTTCTAGCGGACAATGAAGATGTCTAAAAATAACGGCTTGGGTACATTTCCGGCGAATAAAATCCATACCCATACTGATTTGAGCTAGAAAGCCTATTCCCCCCGTATCAATTCGATAAAGCCACTGAGTAGTTGAGGTGTTTGCTCCTCATTGGAAAAACGATTTTCAAATACGGTACATGTGTAATAATAAGTACCACTGGCCAAGGCTTCCCCCGCTAGATTATTCCCATCCCAATTGATGGCAGGATCGGTGGTTTCATACACGACTTGTCCCCAGCGATTGAAGGCTTTGAATTTGACGCTCGTAATAAAACAATAGGGAAATGGCGTAAATAGATCGTTTTGGCCATCTCCATTGGGGGTAAAGGTGTTGGGTAATTGATAGAAAGGACAGTTGTCCACACAAACGGTATTGCTAAAAGGACTTCTATTGCCTAAGGTATCAATAGCGACTATTTTGTAGCAGCCTGCCAGGCCATTTTCAGCCCGGTGTTCGAAATTAATCATCGAAGGATCATCAATGGAGGCAATGAGACTAAATTCGCTTTCCTCATTGCGGGCATAATATAAATCGTAAGCCTGGACATCGGCTCCCTCTTCTGGGCATAGACTCGCTGGACTTTCCCATTGTAGCGTATTTACTAATTCAGCTTCATTTTTACAATCAAATCCACTATCGCAGACATTTGAGACAGTGAGTATGGGGGCACAGGGCGCTACATTGTCTAATGGAATGGCGCATACCTCCTGAGAATAATTGATCAGGGGATCCACGATATTATCTATTCCATAGGTACCCACGCCCTTAATTTTGTAACAATACGACTGGCCGTTTTTCAAACCCTCATCTCGATAGCTCAAATCGGTTACGGTAGTGATCGAATCGAATGTACCACTTGCGTTTTGCCGATAGACAACATAGTGATAATTATCCCAAGGAACCAGTGCTGACCAACTCAGTTGATTGGCTTGATTGGTGGGGGCAATCCCGAGGAATATCGAAGAAGCTGGAAGTGTTGCCCCTGCGAAACGGTCTTCTTCCACATAAAAGTTGATACGATAACTGTAAGCCTGGTCATTGGTATTCAAACCTACATCTGTGAAGCAGGTATCATTAGCCAAGGTAAAAGTAGGACTCGTGAATTGTACGCCAATGGATTGGAAGTCGGCATCTTGTTCCGTTTGGCCATCGGCCCTTAATACTTCATAGACATAGGGGCCTGGATTGGCAATGGTGTCGAGATCGGTGGGATCGGGTTTAGACCAGCATACCTTGATTGTACCATCCGAAGTAGCGGTTGTTTCCACATCTACATTTGTAATCAGGGGGGCATCCCGATTCGCTTGTAAGCAGGCTTCTTCGGAAGGCAAGCTTTCTACCGGATTGTAAGAGTACAAACCTCCTGCTGTAGTTTGGGCAAAGACCGCCAAAATACGGTAACAATAGCTTCTTCCGGGTTCAACGGTTTCATCCAGGAAGCTATAGCGATTATCCGTCATTGTTCGGATGGGAAAGGGAGTTAGTTGCGTATAAGCTTTGCCATCCAAGCCCGGCTCACAGGTATCCAAGGGGAAGCTATTACTCCCCTCTCGCCGCCAAACTGTAAATCCCTGGAAAAAATTATCTAAAGCATCATCACAATCATAGGGGAGTTCCCAAGTCACTAAGTTATTACCAAGGGTAGAGGTCAAGGTCACGTCTTCGGGGGGAGGGCCCACGACTTTTATTCGAATCGACTTTAAGGTAGCTAGGCCTGAAGCATTGCCGAAAAAATCATCTACGGCCCGAATTACAACAGTATAATATTGGTCAGATATATGTTCACAAGTGGTTTGCCACCTCAAAAACTTGGTGACTGGATCTTCTTCAAATAAGCCGGTATTGGGCTCGAAGGTGGCAGGGGAGATAGGCTCTTCAAAAGGACCACCAGAGGCGGTTAATTTTACTTTCTGCTCCGTTTCAAATAGGGGGGCTACCGCGTTCACTTCAATTTCAACCAACTCTCCTGCAACAACACATATTTCTTCTACGGATGTCTGTATGAGTGGTGGTTCATTATCGCAGGCATTCACTAGGATTTGCATGTCTCGAAAAACGGTATCAATGGGTATGCCATTGCGATATTCCACAATAATGATAGCTAAGTTGTATTCACCTGCCCGCTGCGGCGCATCCCAGACAATGTCGCCCTTTCGCTCATCAATGCTTAGTTGGTTATCGGGCCCTGGGCTGATCTGATTCGGAAACGTATAATTGGGAACATCCACTCGTACATCTTGTTGTGGGATAGCGAAATGGAAAGAAAGACTATCATTATCTTCATCTACAGCGGCAGGATTATGGGTGAAAACTTTCCCCACACAACCAATATCGACCGGAGCCTGGACCAATACAGGGGTATTATTACAGCCTTGAAACTGGGGATTGGTGAAGGTATACCGGGTTTCAATATGAAAGCTAATTTGATCAGAATTAGGAGGATTTACATTTAGAATTCCTCCATTTCTATTCTGATCGGTCATCGAAATAACGTAGGAACCCCTTGAAAGATAGGTATGTAAGCCTCTATAAATATTGACCTT
>Ga0070729_10007607_pt1 | contig 10358 bp, 10 predicted proteins | sample tdDd472_FD_66725 | JGI IMG/M metagenome (GOLD analysis project Ga0070729, IMG submission 66725) | Marine sediment microbial communities from the Atlantic coast under amendment with organic carbon and nitrate - tdDd47.2 | ecosystem: Environmental > Aquatic > Marine > Coastal > Sediment | place...
GCCTGGCGCGCTTCAACGTGGCCCTGGAAGATGAGAACACGCCCGCCTGGAAGGGCAATTTCTTTACCGGCGTGCCGGCCCCGGCCGGTGCCGGTCTCGTGCTACTGCCGATGGTGCTGGCATTCCAACTCGGCGACGAGATTCTGCGCTCCCCTTGGGTGGTGTCGTTCTTCCTGCTCGGCGTCGGCGCGATGTTCGTCAGCGCCATCCCAACCTACTCGTTCAAGAAAATGGTGGTGCCGCGCAAGCGGCTGCTGGCCATGATGCTGACGGTGACGATGATCATCGCCTTCATCGCCAGCCTGCCGTGGCTCAGCCTGTCGATCATTCTCGGCAGTTACCTGGTTTCCATCCCGTTCGCGATCCGCGCCTACAGGCGCTACGAGGCGGGCGAGGAAATCGACGAGGACCTGGACGAGGACGACCTGGAAGCCGTCTAGAGCACGGTCGACGCCCCTAGGACAATAACGGGGAGGAAAACATGACGACAATCGTCAAAATCATCGATATCGATGCCACACCGGAGGCGGTCTGGGCGAAAATCGCCGATACGGCACGGGTATCAAACCTGATCGGGTTCGTGGGTTCCAGTGAACAGAACGGTGACGTGCGTATATGCAATCTGGAAGGCGGCGGGTTCGTCGTCGAGAAAATCGTCAGTGTCGATCATGACCTAAAACGCGTTTTCTACTCGATCACCGATTCGCCACTGGGGATGGAAATCCATGGCGCATCCATGCAAATCGAGGAGAACGGTGCGGGCGCGCGTCTGGTATGGACCGTCGACTTCCTGCCCGCTGAGGTGAGTGGCGCCTTGTACCCCTTACTCGAAAGTGCCGCCGAGGACATGAAATCCACGCTCGCGAATTGAGCCGCGAGAGGGCAGGGACCGCGACGGTTCCCAATTCAAGCTTTAGTACCCGCCCTTGCGCTTCGATTCCGGCAGTCCCGCGATCTTCGCCGCCTGCTTGGAAGGCTGCAGGGGAAACAGTTCGTAAAGATCATTGGAACTGATCTTTTCGCCCCAGGCGCTGGACATGGCCTTGACCATGGTGCGGTCGTTAGGCTGGGTCTCGGCGTTTTCGAAGTACTCCTCGCGCAGGTAGTTGACCACGTCCCAGTGGCGCGCGGTCATTTCTTCGATGCCGTCGGCGGCGGCGATTTCCGCGGCGACGGATTCCGACCAGTCCTCGGCATTCACGAGATAACCGTTGTCGGTGGTTTCGAGATCGCTGTAACTCATGGAAGGGCTCCGGTGTTCGTCTTCATTTTATAAATAATGAATATGAAGGCGGCTCGCTTCAACCCCAGATTTGCTATGGATTTTGGCCGCGCCGTCAGCCGCGACCGCGCGGCTTGAAGGCATGGAAGCGATAGACCTTGAGCCCGCCGCTGTCGAGCGCGCTCACCAGCGCCGCCAACGCCTCCAACTCCGCGAAGACGCCATCGACGATCTCCAGCAGTTCCGCCTTGTTCGTGGACGCGAGGAAATTGAACAGGCTTTTGAACACCCGCATCCGGTAGGCATGGGTGATGTCCTCGCCGGGCTGCACGTCGAAGCCGGTGTTGCGCAACAGCGCCTGCACGACGTCACTGGGCCAGAGGTGAACGGCTTCCGGCTGTGCGTCGGCCCAGGCTTGCACCGTGGCGTTCGGCGGGTCGGTGCTGGGCAGCACGAAGTCCGTGTACCACAGCTCGGCATTGTCGCGCATGGACTCGAACACCTTGCCCAGCAACGATTTCTTGTCCGCCGCCATGTAGAGGCTTTCCAGCGATATGCAGGCGTCGTATGCGCGGGCCTTCAGTTTGATGTCGTCGAAAGCGGCGAAATTCACCGGGGCGCGCTTGGCCAGGCCGGCGCGCTTGACGCGTTCCTTGCCGATCGCCGCCAGTTCCTCCTGGTTCTCATAGCCGGTGACCCAGGCACTGGTGTCCTCGACGATCTTCTGCCCGGCGCCGCCGAGCCCGGCGCCGATCAGCAGCAGGCTGTTGCGCTCCGAGAGCCCCATCAACGGCACGAACTCGCGCAGGTAATCGGCCTCGCCGCAGCGGACAAAGCCGTCACCCCACAGCCTTTGCGCCACCTGCAGGCGCGATTCCGGCCAAAGGGCGCCGGGTTCGTCGTCGAATTCCTCTTCGAAATCCTCTTCATCATCGTCCGGCTCATCGTTGAGGTCCCGGCGGCGGCGAAACGGTTCCACGAACCAACCGAGGAAACGCCTGAGCCGCGACCGCTTGGGCTTCGTCATGACGGAACCAGAAGTTCCAGGAGCCCACGGCCGTCCGCCGCCTCGGCCGGGACGCGGGGCAGGGTGCGGATCGGGATGCTGGGTTCGAAACGCCGGAGCGTGGCGACGGTCTCGGTGAGCGGCACCGGCTGGTCTTCCGACTCGCTCACCACCACGCCGGCAACGGCGCAACCGCGCGCCCGCAGCGCCTGCAGCGCGGTCAGCGTATGGCTGAGCGTGCCGAGATAAGACCCGACGACCAGCAGCGCCGGCAATTCCAGCGCCGCGACCCAGTCCAGCACCGTCCGGGTTTCGTCCAGCGGCACCATGACGCCGCCAACACCTTCGATCAGGGTGTCGCCATCATGGCCGGCGACCCGCTCGCGGCAGAAACGGACAAGGTCGTCGAAGGGCACCGAGCGGCCTTCGCGCGCCGCCGCCATGTCGGGCGACAGGGGGGCCTGGAAACGCCAGGGCGAAATCGCCGCGACGGCATCCGCCGTCGCGTCCTGGTCGAGCGCGCGCAGCAACCGCACACTGTCGCTTTCGTCGAAATCCTCTGGCGTGAAGCCGCTGATCACTGGCTTCAAAACCCGTACGTCACGGCCCATTGCACCAAGCGACCGGGCCAGGGCGGCGGTGACGTAGGTCTTGCCGACGCCGGTCCCGCTGGACGTGACGAACAGTGCCGTTATGGCCGACCTCCGTTCAGGACCCGATCGCGGACCAGCGCCGCCAGGCGGTCGACGTCGGCCTCCGCGTGACCGGCGCAAAAGGTGATGCGCAGCCTCGCGGTGCCGTCCGGCACCGTCGGCGGGCGGATCGGTACCACCAGGAATCCCTCGTCCTCCAAGAGCTTGCCGGCGGCCATGGTCTTGTCCGTATCGCCCAGGATCACCGGCACGATGGGGCTTTCGGCCAGGCCCAAATTGACGGCGCGGGTGAAGCGCCGGGCGAGCTCCAGCGGCCGGGCGGCGAAGGCGGGGTCTGCCTCGATCAGGTCGAGGGCGGCGATCGCCGCCGCGACATTCGCCGGCGGCAGGCCGGTGGAATAGATGAAGGTGCGGCACCGCGTGCGGATCAGGTCGGTCACCGGTTGGCTGGCGCAAAGATAGCCGCCGTAGCCGCCGATGGCCTTGGAGAGCGTCCCCATCTGCAGGGGCACCGCATGGCGCCGGCCGTTCTCGTAACTGGAGCCGCGGCCGCCGCCGACGACGCCGATGCCGTGCGCGTCGTCGGTCATCAGCCAGGCATCGAATTCGCCCGCCACCGCCACCAGTTCGCCCACCGGCGCCAGGTCTCCGTCCATGGAAAAGACACCGTCGGTGACGATCATGGCGTGCGGATGCTTGCTCCGGTGTGCTTCCAGAAGTTGGCGCAAATGATCGAGATCGTTGTGCCGGAAGATGAACTGATCCGCGCCGGAAAGCCGGCTGCCGAAATAGATGCAGGCGTGCGACAACTCGTCCATGAATACCGCGTCGCCCTGGCCGACCAGCGCCGGAATGACGCCGGAATTGGTCAGGAACCCGGATCCGAACACCACCGCGTCGTCGCTGCCCTTGAGACGCGCCAGGCGTTGTTCCAACGCTTGGAACAGCGGGTGGTTGCCGGTCACCAGCCGGGACGCGCCGGATCCGACGCCATAGCGTTCGATGGCTTCGGCGGCGGCGGCCTTGAGCGCCGGATGGTGATTGAGGCCGAGGTAGTCGTTCGACGAGAAGTTCAACAGCCGCCGGCCGCCGCGTTCGACGACGGCGCCTTCGCGGGGATCGGTCGTCGCCAACCGGCGCAGCAGATGCTGGCGCTCCATCTCCGCCAGCTTGGCGCTCGCGAAGGCGTCCAGCGAGGCGCTGTCGCTCACGGGGTCCACTCGTCCAGGCGCGCCGACCATTGCCCGACCACGTCGACGACCGCGTCGGTCAAGGTCGAGAGATCCGTGCGCGCCATGGTGAACGACGGCATCAGGTAGACCACGTTGCCGAACGGCCGCACCCAGCAGCCGCGATCGAGGAAACACTGGCGGATCCAGTACATGTCGCCCAGCGTGGTGAGTTCGACCACGCCGATGGCACCCTTGACCCGCACGTCGGTGACGCCCTCGACGCTTCGGCAGGGCTCCAGCGCTTCCTTCAGGTGCGCCTCGATGGCCGCCACCTGCTCGAGGCGCGGCTCGCGCTCGAACAGGTCGAGCGACGCATTGGCCGCGGCGCAGGCGAGCGCGTTGCCGGTATAGGTCGGCCCGTGCATCAGGCACTTCTCCAGCGCGTCATCCAGGAACGCCTCGAACACGCGGGCCGATGCGATCGTCGCCGCCAGCGCCAGGGTGCCGCCGGTGAGCGACTTCGACAGCGTCATGATGTCGGGCTGAATGCCGGCCTGCTCACAGGCGAACATGGAACCCGCGCGGCCGAAGCCGACCATGATCTCGTCGAGGATCAAGAGCAGGCCATGCCGGTCGCAGACCTCGCGCATGAAGCGCACCACGTCCGGATCGTGAAACAGCATGCCGCCCGCACCCTGTACCAGGGGCTCCATGATGACGGCGGCGGTGCGCGTCTTGTTTTCCGCGACGAAGGCCTCGAACTGCACGCGTTCCGCCTCGTTCGTCGGCAGGTCGGCGGCCAGTTGCTGCGCCATCAGGCCATGGAAGGGACCGTGCATGATGTTGTCGGGATCGCCGATGCCCATGGTGCCGATGGTATCGCCATGGTAGCCGTTCCGAAACGCGATGAACTTGTTGCGTCCCGCTTCGCCGTTGTTGATCCAGTACTGCACCGCCATCTTCATCGCCAGTTCGACCGAGACCGATCCCGATTCGGAGAAGAACACCCGGTCCAGATCGCCCGGCGTCATCGCCGCCAGGCGCGTCGCCAGGGTGAAGGCGGGCTCGTTGGAGAGCCCGGCCAGCATGACGTGCGGCATGGTTTCCATCTGGCGGATGACGGCTTCGCGGATATGCGGGTGGTTGTAGCCATGGCAGGCCGACCACCAGGATGCGATGCCGTCGATCAGTTCGCGGCCGTCTTCCAGGACGATGCGGCTGCCCTGGGTGGCGCGCACCGCTTGCGGCAGCGGCGAGGTCCGCATCTGGGTGTAGGGCATCCAGATGTGGTCGTAGCCCTCATCGAACCAGGACGGCCGGGACGGGGCGGGGTCGGTCATGGTCCTGGCGTGCCGGTGACGCCCAATCGTTCGAACAACTCGTCGTCGCGGTCGCGGCCCGGATTGCCGGTGGTCAACAGCTTCGGCCCGACGAAGATGGAACTGGCGCCGGCCAGGAAGCAGAGCGCCTGGAACTCGTCGCTCATCTGTTCGCGCCCGGCCGACAGCCTGACAACCGAATCCGGCATCATGATCTTGGCCACGGCGATGGTGCGGACGAACTCCAACGGGTCCAGGTCCGGCGCGTCGGCCAAGGGCGTGCCGTCCACCGGCACCAGCAAGTTGATCGGCACGCTTTCCGGATGCGGCGCCAGGTTGGCCAGCGTCACCAGCATGTCGGCGCGGTCGCGCCGCGCCTCGCCCATGCCGACGATGCCGCCCGCGCAGACCTTCATCCCCGCCCGGCGCACGGTCGAGAGCGTGTCCAGCCGGTCCTCGAAGGTGCGGGTGGTGATGATCTCGCCGTAGAAGTTCTCCGACGTGTCGATGTTGTGGTTGTAGTAGTCGAGGCCCGCTTCACGCAGGCGGCCCGCCTGACCCTCGGTCAGCATGCCGAGCGTGGCGCAGGTCTCCAGACCCAGTTCCTTGACGCCGGTGACCATGTCGCAGATGGCGTCGATGTCGCGGTCCTTGGGATTGCGCCACGCCGCCCCCATGCAGAACCGCGTGGCGCCGCCGGCCTGGGCCTGGCGCGCTTCGGCCAGCACGGCATCGACGGGCATCAGCTTTTCCGCCGCCACGTTGGCGTGGTGGTGCGACGATTGCGGGCAGTAGCCGCAGTCCTCGGGGCAGCCGCCGGTTTTCACCGAAAGCAGATTGGACATCTGCACCTGGTTGGCCGGGAAGTGATCGCGGTGCAGCGATTGCGCCCGGTGGATCAGGTCCATGAACGGCAGTTCGAACAGCGCTTGCGCCTCGTCCGTTTGCCAGTCGTGGCGGACGTCGGTTGCGGCGTCGGCCAATTGCGTATTGGTTTGCATGATGTTCTGGATACTATGAGATGGCGGCTTTTGGTCAAGCCGGCATTGCTGATTTTGGGGGGCGACATGGACCGCGACGAACTTTGTTTCACGCCGGCGACGGAACTGGCGCGAATGATCCGCGACAAACAGGTGAGCGCGCTGGAAGCGACCGAGGCGGTGCTGTCGCGCATCGCCGAAATCGAGCCGCATATCAACGCCTTCATCACCGTCTGCGCCGACGAGGCCCGGGCCGCCGCGATTGCCGCCGACGCGGCGCTGGCCGCGGGTGACGACATCGGCCCGCTGCACGGCGTGCCGTTGGGGGTGAAGGACCTCCTCAACACCAAGGGCGTGCGCACGACCTTTGCGTCCCATGCCTTCGCCGACAACGTGCCCGACGCCGATTGCGTCGCCATGGCGCGCTTGCGCGCCGCCGGCGCCATCCTGGTCGGCAAGACGACGACACCCGAATTCGGCCACAAGCCGATGACCGAGGCGCCGCTGTTCGGCCAGACCCGCAATCCCTGGAACCTGGAACGCACGGCGGGCGGCTCGTCGGGCGGCGCCGGGGCGGCGGCGGCAACCGGTTTGGCCCCGCTGCACGTGGGCACCGATGCCGGCGGCTCGACGCGCATCCCGTCCGCCGCCTGCGGCGTGGTGGGGATGAAACAGACGCTCGGCCTGGTGCCGCACGACATGAACGGGGAGACCTTCGGCCTGTTCTCGTTCATCAATCCCATGACCCGCACGGTGGCCGACGCCGGGCTGATGCTGAGCACCATGATCGGCCCGCACCCGAGCGACATCCATTCGCTGGGCCGCGCGCCCGCCGGCGACCTGGCCAGGGCCGCGAAAGGCGAGGGGGATTTGAAGGGCGTCCGGGTCGGCTGGCGCCTATTCCTCGGTAACGACGTGATCGATACCGAAACCCGCGAGATCTTCGAGGCCGCATTGCCGGCGTTCGAGGAAATGGGCGCCGAGCTGATCCCCTACGAGGGGCCGTTCACCCCGACGCTGCCGATCTGGAAGCCGATCATCTTCTCGTCTTTCGCCATCCGCTTCACCGAGATGATGGAGGAACTGGGCGACAAGATGAGTGAGACGCTGCGCTACTGGACGCGCATGGGCGGCGACTATTCCGCCATCGACCTGCAAACCGCCATGCAGATCAGGACCCAGGTGTTCCGCCAGGTGCAGGGCTGGTTCGAAGAGGTCGACCTGGTCGTCACCCCGACGCTGGCGCGCCCGGCGCTCCCCATCGACCACGACCCGCGCGAACCGGTCGAGATCGAGGGCCGATTGACCGACGAGCCGCGCGCCGCCTGGTATCCCTACACCCATCCCTTCAACATGACCGGCCACCCGGCGATCACGCTGCCGAGCGGCTGGACGAAAGACGGGCTGCCGCTGGGCCTGCAGATCGTCGGCCCCTGGCTTGCCGACGACAAGGTGCTGCACGCCGCCGCCTGCTTCGAACGTGCCCGGCCCTGGGCGGACAGGCGGCCTAGCCTGTAATTCGTTTCGGAAGCGTTTTTCACGGGTTGGAAGCCATTGATTTTGTTGAGAACTTAAAAAAATCTCAGGAACGAACCCAATTTCGTCCCCATCCTTGACCGTCACCGAAACACTGGTTGGAAGCCATTGATTTCAAACGATTCCCAAAAAAATCTCGGGAACGAACCCAATTTTGCCCCGCCGCCTGCCGATCCTTCGCCCAATCCTTCGCCCAATCCTTCCAAGGAGGCCTTCGGCCTCGCTCAGGATGAGGCCAGACACCCATCCTCATGCTGAGCCGCGCGAAGCGCGTGTCGAAGCATGCGCAAGCGACCTAGCCTTGCGCGGCTGTTTTTCAGCCGGCTCCAATGCATCCTCAATCGGGGAACCATCGGCCCGGCCCAAACCTATTCGATTGTGAAATAGCGCGCCTGCGCCGGTAACCGACGCTGCGAATCGGCACCATAACACAAAAACCACAAAAGTCAATAAATTCCTATTTTATCAATTCGAATGCGGCGGCAATTTTGAATAGAAGGCGCTCACTGAAGGGCTGGCTGACGAACTGGATGCCGAGCGGCATGCCGTTGGTATCGGTGCCTGCCGGTACGGTGATCGCCGGAAAACCGAGATAGTTGACCGTCCGGGTCTTGCAGTTCAACCGGCTGATCAGTTCAAGCGAGGCCGGTCCGCCTTCGCTGTCCGATTCCTCGATTGTCGGCGTGGGCAGGTCCATCACGGGGGCCAGGAAGGCATCGCAGTGCGTGCGCATGTGCTCGGCAAACATCGGGACCCGGATTTGACGATCCGAAAGGATTTTCAGGTATTCGGGCGCCGAACGGGTGAACCCCGTCTCGATCCGTTCCCTCACCGGCCGGCCATAATCTTCGGGCCTGTTGGCCAGCCACTCCGCGTGCAAAGCCGCCGCCTCGCTGGTAACCAAGATGGTCGCCGCTTCGATGGCTGGTTCGTGGTGATGGATCGGCAGGTCGACGATTTCCGCTCCCAGGTCCCCAAGGCGAGAAATCGCGGCATCGAGAGCGCGAGCGACATCGTCATGGACGCCGTCGAAATAGTAATCCGTCGGTCTTCCGATCTTGATCCCGACCAGGTCGCCGGCTACGGCCGCCGCCCGGCACGGATCGACCGGTTTGCGGCTCGAATCCGGGTCGCGGGGGTCATGGCCCGCGATGATATCGAAAATCAATGCACAATCGGCGACGCTGCGCGCCAGCACGCCAACCGTATCGAGCGATTTGGACAGCGGCATGGTGCCGTAACCGCTGACGCGCCCCATGGTCGGTTTGAGGCCGACCGCGCCGCAAAGCGATGCCGGAATGCGGACCGAACCGGCTGTATCCGAACCGAGTGCGCCGAAAACCATGCCGGCGCCGACCGCCGCGCCCGATCCGCTCGACGATCCGCCGGAGATGAAATCGGGATTGTGCGGGTTGCGGGCCGGGCCATAGTGGGCGTTGTGACCGGTCGGCCCGAGGGCGAACTCGCTCATATTCAGGGTGCCGAGATCGACGGCGCCGGCCGCATCCAACCTGCCGAGCACGGTCGCCGTTGTCGTGGCCGGGCGATCGGCAAGAATTTTAGAGCCGCAGGTCGAAATCCTGCCTTCACGAAAGAACATGTCCTTGTGCGCGAGGGGAATTCCGGACAAGGGACCGACGGCGTCGCCATTCCGCCGGCGATCATCGACGTCACGTGCCACGGCCATGGCCTCTTCAGCGCGCAGGTCGATGAAGGCATTGGTCTCCGGCTGACGCGTTTCGATTTTGCTGAGGCAGGCGCGCAACAGTTCAACCGCGGTGAAGTCGCCGCGCTCAAGCCCGGATATCGCGCCGCTGATGCTAAGATCTGTTAGGTCGTTCATGGTCGGTCAGTGCCTCCGCGATGTGTTCAAGTACCGAGACGAAGGAGGGGTCCGGCCGGCCGTTATCCGGCCGCCGCTCCATCGAACCGGCGGATTCCTCGGCCGGTTTCGACCGGTTGTCTTCTTTCATGACTTAATCTCCGATGCTCAAGTTACCCTCCGAACGCGGGCGCTCCGGATACCACTCCGGGCAGCCACGTCGAAATTTTTGGAAACAGAATAATGATGATCGTCACGATGAGATCCGAAACGAAAAAGAACAAAGCGCCCCGCAGGACGGTCTGAATGGGAATCTTCGCAATTCCGCTCACGGCATAGAGGTTGAAGCCGACAGGTGGCGTGATGACGCTGAGTTCCACGCCCATGGTCACCACGATGCCGAGATGGACGGGATCGATACCGAGGGATTGCGCGACAGGGTAGACGACGGGAACGGTCAGCAGAATGAGGGCGATGCCGTCGACGAACATGCCGAGCAACAGCAGGATGAAAAGATAGCCGAACAGGAACAGCAGCGGGCTGAGCTCCAACGCAATGACGGCCTCGGCGACCTTTTGCGGCCAAGCATGGTTCGCCGCCACGAATTGGAAAACGCCGACGCTTCCCATGAGGAAGAAAACGACCGCG
>Ga0070729_10007611_pt1 | contig 10354 bp, 5 predicted proteins | sample tdDd472_FD_66725 | JGI IMG/M metagenome (GOLD analysis project Ga0070729, IMG submission 66725) | Marine sediment microbial communities from the Atlantic coast under amendment with organic carbon and nitrate - tdDd47.2 | ecosystem: Environmental > Aquatic > Marine > Coastal > Sediment | place...
GAAACCGGCCTCGTTGACAGTGCTGAACCGCTTGATGAGGAAACCCTGGCCGACAACCTGGTGTTGCAGGGCAATGACCAGCTGCCGCCGGAGGAACCCGGGGAAATCCTCGCCCACGAGGAACCGGTTTTCGATTTCCCTGTAGTGGAAAACGAAAAGGTTCGTTATTTCATCGATTATTACAGCGGCCGGGCAAAAAAGACATTTACTCTCTGGCTGGAACGTTCAGGTCGTTACCTGCCGATGATGCAGGAAGTTTTCGCTGAGCATGGGCTGCCCATGGATCTCGCTTATCTGGCGATGGTCGAATCCGGTTTCAATGACAAGGCTTACAGCTGGGCGCATGCTGTCGGCCCCTGGCAGTTCATAGAAAGCACTGGCCGTCGTTATGGTTTGAAAAACGACTGGTGGTACGACGAGCGCCGCGATCCGGAAAAGGCCACCCGCGCCGCAGCCCGTTTCCTCTCAGACCTTTATGGCGATTTTGATGGCGACTGGTATTTAGCTGTGGCCTCGTACAACGCCGGCCCCGGCAAGCTCCGTAATGCGATCAAACGTTACAAGACCAGGGATTTCTGGGAATTGTGCCGTGGCAAGTACCTGAAAACCGAAACCAAGAACTACCTGCCCAAACTGCTTGCCGCACTCATGATTGCCAAGCAGCCGGAAAAGTACGGTTTTACCGAACTTGAATATCAAGAGCCGCTACAATATGACACAGCAACCCTGCCGAGCAGTACGGACCTTGAAGTCATTGCACGTCTGACCGGTGTAGAATACCTGGTGATCAAGAAGCTCAACCCGGAGCTGAAACGCTGGAGCACGCCTCCCGGGAGAAAGGACTACCAGGTCAGGTTGCCGACCGGCAGTCAGGAAACTTTTCTGGCCGGGTATGACGAATTGCCGGAACGGCAGCGTGCCAACTACGTACGGCACAAGGTCAGGTCGGGAGACACCCTCCTGGCGCTGTCCAAACGCTACGGCGTGCGTGTCCAGGACATCAAGAACCTAAACCGGATTCAAAATACACGTACCATCCAGATTGGCACAAACCTGATCGTACCTCTCAACCCGGACGCCAACGGATCAACGGCGCTTGCCGAGCTCAAGGATGATTACAAACGTTCTCGCAAGACCTACTATACGGTTCGTTCCGGGGACTCGCTCTGGAAAATCTCCCGCAAGTTCAATGTTACGGAGAAACAGTTGCGGGTCTGGAACCGTCTTGGCTGGAGCAACGTAATCCGGCCTGGCCAGCGCCTGATCGTCTCTTCTAAAGCGGCGCCCGCCAAAAAAGTTGCCGCAGTCAAGGATCCCGGACCCCTGCACAAGATGGTTTACAAGGTGCGTCCCGGCGACACTCTCTGGGCCATTGGTCGGGAGTTCTCGGTTGCGACCGGCCAGATCCGCAGCTGGAACAACCTTGCCGAGAATCACGTGCTGCAACCGGGTGAACACCTGACGTTGCATGTCAGCAGCAAGTTTCGTGGCTGAGTTAAACGCGCCCGTTTTAGGCAATACTGATTCGTCAAATCGCTGCCATTTCGTCCTGTGATTTCCTCTGACGGCGACCTGCCTTTATCTTTGTGAGGTCCTTTTCAAGCCATCACCAAACAGTGACACAGGCGATGCTCTGCCGGAGCGGTAATACCCGGTTCCTGTCCCAGGAAACAGCCTCACGATAACCTCGTCAGCCATGGTGTCGATCGAATCGTCATGTCACCAAAGATCAACCTCCAGGACAGACCTTACAGGCCATTTGTTTGTTTTGACAACACCTAATCAGGCTGATAGAATACGCCGCTTCTAATCATTTGTATCTGAAAGGACCTGGTCCCATGTTGTCCACATTTATTGCCCTTGCCGTCGGCGCCCTGTTCGGCTTCGCACTTCATTTTACGACCAGCCTGCACCCGGTTGTCCCGGCGATTGCCGGCGTCGTCGTTTTTTCGATCATCTATGTGATCATTCTGAAAAAAATCATGGCCAGAATCAATGATGCCATGGAAAGCGTACAGAAAGACATCGCTGCCAATCGACCGGATGCCGCTATCCACAAGCTGGAAGCCGTGCAGAAGAAATACGAGCACTGGCAGTTCTACATCAAGAAGCAGATGAACTCGCAGATAGGTATGGTTTATTACCTGCGACGTGACTTCAGCAAGGCTTTCGATTATCTCAAGATCGGCTTTATAAGGCATTGGGTGGCGACGGCGATGCTGGCCATCATCTATATGAAACGCAATCAACCGAAGAAGATGATCTCCACCTTCGACAGGGCCGTTGCTGCGACCCGCAAGGAGCCTTTGCTCTGGAGCCTTTATGCTTTTTGCCTGGAGAAGATAGGTGATCGCAACAAGGCTGTTGCCATCATGGAGAAGGGTATAAAGAAGGTCGGCAGCAACGAAGTGATGTCGGCCAACCTGGAGGCCCTCAAAGAAGGCAAGAAGATGAAGATGCAGGATTACGGCGATGTCTGGTACCAGTTCCAACTCGAAAAACAGGGCGCACTGATCCGCAAGCACACCAAGGCAATGCAGGGGCGGCGCAAAATAGTTAGAAAATAGTCATGGCGAAAAAGAAAAACCAACATCATAAATCCGCATCGAAAGACTTTTCATACAGCCCCTTCAAAAACCTGAAGGGGTTGTCTGCTTCAGAAACAGAGAGCGGCGAATCCTCCTGTGTCAAATCCGACCAGGAACATCCTGTCGCCATAAAATCCGGGAATGACGAAGCGCCGACATCTTTTGTCGATGAGATGGATTTTCTGGGAGTCCGACGGCTTAAGGATGGCGAGCAGAACAATGTCGCCCCCGCCGAAAAAGCCAAGCTCAATACAACCTCTGTTGCCGAAAGTCAGAAGGACGAGAGTGACCTGAATACCTTTCTGGATGCAATCGGATCCATGGAAAAGGTCTTCAAGGATGAATGGTGTGGGGACGTGCCGGATAAACGTGCCGTCCCACGGCGTATGAAACAGCTGGAGCGTGGCCAGCTTAAACCGGAAGATCAACTTGACCTGCATGGCATGACCATTGACGAGGCGACTGGCAAGGTCCTATTCTTTTTGCAGAACGCCATCTTCCAGGGTTTTAGTGCCGTCCTCCTGATTACCGGCAAGGGCCTGCACTCTGAAGGTGGCCCGGTTCTGCGGAGTGCAATGGAGAGCTTGCTCAATGAGAGAAAGGAGCAGGTTGTCGAGTGGGGAGTGGCGCCACGTCGATATGGCGGGGAGGGCGCATTGGTAGTTTTCCTGCGGCAATCGGAACAAAAAAATCTCTAGTAACTTTTTTCTTGACATACCTGACTAAAAAGGTAAGATTAATTCCAACAGAGTAATACTTCTTCATGTTTTACCTCCTAACCAAACCCGTGCCCCACAGTCCCCTCCTGGCTGTGGGGCTTTTTTTGTAAAAATGGTCTTACGTTGAAGTCAGACGGGTAGCTCGGTTTTTTTAAAAGCTCTTCCAGGGCATTAAAAAGGCCGACTCTTGACGAGCCGGCCTTTTCCACTATTCGGTAGCCGGTGCTTCAGGCTCTAACTTCTTTCGAGCTGGTCTGCGCCGTCTCGGTTTAGGTTTTTCTTCTTCAGTCCCCTGTTGAGTATTCCCCAATGCAGGTTCTTGATCTCCAGCTTCGGTTGCTAATGCAGAGCCCTCTGAAGTCTCAGCAGGTTTCGTTTTTGCCCGAGGTGTTCTGCGCCGTCTGGGCTTTACCGCCTCCGCCTCGACGGGTCTGGTCTCCGTTGCTGCACCCGAATCCGTTTCGATTGCCATGTTTGTCTCAGTCGCTGCTTTTACCGATTGCACGGGTTCAGAATCGGTTTTGATTGGTTCGGGCTGTGCCCGACGCGGTGCACGGCGGGTGCGCTTCCTCTGCGGTTTGTCCGTCGTGACAGGGGTCTCTTCTCCGGCAGGCTTGTCAACCTGCTGTACAGAAACCTCCACAAGAGGTGAGGTTTGCGTGGTGTCGGGTGTCTCGGAGAATGTGTCTGTCGTTGTCGTCTCTTCAACAGGTTTGGGCTTGCGGCGACCACGACGAGGTTTTGGTTTGGCTGTAGTTGTCTCCAGCGTTTCTTCAGAAGGTGTCTCCGGATTGGTTGCCGTCGCGGGGTCCGTCATAGCACTTTCCACAACAGGTGCGATCTCATCAGTGGCCGGCTTTGGCTTACTGGATGACCGTCTCCCTCTTTGCGGTTTCCTGGGTGGCGGTGCGGCTGCCTCCTGCTCGGAAGTCGGGGCGACGGCTGTCTCTGACGTTTCAGTTGTCTGGGCTACGCCCTCATCAGTAGCAGGAGCATCGCCCCCGACAGTCTGCGTGCCCTCTGCAGAAGCGGTCTCGGCAGGTTTACGACGTCTTCTCCGGCGACGTTTCTTGGCCGGCTCACTGCCGTCTCCGGCGTTCTCCGGTTGGAGCCCCTCGTCGGGTTCCTTTTTGCTGTCATCTTCCAGAGGCATGGGTAGCAGGCCAGCCGCCACGAATTCCGGCTGAGGTGCCTTGTCTTTTTCCTTCTTCTGGATTTCGATTTCAACCTGGTCTGCCAGAAAATCCCGGTTACCGTGAATGTGGATCTGCAGGTGATGATCCCTTTCCATGGTGACCAGCTCTTCCCGCTTGTGATTCAGAAGATAGGCTGCAACATCTCTGGGTAGCTGTGCGTCGATACGGCTGACCTGTCCCTTGGCCGCGCTGGCGTGAATCTTCCGCAGCAGTGAAACTGCCTGGGACTCCGGGCTTTTCAGACGACCCTCTCCGTCGCAGTGAGGGCATGGCAGGTAGGACCCGGTCGCGAGTGTCGCCTTGAGCCGCTGACGGCTCATTTCCAGAAGACCGAACGTGCTGATACGGCCAACGCTGACTCTGGCCTTGTCATGCTCAAGGGATTTTTTGACTTCTTTTTCCACTTCACGCATGTGCTTACGGTCACGCATGTCTATAAAGTCGATGACGACCAGACCGCCGAGGTCGCGCAGTCGCAATTGCCTGCCGATCTCCTTGGCAGCTTCCAGATTGGTTTTCGTCGCCGTGGCTTCGACACCCTGCTCCGATGACATCTTGCCGCTGTTGACATCGATTGCGACCAGTGCCTCAGTCGGGTCGATGACAATCGATCCCCCTGAAGGAAGCTGCACCTTGTTACGGTTAAGCGTATCGATCTGCTCTTCGATCTGGTAACGCGAGAAGATCGGGCGACGTTCCTGGTGCAGTTTGACCAGTTTGACATGGTCGGGCATGACCATCTGGAAGAAGTCTTTCGCCTCTTTGAAAACCTCTGGATCATCAATCAGGACCTCATCCATATCGGTCGTGAAATAATCACGGATCGAGCGGATGATCAGGTTAGACTCCTTGTAAAGAAGGGCAGGAGGAGTTTTAACTTTTTTGTCGAGCTCCGTGATGCTCTCATAAAGGCGGATCAGGTAACGGTAATCGCGCTCAAGTTCCTCGCGGGTCTGGTTCAGGGCAGCCGTGCGCACGATGTAGCCGACGTTTTCAGTCATGTCGAGAGAAGACATCGCCTTTTTCAGCTCTTTTCGCTGCGAGTCGCTTTCGGCCTTGCGTGACACCCCCCTGGTCTGGCTACCTGGCATAATCACCATGTAGCGCCCGGCGAGGGACAGGTAGGTGGTGAGGGCCGCGCCCTTGGTGCCGCGTTCCTCCTTGGTGATCTGGACCAGGATCTCCTGGCCGCGTTGCAGAAGATCCGTGATCCGTGGTCGACGACCGTCTTCTGCTGGCTGGTAGTCCGGTTTGACGGCGGTGTAATTGATCTCATCGATCTGCAGGAAACCGAGGCGTTCAGCCCCATAATCAACGAAAGCGGCCTGCAGGCCGGATTCAACCCGGACCACAACCGCTCTGTAGATGTTCCCCTTGGTGGGTTCGTGCCCGGCAACCTCGATGTCTAGCTCTGTGAGGATGCCGTCTTCGACGATCGCCACCCGGTTTTCCTCGTGGTGGGTGGCGTTAACCAGCATTTTTTTGGACATGCAATTCTTCCCGGTTGTCGTGTACGACAACCTTGATTTGTTGGGGGCATACTTCCTGGCCCGAGATCGTTGGCTCAACCGGGAATGGGAGCTCGCTCAGGGACAGGACCAATGCCGAAACTTTTTTATCTCATGAGGGTTCGAATAACCCTTTAAGATCGAAAAAACGCCTTATAAAAAAGGCACATGGGAAATTATAACAAGTTTTTCATTGTTTGAATAGTGAAATGCTGAAATATGTATTCAACAGGAGATTGGCTGGGTTGCCGGCTGTCGCGGGTTCGATACCGGAGATTCAGAACGCATGACAACCCACTGGGAAGCTCAAGTGCTGAAATTGACCGGCAGACCGCAATGGACGCACCTGCGAACCGGCAGGAAGGTCGGGCCGTTGGTATGGTACGGTTTGGCACAGCGAGGACACTTGACGACTGTCGCCATGGCTACGACAACGCAAAGCAGAAAGATCCACAGGCCAAACAACCAGGCCATGGCCCTTGAAGTCGCCTGTAGTTCGAGCGCAACCAGCAGGCCGGGCATGTAAATCAGAATAACCCCCCACAGAAACCATCTACGTCTGCGAACCTTCCTCAGCCCTGCAATGATATCAACGGTTTCAATCGTGTTGTTTTCTGGTAATGACAATGAGCCTCTCTCCGGCAAGATAGTTTGCTTTGATTAATTAAATATACTATATGATCGTGCCCCGGTAAACATGTAAGCAGAGATCCCCCCGTTATTGTTACGGCAGAAAGGCGGAAAATTCGAGTGTTCAGAATCCACCGTTGGAAGTCACAAATTGCACATTCTGGGAATTGATTGATAATCATTCTTCTTTTAATCGGATAAGAGTAAAAATACCCCTTTTTTGCTTGGAGACTCTTCCGCCCTTCCGTTAGAATACCTTGCTAATTTTGTTCCATGTAAACCTGCTGACTCTGTCTTGTTAATCAAACCAGATATGACACTGTTGATTTATTTTTAAGGGAGAAGTGCAAATGAGCGATAGCACCAAGGCGGAACGAAGTAAACAATTGATGAGTACATTGCCGGGAGATGATGTCCGTCAGATAATGTGGCGCTTCAGTGACCGTTATGATCTGCAGATGGTGGTGCAGTCAACCCGTGGTGTGGCCCGCGGCGTGGTCGCCAACCTGGTCGCTAACGGTGCTCGCAATACCCATGACTGGACCCCGGAGAAGGACAGTATCCTGACTGCTTTTGACGAAGCCGGGCTCACCCAGGTTTTTATGGACCCGGCCGAAGGCGGTTTCATCGAGGGTCCCAAGAACCTTGCCCTGGCGTTGGTTGCCTTTGAACTCGCCTGGGTTGATGGCGGTGCCGCAACCTCTTCGCTGGCCAGCAACCTCGGTCTCTCACCGATCCATGAGAAAGGCACCCCTGAGCAACGTAGCAAATACATGCACATGGCAACTCCGCCCCAGCCGGGTGAGGATCGTCAGATCAAACGTGGCGCCTTCGCTCTGACAGAACCTCTGCCTTTCGTCGGTGTTGATACCGGCGTGGTCTCCGGTAAACTGCGCATCGACTCGTGGGAGGATGGCCAGGAGCCGCTCCTGCAGGTTGAAAAGCGTGGACGTTTCATTACCAACATGGGGTTCGCCGACTTCGTTACCGCTGCGATCGACTCTGACGATGAACGGATCAAGGGCAGCTGCATGGTCATCCTTGAAGAGGGTGACCCGGGTCTTTATGATCGTGGCGTACCCACGCAGAAACTGGTCCATCAGCTCTCCTCGACCCGGGACCCTGCGTTCAATCTGAAGATCTCTGCCGACCGAATTATCGGCGGCTACACGGTAAAGGACGGCGTCATTATCCCCAACTACAGTCACTCGGAAATTATTGAGTCGGTGTTCCGGCGCACCCGCGTACCGGTCGGCATCATGAGCTCCGCGAAGCTGCTCTCGGCGCCGGAACCGATCATCCGTTACCATCGCCAGCGCTTCCGCGGCGGCCCATCGATCGTACCAGGCTCGCCACGCTTCGATCTCGGCCTGCAGCAGAAAGAAGACTGCCTGCAGCGCCTGACTGATATCTGGGCCGCCGGCGAGGCTGGAGCTGCACTCGGCTTCTACTCGGCACGCATGTTCGATGATTTTGACGTGATCGAAAAAGAGAAAGAGAAAATCTTTGCCGAGCAGGGCATCAAGGGCCGTGCCCAGTTGAAGGTTTTCCGCAAGGTTCAGGCGGCCGCCCTCGAATATCTGACTATGAAAACCCGCCCGGTCGAGGAGCAGGACAGTGCACGCATGCAGGAACTGGAGAACGACACCCTGACCCAGTTCATGATCATGGATTCTCTGGCCAATGTATTCTGCCCAGCAGGCAAGCTTTGGAACACCGGTCACGGCGCCACCATCCTGCGTGAAGCCGTCAGTCTGATGGGTGGTTACGGCATCACCGAAGATTGCCCCGGCTTCCTCGGCCAGAAATGGATGGACGCCCAGCTTGAGGCTACCTACGAGGGCCCCGAGGCCGTGCAGCGCCGTCAACTGAGCATCACCATGACCAACGAATTATTCCTATTCCAGTTCCGCCAGTGGATCAAGGAATTGCGTATCATCGCCAGCACCCACCCTGACTCTGGTGCCTGCACCCTGGCGAGTGCCATGAACCTGTGGTTGTGGACTCTGGATTATCTGCAAAAGACTGATGACGCTGACGGCAAACCGCTCTGGCACGGCTCACGTCACGGTGTGGTGTTCCCCTTTGCTGATGCCCTCTGCTGGTTGCTCGCCTCACGCTGTCAGATTCTCGATATGCTTGAACTCGAGCAACGCGGCCCGGAGAACCCGGTGGTCGCCGAGGGGCTCGAAGGCTACGTAAATTTCTTCAGTGACCTCTGTAATGTCCAGGCCGCCCGCGCGGCCGGTGAAGTCGGCCGGATCTGCGCTGAACTGGCCTATGGTTATCATCCTCATCCCCGGTGGGCTGGCGAGTGCGATGATAACTGCTACGATGGTGAATACCTCGATGCCCTTGATACCATCATGCCGGGAATCGCCAGTTATGGCCGCGGTTTCGGCGACACCATCGAGAAAGACGGTACGCACATCGATAAAGCCGGTCCTTGCGCTAAAAGCTGTCGTTCCGGTTTCGTCAAACTGCGCGCCAGACTTGATGTCTGCATGACCGGCTCACGGCTTTCGAAAGACCGGGCGGCAGCAGCACTCGCTCAGGTGATGATCCCCGAAGCCCTCGACTATCCGCGCTAACGGGAAAGATGACATGAATATTGATCGCCAGACCATGGAAGTCGATATCGCCTGTGTCGGCTTCGGCCCGGCTACGGCCGGTTTTATGCACACCCTGAGCCAGGCAATCACCGCCGAGGATGGTTCTGTTCTGCTTGAGAGCAAGGTCATGCCCGGCATGCCGTTGCAGGTGGTCTGTTACGAACGTGCCGACGATATCGGCTTCGGCGTTTCCGGGGTGGTCACACGCGGCAAGGCGTTGCGGGAAAGCTTTCCCGACCTTGACCCGGCGCAGATTCCGATGACTGTACCTGTCAGTGACGAGCAGGTCCTTTACCTCAAAGACCCTCTGGGCAAAAGCCGCCGCAGTTCAGGCGTGCGCATGCTCGACCGCCTGTTTGGACTGCTTGGCACATCTGATCATGCAGTCAAGCTACCCTACATTCCACCCTTCCTTTGCAAGAAAAACGGCCTGGTGCTTTCCGTCGGCCAGTTCTCACAGTGGATCGGCAGCCAGCTGATGGGGTCGGGTCTGGTCCAGGTGTGGCCTGGTATGCCGGTCTCCGAACCGTTACTCGAAGAGGACCGGGTCGTTGGTATCCGTCTGGTTGACCAGGGCGTGGAAACCGATGGGACTCCTGGACCTGGCTACATGCCGGGAATGGACATCCTTGCCGATCTCACGGTGGTCGGTGATGGCCCGGTCGGCCCGATCGGGCAGAAGCTCGACGAGCATTTCGGGCTCCCCGATGACAACCACCAGGACGAGTGGGCCGGCGGCATGAAGTTCGTCGTGGAGCTGCCCGAGGATTGCACTCTGCAACCCGGTTTCGTGTTGCATACCCTCGGCTATCCCGAGCCGGAGATCTTTGGTTTCCTCTACGTTTATCCCGAGCGTATTGCCGCGCTCGGCATCTTCGTCCCTTCCTGGCTCGACAGCCCGGTGCGCTCCAGCTATCGCCTGTTGCAGTACTGGATGCAGCACCCGGCAATCTGGAAACACTTGAAGGGCGGCACCCTGCGCTCCTGGGGCGCCAAGTCGCTGCAGGAATCCGGGCAGCGTGGTGAACCGGTGTTGGCCGGTGACGGCTTTGCGCGGATTGGCGAAGGTTCGGGCAGTACCAACGTGCTTACCGGTTCCGG
>Ga0070729_10007612_pt1 | contig 10353 bp, 4 predicted proteins | sample tdDd472_FD_66725 | JGI IMG/M metagenome (GOLD analysis project Ga0070729, IMG submission 66725) | Marine sediment microbial communities from the Atlantic coast under amendment with organic carbon and nitrate - tdDd47.2 | ecosystem: Environmental > Aquatic > Marine > Coastal > Sediment | place...
CCTCCGTGGCTTCCTCGCCAAGAAACAATTGCCCTTCCCATAGTTGAGCAATACTAAGTACCTCCTCACGACTAGCAGGCAAAGGACCTAATGCCTCACTTCTAACGCGAGTCAAGCTTAATAAACTATCAGCTCCATTGGCCGTTTCTTCCATTTTTAAGATAAAAGTGGTATCCGATTTGGAATAGCCTGCTTTCGTAAAGGGCGCAAAAGCAAGTAAGGATTTACGGGATGGTTTTCTATGCAATTTCGTGACCATCTCTCGCAGCAAGGTTGCAGAGTAGCAGTAGCTGATTTCGAATGCTTTCTCTAAAAATGGATAGGTAGCTAAGTTAGTTACTTTTGAAGGCTTATCACTTAGTAAAGCGCCAAATGGGAGGTAACCAAGAACTCCATCTGGTATAATGATTAATTCTCTCGTATTGAGCTGATTTTCAATGGGTTCTACTAGTTTTTGGTAAAGTAGGCGAGCGAATTTATTATACCTTAGGAGTGTCTCCTTGTATAATTGATCTGTTTGTTTTGCTAATGGTTTAGTGTAGTAATCCTGGATGCCAGTATTGAGATTTGTAACCCATTCTTCTAGCGGAAAATCTTTTTTTACTTCTATAATTTGGTAGGCTTCTTTCTGAATATTAAATATAAAAATACTACTATCGCCTACGAAGTACTCTACTAAGGTTTGGCCTTTAGTGAGTAATTGTTGTTGTACTTCTTTCAGGCTTATTCCAGATAGATTATACTTCAAGTCATAAAATCTAGGGTTATCTGCTTCAATTTGTTTTTTCAAGATGGCATATTCGTTTTTTAGATTGTATAGTCTATCCTGAACGACAAGCACCGCACTGTCTGTTGCTAATTTACCCTTTTGCAAAAGAGCGAAGACCTCCTTATCTCCAATATTAATACTTTCCTTGATTTGTTTTTCCTTTTTGAGCGTACTATCCGGGACACCAGCTATTTTTTCAGCTTTAGCTTCTTGTAGTGACTCTAGCAACAACATGGCCTTTGCATTTTCAGCATAGTAAAATGCCTTCTCCTCATGCTTACTATCTTTGTTAAGCACAGCCAATACAAGCTCAGTGTGGATGGCCCAATTATAAATAATCGGGAGACCATAATTAATCATTTGCTTGGCTTGATCTCCCTCAAACCGTTGTCGAGCATCAGTCATTCTCAATGACAATTCATCGAATAAGAGACTGGCTTTGCGATAATGTACCAATGGCTGGTATTGCTTGGCCAACTTAAAATAGGATTGCGCTAGTCGATAATTGAGGCTAATGAACGTAAAAGGGGCAATAGCATATTTCCCGTCTTTTTTTGTACGAAGAAACAGTTCCTCGGATTTTTCCAGCTGGCGCTTGGCCTTCTGGTATTCACCCTGATGCATGACCAGTTCTGCTTTTATAGCTAGCAGCTCCGAAATCAAGAAATGATCTTTCCCATGGATAGCTTCCACCACTTTTATCGCCTTATCATAATAAGCTATAGCTAGCCCTAGCTGACCCAATTCTTCATAGACGCCACCAAGACGGGTATAGAGGTTTATCAATCTAAAATGGGTTTCTCCAAGGGCTTCAATACTTTTATCAACACCTATTTTCAGGAATTCTATTGCTTGATCAAATTTTTCTAAACCTTCGTAGCAGGCTCCTATATTCAGATAAATAGCATTGATATCTCCATCGCGCATCATATTCCGCTTCTCATAGATTTCCAATGCTTTCAGGTTGTAATAAAGAGAGCTTTCGAAATCCAGCAGCTTATCATAGGCTACCGCAATACTGTGGTAGAAACGGCCGAGGTTTGGATCATCTTTTTCTACTTTTTTACGCAGGATCGAAATAGCTCGATAATAGTTTTTTAACGCTTGATCAATATTGTGGATCGAAATATAGGCATTGGCTTCCTTGGCGATGGCGAAGGCAATGTTTACATCATCAGGTGACTGCGCCAAAGCTCGAGTAATACGCGTAACTTCTTTGTATTTTTCTAGAGCACCATGATATTCCTGCTTCAGGATTAGAATATCTGCTTGCAAACCGATGCACGCACCTAGAAGTGGGTTGTTTTTACCCCAAGCGGGGGGAATGTGCAGCAAAGCGCTATCGATCATCGATGTTGCCAGCGAAAGGTCTCCTTTCATCATATGTAGCTTAGCTACAGTTGAGTATATAGAAGGCTTAAAGGCTGGGTCTGTAAAGTTATTTTTACGAGCAACAGTTCGAACATTTTCGAAAGCCCAGAGGCTACTGTCCACTTTACCCCATTCGGAATAGGTTGAGCCTAATTGCCAATAGATTCTCAAGTTTGTTCGGACATCTGGCGTTGGTTGCTTTTTTAAAAATACTAGCGATGTTTTAAGTCGTTTAGCAGCAGCTTTATATTCACCTTTCGCGAAATTAACGGCAGCCATAGATGACAAAGCGTATGGATAGTATTTTGAGTCTTTACCCAGATCATTTTCTACTATTTCTAAGTTTCTTGCGTAATAAAAATAGGCACTATCTACTTTGGCTGTCTGCGTATAGAAATCGCCAAGGTTGGCTTGTATGGCATAGAAAAGCAATGCAGGGCCCTCCTTCTTCCGCAGCAGATCCAAGGCCTGGTAAGCAGGCTGGACCACAGCAGCATCTTTTCTACCTGATCGAAGCATCAGTGTAGATTGCTGAAGCAACCGCATTACCTCAGTAGAGTCGGAAGGGGTAAACTGAGCAATACTTTCTTGAGGTACTAGCCAAAGCATTGCTAGTAAAATAAAGATGGAATGTCTCATTTTAGGGTTTGTTTTAGTATGTTATTGCATAGCGCTCATATCTCCTACTGCCACAAAGCTGGCCCAAAAGAAGGGATGCCCCCTGCGCCTATTATTGATGATATTTTGTTTGGCTACTTGAAGGGCTTTGTCTTTAGTGGCGCCTTTTCGGATTTGTATATAAAAAGTCTTCATTAAGTCCCGAGTAGTGTAATCATCAGCGACCCAAAGGGTAGTAATAATGCTTTTGGTTCCTGCATAGGCAAAGCCCCTAGCTAGGCTAATAATACCTTCTCCGCGTTTGAGCTCTCCCGCAGCCGTTTCGCAGGCTGAGAGTACAACTAGGTCTGCATTCAGTTGCAGGTTGTATAGATCTCGGACGTATAGGTATTCATTTTCAATACTATCTGGAACCTCTGCAAAGGCGAGGTAGGAATAGTCGCCCATTCGACTATCAGCCATCCCGTGCGTAGACAGATGGACGATCCGATAATCACCTGCGATATGATTAAACCGGTCTTCTGTGGCGTCTTTGTTGAGAAAATAATCCCCTTCCCATAACTTACTGGCGATTTTTACCTCTTTTCCACTGGCTTCTAGTGGACTAAACCCCTTCTTCAGTACGACTTCATTGCCAATGATCGTATCCTCCCCGTTATCGAGTTTGACGAACTCTAGCCTAATCGTACTATCTAGCTTTTCATAACTCCCTTCATAGAAAGGGGCAAAGGCAACCAAAGATTTTTGGGGTTGTTTTTTATGTTGCTTTTCTTTCATTTCCCGTAGTAGAGTGGCAGAGTAACAATAGCTAATCTGAAAGTCTTTTTCGAGAAAAGGGTAGGACTTAAAATTGCCCACCTTAGGAGGGGCACTCGACAACAAAGCACCAAACGGAATATAACCCAGTATACCATCAGGGATCACGATCAACTTGTCGGTATCCAATCGGTTCCGTACCGGAAAAATCAGTTGCTGATAAAGATATTGGGCGGCTTCGATATAGCTAGTCAGTGTAGACTTGTACAGTTGATCCGTTTGTTCCTTGAGCGGCCGGCTATAATAGTCAGACAAACCAATTTGAAGCTGTTTTACTTTTTGATCCAATAAGCTATCTTTCTTTACTTCCAACACTTGGTAATTCTCCTGCTGTATAGTAAAGATGAAGATGCTGCTATCGCCAACGAAGTATTCGAGTAGGGTTTGATCTGCGGTGAGTAACTGTTCCTGAATCTCATTTAGACGCACCTTAGATTGTCCGTATTTTAGTCGGTAATAGATGGGGAATCGTTTCGCAATTAGTATTTTCAGTTGCTCATAAGCAAGCTGATTGTCAAATAGTTTACTTCTTATTATGGAGATAGTAGTATCTGTTTCTGCCAACCCCGCTTTCAATTTTGCTTGTTGTTGTTTTTCAAAGTAGGTGATTCGATGCTTTATATTACTAAGACTAGACAATAATGTGTCCGGTAGTTTAGCCAATTGGATAGCTTCCTTTTCCTTAAGCCCCATTGTCAAATTGTATGCACGGTAGGCATTTGAAAATTCATAGGCTTTACGTTGGCTATTTATTCTGTTGATTCTTACGGCTGACATCAGAGATTTTTCAATAAACCTATAAAAACTGGCACTAGTGTGAAATACCTTTATTCCACTACTGGGAATGAACTCCTGTAAGCGCATTATTTGATCGAGCTTTGCGAATGCAGAATCAAAATATACAGTCGCTTTCGCGAGGTAAGTGGAATCAATCTTACCTCGTTTTACATTTAGTTCACCTATACTATTATACGTATTTGCTTTGGTCGTTAGGGACAGTTCCTTATGATTTATTTGATCTGCTAATCTTAAAATGTCTAAATAAATAGAATCAGCCAATTCAAAATCTGCATTGCCTCGATAGGCGTCAGCTAATAAGCGATATGCTTCTAATTTATCGAAATAAATCAGTGACGGGTTTTGTTGCTCATGTAGGGCAATGACTCGTTCATACTGTTCAATGGCAAGTTCATATTGGTGTTCTAATTCGTCACAGATTCCCAAAGTTTGATAGATAAAGGCTTGTATCTCCCAATCATCAGAACTAGTGGCATCAATGAGACTCAATGCTTGATAAAGTAGTGAACGTGCTTTGGTAAATACCTCCTGATGCATCAATTGATGTCCAAAATCATGCAAGATGCTAGCCCAATAGGAAGAATCTTTTTTGAGGTACTGGGTAAAAGACAATGTCAATTCATAATACTCATTACCTTTTGAATAATCCTCCTCATTACAATACAAGGATGCTAATCCTGAAAAGATACTTACTAAAGAGGAGGTATCAGCAAGATCATGTACCTGTATCGTCTTTAGGCCTTCATTAAAGAAAGCTTTAGCTTTTTCAGCATTCACATTAGTAAATTCCCAGGCAATAGAAAGATAAAGTTGAAGTAGGTCTTTCTGGTTTTTTTCTTCCTGCATTAATAGCGCACTAATGGCTTGCTGAAAGTAGGACGTGGCTTGCTGATAGCGACCTAGATGTATTAAATCGTGTGCTACTTCTTTGTAGGCATCAATAAGAGAGTTAAGAGGTGGTTTATCTATTTTTTCCAACAGTACAATTCCCTTAATTTCATATTCAATGCATTTATCAATTCGCCCCATATCGTAATAAGAGTAAGCTAATCCTTGGAACGATTGATAATGCTCCATATGAGGTGTCTCGTGAATCTTCTCACGAATTTCTAAGGCCGATTGGAAATTTGCAATGGCTTGATCATAGTTTTCAAGATTATAATAATTCCAGCCTATATTTTGGAATAGGATTCCCATTGTCTGCGTCGTCTCTTTACCCAATCTTGTTCTGATAGCAATAGCCTTTTTATAAGACGAAATAGCTTGCGGATAATCCTCCTTATAATAAAACGCAACTCCACGCTGGTGATAAATATCAGCCATCATCTCACTCTCTCTTAGCTCGATATTTAGTAAGATGCTGCGGCCCCGTTCCGTCTTTAGCAGAACTTGATCGTATAAGGATGAGTCTAATAATGTTGGAAGCTCTTTAAGGATTTGCCTGACTTCGACGGTATCACTTAATGAGTATATTTGCCCCTGTACTGTACCAAGTAAGCATGGCAAGTGTAGAACAAGAAACAACCACCGATAAGTGAAGTGATAAGTTACTTTATTAGTCATGAATTAGAATGTAATTATAATCAAATTGCGCTCATATCGCCCACCGCCACAAAACTGGCCCAAAAGAAAGGGGGCATGTAAGTGTTTGATTAACACCTATTGCTTTTATAGTAAGTTCTCGTGCTTTATCAAAATTATCTTTAGCCTCATAGTACTTGCCTTTGCCTATCAATTCTATGCCACTGGTCAATAAACTTCTTGCATAGATTGTATCTTTTGTTGGATTTACTTGAATATCTGTGCTATCCTGGGCATAAAGGCTATCTATAGGAAATGAAAGGCCTGTAATTAGCATAATATATAAGGTTGTAATAAATCTCAATATTCTTCCTCTTCCTTTGTTCATAATCATTATGTCAATTGTTACCATTCTAAGAATGCCATTAAATTAATAAAAATCCGGATGGCCATTCGCCATCCGGCAACAAAAAATTATCCAAAAATACAGCTAAATCAAAGTGGGTAGCGGTATCAACGGTAGAGTAAGCTTATTTCTGCTGATAAGATTCAGGCGAAGGCCGTTTCCCATTTGGATTTGGTTTAAGCTGTGTTAAGCCCCGACTTCAGCATTGACATAAATCATATCGGCAAATGGGCCGTCCAGTACAGCTAAAGCATTGAAAGTTCCCTCTTGCACAATGCGTCCTCCTTTTTCAAAAACAAATAAGTTATCGGCTTCTCGAAGCGTACCCAGTCGGTGAGCGATAGATATAATGGTCTGCTTAGTACTTTCCTTCTGTGCCATCAAATTACGGTAAATTTGGGCCTCTGTAATATTATCCAAGGCACTAGTGGCTTCGTCTAGGATAAGTAGGCGGGCATCCCGCTTAAGGAAAGCCCGTGCTAAGGCAAGCCGTTGTCGCTGTCCTCCCGAAAGATTATTGCCCCGTTCAGAGATTTTAGCATCCAACTGTCCTTCCATCTGACGAACCTCTTGCCATAAACAAGCCTGTCGTAAGGCTTGTTCAATGGCTTCATCGTCGTACCTGCCTTTATTGCCTAATAAAACATTCTCCCTGATCGTCCCATGAGTGATATAGGGGGTCTGCGGAACATAAGCGATTTGTTGAGCCAATTGTTCTCGGCTGAAATGTCGAATGTCTTCCCCAAATAATTGTAAATGCCCTGTCCCTGGATACATGGCCAGTATGGATTTGATAATGGTCGACTTTCCACAACCACTGCTACCGACTAAACCGACATAGGCTCCCGCAGGAATACACAAACTCACTTCATCCAATATCTTTTGATGACCATACTGAAAACTCCAATTCTTTAACTCAATAGCCGGATATCGCCCCTGAAACGGAGGTAATTCAATGGTCGGTACCGTAAAGGAAATATCTTGTGGAATATCCAATAAGTCTATTAAATCCTTGGTATGGATCGCCGTCTCGTGGGCATCATCGAGAAGCCGGTGCAAGTCATTGATGGGGCGCATTGTATTATTGAATAGCAAACTATAAGTGAAAATATCTCCAACAGAAATAAGGCCTTCGACTGCCTGATAAGCAGATAGACCAATGACCATCATATACCAAAGACTAGTATTCATACCTTTTACGACATCATATAGCATCTTGGCCTGATGATGGCCAAATTCTGAATCGCGAAACTGTCGAGCATGTCCTGACATTTTTTGAGCTTGCACTCCTTCTGCATTCGTAGCTCGAATGGTCTCAACGCCCCCTAGTAATTCAATCATTTTCGATTGTAAATCTTCATTCTTACGTAGTAGTTGAATCCGAACCCCCTTTTGGCTCTTAATCTGCCGAATCATCATCCAAGCCGATATCGGCAAAGCCATAAATATGATACCTCCTACTAAATATGATTTATTCAGTGCGATCAGGATCGACATGACCATTACTATGACAGCAGGTAATAAATCCATCAAGTAGAGTTTTACTAACTTAACTGCTCCTTTAATGCTATGATGGAAACGACCATTTAGTGCGCCAGCACGTTGTTGTGAAAGCCAGCTCATATCGGCCCGTAAGATGTGACGAACGGCCTTGTCTAGCAATTTTTTCCACAAAGAAGCCGATACTTTTTCGGTACAATATTTTCTAATAAAGGAAAAACATTCATTACCTAACAAAAGCATAGCAAGTATACTAAAGTAGTGCAAAACAGCTCCTTTGTCTTGCAAACTATCCACTAATTGCCCCATATATTGGGGAACCAGTGCAGTCATCGTTCCTCCACTAATGATGACGATAAAGGCGAGGAGGGACATCATTTTTTCTGCTCCATCCAGCTGGCGGATTACCCAGCGGAGGTATACTAGGGTATGGAATAACTCTTTCATGGTTTTTCTTTTTAGATTTAGCAACTTTGTTTGCACAATAGATTCCCAGTCCTGACAGTTGGTAGGACTTACTAGCTCCAAGCATGTACAATAGATCAATTAGAGATAAAGACAGATAAATAGTAAGTTGACCGAAAAAATGATACAGGCTCCTATCAAACCTGGTATGAGGTAATCCTTCATGCCGAATTCCATAGCTTTCCCTTCAATGGTCAGCGAATACTTTTCCGCCACTGCACTTACCAGTGGACCTGCAGTAGCGGAGGTAAGGAACATGGAGCTCCCCGCACAAATGGATAAGGCAAAGCAGGTGATGACGAAGAAAGGAGGATATTGGCCGGCAATTTCTTGTACGACAGGCAATAAAACAATAGTGGCGGGTCCGGCCGAAACTAGGCCTGTTACCAACATTGTAATGGCGGAAAATACAATAATGTACAGACTCGGAGAATACCGAAAAGTTTCCAGATAGGCGGGTACTTGTGAGAGAATACCAGTTTGTTCTACCGAGGCAATTAAAAGTAGAAGACACAAGTAGTAAATGAATATTGAACTATCTAATTGCTTAATCTTATATTCAGCGGATCGTCCTGTCTTGATGGCTAACGCTAATAGGCAAAAGCCAGCAACGGTAACTTTAGCAGGGTTATAACCCAAGACCCAAAACACCATCATACCAATGAATACTAGGACGGCAGGTAGTAAAATACGCCAATCAATTTGAATATTGCGATACAATTGCTGGGTAAACTCAACCGACATTTGTTCTTCCAGTGGATCTGATGGAAGAGGTTTGGTCTTATAAAAGAGTAGGCTGACTATTATCACTAAGGTAATCGCAATCAAGGCCATGGGGGTCGCCATTTGTAAATAGGATGAAAAAGTGATTTCTCCTTTGGCTAACATAACTAGAGCCGGAAAATCGCCAATGGGAGACGCAGCACCCCCGAGGTTAGATGAGACGATCAAACTGCCCAGTAAAATGATCATGAATCGCTTATTCAAGCGTCCCAACTGAGAGAGCAGATGAAACATAGGTGGCAATAATAAAATAAGCGCTTGATAATTGTTCATTAAGGCCGAAACCAAAAAGGTGATAAGATTGAAAATGATAAGAATTTTCGCACCCTTCCCTTGACAAACCTTCGCTAGCTTTCGAATCAACACGGAAAATACTTGACTATCTATAATCAAGTCTCCATAGAGGGTGAGGCACAATAATATTAGCATCACATCTAAAGGAATACTCCCCAAGAATAGATTTAAATCCGCATTCCCTGCTGTTGTTAATAGCACAGCGATGGCGGCGCCGGCCATCATTATGTAATGCCTAAGTTTGGTGAATTTTGCCTGTAGCCCGATAGTCAGGACGGCATTGGTGATAATGAATGGAATAGTAGCCATGATAGTAAAACGGTTTTAGCTGTTGGATAATTTAGTTCATCTACTTGGTGCGGAATACAGTACTTTGGTTACCCATAAAAGACAAAATTTCATCAAAAATGGCAGGATTTACTTTGGCTAGGGGTAATAATGCTCCTTCATAATCATAGCCTTCCAGAACAGGCAACCCCGCTAATAATTCAAAACCTATACATCGAAAACAATACGATCTGATTTCACTTCCCAGCAGATTCCTGGGAAGGCTATAGCTAAATGATAAATTTTCGACCGATCGGAAAAAAGGAACGATCACAAGGGTATCTGGGGTGAGGCTTTTCCAAGCCTCTGCTACCTCCAAAACTTGTACTCTAGTGCTTCTTTGATAGTTGAGTTTCAATCTTTCTTGATCCACCTGATAGGAATTGGGAAGGATACCTATAGGGTAACGTCCGGCCAACTTCTTAACAAGTTCATCCACCCAGATGGCCTCATAGCCCGCCAACACAATTTTTCGGATCGCTTTTACAGACTTTAAATAGGATAAAACTTCTCTGCAGGCCCTTTGGATAAACCGATTTTGTTCGATCTCTCTATTTGATGACAATCCTTCTACATAAGGGCTCAGCCAATCTACTTTAAGCGACTGCTTTCCTAAGATATTCTTTCGGATGAAAGCGGAGGACAATAGCCCCAACTCTAGCGCTGGAGCCATCTTGCTGCTGTT
>Ga0070729_10007615_pt1 | contig 10351 bp, 10 predicted proteins | sample tdDd472_FD_66725 | JGI IMG/M metagenome (GOLD analysis project Ga0070729, IMG submission 66725) | Marine sediment microbial communities from the Atlantic coast under amendment with organic carbon and nitrate - tdDd47.2 | ecosystem: Environmental > Aquatic > Marine > Coastal > Sediment | place...
CCGCCGCCAAAACACCACCCTACGGTGCCGACTTTGCCGGTACTTTTCTCATGATTTTTTAGCCATTCAATCCAGCTCGCCAACTGTTCGGTCGCCACCTTTTCATCCAGCTTAGACATCAACGCCATGGCACCCTTGGCATCGGTCGCCATGTCACCGCCATACATGTCCACGGCTAAGGCAATGTAGCCCTGCTGAGCGAATTCGGCGGCCACGGCTTTGATCTGGTCGTTGAGCCCCCACCATTCGTGGATCAAAAGAACCGTTGGCGCGGGGGTCTTTTTCGGCATGGCGATCACGCCCGTGGCGGTGATACCACTGGGCGTGGAGATGCTGACCGGAGTGGTCATGTTGTGGCCGGCGGCACGCGCCAGTTCCGGGTAAGCCAGCACGCTGGCCAACGGCAAGACGGCAAGCCCCTTGAGAAATCCGCGCCTCTGCTCATCGGTGACAACGGGCAAAGGTTTGTCGGATGGCGAATAGCCGCATCCAAACTCATCACACATAGTCTTTAACTCCCTTACTGTTACAGATCGTCCGGCAACATGTCCGGCAGCGTGTCGGCATACAGATCGTAATGCACGCCTTCCTTATCCAAACGATCACCAATGCCACCCAGCCAGCGCTGGAAATTGGGCTCGGTCTCGTATCCGCCCGTTTGGGCGTAGTGCAGCAAGAAGTAGAAGTGAAATGGCTTGAAGTAGCCCGGAATGCGCACGACTTCGCCTGTCATACCCGACTGCCCACTGATTTCAGCGACGGTTTTCGGGAAAAACTGCAAGGTCGGCGTGAACATCACACGCCATTTGTTGGCGAGTTCTTTTTCTTTGAGAACTTCCCCGTCGAAATCGGTCACCTCGCGATCGCCCCATAGGTTGAGGCGGATGACCATGAAGTTATTTTTGAGTTTGTCGACCACACGCGGAATGCGCAGGTTGACCTCGTGCATGCGCTTGCAGTATGGGCAGCCACGCTGTTCCCAAACGACCATCAGGCGCTTGCCTTCGGCCTCGGCCTCGGCCATGTCTTCGCTGAGATTCAAAAAGCTGTCGTAAAACCACGGCTGAATATGCAGACCGTCTTCTCCGACCTGTGGTGCGGGCAACAGATCCGTTTCGGCGTGTGCAGCCCCCCCAGAAGTAAATATGGCCAAAACAACGGCCATCGCGCTCCATACAGCCTTTACATTCAACGACATAAAAATTCTCCCACACATGTCCCGTGTGATATGTCGGCATTTACGTTTTAACAATCAAGTGATTTAGGGTTTGAGATCGACCCAGCCCGACAGCCTACGTTCAACCAGTTCGACCAATCCGGAGCGCGCCCACCCGACACCGTCGATCAACGCCTCTTGGGTCTTGTGAATCGAATCCAGCGTATTGCCGCAAGCCACGAACTCGATCTCGTACAACAGCATGCTTTCGATGCGACTGCGGACTGGGGAATCCTTCAAAACAGCCCAAATTCCAGGGCCATATGCCACCATGGCCAGTTTCACGTTGTCTCTGCCATAGGCTTTTTGAATGTTCATGATGTTGTTGAGGACGGCGTTCACACGCTTTTCGTCCTTTTCGTTTAAAGACACCACCACCATGCGCGGGTTGTCGAAGTCCGGCGCAGGTTCCGCCATGGTTTGAGACACGGCCTGCGAAGACAGCCCCAGATTTACGACCAAGGCGAAACAGGCGGTCCAGAACAGTACTTTCATGAGAGTAACCTCTTGTTGATATTCGAAACAGTTTAGACCGGAAATCACACCCTTGAACAGGTTAGGGTTACCTTCTGATCTTAACGCAACACTCCGATCAAAAACCCCAACAGCAATCTTGACATTTTCCTAATATAAGATGTATCTAATAAATCTAAGGGATAAAATAGGGGCCTTGACCATTGGATCTCAAACTCGAAGAAATGGAAGGCAATGCGCAAGCGGCCAGCGAGTTGCTTAAAGCCATGAGCAACCAAACGCGCCTGATGATTTTGTGTCAATTGCTCCATGGAGAGAAAACCGCAGGCGAGTTCGACTCATTGACCAACCTCAGCCAATCGGCCCTGTCTCAGCATTTGGCGGTCTTGCGTGACCACGGACTGGTGCAAACGCGCCGCGAATCGCAAAACATCTTCTATTCAATCGAAGGTGATAAACCCAAGGCGATCATCGAAGTTTTGTATCAACTGTTCCATAATGGCGAAGCAAGCTGTGCTTGATTTTGGTTGTGCCAATAATCAGAACGCACTAGTGTATTCGTTGCAGGCTTTCCAGCCTTCCCGAACAAGACGATAATACAAACTGAACAGCACAACCAAGCCGCGCCATGACGGCAATTCAGCACCATGGTCTAGCGCCATGGTCTTTGGTTTTTTTCTTTTTGAGATCGGGCCACACGACGCGTCGTACTTGGGTGAGATAAAAGCACAAGCATCCGTCACGCGTTCGAGGCGCTCATATGCAGATTTACCTCCCAATTGCGGAAGTTTCGGTCAATATATTCCTCATTCTTGGAATGGGCGGCGGCGTCGGCTTCCTGTCCGGCCTGTTCGGCGTGGGTGGCGGTTTTTTAATGACCCCCCTGCTCATCTTCATTGGCATTCCCCCTGCTGTCGCCGTGGCGACGGAGGCCAATCAGATCGTCGCCTCCTCCATTTCGGGGGTGCTGGCGCACTGGAAACGCGGCAACGTCGATATCTTGATGGGCGTCATGCTGCTGATCGGCGGCGTCATCGGCTCGACATTTGGTGTCTGGCTATTTACATTCCTCAAAACCTTGGGACAAATTGACCTGGTCATTAAGCTGTCCTACGTGGTCTTCCTGGGCATCATTGGGTCACTGATGTTCATTGAAAGCCTCAATTCCATGCGCCGTTCGAAACGCGCGGCCGGACCGAAACACAAAGGGCACAATGCCCTACATGGTCTGCCGTTCAAGATGCGTTTCCGTCGCTCCAAACTGTATATTTCAGCCATCCTGCCAATCGGCATCGGGATCGTGGTCGGCGTTCTATCCGCTATCATGGGCGTCGGCGGCGGCTTCGTCATGGTGCCGGCAATGATCTACCTGCTGGGTATGCCAACGGCCGTTGTGGTGGGCACGTCGCTGTTCCAAATCATCTTCGTGACCGCCAACGTGACGGTGCTGCAAGCGGTCAACAACTACGCTGTCGATGTGGTTTTGGCGGTGCTGTTGCTGCTCGGCGGCGTGATTGGCGCGCAGTTCGGCGCCAAAGCCGGGGCCAAGCTCAAAGGCGAACAGCTGCGTATCCTTTTGGCTTTGATGGTGTTGGGCGTGTGCGTGAAAATCGCCCTCGACCTGACCCTGACACCCGCTGAACTATATACCATCGGATCCGGCGGAGAGCACTAAGCCATGAAAAAATTGCTCCCCCTCATCCTTGCCGCATTTGCCTTTGCCGTCCCCCCTGTGCTGGCAAACGACGGGCTGGAAGTCGATTTGTCCAAACCGGACGTGCGCCTCGACGTTTCCTTTAAAGGGGCCGAATTGTTGCTGTTCGGCGCAAAAGCCATCAATTCCGACATCATCGTCGTGGTTCAAGGCCCGGATCATAATACCTCTGTGCGTTTGAAGGAGCGCGTTGCCGGGGTTTGGATGAATACCGATGAAGTGGTGTTCGAAGACGCGCCCAGTTACTACGCCCTGGCCGCGACCAAACCGGTCGAGTTTATTTTGCCGAAAGAGACCTTGGTGCGCGAACGTATCGGCCACCAAAATCTCGAACTGAAAGCGTCAAAAGTTCCCGAAAATGCGGACGCCCAGACCATCACACAGTTCCGCAACGGCTTGGTGCGCGTGATGGTCGCTCAAAATCTCTATTCAGACAAAAATAGCCCCATCGACGTGGTCGGCGAACAGTTGTTCCGCACAACGCTTTGGTTTCCCGCAAATGTCCACACCGGCGCATACAGCGTCGATACTTACCTGGTCAAAGACAATGCGATTGTGTTGCAGAAAACAACCACCTTGCAGGTTCACAAGGTCGGCATCGAAGCCGAGATCTACAACTTCGCGCATGAACACGCATTGATCTTCGGTTTGCTTGCCATTCTCATTGCAGTGGTGTCAGGATGGAGTGCGAACGCCGTGTTCAAGAAAAGGGGCTAGCCGCGCATGAGTGAAACCACGACAACCTCCCCCACCGAGGACAAACCGTTTACGTTCTTGTGTGTCGTTGATGACAGCCCGGAATTGAGCCGCGCCTTGCGGTTTTCATGCCAGCGCGCCAAGCGCATTGGCGGGCGCGTGGCTCTCGCTTATGTGATCCAACCGGTTGAATTCCAACACTGGATGGCCGTTGGCGATCTGATGCAGGAAGAAGCGCGCGAAGAAGCCGAATCCCTGTTGTCTGAAGTCGCCGATAAAGTGGTCTTATCGACCGGCAAACTGCCCGCCATATATCTACGCGAAGGAGATACGGTGGAAGAGCTCACCAACCTGGTTGACGAAGACAAAAACATCTCCCTATTGGTCTTGGGGGCTGCGACCGGCAAGGATGGCCCCGGCCTCTTGGTCAGCTATTTCGTCGAAAAAGCGGCCGGGAAACTGCGCATTCCCATCACCGTCGTGCCGGGCAATATGACCGACGAAGATATCGACAACATCACCTAACCCCCCAATGCTACGCGTCTTGAAGTCAGACATTCATATATAATATATACATGTACCTAATTTAAGGCGCTCAACGACCATGCAAAGGGTCGGAGACCTGAGCCAACCGGCGGTTGAGCATTGCGTTCCAAAGCGCATCCGTCCGTGAACATATGGAAAAACAAAAAAAGCAGCCGACACACGCATGCATCGACTGCTTTTTATCCGTATTGCGAAGGAGTGGCTTTAAAGCGCGCCCTGATACAGGCGCGGGTTCACCAAACCGGTGTCTTTCAGAGCGTGCAAGGTTTTCACAGCAGCCAAAAGCGCCAAGTCGACCAGCGGTTCGGCAATGATGACCAGCATGTAAGCGCCACCAAACGCACTGACAGACGCCAAGCTCTCTGCGCAAAAACCGGAGCCGTAAAACGCCCAAAACCCGACCCAAAGCACAACGCCGCCTTGATAAGCCGTGGACAACGCCAGGGCTTGCCCATAGCTAACATCCTTATAGGCGGTGTTGTTCGGGATCAAACGCTGAGCCACCGCGCTAAGCGCGAACAATGGCACCAGCAACGTCGTTACGTTCATACCGTATTGCGGCAAATCAAACGGTGCAAAAAACAGCCCTTGGACCAGCAGTCCCAATGCCAAACCAAATGCTGCAGGTGCGGCTCCCAACATCAAGAAAAGGGTCGAGCCCAAAATGAAATGCCCTCAGAAACCCCGACGGGATAATGCGGCAACAATTGGAAGAAGCTAAACACCAAGGCCGTCGCAATAGCACTACGCGCCGCAACGGCGCTCACACCGTTGGTGCGAATGGCATCATGTGCAAGCTTCAAGCTGTAGACAGCCGTCCCTGTGGCGGTCGCATAGCTCAGTGCGATTTTGGTGCCGTCAACGACACCAGGTTCAACCAGCGGACTTTGTCTGCTTAGAACCTGTGATCAACCCGTTGTGACATCTATAGGAATCGAGTGCAAGGCGCTAGCGCACGATCATCACGGAGTTGTAGGCATTCTGCATCACCTTCAGGGCGACGGAGCCCATGAAAAAGCGCTCCAATCCGGATTTGCCGCTGTCGGATATCACGATCAGGGAATAGTCGGGTCCGGCCTCGATTATTTCCTCCACGGGATTGCCGATGCGGGTCAGTGTCTCGACCGCTTCGACCCCCGATTCCGCGAAGATATCGCGCGCGCGATGGGTGGCGTTCACTGCCTCCGGTTCGCTTTCAACATCCAAGGCGACGGAAAGCACGCTGACCGGACAGCCGCACAATGACGCAATATAGGCTTCTCGGTGGATCATATCCTCCGCCGCTGCGGAGCCGTCCGTGCACACCAAATGGCCGTGACCGATTTCTAAATCGCGCGCCACCAGCACCGAGCACGGTGCGTGAATCGCAATTTTTTCCGCCACGGCCGGGTCGAAAAACCCGCGGATACGTTTGGAGCCGCGCGAATCCCAGCGCGCTGACGCGCCGATGATGATGAGATCGTAATGGCCCAGCTCCCATTGATCCAAGATACCCGTCGCCACTTCCGTCGCCACTTTGAGCTTGAGAACAATCTTCTTGCCGGATTTCGCCGTGTAGTCGATTTTATTGTCGCCCAGATTGGTCCCGGCAATATCGGTGTGGAACGACTTTTCTTCCCAATCGCCCTTCAAATTGCCCAACTCCATGAGCAAGTCGCGGCCTTTTTTGAGGTATTTGATACCCGGAAGCTCCAATCCCCACTCGAGCATGTTGCCGCGTGCAATATCCATTTGCAGACCGCCCGTGCGCATGCCCTGATCGGCCGGACGCACATAACACAGTACGATATCGACATCTTCGCTCTTGGCGATCTTCGCCGCATAACGCAGTCCGCGATAGGACTCATCCGATCCGTCTATGCAGACCAGAATGCGAAACCGATCGGGGTGCGACTGTTCCGTATCGTTGATGTTTTGGTCGTTCACATCGTCGCTCATACGGCATGCTCCCTACCCATGGCCCGATCCTCCGGCTTCACGTTAACCACCCAAAAACGGCCAGTAAATGGCCGCCGCGCCCAACATCAAAATGGTCGACATCACGACCATTTTCCAACCCACGGTCAAAAAGTCCGTGGTCTTAAGATAGCCCGAGGCGTAAACGATCGTGCAAGCTGGCGTCCCCACCACGGTCAGGTATGCAAACGCCGACGACACCGCCGTGATGAAGCCGAGGACGATGGGATTTTCTCCAGCCGCCACCGCCAATTTCAAGACGATCGGCCCCAAAACCGCCACCGCCGCACCGTTGGACATGGTGTTGGTGACACTGGTCGTCAGTAAAGATACGGCAGCCCAAAGCCCTAAGCCGTGGTCCATGCCCAAAGGCGCGAGAACATCCAAGAAGTTTTGCGCCACCCAGGCGGCCGCGCCGGTTTCTTTCATCTGCACGCCCAAGGAAATGGCTGCGGCATAAAGCAGCACCACCCCCCAGTTGACGCCCGAATTGATGTCCGGCCACGCCACCAACCCAGCCACCAAGAACGCCGATGCGCCCAGCAGCGCAATGGTACCCATGCCATACTCGGCGGAAGCAAAAATCCAGCCCAACAACACCAAGAAAAAGATCAAAATTGCGACCCAATCGCTGCGTTTCATCGGGCCTTGACTTTCAACGCGGGTGCGCAATTTCACCACCGCACGGGACATATCTTTGTATTCCGGGCGAAATGTAACCAGCAAAATCAGCGTAACGAATGGCACTTGCAACAAAAAGACCGGGTACGCATAGGCCATCCACTTCACATAATCGATCAGGTACTGAAAGCTTTCGGGATTGCCAGGGTCGTAAAAGAACTCTTTCCAATAACCGATCATGATGGCGTTGCGCGCGCCGCCCGACGGCGTGCCAATGCCGGCAATGGAGCAGCCGTATGAAATCGAAAATAGCAATACGGCGGCAAGGTTTCGGACCTTGCGCGGATCGTCGCTGGTCAACTGGATGAGTGTAATGCCCACCGGCAACATCATCGCCGCAACGGTGTGTTCGCCAACAAACGACGCCAACAAGCCTGACACAAAAGTGATCCCGAAGGCGATGCGTGAGGTCTTGGTGCCCGTCATGCGCACCAATAGCCAGGCGATGCGCGTGTCGAGCTTTTGCTTCACGACAGCAACAGCCAACATCAACGATCCCATGATAAATAGCACGCTATCGCTCATCAGGGACTTGGCGACAACCTTCGAATCGAGGCCGATCAGCATGACTTGGCCAATAACGATCAACAACGCCACGGTCGGTAACGGCACGGGTTCGGTGATAAACAGAATCGTGGCGACAATGCTCATGGTCAGGATGGTCATGCCGGCTTCGCTCAAGCCTTGCGGCGTGGGCATGTAAAGCAAACCCGCCCCCACCGCCATGGCGATGAAGAACCATCGTTTTTCCCAGAAATAGAGGTAGTTGCCAGGCTTTCGCAGCTTGGCGATCGGTTTAACAAGTTTGATGGCACCGCCAGCGACTGCCAAGGCGCGCCGTTTGTCTAGTATCGATTTGGTCGTTCGTCCACCCGACATATACAGACCTTGCCTTCAATCGACTAGTATCTTTGGGTATTTTTGACGATATTTACGAACATAACAACATTAAGTTGAGATGTTTATTATTAAACACATGGTGCATCGCACAAAAAAAGCCCCGCCTGAAATAACAGACGGGGCTTTTAAATGAATATGCGCGATCAGCTTTCGTAAGAGTCGCGAATGGCCTTGATGGTGGCGACATAGTCATCACCCTTGAAAACGGCGGAACCGGCCACCAAGCAGGTTGCGCCCGCATCGACCACGGACTTCGCGGTGTCTTTGTTGACGCCGCCATCCACTTGGATATCGATGGGCATGTCGCCGATCATCTCTTTCACGGCACGAATTTTGTTCAGTGCGGCCGGAATGAAGCTTTGACCGCCGAAACCGGGGTTCACGCTCATGATCAAGACCATGTCGAGTTGATCGATGACGTTTTCCAAAACGTTGACCGGGGTGTGCGGGTTCAAAGACACGCCAGCTTTCTTTCCCAAGTCTTTGATGACCTGGATGGAGCGATCCAGGTGCTTGTCGGCTTCGGCGTGGACGACGATCTGGTCGGCGCCGGCCTTGGCGTAGTCTTCCAGATACGGCTGCGCCGGGTCGATCATCAGATGCACGTCGAAAAACTTTTCGGTCCACGAGCGAATGCACGAAATCACCGGCGGGCCGAAGGTCAGGTTGGGCACGAAGTGACCATCCATCACGTCAATGTGGATCCAATCCGCTCCTGCTTCGTCAACGGCTTTGACTTCTTCACCCAGACGGGCAAAGTCGGCGGACAGAATACTGGGGGCGATTTTGACGCGATCGGTCATATGCATCTCCAAAACAACCTAGAGTAAGAGAAGGCCCCCGCCAGTGCGACGGGGGCCTTCCGGATGGTTCTGGGATAGGTGCGAGCGGACCTCCCCAGGTTTACTCGTCGCCCAGAACCTCCGCGATCTTGTGCCGATTTGGCTGTTTGGAAACACACCGTAGGTAGCCTTACCCAGTGGTTTTCATCGGTCAAATCAACTGCACTTCTTTTATGATGAATTTCTAATAAAGTCAATCAAACAAAGCGGAAAAACGGCAGTATTTCAGCATTCACACGCATCCCCCAACCCCTAAGGGTAGCCACCCACTGCCCGTTTACATGGCTCATACGGGCATATTACTTGGTCAGCGTCATGAACAGTTGCGGCAACTTTTCAGGCAGGCGCTGAACATTGTCGATGACTGTATATTGCGTGCCGAAGATGTCACCGATGTAAGCATCCGCCTTTTTGTCGAGGTTGATGCAGTAGGTGAAAATGCCGTCGCGATCGAGTTCCAAAACCGCCTTGCGGGTATCCTCGATCAAATGGCGTTGATCGGCGACATCGATATCGGACGGCTCCCCGTCGGTGAGCACCAGCAACAATTTTTTATCGGACTTGCGATGCGCCAAGGTCGATGCCGCATGACGCAGCGCCGCCCCCATGCGGGTGGAGTAGCCCGCCTCGATTGCGGCCAAGCGGCCTTTGACGTCGTCGTTCCACGGTTCGGTATAGCCTTTGATGTGCTGGTAGCGCACCTCATGGCGGGTGTTGGATGAAAATCCGGCGATGGCGAACTCATCGCCCAGACGGTCCACGGCCCACCCCAAAAGCGAGACCGCTTCCTGGCTGAGTTCGAGAATCGTCTGCTGCGCGCCATCCGGCACATCATCGAGCGATTGCGACAAATCCAACAGCAACATCACCGAAATATCGCGGCCGTCATGGCGGTGGCTCATGTTGATACGCGGGTCCGGCTGCGCGCCCGATTTGAAATCGATGAGCGAGCGAATCGCCACATCCAAATCCAATTCCGAGCCATCCTCTTGATAGCGTACGCGCACATAGTGTTGGGGCTTGAGCAAATCCAAAATTTGCTTCAACCGTTTCGCCAACGCGGCATGCTTGGTCAAAAGCCCGTCGATCACCCCGGCATCGCCCGACGGATGCAGGCTTTCGTACAGGCTCACCCAATCGGGACGATAGGTTTTCGAATTGTAATCCCATTCGGGATAATGGCGCGGCGGCAGGCCTTGTTCATCCTCGCCCTCTTGTTGGTCGGCGGTTTTGTCCTGCTCTTGGAACATTTCCTCTTCGTCGCCGAGCTCGTAGTATTTCCACATGTGTCGATTGTCGTCACGGTAATCGATTTCGGTATCCGTG
>Ga0070729_10007617_pt1 | contig 10348 bp, 11 predicted proteins | sample tdDd472_FD_66725 | JGI IMG/M metagenome (GOLD analysis project Ga0070729, IMG submission 66725) | Marine sediment microbial communities from the Atlantic coast under amendment with organic carbon and nitrate - tdDd47.2 | ecosystem: Environmental > Aquatic > Marine > Coastal > Sediment | place...
TGGTTAAGTCGACAACGGTTCCGTGAGCCGTCTGTTCGATGGCGTCGAGTTTGTCTACGAGCCATGCAGGTGATGGACCATTATTAACACCTTTAATCAGCAGGCCCATGTAGCGCCAACATCCATGGGTGTCGTGGCTTTCAATGTGCCAGTCTGCGATAGTAGGGAGTTCACGATGGTCAATTTCTGGGAAAACTAATTTCGTGTTGGTCTTTACGGCCAATTCGCGGGCAACACCAAAATGGCACATGGCATCCGGGCGGTTCACGGTATGCTCGATTTCGAGACCCTTGCCCTCGATTTCGGTTTCAAGACCGGTTTCGTTGAGAAGGCGAGCAGCTTCGTTGAGGCTTGGTGCCTTTTCCAGGTAGTTAGAAATCCATTCATAGTCGAAATACATCGTTAGCCCCTCCTGAACTGATCGAGAAAGCGTTTGTCATTTTGGTAGAAGTACCGAATATCTGGGATGCCAAGCTTGAGCATGGCAACTCGTTCAATTCCAATTCCAAAGGCGAATCCGGTCCACTTTTCAGAGTCATATCCCACCGCCTTGAACACATTTGGGTCGACCATCCCACAGCCAAGTACTTCGATCCACTGAGTTTGCTTACATACCCGGCAGCCAGATTCACAGAATGGGCAGGTGACATCTACTTCTGCACTTGGTTCGGTGAACGGGAAATAACTAGGTCGCAATCGAATTCGGGTTTGCTCCCCAAACAGGTGTTTTGCAAAATTTTGGAGTGTGGCTTTTAGATTAGCAAAAGTAATGTTGCGGTCGACCACAAGCCCTTCGAGTTGATGGAACATGGGTGAATGGGTCACATCGTCATCACGACGAAACACCTTGCCGGGAGCGATCATGCGAAATGGGGGTTGGCGCTTTTCCATATAGCGGATCTGTACACCAGAGGTCTGGGTTCGCAAGAGGCGGTCATCGTCGATGTAAAAGGTGTCTGCGTCATCTCGCGCAGGGTGCGATTCTGGCGTGTTAAGCGCTTCAAAATTGTAGAATGAAGTCTCCACTTCAGGGCCATCAGCCACATCGTAGCCCATATGCAGGAAAAAGGAGATCATGTCGTCCATCACTTGATAGAGGGGATGAAAGCTTCCGGTGGTCGTGAAGCTCGCTGGCAAGGTTAAATCCAAACTCTTAACCTGCTTCTTTGTTCCTGGCTGACGATGGGGACTGCCTTTTAAGGAGTTGTCTACTTCCTTTTTGAGAAGATTGATCTCCTTGCCGAGTTTGGGTTTTAACTCTTTTGGAGCATTTCGTAGCTCGGTCATCATTTTTACGATTAAACCGCTCTTGCGGCTCAGATATTTGTTTTTGAGATCCATCCAATCCTGGTGAGATCCCAGGCCTTCCAATTCACTGCGAAATTGGTTGAGTTCATTCTCATAGTCCCAATTGGCGAGTTCCATCGTTTTTTCCTCACAGTATTCAATTTACACGGGCTGCTAAAAAAAAAACCGGCTATGTATAACCGGTTTTTTGTCGTCCAACGTTTTTTGTTAGGATTAAGATGCCTGTCGAGCTTTCTCCACTAAGACCCTGAACGACTCAGGATCTGTAAAAGCAATGTGGGCCAGTGATTTGCGATCAAGCGTCACACCGGCTTTCTTAAGGCCTCCCATTAAGCTGGAATAACTCATGTCGTGCAGTCTTGCGGCTGCGTTGATACGAGTGATCCAAAGTTTGCGAAAATCACGCTTTTTGCGTCGACGATCCCTGTAGCTAAAGAGCAGGGCACGATCGACGGCCTCTTTGGCGTAGCGATAAAGGTTCTTTTTAAATCCAAAGAATCCTTTGGTTACTTTTAAATACTTTTTGCGCTTGATGCGTCTTTTATTTCCTCGTTTGACTCGAGACATAACTATTTCTCCTTAGGATGATAGTGGGCCCATTGGCCGCTTTAAAATTAGCTGTTGAAAATCATGGCAATTACGCGTTTGTGGTCGCTGACATCGACCAGGCCTGTCTTGGCCAGACCGCGCTTGCGCTTGGCGTTCTTTTTCGTCAGGATGTGGCTTTTATAGGCTTTCTTGCGCTTGATCTTTCCTGATCCAGTCAATGAGAACCGTTTGGCTGCACCCCTGTGGGTCTTAAGCTTTGGCACGTGAACCGTCCTTTCTTTTGCGATCTTATTTTTCTGGTGGTTTAGGGGCCAAGGTCATGAACATGCGATTGCCTTCCATGGCGGGGTGTTTTTCAACGTTGGCCAGGTCCTCGCACTCTTCTTTGACGCGTTGCATCAATTTCATGCCAAGTTCCTTGTGTGCCATCTCCCTGCCTCGAAAGTGGACAAATGCTCTTACCTTATCTCCCTTTTCCAGAAACTTCCTCAAATTCTTCAATTTGAAGTTGAAGTCGTGCTCGTCGATACGAGGCCTGAACTTCATCTCTTTCACCTGAATGATTTTCTGCTTTTTCTTAGCATCCTGTTGCTTTTTGCGTTGCTGGAAAATGAATTTACCATAATTCATGATCCGGCAGACAGGTGGGTTGGCTTGAGGAGAAACTTCAACGAGGTCGAGACCCGAATCTTCTGCTTCCTGAAGTGCCTGTGAGGTAGGGATAACCCCGATCATTTGACCATCGCCCCCTATTACTCGCACCTCCGGTGCGTCGATCTGGTTACCGATCCTGTGTTTGTCTTTTTTTCTGCTCAATCTCCCCCCAGGTGATGATGAATTCAAGTCGGTAGAAATGGTAGGCGCGGGCGGTTTCGAACCGCCGACCTCTACCGTGTCAAGGTAGCGCTCTCCCCCTGAGCTACGCGCCTGTTTCCTCCCGCACGAGTCACGAACATTATCATTGCTATCGATTTTTTGTCAAGACCAAATTAGATTTTTTGTCTGGTTCCACCAGTTCGATAACATTATTTCTTTAATTGGACATAGGCTCACTTGATGTCCCTGGCTCTTAGAAGAGGGGACCGATAGCCAGAATGCGGGAACTCCTCTTGAAAAAAAGGGGCGACTCGTGTAAAAAGTAGCTCATGATTGACCAATTATTGAGATCCCTTGAAGACCATAAAAGCAGAGTAACCCGAATTCGGAGGTATCTTTGACCCCGAACGAAATAAGCTTCGAATAGAAGAGTTGGAACATTTAAGCGCCGCTCCAGACTTTTGGGAGGACGGTGAACGCGCCCAGGAACTTATGCGAGAACGTACGGCGCTGTTGGAAGACCTAGAGCTCGCTTCCTCTTTTGACGAACTCGAAGAAGAAATCGATTTGTACAAGGAATACCTTAACGAAGGTGAAGAGGTATCTGAGGACTTGGAGAAAGCTCTCAATACCTATTACGACCTTGTGGCGCAGACAGAATTGAGAATGATGTTATCGGGAAAGCATGATAAGTCAAATGCGATCTTGACCATCCATCCTGGGGCTGGCGGCACGGAAAGTCAGGATTGGGCCAGCATGCTGTTTCGAATGTATCTCAGATACGCTGAACGCAACCAATTTAAAACGACTATTTTGGAATACCTCGACGGCGATGAAGCTGGCATCAAGTCGGCGACCATTCACCTCAGCGGACCCTTTGCCTATGGCTATCTGAAGGCCGAATCAGGAGTCCACCGCCTCGTTCGTATTTCGCCTTTTGATTCTGCCAAACGCCGACATACCTCCTTCACCAGTGTTTTTGTTACACCCGAGATCGAAGATGACAGCGAAGTTGTGATTGATGATAAAGATCTACGTATCGACACCTATCGTGCCTCTGGTGCTGGTGGGCAACATATTAATAAAACGGATTCCGCCATTCGGATTACCCACTTGCCAACGGGTATCGTGGTTCAATGCCAGAACGAACGTAGTCAGCACAAAAACAAAGCTTCCGCTATGAAAGTCCTTAAGTCGCGCTTGGCCCAGGTTCAGGAAGAAGAACGAAAAAAAGAAATGCAGGATGCTGTCGATGAGAAGATGGATATCGCCTGGGGAAGCCAGATTCGAAGCTATGTGTTGCATCCCTACCGGATGGTCAAAGATCATCGCACCAACGAAGAAACAGGCAATCCGGAAAAGGTGCTGGATGGAGACTTGAAAGACTTTATCCGCGCCTTCCTTCTTGCCAAAGGGAATGAGGCGGATGAATCAGAATCCTGAGCATGCCGGTGTTTCTTTGCCAGGGGATGAGGGGTATGTGCTGCCAAAGCCACCTTACATGGCAGTCATTTTTGTTTCTCTGCGCCGTGAAAACGATCATGGCTATGCGGAAATGGCTGCGCGGATGGAACAGCTCGCGCAGCAGCAAGAGGGGTTCCTTGGTTTGACCCACGCTCGGGTTGCCGGGAAAGGGATCACGATTTCCTATTGGACGGACCGTCAAGCGATCAGGAACTGGAAAAGCCAGGTTGACCACCTACAGGCTCAAAAACTAGGTAGATCGGATTGGTATGAAACTTACATGGTCCAAATTGCGGAAGTGGGCGAAGCCTACAATGGACCTTAGGCAAATCAGTCCTTCCACAGACTAAAGGCAAGAATGAGCCACCCAGAGATGAGGGCCAAGCCCCCAAGAGGGGTAATGGCACCCAGCCAACGAATGCCAGAAATACTGAGCAGGTAAAGGCTTCCCGAAAAAAGGATAACGCCTGCCAACATGCACCACCCTGAAACTCGAATCAACCTCGAATGGGGTTTCCATTGGGCACCTATGGCAATAATCATGAGTCCAAGGGCGTGATACATATGGTAGTCGGCACCTGTTCGGAAGGTTTGCATCATGCTTGGCTCCAGACTGGCTTTAAGGACGTGGGCTCCAAATGCGCCCATGGCCACAGCCATCGCAGCATTCAATGCTCCCAAGGAGAAAATGGTTTTTGCATTAGTGTTCATCGATATCTTAACCTTATATAAAATGAATATCTTACATTTTCTAGCGGTTGTCGTGCTTCTTGCTGAGACAAGAAGTTTGAAACTTTTCTTGTATCCAAGCGTCATTCCTGCTTGAATAGACGCTTCAAAACACGAGGTGCGCGATGAAGTATACCACGGAGCTTGTTTTTTAAATCCCCCTGAGGGATCCACACTTTTCCCAGTCAATGAAACCGGGGCAGATCGGGCAATAGGTCCTATTTATTGGTCCATTTTTTGGATTCACAATTCGGGTCCTGATAAAAGATTGTATTGCTCGAACTCGTTTAGTTCTGCCAAGTTCACGCCACACAATTGTGGCTTAATAGTTCCAGGTGGTTGTTTTGAAACGATTTAATTATTATTTTTCATTATTGAAGAGAGCTCTCGCGTGTGAGGAGCTCGATTATACCAAGGGCAAACTCAGCGAGGGACTTTGGGTTCTTGCTATTCCCATGGTCCTGGAGATGATCGGTGAATCTGTATTTGCCGTTGTCGATGTGTTTTGGGTGGGTAAGCTGGGCGCTTCAGCTGTTGCCGTGGTCGGCTTGACCGAAAGTGTGAATACGCTTGTATATGCAGTAGGAATCGGGTTGAGCATGGGGACGACCGCAATGGTTGCACGTCGAATTGGGGAGAAGAATAAACGAGGGGCGCGAATCGCTGCAACTCAGGCCATTCTGCTTGGCGCGATCGCCTCCATACCGATTGCTCTGATCGGGCTGTTTGGGCCTGATTGGGTGCTGCGTTCCATGGGGGCCAGTGAGGCTACGATTTCCGGTGGGGCGGGTTATACTCAGGTCCTCTTGAGCGGCAATATCGTGATTATCGAACTGTTCATCATCAATGCCATATTTCGGGCCGCTGGAGATGCAAGTCTGGCCATGAAATCTCTTTGGTTTGCCAACTTTTTTAACCTGGTTCTGGATCCTTTTCTGATTTTTGGTTGGGGACCGTTCCCTGAGATGGGGGTGGAAGGTGCGGCCTGGGCAACAAATATAGGACGAGCTCTTGGCGTCTTGTTTCAACTAGTGTTGCTTCATCGGCGAGGACGTATCAATCTTCGCTGGATTCATTGGCGCTGGCACCAGGAGGTTATTTGGAAACTATTTCGAATTTCGCTCGGTGGGATGGGACAATTTTTCGTTGCAACCAGCAGTTGGATCATCCTGATCCGAATTCTGGCACCGTTTGGCGATCAAGTTCTCGCGGGTTACACCGTCGCCATCCGCCTCTTGATGTTCACAATATTGCCTGCCTGGGGGTTCAGCAATGCTGCCGCGACCCTTGTAGGCCAAAATCTAGGGGCTAAGGAGCTAGACCGTGCCGAGGCGTCCGTGTGGTTATCTGGTAAGGTAAACACCGTGTTTTTGACATCTGTCGGACTTGTTTTTTTCCTGTTCCCAGAATTCATGTTGCGTTTCCTGGTGGATGATCCGGTTATTCTTGAGCACGGTGTTCACTGCCTGCGTTGGGTCAGTTTGGGCTATCCGTTCTATGCTCTAGGGATGGTGCTCGTCCAATCATTCAACGGTGCAGGTGATACGAAAACCCCTACTTTTCTTAATTTTGTCTGTTTTTGGATGACCGAAATACCTCTTGCCATTCTCTTGGCTCAGTTCGTCCATGTCGGGCCAATAGGAGTGTATTTGGCCATAGCGATTTCCGAATCCTTCATGACAATTCTTGCCTGGTGGTTTTTTCGTAAAGGTTCCTGGAAGCACATCGACGTGTGACCTGGTAAAGGAGGATAGGGTGGGACTATGTTGAAGATGCTAATAGACTTTTTCTTCCCAGTTCCAGCCCAAATTTTCGATTTCGCCTTTGAGAATCAAAGCGTGTCGAACCAGCTCGACATTGTGGACACGGTGAATGGCAACAGCGGGCCAGGGTAAAAGGGCACTTGCCGAAGCAGTGGCTGCATCTCTTTGTCCTGGTCCGAGTTGCAGCAAGCTTGTGAGCCAGCGCTTCCGGCTTAATCCCATGAGTAGGGGGCGCTTCAAGCTTCGAAACAGGGCCTGAGAATTCGTCAAAAGGGTTACGCATTGCTGCATGGTTTTGCCAAAGCCAATACCCGGATCAAAAAGAATCCTTTCTGGAGCAACATCAGCTTTTTCCAGGGATTCAAACATAGTCGTTAAATCTTCCAGAATCGTGTCGAGAAGATTTATATAATTGGTCCGTTGTTGCATTACATCCGGGCGGGCTCTCATGTGCATACCAATGTATCCTGCATCGTTATTCTCCAACGTGGGCAGCATGGCTTCAAGATCAAGAGAGCCGGATACGTGATTGATAATCGAAACGCCTTGTTCGGTTGCCCAGGACGCGACGGCGGCTTTCTGGGTGTCGATGGACAGGGGGATATCAAATTCACGCAACATCCGTTCAGTAATGGGGGCGATGCGATCGAGTTCTTGTTGGGTGGATATGCTCTTGGATCCGGGGCGCGTGCTCTCTCCACCTATATCAACGATGTCGGCACCATCTGCTATCAATTGACGCGCGCGTGCTAGTGCGTCTGCTGGATCGGGGTAACCGTCCGAGAAGCTGTCTGGAGTGACATTGAGGATTCCCATGATTAGAGGACGTTTGGAGAGGTCCATTGTCCAGGAGCCACAGCGCCAAATCAAATTAACGTTTTCATGCATTCTCTTCTTCTCCAGGCATAAAAAGACAATTCCCGGAATCCTTCCTAAAAGTTCAGGTCATCTTAACCTAGCTCTTCTTTCCAGGCAAAAGAGTTCACGGGCATATGCTGTTTATTGGCTATCCAGGAGCCGTATTCTATCACTCGGTTACAAACTCATTTCCTCTTTTCTATTGCTTGCCTGAGAAATTGGTGGCAAGTCGTGCAATAAGCATCTCCTCGCAGATCGACCTCTTCCACCGATGAGACTGCATTCATCAAGCAGGACGAATCTGGGCAGTGGACCAGCCCAAGGAGATGCGCGAATTCATGAAGGGCCACCTTTTCGAGACGGTCTAGCATGAGATCCGGATCCGGGCTGAGACCATACGTTGCGTTGTCTAGCCGAAATGTGGACACCAACGCCGCCTTCCCCCCCAAGTGGGCTTCTCCCAGGACAAAGGTGAAAATCGGGATGTAGAGATCGACCGAACAGACACCTAAGATGGGATTGCTTCCATCCATCTTATCAAGTAGACCCAGCAATTTTGACGTGTCGTATTGGTTTCGCCGGGCGTTCCACGCGAAATCAGGGTCGGTTTCGATATGGCGCAGCTGGATGTTAATTCCAAGGCGTGTGACAAGCCGGTCCCTCAGCTGGGCTAGGAGAATGAACCCATCCTTGCCCAGGTTGAATGGCGCTAACTGCAGGAACACGGAGGGTCAGGACCTCAGATTGTATTTTTTGATTTTATTGTATAGTGTTGCCCGATCGATCCCGAGTATCTGGGCCGCTTTGGAAATGTTCCAATTTTGAGCTTCAAGGGTCTGAGAAACATGGTCTTTGACCATGTCATCAATCGAACTGTCGGGTACCTTTTGGGACGGATTACCCTGTACCTGGAGGTGTTCCGGGATAATAGCGTTCCCCTGGGAAAGGACCATTGCACGTTCCATGGTGTTTGACAGTTCCCGGATGTTACCTGGCCAATCGTGTTCCATCAGCCGTTTCATCGCTTCTGGAGTCATTTCAGGGCGGGTTAGGTCCATTTTGACGGCGAACATGTCAATGAAATGGTCAACCAGTAAAGGTATATCATCGCGACGTTCCCGCAAAGGCGGTACCTGGATGGTGAACACATTGATGCGGAAATACAGATCGTGGCGAAAGGCCCCAAACTCGACGAGCTGCTCAAGATTTTGGTTGGTCGCGCAGACAACTCGAAAATCGACCTTAACAGATTTTGAGCCACCAATGCGGGTATACTCCTTGGTCTCCAGAACTCGCAGGAGTTCTACTTGCATCTTCATTCCGATGCTGCCAATTTCATCCAGAAAAAGTGTGCCATCATTGGCCATTTCGATTTTACCTTTGTGGCGGTGTTGGGCCCCAGTGAAGGCACCCTTTTCGTGACCGAAGAGTTCACTTTCTAACAAAGACTCCGCGATGGCTCCACAGTTGACAGGTACCAGGGAAAAGTAACGCCTTGGTCCCGATGCGTGAATTGCCCGGGCAATGAGTTCCTTGCCAGTGCCACTTTCGCCTCGAATAAGAACCGTCACATCGTTATTTGCAAGAATGCGAATCTGTTCCTTGATTTCCTGAATGGCAGGTGAATTACCAATGATTTCATGAGTCCGGCTCAAATCGTTTAACTTTTCCTTCAATAGGCGGTTTTCGCGCTTTAGTTTTCGAACTTCCATCGCCTTGCGTATGACGTGACTTAGCTTTTCGGGATCCGCCGGCTTGGTGAAATAGTCGAAAGCACCTTCTTTCATTGCCTGGACGGCCGTGTCGATGGAGCCATGGGCAGTCAGCATAATGACGACAGAATCTGGACTTTTTTCGCGGATACTGGTTAAGACTTCCATTCCGGACATGCCAGGCATTTTTATGTCTAGAAGAATGACATCCCAGTCGTGTTGGGGCAGCTTGCTTAGGGCGGTTCGTCCATCTTCAGCAGAATCAACCTTATAGCCATCTTTTTTGAACCAACCTGTTAGGGAGTCGCGAACCGAAAATTCATCGTCGACGATAAGGAGACTCTGTTGTGAATCGGTCATTGGTTACTCCTGGAATGAACACACTTTTGTCTATTGGGATGGTGCTTTTCGTGGCAGGTAAAGGGTGAAGGTGGTGCCTTTGCCCACTTCGGATGTCACTTCGATCCTACCACCATATTGGTGGGCAATGCCATATACTACTGCGAGTCCCAGGCCGACCCCCTTTGCGGCACCTTTGGTTGAAACAAAGGGTTCAAAGATATGGGGAAGCGTTTCCGCTGGAATGCCAACACCGGTATCTTTGATGTCGACCTCCAGGAAGGAACTGGTCTGGCGAGTTGAAATATTGAGGTTGCCGCCATCTGGCATAGCCTCGACAGCGTTCACGAATAGTGCGATAAGGGCTTGCTCCAGCTGGTTCTTGTCACAATATAATTCATCGGAATCAGATCGTTGAACGTCGACTTCGATATTGCCGAGTTCAAAGTGATGATTGACGATCATGAGGGTCTTTTCCAGAATTGGGAAGAAGTTTTGCTCAACAGGATCACCTTCGGAGCCTCGGGCAAAGGAAAGCAGGTTTTTCACGATGCCTCCGCAGCGTTCTGTTTCGTGATAAATGACATCAAGGTAGCGATTCAGTTCCTGTTTCGCTTCGGTGTCTGGCACCAGGTCCTTGAGCTCGCGGGCTACTAATTTCGCATAGATCAGAATACCAGCCAATGGATTGTTGATCTCATGCGCAACTGTAGCGGCTAATTTCCCCATGGAGGCCATCTTCTCAAGATGAACCAGGTGTTCCTGGGCTTTCTTTAAGTCGTTGGTTTTTTCGTCTATCCGCTTTTCAAG
>Ga0070729_10007618_pt1 | contig 10347 bp, 8 predicted proteins | sample tdDd472_FD_66725 | JGI IMG/M metagenome (GOLD analysis project Ga0070729, IMG submission 66725) | Marine sediment microbial communities from the Atlantic coast under amendment with organic carbon and nitrate - tdDd47.2 | ecosystem: Environmental > Aquatic > Marine > Coastal > Sediment | place...
TCTCATCGTAATAAGATGTGTAGGCAGGAATTCTAGATGCGAGCGTGCTTATATGTGCGAGAATAAACGCAATTTGAAAGAGTCGCCAACTGTGGTAGTTTTTTATTTTACCCGCATCTTGAAATGATTTATTCAGATAGATCCATGCTTTAAACGGAATAGCTTCTACTGATTTATGATTTTTTTCATAAGCTATTTGCGACTCTTTTAAGAGTCGGATTCCCTTAAGAATCAAACCAGATTCCTGTTTGTATTGACTAATATCTAGATTAAACGCAGATTTTTCACTCTCAGCTTGCTCCTGATTTTTAGCATTTAAAGTTGGATCTACATTTTTCGTTTGTTTTTCGATCCATTCATCATAGGCACTTACGATTTGTTTTAGGTTATCAATATCAAACTTCTCATCACAAAGGTTTTCAAATCGAACGGCCTTAGGAGCGATGTCTCGAGAAGAAATTCTTGCTTGGTAGTACCGAGGAGTCCAAGTAGTAGTCAATTGAATTTCGGATTTCCTGTTCGCTTCAGTATCTATTGCCTTAACTCCACAATTAACACCGATCGCAGGTCTAACCATAAAGTCTCGAAACCTATACGAAGGCTTTATTCGATCAAGCCCTAATCCAACATGAAACTGCTTATCTAACCAAACATCAAGTTTTACTTGATGAATCGCAAATTCCTTTGTTTTATCTTTGTAATCTTCGCTTAATGAATTTTCAATTAAAACGCGAACATTAAGAATATCTTGTGCTGTGAAGTCTCTATTAGACTGTACTTTAATAGCAATTTTTGAAAAATCAGGAAGTAAATTGTCGACTGCAACTTCACGACTTTGAAGCTGCTTTACAGTTTCTTCCCAAGCTTGTTTATTTTTAACATTGCTGGGTAGTATTTTTTCATTACGGAAAGCAATTGCGTTTCCTTCCTTATCCAGCCACTTATTGACTGTATGAGTTACTTCTCTCTTAATAATCTGTGAAGCATCGCGCTCAAATTGCTTAATCACAGATTTGTCATCCAAAGAATTTAGAGAAAGCATAATTTTTGCAATATCAATTTTTATCCATTTTTGGGGAATCTCTTCTTTTTTTGCTAGTTCATCAGGAATATCAGCCCCCTGAAGAAAGACGATCTCATCTGCTTGCTCCCCTTCTCCATTATTATCTTCCTGCTCATTTCCTCGAGCGACAATACCATGTTTTTTAGCCTGATTAACAAAACACTCATTCCAAATTTGTTTTTTTTCGTTATACGTTAACTCATTATTTTTCACTCTTTTATCAAAATCAGATTTTGTTGCGAGCTTTATAGTTTTTTCAACTTCATTTTTAAGCTTAAAAGTCGGCTTTAATAGTAAGTTCTTATCATTTATTTCGTCCCAGGACGGTAATACTCGAACATATATGTTAAATTTTACTTCAAACTTAGTTTCACCCATTCCTATTCTTACTTGAAAGTCCATCCCATGACTCGAAATATGAATATCGGAAACCTCATCATCACCTTCAGAATACTTCCCGGCGACTGAAAGCTCACCTTGCTGATGGTCCAATTCATTGCCAGCACTTTCACTTAAAGTTAAATTTCGGCTAGAGCCAAATCGCGGTAACAAAAAACCTGAAGTAAATTGCTTACAAGGTTTTTGTCCATAAATCACTTCACCAAACTTCCCACTTCCTGAAATAAGCCCCACAGTTTTGTTTAAAAGTGCATCGGTCATTGCTTCTTTGATTTCTATATATTGATCTCCATAAACATCTTTCAATTTCATCAAGAAATCTCCTCTACAATTTTCACAGTGCTTACTGAGCGATGCGCCTCTTCCACTAGCCCCTCAATATACTCTTTTCGTTCTGGGTGCTCTTCAATATACGAGCATGGATTCACAATTGCGTTCAAAAAAAACGAATGACTGAAGTTTCCAAGCACTATCCTATCACCGCGCGTTTTTTGAACCCCTTGAGTCCAACACATCTGAATAAATGTTTCATCAAAATCAAGAGCCTGCATGAATGCTTTAAATAAAGGCCAGCTTCTTGGTGCGTGACTGGTTACTTTTTCTAATGGCGTGTCTATTAAACAACGAACATCGACCCATCGTTTAACAGAGTTAGGTGCAGGGACATCTTTGGGATCGCTAACATATTGCATGATTTTTGCTCTAAGATAATCTACTTTCTCTTTTACATTTACACCTGGAAAACTTTCAAAAGCATCGCTAACAGCTATATGGTAAGCTCTTAACATTTTAGAGGCGCTTGCCACCATGCAAAAATTATTTCTCACCTCTTCAAAAAAATCGTCATCAATGAAACAAATATGATCGCCTCGCTTGATGGATTTCGCTTCGGTAATAGAGAATGGTTTTAATTCGTTGTCACCATTGAACTTTAAAAGTTGCGAACCTTTGTAGCAAAGCAGTTCTTTTTTCTCCCTTGAGAGAATAATTTTAAAATCAAAATCTGTCCCTTCAAATCTATGCTGATTAATTTGATTTTTGGGATAATATTTATCTGACATAGAAGGCATAATTGGCATATCTGATATTTCATTTGATTTTAGAAAAGAATTAATTGCATCGAAAAACAGTAAAAAACCTGAAGCATTTTTGTGTTTTTTGTAAATTATGCTAACTCGCTTAAACGCTCGATAAATCTCCCCGAGCTTTCCAATTTCGGAAACTAAACTTAATTTAATGCTCGCTCCACCTCGCGCAATCAAATTAACCAAATCAGTAATTCTAGGAGAAATCCAATAGATATTGACGTCATCCTTCTTATCTGTGAAAAGCTCTTGCAATTGATTTGCATTTATAAAGCTAAATTTCTTTTTAAGAAGTTTATCTTTTAACTCTCTCCAATCTGCATGATTATCTTGAAGCCAATTTGCGAAATCTGACATCTCGGAATTTGGCAATACGATAAAACTTTCTTTTTCGTTGTTTGCTTGTGATGACATCGAGTTAAGAAATCGAAAAAAGGGTGTCTCTGATTTCAAACTCTTAATCACGGCTTGAACCTCTTCAACGTAATTAATGATTTCCGTTTTATCAGTAAATACTTCTCCAGCATTTAATAATCTACGTATTTGCGTAACATAATGAAACGGAGTAGCTCCAGCCTCTACCATAACTTCCCTTGCGATTCCCTCGCTACTCAGCAAATAAGCCTGATATGCGTCGATTCCGTAAGGCATGACCATGTACCATCGCCAACTTTGAATTAACTTCCTTATTGATCTTGCAATCTCGTGGTCACCCTTTCTCCAAGTTCTAGAAGCCAGAGCTTCACCTTCCAAAATCGTGTTCACATAGTTTTTTGCAAATAAGTTAAACTCAAATTCAATGTTAAGATTGTGACAACTAAACATCTTCTGTTGTTCAAATATATCTTTACTGAAATTTATGTGTGGCAAGTAATAATTTTCGGTATTCCTTTTCCTTGATTCATAGAAAGGTAATATATGGTCATGAAATCTTCTAGCAGCTACAAGATTGTCGGTAACAATAAATATAGGTGGAAGTCCCTCTTCATGGTCTTGGTATAAATCCTTCATACTTCTAACAAAATCGTAAACTTTTTCTGTCCATTTATCTCCAAGGCGGGATTCAAGCAAGTAACCTTCCAACAATATTATGTTAGGACGATTCTTTTTAAGTTCCGATAGTTCGCACAATAAACTGGGCTCAATACCTATTTCACAACCAATTACAAGTGAGGGGTTTTCTTCAATGTCAAAATCCGATTCAAATTGTGCAGTTCCTGCTCCTTTCTTCGCTAAAAGTGTATATTTTTTAACCCTAGATAAATATCTTTCTGCAACATTGTAATCCACCTGCAGACTATTTTTATTTGTATCTTTTTTAATCAAAATAGTAGGAGTTAGCTCACTTAAACTGGGGTGTCTAAAAACTTGTTCTATTTCGCGAGATTTACTTTTTGCATAATTTGAGTTTGGATCTAAATGTTGAATTTGACTTAAAGTCTGATATAGCCTGAACTCTCCTCCATTTAATTGTCCTGTTTCAAAAAGGTGATTTAGATGAACACTATTACTTTTAACAATGGTGTTTCGATCACACAGAACTCGGTTTTGAAGCGACTTTCCTGAGCGCGCCCACGGCCAAATTAGGGTTTTCATTGGTAGGACAGGTTCGATTCCCGTTCCGGGCCTGTTCAAGAGATGTTCAATCTGAGCTAAAGCTGACAGCAACGTAATCGACTCTAACCTTTCAGGCCACGTCACTGCAACTTGTGATATACCAGTTTCCTTTGTATCAAGAAATGAATCAAAAATGCTAATCAAATTGTCCGATAAACCAACAGCTTCATTAGGACGCGCCGTAGTTCTAAACTTAAATGATTGCAGGCTTCTCACTCTTACCAGTTCCTTTTTTGTTTCAAGCTCTAAGTCCTTGCTTTATGTATTAAAGTTTTTAGACTGCGGGCCCCTAAATTTTCAATCCTCGACTATTTAAGTACATTCATTAGGAAATGCACCAAAGTATTTACCATATTGAGTATTTATAGAATTTCATTGAGCCCGATCAGTATTTGGCGAACTTTAAAGCCAATTACGTCCTTTGAGCCTCATTGATATCTTTATCTGACTTATGACTATTTGTGTTTGATAGCTTTATCGCAACCCGAGAATAGCAGGCAATTTTTCATAAGTAAATGATATAAACATATAGTGAATTTAACTTGTCTGATATTTAGACAGATATTAATACGATGTCTCGCAAGAAGCATTACTACTCAGACAGATGTGTATACTTTTCGAACAGTTCGAAAGAAAAAAGGGGGTGCCCCCCCTTTTCTAATTTCGCGGGTGTGTACACGCTATTTTCCGCTTGGTATTTAGCAAAAGCTACAGAGATTTATACCCCCCTCCCCTGGTTCTAAGCCAAGTATTTGCGGCAAATCGCCCAACATTCTGCTTTCTGTATGAAACCGGCTCTTTCTCCATTTCTGCAAGCCAAACCTCAATATATGCCGCTACCAATTCAACTTTGTTCTTTCTGTTACCCTTTAAGAAACCGTTTACAAATTTTCTATCTTCTTTAAGCAGTTCGATACCCGCAAAATCAAGCATATGACGCTCAATATCTACAGTATGTAGTAATGACTTCCAAAGCGGCTCGCAAACAATATCTCCAGACTTGGCTACGAGGCTACGGTCCTTCACTTGCAACCGCAGCATTGTTTCTGCCTCTCGAACTACGTCCAAACTAAACATCTATTTGGCCAATTAAGTAGGTGATGGCTAAAACGGCTAATTTGGCCAAAACGCCATCACTTATCGTTTCTGCCTTTGCCAAGTTGGCGAAGACTGGCGAAAACACTATATATTGAAGTATGTTAATAGCCACTTGTAGCCACTTGTGACATCGGCGCAAGAACATAAAAACAGAAGCCCGAGCTATTTTAGCCAAATTAGCCATCGGCGCTCTCCTTTCTTTCCGCAACTTCCCATTCCGCAGGATTATCATTAGCGTCGTAGGAAACGACCTTTAACTTACTAGCTCGCACTAGATATGCACAGATATGCCTGATCCGTTTCGTTTTTCGCAGATCGTACTTTCTAGGTCCCGTCGTTCTTATTTCTTGAATTGTTGCCCTACTAGATTTCCTTCTAAAAAACTCAAGTAGTTCGTTTGCAGCGGCATCTATAGCAGTAACATCACCCTTCTGGGCAATTCTTAATGCTTGCTGCAAATAAAATTCACCCAGAGTTAAGGCGCCGGCCATTGTTTCAACTTCAATAACTTTGCGGCCTTCTAAAACAGAAATTACACCTGCTATTCTTAAAACATTCTCCCCGATTTTCGATGCGACTGGCTTTATAAGTTCAAGTTCACCGCCTGCTCGTTGTTCGGCCTCTGTTGCATTAAAAAATTTAATCCACAGCGACTTTGCATCATCGGTAAGCTCTATTGACTCCAGGTTTAGTCCACCGTCATCATCTAAGTGCAATGACTCTGATAGAAGCTCTTTTGCTCGCGAATAATATCGAATGATTGCAGGGTCAGATGATAAGTTTGTCTGACTGTAAAATCTGGTTCCAGCCAAGCTTTGCGCTTCACATATTAAAAAGCGCGCCATAATGCCTTGTCCTTGCAGCACTCGATCTGTGAGGACATTTGCTACAACAATTGGTTGAACCATTAAATGAATAGCTAATCTTCGGTTGTAAAGAGTGAATTTTTCATCGGCTGTTGCCCTCGCTCGGTCAGTATAGCCGTCATCCCACAACTTAGAGAAAGCCCCAATTGTTTTCACGCAATTATCTCGATTCATGGCGTGGCCACCGAAAAACTGTCCGCCTTCGTCATTAAAAAGCCCTTGCGCAGGCCGACCTCCTAAAAAGCTTTTTTGCAAAGCTTCACGGTTGGTTCCTGGCAAAGTATGCTTGGGTGCATTGGCTTTTGTGGCTTATCTTTTAGCGTTATTTCATTTAAATCTTTTTTCTCACTATTTCGACTATTGAATGACCTTTTTATGTGAGATTGATATTGCCTTTCGAGTAGCTCGAATTCTTCATGTTCAATTCGATAGCGAGACTGCTCGATTCGTTGCCAATCATGAATAGGTTTAAGTGCTATTTTGTCGCAACTGCTTTTACGATCGCCGCTTTCAGCGATCGTAAGGCAAAATAGTGACAATGGAATTGTTCGACCGTCTATAACCACGTTAGCTTTCTGTTGGGTCAACAAAGATGCGACAGCTAAAACCGATTGCGCTGCTAGGGCTAATGGAGCTTTAACTCCTTCAGCAATGGTAGTTGCGGCATCACCAAGCACTTTTCCTAATGCTTGAGTCGGAAATGATTTTAATGGCTCAATTTCTCTAATCTCAGTCGGCTCAATATCGGCGTGAACCACGATTGAGTTTTGGGTTATCGAATTCATGACGCTATGCAACCTCTCTGAAACAGTGAAGATCATTAAAGTCACTTAGCTCTATCGGAGCATTTTTGGGCCAATTAGGAAATACAACTTTAGCTCCAACATCAATTGCGGCTTCTAGTGCTTTTGATTTCCCCGGATTGCCGCTAGTCTTGCGGTCATCATCACCACATATCACGAGACTGTTATTTGGAAACTTTGAAGCAACGTATCTGGAAACTGGCAAAAGATTGCCTGCATTGAATGCACAGAACACAGGTTTTCTAAACTGTTGGTATAAGGTGCATGCAGTAGCCCACCCTTCACATACCAGTATCTCGTCACCATATTTTGGTTCACCAAGATTAAGATAACAGCCGGTTATTTGGCCACCCGTCAAAAATCGCTTGTCGCTTGAAGGATAAATTCTCTGAAGATTGACTAGTTCACCGTCGCAATAAATTGGGATAACTAAAGCGCTGCCATGCTTTTTTGCTTTGTAAGGAACAATTTTTTTCCTTAACACATAGTCGTTCAGCCCTACTTTATCGTGTGCTGCAAGCCAAATTCGACAAGCTTCTTTTCTCGCTTTTTTGTGCTTTTCTTTATTGCTCAAATAGTCTTCAACTTTGCACAATTCGAAATCTAGCTTTTGCGAAATTTGAAACCTTCCCCAGCCTAGAGTTTGCTTATACGACCATTTATGTTTGTCATGCTCTTTCCAAGACCCAAACCAACCTACGGGTTCACCTTGGTCTCTAAGAATGTACCATCCGCTTTTCTGTCCTTGCTTATCAGTTGCAACTTGAAACCTATGAACAACGCCATCAGCGTGTATTTCAGTTGGGTAGTACCCCTGTTTCGCCATCGCACTTTTGAATTCGTCGATTAAATCTCCATAGAACATTATAAGGCCCCTCCCAGATCTTCATTGGAAGTAATGTTCACTCGCGAGCTATCAACTTTTGATTGCAACCAATCAGTAAACTCACTTTCTAACCAGCCAATAGAACGACCTCCTAAAGAGATAGGCTTAGGAAAATCACCGCTAGCTAAACGATTGTAGATTGATGTTCTTGACAGTCCTGTTCGTCTCTTTACTTCTGGAAGTCGTAGGACTCGTTCGGATAAATTTGACATTTGTTACACCTCGTAGTTGTTAATGAATACGGGGTGTATTGTTTAGGATAACCTCCTTTTTCTAGGAGGAAGGTTTTAGACTAAAAATTTGAGATAATCTTCCATTGAATAATCTTTAGCGCTATTGGAGAAAAATTTTCGAGTATTTTCTTTAACGTCACCCCAATCTAATTCTTCATCGGGAAACGCGAGAACCGTAATTTTTGAATAATAAGGATGCATTGGAGCGTTTAGATATTTCCTGCAAAACAAATAAAGTAATCTTGAAAAGTAATGTACTTTCACTTTTTCTTCTCTGGCGCTAATAATCAGTTTCGGACGATGTTTGATTTTTTCAATCAATTCGTAAAGTTCGTCCATTTTGCTAAGTACCGGATGAAAGTCGCGAATAATTAGAGGAAGCGAATCAGTTTTAACTATTAACTCCTCCTCTTTTTGGATGTTCCTCAAACAAGTGTCTACTTGTTTTGCTAACTCTTGTCGGTTGCGTCGTTCAACATAGTCATCATATTTATACGCTTTTGTCAGAATGATTGCGAACCACTTATAAATGTTCACTCCATTTTCAAAATCGTATAAGACACCTTTCTTATGCGCCGCTGTTAACGCATTCCAAAACTTTTCTAGTTCACTAAAGCAAAGAACCGAGCAAGCGAACGACTCAAATTTTGATTTTAAGCGATCATGAATATCTGCTATCTCGATCGCATCAAGAAATTCTTCCGCGGCATACTCGGAGATATAGTCAGGTAAGCTTTCGCGTTGCTGTTCGAATAAACTGGAGTCTAATCGTTGCATGATTTTAATTCTTCTAAATAATCAGCCCACTTCTGCAGCATTTCTCTTCGTGACTCCAAATGAGTCGTACGATTGTATGCCCTTCGATTAGGATCTTTCACAATATGGTGCAGTTGGTGTTCTAGCAAGTCAGGTGCAATTCCTAATTGTTCTTCCATCATAGTGCGAGCACTACTTCGAAATCCATGAACAGTTTGTGCGGAATTGTCAAAGCCCATAGTTAAAAGAGCGGTCCTCATCCCATTATCACTCAATGGTCTTCTTGGACCACGCTGGCTAGGAAACACATATTGAAAGTTTCCAGAAAACATTTGCTGCGATTTAAGGATTTCAATTGCTTGTTTAGGTAATGGAACTATATGAGGCCTGTCTTTAGTTTTCATTTCTTCTGCACTATATTCGAGCTGCTTTTTTTCCCAATTAACATTGTGCCATTGCAAAAGACGCAGGTTGCCCGGCCTCAGCATTAACATTGGTGCAAGTTTCAATGCGTTTTTAACCGTGAGCGTTCCCTGGAAGTTATCGATAGCTAAAAGTAGTTTCCCAAATGGTACCGGATCTATAATTGCCGCATAATGCTTCTTGTTTTTGGCTTTAAGTGCACCTTTAAGATCTGCCGTCGGGTCTCGTTTCACTTTTCCAATTTGGATACCATATCTAAATATCTGGCCGGCTAATGCTCTCGCTCGATGAGACATATCTACAGAGCGACTTTCGACTTTTCTCAAAACAGCAAGTAACTCAACAGGCTCAATGTCATTAATGGGCCTTCGCCCTAACATTGGCATTAGGTCATTATTAAGCAAAGCAATTGAGCGCGTTATGTGGCTATTGGACTTGCCTTCTAAATTTCTTTCTTGCCACTCCCTCGCAACAGACTCAAACGTGTTTTGTGTATTTGAGACTAGTTTAATTTTGTTAAGTCGCTTTTCTGCCCCAGGATCAATACCATCCTTTCGCTGCCTTCTTGCTTCATCTCTAGCATCCCTAGCATCTTTTAACGATACGTCAGGATAAACGCCAATCGCTAACGTCTTCTGCTTACCCGCAAATCGATAATTCATTCGCCAGTATTTAGCGCCATTTTTCTTAACCAACAAATACATGCCTTTTTCATCGGTCAACTTATAGTCTTTATCTTTTGGCTCTGCGTTTTTAACTTGCAGTATCGTTAACATCTCTCCACCCTCTTTTAATTCATAGGGTTAACCGCTTGTGATGGTATAAATAAAGCAGTTTGTTGGTATCAATTAGGCGAATTCTGGTCAATACCTCCATTTGTACCAGCAAAGGTGATGGTATTTAATGGTATAACCCTGAACATTGTAGAATGAAGAATAATATCGAAACCCTTTAATAGCAAGGGATAGAGTACGTTATGGTATGTAGATGAATAAGAAATTGGTCGGAGCGAGAGGATTTGAACCTCCGACCACTTGCACCCCATGCAAGTGCGCTACCAGGCTGCGCCACGCTCCGAATTTGAAAATCTTGAATCTTAAAGATGAATAACTGAGACA
>Ga0070729_10007619_pt1 | contig 10347 bp, 7 predicted proteins | sample tdDd472_FD_66725 | JGI IMG/M metagenome (GOLD analysis project Ga0070729, IMG submission 66725) | Marine sediment microbial communities from the Atlantic coast under amendment with organic carbon and nitrate - tdDd47.2 | ecosystem: Environmental > Aquatic > Marine > Coastal > Sediment | place...
TTATGGGTGAAACACACAACAGTTTCATGTTGCATTACAACTTCCCTGCATTCAGTGTAGGAGAAGTTCGTCCATCACGCGGCCCGGGTCGTCGCGAAATCGGTCACGGATCTCTGGCGGAACGTGCTTTGAAGCCAGTTGTTCCTTCCCGAACCGATTTTCCCTACACGATTCGCTTGGTTTCCGATATTCTCGAATCCAACGGCTCCAGCTCCATGGCCTCCGTCTGTGGCGGAACTCTTGCCATGTTGGATGCAGGTGTTCCTATCGAGAAGCCGGTTGCTGGTATCGCAATGGGATTGATCAAGGAAGATGACCGCTACGTTATTCTTTCCGATATCCAGGGTGCCGAAGATCATTACGGCGACATGGATTTTAAGGTCACCGGTACGGATGAAGGCATCACCGCGCTTCAGATGGATATTAAGATCAAAGGGTTGACTAAAGAACTCATGGCTGAAGCTCTCGAACAGGCGCGAAAGGGCAGACTCTATATCCTGGGTAAGATGGCCGAGACCCTTAAGGAATCTCGTGAAGAATTTTCTCCATTCGCACCCAAGGTCCTGAGCCTGAAGATCCCTGTCGACAAGATTCGCGACGTCATTGGTCCCGGCGGAAAAGTGATTCGCTCGATCATCGAGAAGACGGGCGCAAAAATCGATATTGAAGACAGTGGGCAATGCACGATCTTCGCCTCGGATACGGAATCTTCCGACCAGGCCAAGAAAATGGTTGAAGATCTGATTGCTGTTCCTGAGCCTGGCAAATCATATCTTGGTAAAATAAAACGAATTAAGGATTTCGGTGCTTTCGTTGAAATTTTACCCGGTACAGAAGGCTTGCTCCACATTTCTGAAATCGCCAATTATCGCGTGCGCAACGTGACCGACGAGATTCAGGAAGGGGAAGAAATCATGGTCAAGGTCCTCGCTGTTGAAGGCAATGGCCGAATTAAGCTGAGCCGCAAGGCGCTTTTGGACTAACTCGGATAGCCCGCCTCTGGCGGGCTTTTTCGATATTGAGCTTGGCGCTTTTGGAGTGGAAACCATCACAGTCTCTTCGCGCTGTGCCGTTTTCAAGGTAAGGGTATAGCTCTCACGCGGATGCCCTGCTAAAATAGCCCATGCATGGGTTTTGCCGCACTTTCGTGAAATTTTCATGCAAGGTTTTCAAAAAAATGAAAACTCAATTAGGGTCCTATCGTAATTATGCTTAGAATTGGCAGTAAAAGGTGTCAATTCCAATCTAAGGAGTAATGGATGTCTGAGCTTCGAGTTTGTCCAATCGAGAAGCAGGGGTTGTGGGTTCTAAATGTCGATGGGTACATCAATGCTCATACGGTACAGCAGTTCGAACAATCTCTTCAAGATTTGTTGAAGGAGGAAAAGTACAGGATTCTCTTGAACTGTAAAGGTTTATCCTATATTAACAGCTCCGGACTCGGGGTTTTGATGGGCTCCATAGATGAAATCCAGGAGAAGGATGGTTTCCTCTGGCTTTGTGACATGAACGAAACGGTATTCCATATATTCGAAACCCTTGGTTTCACCCACCTGTTCCCCGTCTATCGCGATGAGGATGAAGCCTTCAATAAACTTCAGGATGAGGATACACCCTCATGAAAAAAGGCTCCCAGGTCAGGCAACCTGGTTCTCTCAGTATTGAATTTCCCAGTCACTTCAGGTGCCTTCACATGGCCACTGAATTTGCCCGGGAAGCGGCACTGATCGCAGAATTCGATGAGAAAATGGCTGCCCAGATCTCCGTCGCTACCGATGAGGCGGTAACAAACGTTGTTAAACACGCCTATAAAGGGCGCAATGACGAGTTAATTCGGCTCGTCGCCGAAATTACGGACGAAGCACTTGTTCTCAAAATTTTCCATACTGGCATTCCACTTAAGAAAAGTGAAATAAAGTTACCCGATATGAAGGCCTATCTCAAAGAACGTCGACGCGGCGGGCTCGGTATTTTACTGATGACCAAGCTCATGGATGAAATCGATTACCGCGAAGGCAAAGAACATTGTTGCGAAATGAAGAAATATCGGGAGAAGGGGGCCTGAATGGCTCACCCCTATCAACACCTTCTCGACACCGTTTCAGGATTGGGTAAAGATTGTGCTGGCGCACAGCGTCAATTGTCGGAACTGATCAGCCTGCACGAATGCGTGGCCATGTTGAGCCAGGCCAAGAATATCAAAGATTTAGTTGAACTCTTTTCCTTTACGGTGCTGGGCGAACATCCCTGTCGCAGTGCCTTGGTCCTCATTTCAGAGGAAGGTTGTTGGAAGCAGGTCTTTTTCAAAGGGGCCTCAAAATCGCAACCAAATTTTGAAGCCCTGGAGGCGCTTGAATTAAACTCACTACAACGAAAAGTTTATGAGATTGGACAGGGAGAAGACGAACTTGACGCAGTATTGAAACAAGCGGGGCTTCCCGACCTAGGCATCTGCCGCGTTGTTCCATTGGTGAGTCGAGGCAGATTGGTTGGCCTTCTCGGGCTTGGACTGCCATTAATACCTACCAATCTCGAACTCAAGAGTCAATGGTTGCTGGACCTCTGTGACCTGTTTGCAGTTATCCTGGCCAGTTCGTTGGACAAATGGTCCCTCCAGAAAGTCAATCGGGTTCTTGAGAAACGGCTTTTTCAACTGCAGACAATACGAGAAGTAACCGACGTCTTTATTCGATGTTATGAAAAAAAGGCCGTTTTTCGGGCCCTATCACAAAACCTGATGGGACAGTTTTTCATCAGCCGTTCGGCATTTGTTGACCGCAAGAGTTTTAAAGTTCGATTTACGATGGGCTGTAAGGTTTCCGATATCGAATGCTGTATGGAAGACACGTGCAGCAAATCCTATCTCGAAGAATTGAAACCGTTCCAGTTGACGCCCTTACCCGATAACCCGCGCTTTGCGTACGCCATTCTGCTCGAAATGGCCGAAGGTGGTGCTTACATTTTACTACTGGGGCCCCGCCTGAACGGTAAGGACATTGAGTCGGACGATGAAAACTTGGCCCTGGCCATGTCGCGACAGGCGGCGGCTGCACTCGATAATATTCGTTTGCAGGAACAGCGCCTGGAAAATGAGCGCATGCTTAAAGAGCTCGAACTTGCGCGCAGCATTCAACAGAAACTGCTTCCTGTGGATGAGCCGAAGATACCGGGATATGAAGTAGCTGCCGAGATGAGACCCTTTCAACAGGTCGGCGGTGACTTCTTTGACTGGTTTAAACTAGGTGACACGGGTAGCTGGGCATTTTGTCTTGCCGATGTCTCGGGGAAATCGTTGCCAGCGTCGATGATCATGACAACCACCCAGGCAAGCTTGAGGGCTCTTTCAAGTTATGCGACGGCAACCGCCAATGAAATTGTGGACCGCCTGAACAAGCAGCTGTGTCAGGCGATTCCTTCCAATCGATTTGTGACGATGTTCTTTGGCGTACTGAATCCCGAAACGCACCGTTTTTCTTATATTAACGCCGGTCACAATCCGCCCTACTTTTTCCAACCCGATTCCAGTATACGGACCCTGCGTGATGGTGGGATGGTTCTGGGCATGTTTTCTTCCGCGCCCTATAATGTCGGCGAGATCGAGTTCACCCCGGGCAGTGAGCTGCTCGTGTATACAGATGGCATATCGGAACTTGTCAACGAAGCCGAGGAAGAGTATGGTGATGACCGAGTCGCCAGGTGGCTGGAATCCAATGCAGGACAACCTTCACTGCTGCAGCAGAAAGAGGCCTTATTTAACGATGCCGTGGATTTCTCTGGAAATAAATTGATCGACGACATGACGGTTGTTATGCTGCGGCGGAATTATTGATATATCAGGACACTACTTCTCATGTTCGTAGTGGCTGGTCAGGAGTTGAGGGATGAGTGAGAAGGCAAGGATTCTTGTAATCGATGACGAGGATGCGATCCGCAGGAGTCTGGAGAAGATCTTCCTCTACGAAGGTTTCGATGTGTCGCTGGCTGCCAATGGCCGCCATGGGATCGGGTTTGCGGAGAACCAGAATCCTGATGTGGTGTTCCTCGATATCAAAATGCCCGAAATGGATGGCATGGAAGTTCTCGCCGAACTCAAAAACCGCGGGTTCGAACAGCCCGTAGTCATGATTTCTGGGCACGGCTCCATCCAGACTGCCGTGGAAGCCACCAAGCTCGGTGCGTTTGATTATCTCGAAAAACCACTCCAGCGCGATCGTGTGTTACTGGTTTGTCGAAATGCCCTAGAGCGCCAGCAGTTGGTGAAAGAAAATCGCCAATTGATAGAAGAGAAGAACGCTTCCTCGGCCATGGTCGGCGAACATGAATCCTTTAAAGACCTTCAAGTGCGCCTTGAAAAGGTCGCACCCACCAAGGCGACCGTGTTGATTGTCGGGGAAAGTGGAACAGGAAAGGAGCTCATCGCTCGCTCCATCCACCGCGTGTCTGGTCGCAAAGGGCGTTTCGTTCAGGTAAACTGCGCTGCCATACCCGAAGACCTCATTGAATCCGAACTCTTTGGGCATGTGAAAGGTGCTTTTACGGGCGCCTCAAGTGATCAGAAAGGCAAATTTCTCCTGGCCGATAAGGGTACGATTTTTCTCGATGAAATCGCGGACATGAGCTTGAAAACCCAAGCTAAGGTGTTGCGCGTACTTCAAGAAGGCGAGGTGGAACCTGTAGGTGGCGGGCAGGTTGTAACGGTCGACAGTCGCGTTGTGGCGGCCACAAATAAGGATCTTGAAAAAATGGTACATGAAGGCGATTTCCGTGAAGATCTTTATTATCGCCTCAATGTCGTCCCCATTCGCAGTATTCCCCTTCGCGATCGAAAGAGCGATATCCCCCTACTGATTGATCATTTCAGAGACCAGTTTATTCGCGAAAATGGGATCAAGGTGGCTCCATTTAAAAAGGAAACCATTGAAGCGTTGTGCCAGATGGGTTTTAAAGGCAATGTTCGCGAGCTGAAAAACTCGGTGGAACGCCTTATGATTCTTGGGGAAGATGAATTGTCTTCTATTAAACCGATGAGCATGGCTCCCGGATCAACAAAACCTTTTGGAATTGGGAACTTCCGCTCACTCAAGGAGTTCAAGGAAGCCGCCGAAAGAGCGTTTATTGTCGAAAAAATTAAAGAAAATGACGGCAATTTGAGTAAAACCGCCGAGGCCATCGAGACGCCGCGCAGTAACCTCTATAAGAAAATCGAACAATACGGCATCGATGTAAAAAAAGGTTAATGGTTTCCACGAGGATCCTACCTATCAACAATTGGGTTAATAACCACGTTTCCTCAGGCCCAATTCGGTTCTTGCAGGGTCAGGATTTCAGCCGAAACAAACAGATAAGATAAGAGCTACACCTCATCACAATATTGGAAGGCAAAATTCCCTAAATGTACATAGGTTTGGCTAAAGATTTCTGGTATTTTTCCGATGAATTTATTAGTCAAGATGCCAGCAGGGACAATTTCCAATATTTCAAACCTGAAAATTGAACCGATAGGTAGGCGCGACATATGGACTTCATGATGGATCTTGAGGCGAATCCGAAGCCTTTGGTAAGGTGATACGGGGGATTTCGGATCGGAAACACAGGGGGTTTCGAGCCTAATCATCTTTTGGATGAAGTCCTCTGAATGCTTCTGGATTGAGGTGAAAAGTGAATGCGATTCATCTGAGAAAGTTTGTGGCACCCGAGATAATTTTTGGCAATGGGGCTCGGCACTTGGTTGGTGAATATTGCCAGAAATTCCAGGTGAAGCGACCGTTCCTTGTCAGCGATGCTGGGGTTATTCGTGCGGGATGGACCGGAGAGGTCCTTGAAAACATGGAAGAGAAGGGCTTGACGGTTACCGTATTCGATTCCCTTTCACCCAACCCGAAAAGTCTTGAAGTGATGGAAGGCGCTAGGCTTTATCGCGAAGCAGGGTGTGACGCCATTGTCTGTGTGGGAGGTGGAAGTCCCATGGACTGTGCGAAGGGGATTGGTATTGTGATCTCAAATGGTGCGCATATTCTGGACTTTGAGGGCGTCGATCAGATCCGGAACCCCTTACCGCCCATGATTTTCATTCCCACTACCGCTGGAACGGCATCGGATGTCTCCCAATTCTGTATCATTAACAACGAAACGGAAAAAGTTAAGATCGCGATCATCAGTAAAATAGTGATTCCCGATCTGGCCTTAGTAGACCCTGAAACAACCATGACCATGGATGCCTACCTGACGGCCTGCACCGGAATGGATGCTATGGTTCATGCCATTGAGGCGTATGTTTCCACAGCAAACTCCAAGTTGACGGATATTCATGCCCTTGAGGCTATTCGACTTGTAGCGAAATATCTTCCGCAAGTACATGAGAGTCCAGGCGACACCGTTATTCGAGAAAAGGTGATGTTTGCTAGTTTGGAAGCGGGCCTGGCCTTTTCCAACGCGGTGCTCGGGGCCGTGCATGCGATGGCCCACAGTCTCGGAGGATTTCTTGATCTTCCCCATGGGGAGTGTAATTCTCTCCTACTTGAACACGTCATTAACTTTAATTTTTCGTCTGTACCTGAACGCTATACAGCCATCGCAAAAGCGCTCGGCATTGAGCTGAAAGGTAAAACGTCAAAAGAGATCCAGCGTGAGTTATTTCAGTTCATTCACGATTTAAGAGTTGGGTTGGGCGTTTCCAAAACGTTGGGTCAGGTTAATGTTAGAAACCAGGATATACCGGATTTATCGCGTAAAGCACTCAACGATGCCTGCCTGATAACGAACCCTAGGACTGCCAACCAAAGAGACATCGAAGTATTGTATGAAGAAGCGCTCTGAGCACCCCCATCGCGAAGACCTGTTTACTAAACTGATCGGGCTGGGGGAGAGTTCACTTCAGAAAAGCTACTATCCCCAACTTCAGAAGAAAATTCAAGAACTTGAGAAAAGTGAACGGCGCTATCGCCTGTTGGCGGAGCATGTGAGTGATGTCATTTGGTTACTCGATGCAACTGGCAATATCAAATTCATCAGCCCATCTGTGATGACGCTTTTGGGCAGATCGGATCGTGAGTTGCACGGTTGTCATGTGTCTACCCTGGTGTCGACCAAGGCTGCAGCAGAATTAGATGCCTTAATCCAAAACCTTACCCGAGGGCTTTCGGATGGTTCTGACGATGAAAACCAGCAAGTTGAATTGGAATTATTAGATAAGGATGGCAGGCCTTGTTGGGTGGAAATAATGGTTTCTGTGTTTTTGGAGGAATATTCCTCCGAAAGCCAAGTCATTTGTGTGGCAAGAGATATCTCTAAGCGAAAGGTACTCCAAGATGAGAAACGTGACATCCAACAGCAACTGTTTCACTCTCAGAAAATGGAATCGATCGGCACATTGGCAGGCGGAATTGCCCATGACTTTAACAATCTCTTGACGGTCATCAATGGATTTTCCGACTTAGTCTTAGAAAAAACCAATGAAGAACATTCTTTTTATAAGGAACTTTGTGCGATACGCGACGCCGGGCGACGCGCGGCCGAAATGACCAAGCAACTCCTTGCATTCAGCCGAAAACAAACCGTTAAACCTGAAATCATAAGTATCAATCACGCCATTAATAGTTTAGAGCGCTTCATGCGTCGTCTGATTGGAGAGGATATTGACGTCCATTACTTACTGGACGAAAGCATCCCCACTATCAGCGCGGATCGGTCTCAACTTGATCAGGTGCTGACCAATTTAATTGTCAACGCTCGTGATGCCCTAAATGCGATTGAAGTCCAATCGGGCGCCAAGAAAATCCTGATTGAATCTGGCCTTTGCCGACAGGACCACTCGGTGTGCTGCCCGGCCCTTGAGTCTCCCGATCCCTCCTCTGAGGGGCCATGCATTTTCTTCTCCGTGTCCGATAATGGTGTTGGGATGGATGAACAAACTAGGAAAAAGGTTTTTGAACCTTTCTTTACCACAAAGCCGAAGCATTCAGGTACAGGACTCGGGCTTGCCACGGTCTATGGCATTGTGAAGCAAAATTTGGGCAGTATCCAGGTTCAATCTGAGAAAGGAGAAGGCAGCACGTTTACGGTTTACTGGCCCATTCGCACCAAAGATGAGGATCGCCACCCTGTTTCCGTGAAGGAGAATGGTGCAACTTCTGGTCAGGGAGAACGGATACTCTTAGTCGAGGATGATCCAAGGGTCTGTGCCTTCACAGAATCTTGCCTGACGGCTCTTGGTTACCAAGTTACCACTGCCTTTGACGGAAAAGAGGCCTTGCAGCGATTGGAGCGTGAGCGTTTTCAATTTGACCTTGTCATCACGGATGTCGTGATGCCGCAGATGAATGGAAAGGCCATGGTCGATCAGTTACACAAGATCGAGCCGGATCTGCCTGTCATCTTTATGTCGGGCTACACAGGAAGTGTAATCAGTCAAAAAGATCTCAGCGTGGACGAGGTCCGGTATCTTCAAAAACCATTCAGCAAACAACAGTTAGCAAACATGGTTCGCGAAGCTTTAGACTGATTTTTCTTTTTAACAAAACTGTTTTGGATTGATTTGGTATGTTCAAATAACTATTTTGGTTATTTGTACCCATTCCCCTCTCTTGAGGATCGAATCACGTTTTGAACTGACCAACTAATGATTTTAAGTTTTCAGATAAACGATCAAGATCAGTAGCACTTTGGTTGACTTGATTACCGCTCCTTGACATATCTTCCATGGCTTGGCTTACGCCTTTTATTTCGTGGGACATCTGGTTTGATACAGATGAGCTCTTGGCTATGTTTTCGTTGACCTGACTGATTCCGGAAGAGACTTCAGAAACATTCTCGGCTATATCGGCCGTTGCGGTTGACTGTTCTTCTACAGCCGTTGCAATGGTGACAACGACCTCATCAACGTCACCTATGATAGAGGTAACCGAGGATATCTGGTCTACGGTTGAGGATACAGTGCCTTGGATTCCATCTATTTTTTCCTTAATATCAAGGGTTGCTATAGCGGTTTGTTTGGCTAGTTCTTTGATCTCGTTTGCAACTACAGCGAATCCTAAACCTGCCTCACCGGCTCTTGCAGCCTCAATGGTCGCATTGAGGGCGAGTAAATTGGTTTGTTCCGATATTTCAGAAATGGTTTCGGTAACCATCCCCACTGAACTAGCGGCCTCATCTAACGCACTCATATTCGATGATGCAGTGCTTGCCTTTTGGGCTGCTTCGCTCGAAATACATCTTGCTTTTTCTGCGTTACTGGCAATCTCAGAAACGGTTACTGACATTTCCTCTGTTGCGGTTGCCACCATATTTGTATTTGTTGAAGACAAATCCATTGCTTCCGCAACTTTCTCCATACTTTCGCTCATCTCAGCAGCAGAGGCAGATATGGTATTGGTTCTGTCCGTTATGTTGCTTATTCCATTCGACATTTGTGTGCTAATTGAAGAAAGATCTGTTGCCGATGATGAAAGGGTATCAATGCCCAAGACGACTTCTTTAATTATTTCTTGAAGTTTTCCCATAAACATATTGAACCAGCGGGCTAATTCCCCGATTTCATCCTTGCCGCCTTCGCGAAGCCTTTGGGTCAAGTCTCCTTCGCCTTGCGCTATTTTCTTTAATCCCCCGACCATTTCATTCACGGGTTTAGTAATATTTCTTGTAATGATGACGCTTAGTGTTAGCCCTATTACAACCCCAAAAAGAATTGAGATCAAAAGGATTGAAACGGCTCCATTGAAAACGCTTTGGGCGTTCTCTCTTGCTAATCCGGCATTCTCCAAGTTCATTTCTGTTAACGTATTGATGAACTCTCTCATTTCCTCAAAATTAACCTTTGCTTCCCCAAGGGATAGTGAAATGGCATCTTGCTTTTGGGCCTCATCAGAGGAATTGGCCAAATCTACGGCTTTTTTTGATGTGACTTCCCATGCAGCCCTGGCCGTTTCAAACTTTGGGAATAGAGCTTTTTCCTCTTCCGTGATCGCAAGATCTTTGTACTTGTCCCACCTTTCCTTTGCCTGAATTGAATTGGAAGCATATTCATCCAAGAAAAACTCAAATAAATCCGAATTGTTGTCTGTGAACATCATGGAACGTTCAGCTACTAATAGCTGTTGAAGGTCCCTGTCCGCCTCAATCAGAAAATCAATGCTTGGCATTTGAATTAAAAAGATGGAATCTAAATGCTCATTTATTTTCTTAAGGCTCCTATAACCCGTTATTCCGATAACGCCCATAAAAAAGATCATTAGACAGAAGGCTGCCATAAGTTTTGGTCCAATTTTTAGATGCGTAATAAATTTCAAGATTCACCCCTTTCCCCCATTTCCTAGGATTCGACTTGATTTTTTGAAGCGCCTTACTATATGT
>Ga0070729_10007622_pt1 | contig 10346 bp, 9 predicted proteins | sample tdDd472_FD_66725 | JGI IMG/M metagenome (GOLD analysis project Ga0070729, IMG submission 66725) | Marine sediment microbial communities from the Atlantic coast under amendment with organic carbon and nitrate - tdDd47.2 | ecosystem: Environmental > Aquatic > Marine > Coastal > Sediment | place...
GGCGTCGCCCCGCTCCTCCAGCAGCAGGCACTCGAACGGCGGATGCGCCTCCGCGATTTGGCTTGCCAGAATCTCGGGCGTGGTCTCGACCGCATCCGGCTCGCGCTCATAGACCGCGAGGCCAACGATGAATGCGTGGATCGTCGCCGCGTCGTCGGGCGTTGCGAAGCGGATCGTGCGCCGACTCACGCGAGCACCGCGGGTGCGCCGTCGGCATCGCCGACCGGGGCGTGGTTGTCGTACACGACGCGGCCGCGGACGATTGTCGTCTGGGGCCAGCCGGCGAGCGGGAGGCCCAGGTACGGGCTGTAGCCGGCCTTGGAGTGCAGCCACTCCAGCGGCAGCGGCCCCGTTTCGTTCGGATCGACGATGGTCAGGTCGCCGTCGAACCCGGGTGCGATCGTGCCCTTCTTCTCAATGCCGTAGATCCGCGCCGGCCCGTGAGCGGTCAGCAGCGGGATCTGTTCGAGGGACAGCCAGCCCTCCTTCACCGCCACCAGCAGCAGCGGCAGGATCGTCTGAACGCCCGGCATGCCGGAAGGCGAGTCGGGATACGGCTTCGACTTCTCTTCGAGCGTGTGGGGCGCGTGGTCGCTGCCGATCACGTCGATCACGCCGTCGGCGATCGCCTGGCGCAACGCGTCCCGATGGCGCTGCGTGCGCACCGGCGGGTTCATCTGCACGAGGCTGCCCAGTACGTCGTAGCACTCGGGCGCGGTCAGGAACAGGTGGTTGGGCGTCGCTTCCGCGGTGACCAGTTCACCGAGGTCGCGCTCCCGCAGGAGATCGAGTTCCTCCGCGGTGCTGACGTGGAGCAACTGGATCGGGCGTCCGGTCTTCTCCGCGAGGTTGAGCAGGCGACGCGTGGAGATCAATGCTGCCTCGACGTCGCGGACGTCGGGGTGGATGCGGTACGGCGAGCCGGGCTCGACGTCCGCATAGCGCGCGCGCAGGCGCGCCTCGTCCTCCGAGTGCACGGCGACGCGGTGTTTGCCCGAACGGAGGACCCGCTCAAGCGCCGCCTCCTCGTCGACCAGCAGGGATCCCGTCGAGGACCCCATGAAGATCTTGATGCCGGCGCAGCCGGGGAGGCGCTCCCACTCGGCCAGTTGCTCGGCGTTGTCGGCGGTCGCCCCCATGAAGAACGCGTGATCGGCCCAGGCGCGACCGTGTGCGCGGTCGAGCTTGTCCTGCAGCGCCTCCGGCGTGATTGTCGGCGGCTTGGTGTTCGGCATCTCGAAGAACGTCGTGACACCGCCTCCGACCGCGCACAGAGAGCCCGATGCGAGGTCTTCCTTGTGCGTCATGCCGGGCTCGCGGAAGTGGACCTGCGTATCGATCAGGCCGGGAAACACCAGCTTGCCGGTTGCATCGAGGACCGTCGCGTCCGTGGGCGCCGGGAGTCCGGGCGCCACGGATTCGATTGTTCCGTTGCGAATGAGAATGTCGGCGTCGGTCGTCCCTTCCGGGGAGACGACGCGGCCGCCGTGGATGAACAGGTCGCGCATGCCGACAGATTATCCTTTCGAGGAAGCTCCCTCGACAATCGCGTGGATGTGCGCGCACGCCTCCGCCGGATCGTCGGTCGTAAAGGACTTGAGTTCGTCCTCGGCGATGCACCCCTCGGTCATCATCGGGCCGCGCACGAAGTCGTTGAGGGCAGCGTAGAAGTCTCTGCCCATCAGCACGATCGGAAACGAGTCCATCTTCTGGGTCTGGATCAGCGTGGCCGTCTCGAAGATCTCATCCATCGTGCCAAACCCGCCCGGCATGCAGATGAAGGCGCACGAGTACTTCACCATCATCACCTTGCGCACGAAGAAGTAGTCGAAGTCGAGCGAGCGATCGAGATACGGGTTGGGCTCCTGCTCGTGGGGCAACTCGATGTTGCAGCCGATGCTCAGGCCGCCCCCCTCGCGGGCACCGCGGTTCGCGGCCTCCATGATGCCCGGTCCGCCGCCGGTCATGATGCCGTAGCCACTTTCGGCGAGCCGGCGTGCGGTCTCCCGCGCCATCTCGTAATAGCGGTGCCCCTCCTCGAATCTCGCCGACCCGAAGATCGTTACTGTGGAACCGATGTCGTAAAGCTGCCGGCAGCCGCTGACGAACTCATGAAAGATCTTGAAGCCGCGGTCGAAGTCGACGAGCAGGTCGTCGGAACCGCGCAGGAGTTCGCGATCGCGAAGGGGAGGTTGGGAAGAGCTCATGGTTTCTGGTGGGGAGCGCGGAGCGGGCGGCTACGGCGACGGATCAGGTACGGGAAGTCGTCGAAGAAGATGAACTTGACGGCGAGCAGAGCGGTAAACCCGATGCACAGCCATGGATTGAACGTCCAGAACAGGACCGCGATCAATGCGGTCAGGAAGTGGAGGCCCGTGCGAAACGTTCGGAACGCCTGGATCAGCATGCCTCCCAGGAAGCGGACGGGGTCGCCCTCGCCTCGTTGAATGGTGGCGGGGTCGGCCGCGACGAGGAGCGTGAACCGACCGATTTGCGTCAGGGCCTGCACGAACGAAACGAACGCCACGGCGAGTGCGCCGAGCAGCACGAGCACCTTCGACGTGAGGGGGTCGAGCACGAACGTACCGTCGACGACCTCCCCGCTGCCGCCCAGCAGAAACGATCCCGCCAGCGTCATGATGATGAGCGTTGCCGAGGTGAGCGTCGCCGCGACCATGGTGAGGTTGCGCATCTGCTGCACCGCCAGAATGGGTTGGCGCTCGGTAATGACCACGCGAATCCAGGATTCGATCTCACGCCGAATCCGACGCCCGCCGGTGAATCGCTCCCCTCGCCGTCGCAGCGTCGGAAGCAGGGCGTGATAGACGGGGAGGACGGCGGTGAGCAGGGCTAGCGCAATCCAGTCGATCGGCTGGTGGAACATCGTCTAGACCACCCGGTGGGCCGGCTCCTTTCCGTGCAGGACATCGACAATCGATTGCGCCGCGATGCGTCCCATCGCGTCGCGTGTTTCGACCGTGGCGCTGCCAATGTGGGGCAGAAGGATGACGTTGGGGAGTTCGGCGAGGCCGTCGGCCAGCTCCGGTTCGCGCTCGAAGACGTCGAGGCCCGCGCCGGCGAAACGACGTTGGCCGAGGAGCTCGACCAGTGCGGTCTCGTCGACCACCGGGCCGCGTGCCGTGTTCACGAGGATCGCGGTCGGCTTCAGCAGCGAGAGGCGCCGTCGGTCCAGCAGGTGACGCGTCTCCGGTGTCAGCGGGCAGTGAAGGGAAACGAAATCCGCCTCCGCGAGCAGCGCATCGAGCTCCACCGGCTCGCTGCGGGAGTGGTAGATCACGCGGCAGCCGAAGCCCAGTCGCATCGTCTCCCCGACTCGCTTTCCAATGCGGCCCGCGCCGAGAATCGCGACGGTCTTTCCGTAGACGGCGTGACCCCGATGGAGCAGCGGCGCCCAGCCCTTGAACTCGCCCGCGCGCACCATGCGATCTCCCTCCAGGAACCGGCGGGCGCACGCGAGGATCAGTCCAACCGCGACTTCCGCGGTCGCGTCGGTGAGCACATCGGGCGTGTTCGTGACCACGATGCCAAGTCGTCGCGCGGCATCGAGATCGATGTTGTCCACGCCGACCGCGAAGTTGGCGACGACTCGCAGTCCTCCGCGCTGGGCGGACTCCAGGAGCGCGGCGTCAATCCGATCCTGCAGCGTGCAGAGCAACCCGTCGCAGGCAGCGAGCCTGCGCGTGAGGTCTTCGCGCGACAGCGGGGAGTCCTCCTCGTTGCGATCGATCTCCAGATCGGAGACTCCGTGGCGCAACGTTGCGATCGTTGCGTCAGGCATGGAGCGGGTCACGATTACGCGCGGCATCGGGACCGCGATCGTACAACTCTGGCCATCCGACTGCATCCACAGCGGCGCCGAGTTCGATCTAGGGCTGCTCGTTGGAGCGGACCTTCGCGATCAGGTCGCCTGTCTGCGGCAGCACCACGGTCGCCACGGTGACGGTCGTGGCGCTGGCGGAGCGGCGGAAGTGGGCGACGAGAGCACCGTCCTTGCGCGTGCCGGCCGTCGCGAGGTCGTCCATCGTCAGCAATTCGACCTCCGGATACTGCGCGTACAGCTCGTCGTTGGCCGCGCGCAGCATGCGCAACGCGGTCGACTCTCCGCCAAGATGCGCGATCGCGACGAACCGGACGATCGCGCGCTCGACCGCGGCCAGTCGCTGAAGCGCCGGAACCGCGGAGTAGCGCTGGGCCGAGAACTCGAGGGCATACTGCTCGACCGCATGGCCGCGATCCCGGAGCCGCACCGCAACCCGGGTCGTATTCCCGTCCATCACCGCAATCGCGCTTCCGTAGCGCGAGTTCGCCTGGTGCACCGCGAGCTTGAGCGCCTGCTGGTCGATCTCGAAAAAGCGCTGGTCTTCGATGATGAAGCGAAGCAGTTCCTGGATCTGGTCCGCGCTCGCGCTCGTGGTGCCGTTGCGCAGGCGGATCGTGCCGTCCGTTTCCATCCGGACAATCTCCGTATCGCCCTTGCGCAATTCGACGATTGCCGCAGTCGGCTCCTCAGGCAGCGCGTACCGCGGTTGCGGAGTCCCGGCGCAGGCGGCGAGGCAAGCTATCCAGACGAGTCCGGCTCGGCCGTCGAACGAGCGCCTCAACCGAAGATGCTCCGGATGGCGTCGCCCAGTTTCTTCCACTGCGCGGCTACCTTCGCCTTGTCCGAGTCCTTGAACGTCTGGACCTCCTTGTCCATGTGTGCGTAGCGATAGGTGACGAGCTCCACGCCGCGATCGGTCCACGCCTCGCGCATGCGCTTGGTGTGGCGATCGTGATCGTCGACAAACAGAATGGCTTTGTACGGCAGCTTGCGCAGCGCGAAGAGCATGCGCAGGAGCCCACCCTTGTGCTGGCCGGAGCAGAGAAATACGCCGGACATGTACGACACCTTGCGAGTGGCGACGAATCCGAATTTCTCCGTTTCCTCGGCGGACAGCCCGGTCGGTGTCGGCAGCCAGCGTCCCGGATAGCCGAACGGCGAGCCGTTGCTGAAGTCGTAGCCATTGGCGGCCAGCTCACGCATCGTGACATCGCGGTACTCCGGCCCGCGCGACGTCATCGCCATGACGCCGGCGCCTGTCTTCTGCAGTCGGGTGACCGCCGCGGGGATCGACCTCTCCGGCGGATGCATGCCGCTGAGCTGAAACAGGATGCCCTGCACGCGGAGCAGCCCCGCAAAGTCCTTGGCGACGAGATGCGGCGACTTGGGCTCCTCGCGAAGGAGGCCCGCCTGCCAGTTGAACCAGGCGTCGCCGCCCAGCGCCTGATCCGTCGTCAGCAGCGTGTTGTCGATATCGAGGACGATCAGAACCTTCTGCGCGCCGTGCTTCTCGACGAGGTCAGCGGCGGTCTTTTCGACATCCGCGAAGTTGCTGGTTTCGAGGTCCTGCGCCGCGACGGGCAGGGCCAACAGGAAGAGGAGGAGGACCGGGAGGACTCGCATGCGGAAATCGTACCCGGAGGCATTCCATGGCACAGAGGTTCGAAATGCGTTGTAGTGGGAAGGCATGGACGCGCGCCTCTTCGTGATCGCCCTGCTGCTGGCCTGTCCACTGGCGGCGGAGGACAAGTTCCCGCAGCAGCGCCGCGCATTCGAAGAGGGGATGAAGCGTCCGCCCCTCGGCAAGCGCGCCGGCGTCATCGACCGGTTCGCGCGAACCCGGGATCCGCGCGCCCTCAAGCTGCTCCTGAAGCGCTACGCCAAGCCTCGCCTGCCGAAGGAGCACGAGCGGTACCTGCTCGCTGCCGCGATCGGGAAGCACTTTCGCGATGCCCGCTTCGCCGCCGAGCTCCAGGCCGCACTGCGTCGGTTCGACAAGTCCGGCGACCCATGGCTCTGGTATCACGCGGCGCGCTCGCGGGTGGCGATCGCGGAGCCGAAGAACGCCTTTCTGGCGGCGGCCCGGTTCGGCGCGCTCGCACCCGAGCCGCGGTCCGGCGAACTCGCCCTGGTTGCCCCGCTGCTCGGGCGCGAAGGGCTCGCCGACCTCAAGTCGATGCTCTTCGCGGAACACTCGGCGGCGCTGCTGCTGGCGCATCGCACGGAGATCCGCACCGAGGGGTTTCGCTCGGCGGCGGAGGCTTTGCTCGTTCGCCTCCACAACGACGCTCCCACGTCGGGGCGCACGCGACTCGTCATCGCTCGGCACTTCGCTCGACTGTTCGACGTGCAGCGCGTCTCGCTCCGCGCGCAGTACTGGCGCCAGCTGCTTTCGTTCCAGGACATCCAACAGCAGGAGGGCGCGACAGGCGAAGGGCGGCCCCGCTTCTTCGGCGTCGAGGCGACCGGCGACCGGATCGTGTTCCTGATCGATCTGTCCGACTCGATGCTCGAGCCGCTCACTCCGGCGGATCTGCTCGACGTAAAGCGCCTCCAGCAGGGCACGGAGGCGAAGGGCGGCGCCATCGACTGGTCGAAGATCCGGACTCGTTTCGATCTCGCCCGGCTGTTCCTCGCGCGCTACCTGCGTGCGCTCGCTCCCGATCAGCGCTTCATGGTGGTCGCGTTCGGCGACACCGCTCGTCCGCTCGGCGCGACCAAGAATCTCGTGAAGGCGAGCCGCGGAGCCGTCCGCTCCGTCATTCGCGAACTCGGCAAGATCAAGCCGACTTCCCGCACGGATCTTCATCCGCTGGGGCAACTGCGCGGCGCCACAAACATCCACGGCGCGTTCCGACTGGCCTTTCGGGCGACGGCGTCGCGGGACCTCAAGTCGCCGACCTACGTGAGTGTTGCGGGTCTGGAGCGCGGCTGCGACACGATCTTCCTGCTGAGTGACGGCAAGCCGACCAAAGACGACTTCGCAGCCAACGACCGCAGCTCGGGCGGCACCGTGATCCTCAACCCGGAGACGGGCGAGAAGGGGCCGGGCGGAGGAACCGCGAGCTTTCGTGGGCCGTACGTGCGCACGCGCTACCTGCTCGAGGATGTCGCGCGCATGAATCTCTTCCGCAAGGCGGAGATCCACTCGGTCGCCATGGCTTCCGCCGATGCGAAGCTGATGCGAGGGCTGGCCGATCAGGGACTCGGAACTTACCGCCCGATCGGGCTGCGCGCTGCGGGCGGTCGCGTCGGGCGCTGGTGGACGGTCGGCCCATTCCCGGTTCCGGACGCAGCGAAGTGGTCGGAGGCGGGGGAGCCCGAGGCGATGCTCAAGAGCGGCTGGTCACGCCCGGCCGTCTATCGTGTGAAAGACACGTGGATCGGGTGGACCGAGCGCGAAGGCGACCGGAAGCACGGTGTCGTTGCCCTCGGATCCGAGCGAGATAGCTGCGCCTACGCTTACGCCGTCGTGGTGCCCGACGAGGCCGGCGATGCCGATTTGCAGGTCGGTGCGCGGCAGGGCATCCGCGTGTGGTTGAACGGCGAGCTGGTGCTCGATGCGCTTGAGCCGACCGAGAAGTTCAAGCGCGACGCGTACAAGGTTGCGGTGCAGCTGAAACCCGGACCCAATTCCCTGCTGGTCAAGGTGTGCGCCAAGAAGGGGGCGTTGCGCTTCCATGCGCGCCTGAGCACGCCCGACGGCAAGCCGCTCTCTGTTCGCGTGGACTAGCGGAAGAGCTGGTGAGTCGGCCAGTAGCCGACCGCGTCGGGCAGAAAACCGGCGATCATGATGACGCACAGCACGACGGGAAAAATGATCACGAACCAGATCGGCTTCGTTTCCCACTTCAGGTGCATGTAGTACAGGCCGACCAGCGTCGCCTTGACGGCGGCCATGGCGCTAAGGCCCAGGATCAGCAGGGTGCTGTTATCGACGAACCAGTCCGCCCAACCCAACTCGAGCAGCGTCCAGAAGGTGAGCCACGCGAAGATCCAGTAGTAGAGCTTGTCGTGGTTCTCGTGCTCGTCGTGAGCGACGGTGGCTTCGGAGGCTTGAACTTCTTCGCTCATAGTGCGGTGTTCGGGTCGGGGAAGAGGTACAGAATCGTGAACAGCACGATCCACACCAGGTCGACGAAGTGCCAGAACAGGCCGACCAGCTCGACCGGGCTGTGGCTCGCCTTGGTGTATCGGCCGCGCTTGGCCGCGATCCAGATGCAGCTCAGGTAGATCACGCCGCTGAGGACGTGCAGTCCGTGGAAGCCGGTCAGCGTGAAGAACGTCTGCTGGAATCCGGTGCGCCCGACGTTGGTGGCATCGGCTAGAGGCGACGCCGCGAGCAGGCCGTTCATCTCGCCGATGAAGTGGGTCCACTCGTAGACCTGCAGGCCGAGGAAGGTCAGACCGCCGAGGATCGTGAAACCGAGCCAGCGCGTCAGCCCCTTCTGATCGCCCCTCTGGATCGCGCTCAGCGCCTTGACCATGGTGACCGAGCTGACGATCAGCAGGAAGGTCATGAACGCGGTGAGGTTGATTCCGAAGTTCGGATCGAGCGCTTCGACCTTCCAGTTGTCGGTCGAAATGCGCAGCACCATGTAGGCGCCGATCAGGCCCATGAACCCCATCGCGTCCGAGGCGAGGAAGAGCCACATGGCCAGCTTCCCCGAGCTGAACGCGGGAATCTGTTCGTGGTGAGTCGCGTGTGCGACGGCGGCTTCTGTCGTCAAGGCTGAAGATTCCATCCGGGCCCGGAACAGGCCCCAATTGGGCGGCGATTTTGGCACAGACCACCAGCAATTCCCAGTGGTTCGGGGTCATTTGTCCGGGTCAGGCCCGAATGTCCGGGCCTGACCCGAACGTCCGGGCCTAGCCCGAATGTCCGGGCGTGACCCGGATGTTCGGGATTGGGGGAGGCGGCGCCCCGGTCCGTGCTCTCGTCAGGATTCCCGTCAGCCTTTCAGGTAGGCCAGCGCCTGCTGGCTGTCGCCGTCCATGGCCAGCTCGAGGGTCCGGCCCGGAGCCACCTCGGTCAGGTCGATGACGCGGATTACGCTCGCCAAATCGGCGTCACCCGGAGAGAGCGTTGCCAGCGCGTTCGGCGATCCGTGCAGGAACGGCTCGTTGAAGATGGTGCCCTCGTCGTCGGGATACAGCGGCAGATAGAGGATTCCTGCCTCGACCAGCTCCTGGAAGAAGTGGGTCCCGAACGAAGGTTCCGGCGTGTAGCCGTCTTCCGCGCGGGCCACCTCGATCAGGGCTCGCGCGTGGGCGATATCGCCGAACCCGACCTGGACGCCCAGATTGAGGTCGCGGCTGCCCCAGCGCCCGGGACCCATCAGGATGAAGGTGCGATCGGCGAGCGCGTCGTTCAGGCGGCCGATGGCGCGGGCCACCTGGTGCTTTTGGGCGACGGTCTCAAGGGCGTCGTAGTCGCGGGGATCGACGAGGACGATCGTGTCGATGTTCTCCACGACGCCCGGGTTGACGTAGCGGCGAGCGGAGAAAATGCGGTCCTCGATCGGAGTTTCGGTCGGGATGACGCCACCCGCCGCCGCGCTGTCGCCGCCCAGCGGGCGACACTGGAGAACGAAAACGTGCTTCGCCTCCAGGGCGAATTCGAGATCGACGGGCACTTTGTAGGACTTTTCCAGTTCCCGCAGCATCGCGCTCATGCGACGCGGAAAGTCTCCGCGGCTCAGCATCCGGTCGAAAGTGACGCAGAGTCGGTCCGGGGGCTCAGTGACGAGGCTCGTCGCGGGCTGCGTCAGGCCACCGCTCTCGCCGATAATCGAAACGTAGTCGCCGATGCCGTGCGTACCGAGGGCGCGGAGCGCTTGGCCGACGGGAATGCGGGAGAACCCCTCGCCGTTGACGTCGACGACGTCCACCTGGCGCTGCGAGGCATCGATGACCTCTTCCGGCGTACCCTCCGGTCGCATGGTCGGCGCCGCCAGCGGTACCATTCGCGCAAAGTCGCCGACGCGATCCACGGCGTGCGTGCCGAGCCCGATCACCATGCGCAGCAGCCCGTCCTCGCGGCGGATGCGGCGGTTCCAGCGATAGTCGTTGCGCGAGAACGCGACGCCGGCCACCTCAGGGAAGTAGTAGCCGTCGCGGTGCTCGCCGACGACGCGCTGGATCATCACTCCCATGCGTTCGTCGTGGTCGAGGAGATCGTGGCGGCGGCGGTAGGCGATGGCGTCCGGCGAGAAGACGCCGGTGTAGATCTCGGCGATGGCCGACTGGAGCGCCACGAGGCGCTCCTCAAGATTCCCGCGATTCGCGAGGAAGAGGCTGTGGTAGATGCCCGAAAACGCGGCTCCGAACGAATCTTCCAGCAGGGAGGACGATCGCACGATCAGCGGCACTTCTCCCAGCCGGTCGAGCGCGATGCGCAGGTGGTCGGTCACGCGGCTCGGAAACTCGCCATTGTGGAAGACCTCGCGGATGGCCGGGTAGTGGCTGCGCACTTTGTCCATGGCCGCGTACTTCTGGTCGTCCA
>Ga0070729_10007625_pt1 | contig 10344 bp, 7 predicted proteins | sample tdDd472_FD_66725 | JGI IMG/M metagenome (GOLD analysis project Ga0070729, IMG submission 66725) | Marine sediment microbial communities from the Atlantic coast under amendment with organic carbon and nitrate - tdDd47.2 | ecosystem: Environmental > Aquatic > Marine > Coastal > Sediment | place...
GCAGGATAATCACTCCCGTTCGACCAAAGGTGTGCTGCGCGGATTGCATTACCAGTTGCCGCCGGCGGCGCAAGGAAAGCTAGTCCGAGTTCTTGTCGGCGAGATATTTGATGTCGCAGTAGATATCCGAAAAAACTCTCCGAACTTTGGCAAGTGGGTGGGGCAGAAGCTGTCTGCTGAGAACAAGTTGCAGATGTGGGTGCCTGAAGGCTTCGCCCACGGCTTCCTGGTTGTCAGTGATGTCGCAGAAGTGCTTTACAAGACGACAGATTATTATCAGCCAGAGGCAGAACAAGGCATTCGCTGGGATGATCAGACGCTGAACATTCCCTGGCCAATTACAAGCCCACCGGCCCTTTCTAAAAAGGACACTCTTTACCCAGAAATAAGCAAGGCAGAAGTATTTGAGATTTGATCATCATATCTCCGGATGAACCATTTTATTTGCCGCTGAGAAGGCCGGAGCCGGATTCTGATTCCTATTGACCTGCGCCCGTTCGGTAACTCCAAATGGGCGGACGATCCGCTTGCCTACAGGAAGCATGAAAAGGAAGTGAGAAAATTATGTCTGATCAACAAAATTCCCTAAACCAATCTAACCCTGATGAGATTGATTTTTGGGCCATTTTTCAAAAGTTATGGCTGCGTCGCGGTCTGCTGATTATTGTGCCATTTATGTTCTCGCTTTTGACAATTATCGGGCTCTTGGTGACTGCCGTGAAGTCCAGCGCACCTATCGTTTATTACGTTGAACTGCAGGGCATTGAAAAATCCCGTTATCCAAACGGTACAGTCTTTTCCCCACAGGATATGTTGATCCCTGATGTTTTAGAAGTTGCCGTGAAAAGCATTGGTCTCCCGGTTGACGATACGCTGCGTGCAGCAATTCAGGTCGAATACGATGTCCCTTCGACGCGGGGGATTCAGCTGAAATATGAAACGAAACTATCAGATAAGAAATTGAACCCGGCTAATATAGAGCGGATGAATAGTCAGCTTTTGGAAGAGCTGAAAAGAGAAACGATGAGAGGTGTCCGTATTGCTATTGATTACAATTCCCTCGGACTAAGTCAGGATCAAGGGACAACCCTTGCCATTGCCCTGCCGCGTGCCTGGTCAAAGGTTTATACCGAAAAGTTTCATGTCCATGTCGACACTCGTCTGGATAATTCTTCCATCACCTTAGAAAAGAATCCCCTGGTTAAAACATCCGATGTTCTCTCCGCACGAAATACCTTGCGCAGAATTAGACACGGTCTCTCTTTGTTAAGTGCTGACTCCAGGCTTAAGGCTCTAACAGGCGAAGCAGGATATACCAGCTCCGATTTACAAAGTAAACTTGAGCGTTTCACGGAACTTTATTTTAATTCTATATATGCAAGTTTATTTGCGACTCCAGATCAGAACGCAGAAAGTTTTTTAAGTGAAACACAGTTGGAAATTGATGAACTTGGTCGCAATATTGAAGAGATCAACCGTACTCTTGTCGACCTGAATAGTTTTAAAACGCAAGCCAGTGATAATAAAAGGTCTGCCGGATCTGCTGATTCGGTACAACTGGGTGATAATTCCTTGAAGCAGGTGATTGACCTGGCTCAGAAAGCTTCTTTAGCGGAATATCTACAAAAAGTTTTGACTGAACGGCAGCTTTTGGCGCAGAAAAAATCAGCGTTGATCCAGGAAATAGAGAGGTCAAAATTATCCGTTGAGCCAAATACTGACGAGTTATTTATGCAACGTGCCACCAAGGAATTCTCAGATTTGAAATCGGAGTACATATCGCTACTCAATCTTGCAAGGAATGTCTCCCGTCAGATTTATGGAGATTTTTTCAGACCATTAGGTTCTCCAGGGATTGATGGAAGTCTTTTGCCAAAGCGTTCTGTTTTGATTGTTGCTGCTGCATTTATGTTGGGTGCATTTATAGCAACACTTATCGCTTTGGTCTTACCATCTAGACGTCAAGAAGCACAGATATCCTAGCCAAAAGTAGAAAGACACCAGTTTATGATGAGAATCGCCTTCCTCACCATAATGGGTTTTTATTCTCAACGGTTACTACATTTTATCGGGAAGTCTTAGGATATGAAGCAAGGGATTGAAACATAAAGAGAGTTGCCGATGTTCCCTCATTAAATGATGAATTCAGTATTGGTGTCGCCTTCGAATAATTAAGGTCTCACCCAGAATAAAACAATGATTAGCGGCTCAAAAAAGCAAGCTGAAACTCATGAGCCTCAGTTGCCTTAAATAGGGCCAGTCTCCTGAACTCGAAAAATGAATATCATGTTGTGCTGTCTTCTTCTCACTCCACTTCGTTCTTTTATAACTCAGCTTGGATATAGTGACCAAAGATAATTTAGTAAATAAAGCAACCAAGGGTCTTGCCTGGAGTTATTTGTCTACGGCTACCAATGCTTTTTTCAATATTGGCTTTGCAGCAATCATGGCAAGGTTGTTGGCTCCGTCTGCTTTTGGTTTGTTCGCGATGGCTCAAGTTGTGATGCGTTTTGGTCAGTATTTTTCACAGATGGGCATCGGGTCAGCCCTTGTTCAGAAACCGGAGTTGTCTAAACGTGATATTGGCACTGCCTGGCTTATAATCCTTAGTGCCAGCGCGGCAATGTTTTGCATAATATGGGCCATTGCGCCTTTTGCTGCTTTGTTTTTCAAAAGTGACGGACTGACACCAATTTTACGAGGGGCTGCTGTTGCCTTGATCTTGCAGGCCGCTGCTTCCATACCGCTGTCCATTTTAAGGCGTGATATGGACTTTAAAGTCTATATGGTGATCGAGGTCAGTTCTTACGTGTTGGGCTATGGTACGGTTGGCATTCTTTGCGCATTGAACAATCTTGGGGTTTGGTCTCTGGTCTGGGCACAGATTGGTCAGGCGTCGGTACAACTTGTTGTTGCATGTCTTGTGGTTCGCTGCCCGATTGTGCCCTGTTGGGATAAGGCGGGGGCCAAACAGCTATTTTCCTTTGGCGGGAAAGTCTCGATCATTTCATTCCTCGAATATTTGTCGGGCAGTCTTGATACTCTGTTGGCCGGACGATTCTTCGGTGACATGTCGCTGGGGTATTATAACCGTGGGAAAATGGTTTCAATGTTGCCGTTATATTCTGTAAGCAATAGTCTTGGCCGCGTTCTGTTCCCACTCTATAGCAGGCTTAATGACGACGAGGATGGCCAGCGGGAGATATTCAGAAAAGGTTTTTTTCTTCTCTGTACGCTTTTGTTACCTGCTGCTGCAGGGATTTCAGCCCTTTCACCCATGATTGTACGCATTTTACTTGGCCCCAACTGGGATGCCACTGTTCCAGTGGTGGGTATTTGCGCTTTCGCAATGGTTGTTAATTTACTTGCAAATCCATTGGCGATCTTATGTGAGGCCCGTGCACTTCTGAAAAGAAAGATTGCTATTCAATTTGTCCGTATCATCACAATGCTGATCTTTTTTTGGGCTTTTATGGGGCACGGCTTGGTAGGAATTGCGTATGCTTATCTTGTCTGTCAGATTTTTGTATTTATTTCATATCTTGTCGCACTTCGAGAGGTCGTCAGTCCGTGGGTAATTTTGTCAGCCACACTGCCCGGGGTAGTTATAGCTCTCTCCGCATCATTGGGCTCTTATTCCGCTACTCTATTAGAAAATTTACCACTTCATGCCCATTGGGGGCTACAGGTTGTGGGGTTTGTCCTCTGTGCTGCATTTAGCTTGTTTTTACCACCCCTGAAGAACACAAGATGTGATCTTATTAATCTAGCGAAAAATGGTTTCCATCGATTGAAAACCTGACTTTTTAGAAATAATCAAACTAGTCATGACCCTTGATTAATAATCGAGAAGGACCAAGCTGCGTCAACTAAAGGCTTAGTAACAATGAAATTATTTCTAATTATAGCCATGCTAAGGGTGAAGCTAGCGAGGTGCCTTATTCAAATACTTTTGGGGAAACATTCTGGCGGCATACCTGGTTCAGTTGTCCGTTCACTCGAAGAAATTGCCGGCAGGGCTCTTGCGGATAACCATCTCTTAGAGATGTGCGAAGTGTCGAATGCAGAGGTCGTTCTGTACTCTTTCCCCAAAGATTTCCCGGCCTGGGTTCGCCGGGAAAAGGCCTTCGACAAAAGAAATGTGTATTTTCTAAAAGATGTCATTGTGAGCCCTGATTCAGGGATGGTATGGACACCCGATGGGTATATCTTTCAAGAAAGCGTAGGGTCCCTCCAGAGAATATTGGGTTGGGGGGGGGTGTTACATGAACCTCTTCTGCCAACCTCAACGAATTGCATTGAAGAATGCTTGATTCCGTGTCCGGACACGGGATATTTCCATTGGCTTCTTGAGATCATGCCGAACGTTCTTGACGCGTTGGATGTGGCACCGGACGCGAGGATCCTCGTTTCGCATAAGCGTTCCAGGTACGCTACGGACGGCCTCAGAATATTGCTTGGGGAGAAAGCCATTGAAGAAAGATGCTTGGTACAAACAAGTTCACAGGTTTGTTCTCGTCTCATTATGCCTACCTGCGAACCTTATAGCGGCTTTATTCTCCCACGAAACGTTGAGATTCTTCGGAATGCACTTCAACCGAGCGAGAAGGACCTTGGTCTTAAAGATGGGCGCAAATTTTACGTTTCTCGGCGAAACAGTCCTAAACGAGCGGTTGAAAACGAGCAAGAGCTAGAGACCTCTCTTGAAAAAGATGGATTTGAAGTTATTTGTCTGGAAAAAATGGATTTAAAAGTACAGATAGAAACTTTAAGTCAAGCTTTGGTCGTTGTTGGAATGCATGGCGCAGGGCTGGCGAACATGATTTGGGCAAGAAAGCCGTGTCACATTATCGAAATCTTCCCAGTCGGCTGTTACAACGACTGCTTTGCACGCCTCGCACTTACATGTGGATATGAATACAGTATGGTTAGATGCCGAGAGAATCAAACAGGAACAAACGGTCTAATTCCAATTCATGAAGTTCTCTGCTTAGCGAATCCGGCTCATAAGGAAATGCAATGAACATTGGCATAGCAGGTCCATTCTTGTACTCGGAGCTAGCAGGACTTCTTGACCAGCGCTACAGATCGATGCCTGATCTGCCCAATGGGATGGGAGGCACGGCAGTTAATCTTTTGGTCCGTGGCCTTGTTGAAGGCGGACATGATGTCGTTCTCTTCACTTTAGATACCGGTGTGACTGAGGAAGTAATTCTTGACGGGCCCAATTTGCGCGTCTGCATTGGCCAGTATCGGCCGCGAGCTCGTTACAGGGGGCTCGATTTCTTTTGGCAAGAGCGTAATTATTTAAAGAGTGCCATTCAGCGAGAGCAGCCTGATATTGTTCATGCCCACTGGACATATGAGTTTGCTTTGGGCGCGTTGGCTTCAGGTGTTCCCACAGTTATAACTATCCGCGATTGGGCACCACTTATTTTTCGATATTATCGCAACATTTATCGCTTGATCCGGCTTGTTATGGACTGGCAGACATTTCATAAGTCCAAGTGCCTGATTGCAAACTCGCCATATATAGCGGACTTAGTATTGAAGAAGTGGAAAATTAAAATCCCTGTGATACCTAACCCAATCGAGGACTCATTTATTCGTTTAGATATGAGGGAGATACCTACAGAGGCCAAGACTATTGTTGCTATCAATAGCGGTATGGGTGCGAGGAAAAATGTAGAGTCTCTTATTAGGGCGTTTCAAAACATTCGTTTGAAGTTACCTGATTGCCGTCTTTTGCTTATAGGAAGTGATTTTGCGCCCGGAGAAAAGGCAGAAAAGTGGGCAGAAAACCAGAATTTAAACGAGGGGATTGACTACGCAGGGGTAAAAACACGTGAAGAGATCATGGTGATCTTAGATAATGCCGCCTTATTGATCCACCCTTCACTTGAGGAGTCTTTCGGGAACATTCTGGTCGAGGCCATGGCGCGTTGTGTCCCTGTTGTGGCAGGTAATGATTCAGGAGCGGTCCCTTGGGTTTTGGATAATGGGCGAGCGGGCATCCTCTGCGATGTAAATGCCCCCTCCTCTATAGCTTCCGCTGCTATTGGGGTCTTAACTTCAGAGGTGAGTTGGTCCGAATTCTCTGTCTCAGGTAATCGGAGAGTTCGAGAGGCTTTTAGCTTGTCAAGTGTTGTGGAACTTACCCTTGAACAATATCGAAGAATTCTTAAAGAAGAGAGTGCGCCTTTGTGATGAAGGTTTTGCATGTTTTAAATGAACTTAAGCCATCGGGCGCTGAAACGATGCTATGCATTGCTGGATCTACTTTCGCTTCAAACGGCATCACAGCAGAGGTGCTATCAACAGGTCAGGAAATAGGTAATTATGCGCCCAATTTAGAGAGTACGGGGTATACACTCAAGCACATTCCCTTTGTACAAACCCCACTGTTTTTTTTAAGACTATACCGATTAATGCAACAGGGTAAGTACGATGTAATTCATTTGCACACTGAGAGAGCTAACTTTTGGATTGGGTTAGTCGCCCTGTCAGCGCGCCCTAAAAGAGTTCTAAGAACTATACACAGCAATTTTTGTTTTGGAGGCCATCTTCGAATAAGGAGAATGTTGCAGCGGCGATTTTTAGAGTTTTTAGGCGTCACCCATGTGGCTATCAGCACATCGGTGCAACAGAATGAGTTGAAAACTTTTGGCTTGAAGACACGGTATGTACCAAACTGGTATGAGGATACGCGATTCACACCCGCAACAGTCGCAGAGCGTAGACAGGCTAGGGCGGATTTTGGAATTCCTCCGGATAGAACAGTTATCATAACCGTTGGTAATTGCTCTGAGATCAAGAATCACGAATCCCTGTTGCACGCTTTGGCGATGTTGCCACTAGAAAATCGTCCAATTTATTTACATGTCGGGAATGAAAATGTTGCGAAATCTGAACGCAAGCTGGCCGTGGAGTTGGGCCTTGAAAATTCTGTGCGATTTTTGGGACCTTTAACAGATATTCGTCCGGCACTTGTGTCGGCTGACATTTTTGTGATGCCTTCGTTGTATGAAGGTTTCGGTATAGCTGCAATTGAAGGACTGGCAATGGGATTGCCGGCTATTTTTACTGATGCCCCTGGATTGCGCGATTTTCGTGCAGAATATGATGGCTTGGTCTATGCCGATCCGGATGCTTCTTCACTACATGATGCACTTTTGGTGTTGCTTCTCGAAACAAAAGAAACACGTCTTCAACGTTCTGAGAATTATCAGGATATAAGTAAACAGCTATATAGTGTGAGAAATGGAGTATCAGGTTATTTGAAAATTTACAGTGATGATTGATTATGTCCGTGTTCAGTTTCGCAGGACTCAAGTATCACTAAACTACTCGTAACCCTTTAATTGTGCCTCTTATGGCTTAGATAAAGAAAAATGACTTATAGAGCCGTCTTTTTGTTTTCTTTCATCTGTATCCTGACGATGGATGTTTACAATCAGATCAGTCGATTAATTGGTCTGCCTGGATGGGGAACCTCTTTTCTTTTGTGCCTAAACGTCCTCTCAGTTGCAGGACTATTGTTGATGAATCGAAGGCTGCAATGGCAGAGTAAATTGCCAAAGCGTGGGTTGCTGGCCATCAAGCTGTTTTGGCTGTGGGCATTAATAACATTTATGCATGGCATAGCGAACAGTCATGATTATTGGGACTGGAAAATATTGTTTACAGTTTACCTGCCTTCAGTTTTGATTTCTCTTGCGCTCATATTGGGTGTCGATTTCGAATACAGCAAAAAAGTGTTGCGTTTCATATTGGTTGTTCTTTTCCCGGCCAGTTTTATCTCTATCCCGTTTACACTGACTTTTACCGACGAATTTTTTGCGCGCTTGGTAATGCCTGTATGTGTATTTGTTTTAATTAGCCCGTATTTGAAAAAAAAGTGGCGGTTGCTCGTTATCGTTGTGGCAATCATTTCAATTGCACTAGATGTTTCTTACCGGGCTAATGTGATTCGCATATTGATTCCACTGGCGCTGTTTTTTTTGTTCTATTTCCGAAATTTTTGGAAACCAAAGTTAATCAACTTTGTCTTGGTGGGGGCGTTCTTATTGCCGTTGGTCCTCTTAACACTGGGGATCAGTGGTACGTTCAACCCATTTTCTGAAAAAAAAATTGATTACGAAGTGACGACTGTGCTCCATGGTGAAGAAGGCGCATCTAATATTATGGAGGATACGCGGACCTTCCTTTATCGAGAGGTCTTTCACTCTATGCAGAATAGGGGTTCATCATTCTTAGTCGGGGAAGGTGCTACTGCTGGATATGAAACGGATCATTTTCTAGATGCAGTTTTGAATGAAAAAGGAAGATATCGTTCCGAGGTTGGATTTTTGAATTCTCTGCTTTATTCAGGTGCAATAGGTGTTGTCTTTTATGCGTTAGTGTTGTTTTTGCCCGCTTATTACGCCATCAACCAATCCAATAATCGCTTGTGCAAAATGTTGGGGATTTTCCTTGCCTCGCGTTGGCTTATGTTCTTTGTGGAAGATATTGCGCAGTACGATATGAACTTTTTCTTCTTGTGGTTGACTATTGGTTTCTGTCTTTCTAACAAGTTCAGATCGTTGACTGATGCCGAGGTTGTTGAATTCTTCAAACTTAAAACAACACCTGCGCAATCTTGGTTGGTTCGTCGATGAAGCTCGATGCATGTGTACGAATAGGCAAATAAGTGATGCGTATAGCTACCCTGATCACCTGTCATAATCGCAAGAAAAAAACCCTTGCGTGCCTTGATGCGTTGTTCAAAAACGTCTTGCCTGTAGATTGCTCACTTGAGGTGATCCTTGTAGATGACGGTAGTACAGATGGCACTGAACATGCTGTGCGTGAGTGTTTTACTCAAGTTAATATTATCAAAGGCGACGGTAACCTGTTCTGGAATCGTGGTATGCACAAGGCGTTTGCCCGGGCCCTGGAGATTGGGTTTGATGGATATTTGTGGTTGAATGACGACACTGCACTCTATCCAACTGCTTTAGAACACCTTATTGATACTTGGCGGGAACAAACGCTGGCAACCGGTATCGAAGCAATTTATGTTGGCTCTACACAAAACCCCCAGACAGGTCAGCTGACTTACGGTGGTGTAATTCGACATAGTTTCTTGAAACCATTTCGCTTCTCCCTTGTACAGCCAGGGGAAGTCCCTCTCGAATGCCACACTATGAATGGTAACTGCGTTTTTGTGCCACAGCAAATAGCTGTTCGGCTTGGTAACTTGGAGCCTCATTTTGCACATGCTATGGGAGATACTGATTATGGATTGCGTGCAGGGCAGGCAGGGATCAAGGTTTTGGTTGTGCCAGGCTTTGTCGGCGTATGTGATAAAAATCCTGCTACTGGAAGTTTTAATGATCGTTCCCTTCCTGCTCACGAGCGCTGGAAGAAAATGATGCAACCCAAAGGGTTGCCACCAGCTTCATGGTTAGTTTTCACTCGCCGACACGGCGGCTTCCTGTGGCCTTTGTATTGGGTGGCTCCCTACTTGAAGGTATGGTTTTAAATGCCCTGCAATGTCGTAATCGTCCAACGCCGCCTTACACACTACCGAGTACCGTTTTTTAATAAGTTGCGTGATTTATTGTCTGAGCGTGGCATTAATCTAAGGCTGCTTGTCGGTGACCCCACACCTGCCGAGTTGTTTAAGCAAGATGAGGGCATGCTTTCATGGGCAGAAAAAATCCCAACCACTTACAAACTTGGTGTTTGTTGGCAGCCTTTCTCAAAATACACTTCTGGTGCAGATCTGGTTGTCTTAACACAAGAGAACAAACTGATTTATAATCACTGGGCCATGTCATTTTCCCGCCCCCGTCGCCTGGCGTTTTGGGGACATGGTGCAAATCTGCAGAGTCAGAATCGTAATGGTTTAAAGGAACGTTTTAAGCAATGGTCCACTAATCAGGTAGATTGGTGGTTCGCCTATACTCAGATGAGTGCTGACCTGGTTGCGAGCTCAGGCTTTCCAATTTGTCGCATTACAGTTTTAAACAATGCTGTGGATACGTCTGAGATGCAACGACAACGCCAAACGGTCACGTTGGAAGAGACTCAAACCTTGCGTGAATCGCTTGGCTTTGGAGGAGGACCAGTCGGTGTTTTCGTGGGCTCACTCTATGTGGATAAACGTCTGGATTTTCTATTTGCTGCTGCCAAGGCGATTCGCCAAGATGTATCTGATTTTCATTTGTTGATTGTAGGAGATGGTATCGAACGCGACAAGGTACAGTCCTGGTGCGCAGATCACCCTTGGGCTCAATGGGTCGGCCCACGATTAGACCGGGAGAAAACTGTCTATCTCTCTTTGGCTCAGGTCCTGCTCAA
>Ga0070729_10007627_pt1 | contig 10343 bp, 7 predicted proteins | sample tdDd472_FD_66725 | JGI IMG/M metagenome (GOLD analysis project Ga0070729, IMG submission 66725) | Marine sediment microbial communities from the Atlantic coast under amendment with organic carbon and nitrate - tdDd47.2 | ecosystem: Environmental > Aquatic > Marine > Coastal > Sediment | place...
GAACCGGCTGATTAAATTTAGGTAAAAACAATCACTGAAATCATAACAGCATAAAATAAAAATCCCATAAAGATGCTAATCCAGAGAGATTTTACAAGATTACTTTCGTAGCGCTCATTAAGAGGCGGGTAGAAAATGAAATAAATCGGGATAAAAAAAGCTGATAAAAATAAAAAGTATTTGTACGATTTTGACATTCCAGCCTCAAATTATTGTGTGAGTCCGTTTTTTATCAATTCATTTAATTGATTCATTTTGAATGGTTTGGGTAAAATGAAACTAACATTATGCGATTTCATTTTTTCCTGAGAAATTTCCGAACCCCATCCTGAAAGCACCGCTATTTTATATTTATCAGGGAATCTTGCCTGTATTTCGTCTGCAAGTTGCCAGCCGTTCATTTTTGGCATCCCGATATCAGTAACAATAAGATCATACTCTTCATGAGCGAGTAGGTCCAGTGCTTTTAATCCATCTTCTACAATAGTGCCATCACATTCAAGCATCTCCAACATTTCTTCAGCAACTTCACGTATAGATATGTCATCATCAACCCATAAAATTTTAACTCGTTTTGAAGAGGGGGAATTGTTAATTACGGGCTTTTCATAATCGGTTGGGGGTTGATATGGCAAAATTATTTCAAAAGTAGTACCCTTTCCCGTTCCTGTTTCTTTGATGTAAATTTTACCCCCATGGTCATTTATAATACTATAGACGCCGCTTAACCCGACACCTAGTCCAACTTCAAACCCTTTTGTTGTAAAAAATGGCAGGAAAGCCCTTGCTTTAACCTCTTCATTCATTCCGATGCCAGTATCGGAAAATAGAAGAATGATATTATCTCCCTCTCTTGAACTTACAATATTTATTTCACCTCCCGAAGGCAGCGCTTCAACAGAGTTTTTGATCAGGTTAAAAAAGGCGGAACGAAGAGTGGAAATATTTCCTGAAGTAAAAATATCCTTACCGGGATCATGCGACACTTTAATACTTATTCCCATTTTTTCAGCGTTATCTTTCCACAGGGCGCGTGTTTGTTCAATCACGTCGCGGAGTACTTCGTTAAGGTCGATAACAGATTTAGAATCAACTACCCTGTTACTCCCGCTATACTTCTGGAGAGTTTGAACTCGTTCGGCGGCATCTTCGGCGATACCTTTGATAACGTTAAGCTTGGAAGAAACATGTTCGGGTACCGATTTACCTGCCAGCAGAAGCTCTATATTGCCATATATTGCCTGGAGCGAATTGTTGAAATCATGTGCAATTGCAGAAGCAGTCTGAGCAATTGTTGCAAACTTTTCATTTGCAAGAAGGGCGTTTTCAGCCTTTTTTTGGATTGTAATATCAGTCATTACGGTCAAGAAGTATTTTTTACCCTGGCTTTCAATAATCTTTCCCGAGAATAATCCATCTAATTTATCCCCTTTTTTCGTTCTGATTTGTAATTCTTCATTAGTGAGGTAACCTTGCTTGATCATTTTTTGTGTGAGCTTTACGTGTTCTTCCTGATTAAATGCTATTTGAATTTCTTCTGATCTAAAACCAATAATTTCAGTGCGATCATATCCCAGTGTATCAAGGAAAGTTTGATTAACCATAATAAACTTTTTGGTTTCAAAAGAAGATAGAGCCATTAATGCGGGGTGGGTATCAAAAACCTCGGAGAAAAACTGTAATGCTTCTTCCTGCTTGGTAAGGTCAATTGTAACACCCAGGATACAATCTTGTTTATCCCATTTCCCAAACCAAACGAAAGTTTCGGCTGGTAATAAACTACCGTCTTGTTTTTGTATGGGGAGCGGGCATTTATTTGTATTACCGGCAAGCATCTCTGCAACAATTTTTTTCGATTCTTCTATTTTATCGGAGGGGTTTAGCGAGATGATATTCATTTTGAGTAATTCTTCTTTTTGATACCCGGTTTTTGCTGTAACTGCTTTATTTGTATAAATAATTTCGCCGTTTAACCTGGCGATTATAATCATGTGTTCCATGGTATCAAATAAATTCCGGAAGTTCATTTCGCTATTTGCGAGTTCAAACTCAGCGTTCTTTTGTTCTGTAATATCGCGAACAATTCCCTCAATCGCGATCATCCGGTGCTGCTCGTTGTACACCGGGATATTTTTTTGTTCTGTCCAGATTGGTGTACCATCTTTTTTGATCCATCTTAGTTCGATAGCATTTTTAATCTTACCCGGGTCATTTATCAAAGAAGTAAATTTTATTTTATCCTCCGGGTGGAGCATTGCAAGTGGAAGCTCAGGATTTGAGTAAAGTTCTTCGGGCAGATAACCGGTTATACTCAATGATGAAGGACTAGCATAAGTGAATCTTTGTTTTGGGATAATCTCGTATCGATAAATCAAATCCTGGGCATTTTCTGCTAAACGGCGGAAACGTTCTTCACTTTCTTTCAGCTTATGTTCTGCATTTTTCTTTTCAGAAATATCGCGGATGCTGTTCATTACCGCGAGGCGATTGTTATATTCAAACAACTTCACCTGAACATCGGCTGAAATATAATGTCCATCTTTATGCCGAAGTGTCGTTTCAAAACCAGTGAACCCATTTAGTATTAATTTTTGTAAGCGTTCTTCTCTTTCCTCAGCCGGCGTATTATTTTCCACCAGTTCAATATTGAGAATGGGAACATCACTCCGATTAAAACCAAGCATTTGTAATAGAGAATCATTTATCTCGATCAATTCGCCTATTGAGTTATTATCTTTTAGGTAAAAAACTGCGATACCATCATGATTTGCCTCGAATAAACCGCGGTATTTTTCTTCATTTTCTTTCAACTTTTTGAGGGCAAGCTTACTTCGTTCCTGGTCCATTAGTATTTTACCAATTAGTAATGTTACTAAAGGATATACGCCAATTACGGTAATACTTATCAGCTTAAACGCTTGCATTATATTTTTGGCAGGTAAAAACAGCATGAGAGCGAGCATAACGATATGAACCAGTACACCCATAAAATAAAGTTGACCGGTACGGATAATAGCGTTTAAGGCTTTTTGTTTTATCCGGTAAAACCAGTAGCCAATCGCAAAAGAAGCAGTAATGACCAGTGTACCGGTCAGGACGCCGCCCCCACCGAGAATGATGCGGTAAATAATCGCCATAACGGATGAAATAACACCTGTTACAGGTCCAAAGAACAGAGTGGAAATACTGATAACAATAGACCTTCCGTCGAAAATAATACCCTCTGTCATGACGAACGGGTATATCATACCAATTATCGCCGTTGTACCGAATAACACACCCTGCAAAATTTGACCGGTTAATGTTTTGCGATTAAATCTGGCATCAACAAACCCGGAGAGGAGGCTAAGTGCTACAAGTACAGAAAGATTATAGAGCAAATCAATTATTATCATTCAACAACCGTTGTAAAATTTTTTAATTCCCCAAAAATAACAATTTTTAATCTGCATAAAAAAGGTATTGCAATCTTAATATATCTAATTTTATTTGCTTATGCAAATAATTTAAGTATAAAATATAACAAGCTATTAACATTTATTATCGGAACAAATTTTTATCTATTTAGGTGTAATCAAAATTATGGTTTTAGCACTTATTTCTATGGATAAAAAGAATTAACATCAGTTTTTGTTTTATTTTGTCCATTTATCTTGCTATTATAGCAGGATGATTTTATAAAGGGATTTTATTGACTACAGGGTCGTTTGATTATCATGAAAGTTTTAATAAAACTATCGTTTTTTCCTCTTTTTATTATACTTTTATTTCTTGGGGTCAGAATGATAAATTCGGACGAACAATTGACGGATGTATATCTGGCAAAGGTAAAACTGCACTTTGAGGGGAGAATAATCGAGAAAAACCTTCAACCGGAGCCTGAGCTTCTTATTAAAGCAGGTACGAGGGTTTTCCCGGTAACTAAATTGACTCAAACTTTATTTAGTAAAGCAGCCGCGGGTGATTCTTTGATTAAAATTGCAAACAGCAATTGTTGTTATATCCTGCGAGATACTACAGTAATCATCATGAAATATGCAGATATTCCGGCTGAAGTGCTCAACAAAAACAGGTATCTGAAGTTTAGGAATGATGAAAAATGTTATTAAAGATAGATCGGCAAATCTTATTTGAATAAAAAAGGCAGCCTGGTTTTATAAGGCTGCCCAGTGCTTAAAAGATTATTCTGTTATTGAAATGTTTTTTTCAAGTCTGATATCTTTGGATGAGCAACCTACAATAATTTCAAAGGTACCCGGCTCGAGCACCCAATCATGAATTTCCGGGTCATAATATGAGAATGATTCCGCTGAAAGTGAAAATTCCACTGCTTTGGTTTCACCTTTCTTAAGATTAACTTTACTGAAGTTTTTCAACTCCTTAACCGGACGGGGGAGTTTTGACACGGGATCAGCAATATAAATCTGGATAACTTCACTTCCATCCATCTCCCCGGTATTGGTAATTGATACCGTGAATGTCACTTCTTCCCCGATTTTATAAACATCCTTCAACCCGTTGATTTGATCAATAGAAAAAGTAGTATATGAAAGACCATAGCCGAACGGGAAACGAGGTTCTGATTCAATTTTGTCCCAGTAGCGGTACCCCATAAATATGCCCTCGTCGTAAAATACTTTTAGGTCGCCATCCTTATCGAAATAGGTATTGTAGCAGGGATTTTCTTCGATTGTTTTCGCGAACGTGACGGGGAGTTTACCGGAAGGATTGATATCCCCGAACAATATTTCCGCTGCAGCAATATTTCCTTCCTGCCCGGGGTACCATGCATGGAGTAAACCTTTTACATTGTTTATCCAGCTTCTCATTTCAACATTCCCGCCGGAGTTAAGAACGACAAATATATTGCTGTTCGCGGCAGCAATATTGTTTATCAACTCTGATTGATTGTAAGGCATTTCAAATGTTCTGTCAAAACCTTCGCTTTCTGTTTGACCGTTAAAACCAACGGACATGATCACTACATCCGCATCTCTTGCAGCAGAAAGAGCCAGCGCAGGGAGGTCGGCAGGATTTAATTGAGACTCTGATTTTTTTGCGCCGAGCCGAATAACAGCATCGCCACCGTTCTGGTAATATTCAGTCACGATTTTATACTCCTGCCCTGCCACTAAATCGTTTTCACTGATTGCGGGGGTATCACCCTGATCTCTCCACATTGTAATTATTTCAACATCATCCAAGAAAACTTTGTATCCGTCATCACCCGATGCGCCTAAAATATAAGTGCCATTTTCCCCGGGAGTGAAATAACAAGTAAATCTGGCGGAATATTCCGTTTCGGGAACTTCAGGTTCACCCCACATATCCACGTTTTTAAGATTAAAACTATCGTAATATTTTTGAAGAATAGGTTCACCCTCGAGCTTTTTACCTTGATAATATTCAGCGAAAACACCGGGGAGTTTTGTACCGTTTTTATAAGTATAAAAATTGTTATGCTCAAACAAGTCAGCCGGAAGCTTAACACCGGTATAGACCCCGGGTTCGAACACTACTTCAACATTTTCTCCGGCAACTTTTTTTATTGCCTCTAAAAGTGACACCGGGTGAAGGGGGTCAACGTACGAGCTGCCTCCCCCTCCGGTAATTGGGGTTAACCCGTTCGGACCAATAACAGCAATCTTTTTAATTTTATTCCTGTTGAGGGGGAGGGAGTTATTTTCATTTTTCAAAAGTACCATCCCACCCCTGGCAGCCTGCAAAGAGGTATTTCGCACAAAGTTAGTATCAAGCGCGTAATTTTCGCTGATATCAGGCTGGGAAAAGAAATTATACCTGAGATATACATTTAGAATTCTTCTAATTTTATCATCGATTACACTGACGGGAATAGAGCCGTCTTTAACAAGCGGCAATAGCGTTTCGCGGCTCATCATTTTCCCCGAGGGCATCTCGAGATCCAACCCGCCAAGTGCGCATCCGGGACCATCGTAAGTCGATACCCAATCTGACATAACAAATCCTTTGAATCCCCACTTTTCCTTGAGTATTTTATTAATAAGGTAATCGTGTTCCGAGGCGTGAATACCATTTATTAGGTTGTATGCCGTCATGATTGCCGATACATTTCCTCTGGTTACAGTTTCTTTAAATGCAGGGAGATAAATTTCAAAAAGGGTTCGCTCATCCATATCAGATGAAACATGGTGCCGCTGGTATTCCTGATTGTTGGCAGCGTAATGTTTGGCAGTAGCTGCAACCCCCTCGTTTTGCATACCAACAGTGTAGCGTGATGCCATCTGACCTGCGAGGTAGGGGTCTTCACCCAGGTACTCAAAATTTCTCCCGCAGAGTGGTAAACGGTAGATGTTCATCCCTGGTCCGAGCATCACGTGAACGTTTTTGGAACGTGCTTCCATCCCGATTGATTTCCCCACATTTTGAGCAATATCCCGGTCGAATGAGGCGGCGAGGGTTATGCTGGCGGGGTACGAAGTTGATTTGCCGTAGTTACGCACTCCAACAGGACCGTCGGCAAATCTGATTTCCGGAATACCAAGATGTTCGTATCCCCTGATATTAAATGAATTATACCCGCCTATAAAATCGATTTTTTCTTCGAGCGTCATTTTGTTTATGATGGTTTCAATGTCGCCGGAATTTTTCACGGTTTGGGCGGAAAGAGCAAGACTTATCAGCAGCAGATGGCATGATAAAAGTATGTTGAATTTCATATAATCCTCAAGTTTATAATCGGTAGTTGGAAAGAAGAGGTTTAGCTCTGTTAAGGAGAACATGCCAATTTTTGTACCATGAGAATAATGTGGTTTCAACCGGTTTTGTGCGTTCTTTTCAATAATATTTTATTGGTTTGATAATGTGGGTTATCATTTTAATAACGGTTTTTTTTAACGCACGAATCAGGTGATAAAAAAGGTTTGCCATAAGTAAAAAGCCCTTAAGTTATTGTAACTTAAGGGCTTTTGCGGAGAGGGTGGGATTCGAACCCACGGTACGCGTAAACGTACACACACTTTCCAGGCGTGCCAGTTCAACCACTCCTGCACCTCTCCAAAACAAGACTCCAAATATAATAAGTATTTTAAGAAATTTAAAGAAAATTTATTCGCTGTAAATGGATTTAGCAATGGGGTGATTACGCCTGAATAATTGCAGCCGATAGTTTTAGCGGAGCCGGAAAAGGAATAGCATTATAATTCTGCATCTACTATCCATGGATTATTGAATACAGTAACATTACTCTTTTTATTTTCGGATAACAATTTTCTTAATCCTGTTAAATGGTTAAAATTTCATAAATTTTAAGAATTCGTCAAATAAATGAACCATTCTGTTGAATTAAAATTGAAATACCATTACAAGGAAGTAGGTTTTTAAATTAAGATTATGTTATTTTAAGCCTAAACATTCACTTTAAATGATAAACAGAAAAAGGCATCTTGTTATGGCCAGGCTTAATTTTCAGATATCAGCTATATTTATCGTTTTTTTGCTCATTTCTTCAATTAGTTTCGCTTATCCCAGTGGAATAGCAGGCTACACGTTAAAAACTAACAGTTCAGGCTGTGGTTCCTGCCACAGCACTCATAATGCTTCATCAACATTTGTTCAGGTTGTAATTGATGGACCAACATCACTTTTGCCGGGGGAACAGGCAAATTATAGTGTTACAATCACAGGGGGTACAGGGAGCAAAGTAGGGGTTGATATATCAGCTTCTTCCGGTACTCTTGCAAAAATAGACAATAACCTGAAAGTATCATCAGGTGAACTGGTTCAACCATCCGCTAAAAGTTATTCAGGCGGGTCTTACACGTTCAATTTCAGCTATACTGCTCCGTCAAACTCGGGGAATCAGATTTTATATTCAACGGGCATGTCTTCAAAAAAACAATGGAATTTTGCTCAGAATTTTGAAATAAATGTTGGCAATTCATTGTTATCAAGTGACATCAATATAGAGGAGGGGTGGAATATTGTTTCTATTCCTTTATTGCTTTCTGATATGAGCGTGTCAAATTTATTCCCAAACGCTACTTCATCTGCATTTGGATTTGACGGGGCATACCAGGCAACGAGTACACTGGAAAATGCTAAGGGTTACTGGATCAAGTTTTCTGCTGCTGAAAGTATTCCCGTGACCGGTTCGGACGCTTCTGCAAATATTACTTTATCCCAAGGCTGGAATTTAGTAGGTCCTTTCCAGGCTGAAATTCCTGTTTCCGGAATTACGACAAACCCGGCTGGAATTATTACAAGTCAGTTTTTCAAGTTCTCCGATGGGTATTCTCCTGTTTCTGTGTTGCACCGGGGAAGGGCTACTGGGTTAACGCGTCTCAAAGTGGCGAGATATTAGTTGAATTCTTATCTAAAAATGCCGGCAGTGCTATAAATCTGCCAGAATCGCTGTCACGAGTTATTGTTGAAGATGCAGCGGGTAGTTCTGTTACTTTATACTTCGCAGCAAATTTGCAGACAAATTTTTATGATTTACCGCCGCTACCGCCATCGGGAATATTTGATGCTAGGTTTTCCGGTGGCACATTTATTTCATCGACAGAATCAATCAATCAAATCTTCCTTAAAGACGCTCTTTACCCGGTAACAATTAAGTGCGATGAAAATTATAATTTTATAAGTAGTATTACAAACAGTACAATTGGTTCCGGTAATTTGCTTACGATTGCAGATCCCCAAATAACCAAAATTGAATTGATTTCAGAGGTTATACCGGGCGAATTCAGATTGTCTCAAAATTACCCAAATCCATTTAATCCGGAAACAATCATCTCATTCACTATTCCGGTAACTTCCAGGGTGAAGCTTGATGTTTTCAACGTACTGGGTGAGAAGGTCGCTATGCTGCTGGATGCAGAAGTAGAGGCTGGATTTAATGAAATATCATTTGATGGGGGTAAACTTACATCAGGTGTTTATTTCTATGTGCTCGAATCAATGCCCATTGCGGAAACGTCGGAAAAATTTGTTGATGTAAAAAAGATGATCCTTCTAAAGTAAGGATGTGCTGGTAAACTCAACGAAATAGATAATTAAAAATTACCCCCCTGATGATTTCATTTCTTGAACAAGAATGAATGCAGGGGGTGTTTTCTCTGAAAAACCGGACTAATACTCAAAAGGCTTACCTGTATATCTATACCGCTATAATTTAAAATTATTTGAGTAAGGTTAGCTTGCCTGAAAACGTTCTAACACCATTATTTATAGTATAGTAGTAAATTCCGGAGGAGAGTTCTCCTAAATTTACGTTTATCTCATTTTCTCCTTGATATGCCGTGGCAATAAGTGTTTTAATCAATTCACCGAGAGAGTTGTAAATATTTAATGACACTTCCGATGCAACATCACAAGTAAAACGAATTGTTGTTCCGGGATTAAACGGGTTGGGATAATTGCCCATTAACTCGAATGTATCGGGATGATTAACATCCTCTGTCCCAAGTGAGGTAACGGGGAATACATCATTTATGCTAAAATCGACCCAGAATAAAGCCGAGCAATTGGGGACTTCATCCAGCAGCTTTTGACCAATGGTTTTGGGCGGATCGTTAAGATTATTCCACCAGAATTTATCCGCGGGATAACCGTACTGGAATGCAACTTTTGTATTGGGGAAGGAATTGCCCCATGTTTTAAACTCGTTTACCATTTGTGTAAAACTCGTGAATTGCTGACTATCATCCACGAAAATGAGATCGCCACGGTAATTCGAGGGCATGCGGTTCTGGGTGTAGTGTTTCAAAAAGAGGGTGTAATCAGGGTTGAAGGATTTAACCTTGGTTTCCCACCGCTCGGCTTCAGCATCTGTAACTTTACGTCCGCCGCTGTGAAGATGAGTATCGAGCCATTCAACATCAACACCAAATCCAATAACGCAAGGGTGGTGCCCGTATTTTGTAAGCACTATATGAATTAATGTATCAACAGAAGCACCGCCCGGTTCAACCTGAAGCCATACTTTTAAACCATGCTGATCAAAATAGTCAAGATAAGATTCATTCTGATCCTGATTTATAAACCATACATTCGGGTAATTACCGCCCGGATTGGGAAAGTTAAGCTGGGTGATCCCGCCATCAATGTATAAGCTGACGATCCATATACCGGATGCAATACTGTTATCATATAAAGAGGAAAAATAATCCCCGGCATTCTGCCAGTATTGTTCCGATGGGAACTGGTTGTTAGGGTAGCTGGATTTTATACGTGATGCCCTGAAACCTGCATGAACAGAATCTGCTTGTCCGAATAAAAATGATGAGATAACAAAAAATATTACAATAGAGTTTTTCAATTTAATCCTCCGGGTGGGGCCAATTATTACTAACAATAAATCC
>Ga0070729_10007630_pt1 | contig 10342 bp, 6 predicted proteins | sample tdDd472_FD_66725 | JGI IMG/M metagenome (GOLD analysis project Ga0070729, IMG submission 66725) | Marine sediment microbial communities from the Atlantic coast under amendment with organic carbon and nitrate - tdDd47.2 | ecosystem: Environmental > Aquatic > Marine > Coastal > Sediment | place...
ACAGAGGTGGCATCCAGGTGAAAAGTCGAATTGGAGAGGGCAGCACGTTTGAGGTATATCTGCCAGCATGTGATGTGGTTCAAACCGTGAATGTGGTTGACGATGCCGAACCTGTTAAAGGTCGTGAACGCATACTTCTCGTTGACGATGAGCCGATGCTGACACAGATCCTCGGCGATATCCTGTTTCAACTTGGTTACCGTGTCATCAAAAAGGAGTCCAGCCTGGAGGCATTGGCTTTCCTTAAAAACCAATCTGAGCCTATCGACCTTGTGATAACGGATCTCACCATGCCCCAAATGAATGGAATTGAATTTGCCAAGCAAATCTCGATGCTGGATCGCCCCATGCCTGTCATCCTTTGTTCGGGGCGTCGTGATGTGTTGGCTCCGGGCAAGGTGTGTGGCGATCACATTAAAGCGGTCGTGGCCAAGCCCTTCAGTATGAAAGAAATATCCGTTGCCATACGAAAGGTGCTCGACTCAGAGAAAGAGGCTAAATAGCCTGAAGCCTCCGTTGCTTCAGGCTACCATGTCCTAAGACTTTTCTTTGATGTCAAAGCATCTGAGGATGCCTCCATAGCGAATGTAGAGTTTGCCGTCGCTGATTGCCGGATGGGCCCAATGGAATTTTTCTTTGCTCTTTGGAATCTGAAAACTGCTGACGATTTCAAATGCAGTGGGTGTGGCTTTGACAAGACCAACGTTACCCTTATTTTCCTCATAACAATAGAGCATGCCATCGGCATAAATGATAGCCCCCTTCTTGCCGTTCCAAGACGTATCGTAGTTTAACTCACCGGTTTTCCAATTCACGCTGGCCCAGTTGCCTTTTTTGTTGTTAATCCATGTTGAGCCGTAAAGGTTTCCGTCTACCAGGACGTATCCATGGTGGTGGGAATCCAGGGTCAAGTTCTCCCATTGTTTTTCAATCGAAGAACCGTCCTTTGAAAGACGGAATTTGGCGCCTCCCATATTGTAACCACTACTGATGTAGAATTCGCCGTTGTGGTAAAGCGGTGCGTTGGGGTGGGCCTGGTCCCAGATGGGTTTGCTTTTATCCGTAAACTCGTGCGTGTTGTAATCCCAAAGCAGGCGACCGTCAGCGATGTCGATCCCAAAAACCTTATCGTAACTTCGCGCGATATAGACATGGCGTCCACCGCGTTCAACGACGATGGAGTCACTGTAAACTGATACGTCCGGCGTCTGTTCAGTGCGGTCCATGACGGTGGTCGTCCACTTGGTTTTTCCCGTAGCGGCGTCAAGTGATACAACGGTTGCCTTCCTTCCCCCAACCGTAACGATATATTGGCCTTTAGATAAAAAGCCGGAGTCTGACCAGCCAAATGCAGGATCATCTGCCTCGGTTTGAGCTTTCAAATCAACCTTCCAGACGATGTCACCTTTGCGGTTGAAACACAGCGCAACCCCTTTTCCACTGAAGAGAAAAACTCGATCGCCACGGATGATTGGCGTGGCGCGCGTACCTGGAAAACTGCGTGTCCACTCTTCGCCATAGGGCGTTTTCCATTTGAGCTTGCCTTCCTGGTTCAGACAGAACAAATAGCCCTGGTTTTCAATAATCCCTGTGGTCAATATCTCCTCGCCCTCAATGGCCAAAGAGGCATAACCCTGGCCAAGGACATCTTCAGTGGCCCAAATTAGGTTGGGGCCAGCTTCCGGCCAGGATTTCAACAAGCCCGTTTCACTAGACATCCCGTTGCGCTCGGGACCGCGGAACTCTGGCCAGTCGGAAGCGACCAACGAGGCGCTGGTGAGAAGGCTCAGAATTAAGATTCGTATCAAGTAACCGTACATATTGGACTCCTGCATTTCATTTAATCGTCTGCCTTATTAAACGCAATCTCATCGAAAAGTTCCACAAAGAACCGAAAAATTGACTTTCCACCAGAGCTTTCACCTCCATTCTGCGAAAACAGATCTCGTGTTGAAACATGATGTTTCAGTGTTACATGAAACATCGTGTTAACGAAACGCGTCGATTTTGAAATAAACCATGGTGGTGTTGTGAAGTTCACTTTAACTAAATGCTCATATTCTGATGGTTAGCAAGAGGTGGAATGATGGACCCAGGAATTGGCATTGACCTTGCTCTTGAGAGTGGGAATAACCCATCGGGTATTCTCTTAAGCTGGAGGTTCAAAATGAAAAGCTTATTGAAATTAATTCTTGGCATTACAGCCATTTTCACATTGTCCGTTGCATTGGCCGGACCTCGCGTTAACCCCAAAAAAGGTAAAGTCTTTTTTAAGAAGTACTGCCGGGTTTGCCATGACGGAAATTCAGAAGCAGCAGAACTCTCACCATTGAAGAAAACGATGGACCAGTGGTCCAAAGCTTTTGCGGATGGTGGCGTGGTAAAAGCTTGTGGCATGGCTAGCAAGGAAAAAACGGGCAAAGAACTGACTGCCCAAGATTTACTCGACATCCAGGCGTATCTGGTACAACACGCTGCGGATTCCGATCAACCCGCGACCTGCGGAAACTAATATCTCTTGATGGGCGGGGTCGTTTGGCCCCGCATTCCCGAATAGGAGGAAGGAAGAATGAAAGGTTTAATTAAGCTTCTCGCTATTTTGGCAATGCTGATGCCGACCCTGATGGCGGGTGACAAAGATAAGAAAATCGAAGAATTAGAAAAGCGAATTCAAAAGCTGGAACGCAACAAAGCACTCGATCGCATTGAATTCACAGGTGACCTTCGCGTGACCGCAGACAGTATCGATGCAACAATGGCCGCCCACTACGATGGTATGGTGATTCAAAAAGGTATGGTCGATACGCTTTTCTATTATGGCAGCACAGGCATGTTCCCCATGAACGGATTGTCTGATGTGAATGCGTATATTGCCCAGAATTACAGTAATTATCTCTACTTCAAAGAAGGCGTTACCTTTGACTATCTGAAACAAGCCATGGGTATGTTCGATGCTCAGTCCATGCAAATGTTGATGGGAATGTTGATGCCGGGAGCCTATGTTCCCGAACAGGATTACAGCAATAGTATCGCCTACACCACCAAGTTGCGCCTTAACATGCGTGCAAAAGTAATGGACAACATCAAATTTACCGGGCGTCTCGCCATGTACAAAGCATGGGGCGATTCAACCGGCGTACAGGTTTTCAATGGTCAGCCAAACTCATTTACAATTGATGGAACTAACGCAGGAACTCCAAACAGCGATATCCTGCGAGTTGAGCGCGCCTACTTTGATTGGTCCCACCTTGGTGGCAGTGATTGGTACCTATCCATCGGTCGTCGTCCTTCCACCGAAGGTCCTCCACTGCACAATCGCGAGAGCGAATTACGCCAGGGCACTCCTACCGGCCACCTCGTCAACTTCCAGTTCGATGGTGTGACCATTGGAACCCACTACGGCGAGAATAACGCTGCATTCCGTTTCTGTTATGGTGTTGGTTTTGAAAGCGGCATCGGCTCTGCCGACCAGCTGCGTGCGCCAGCGGATCGTCTCAAAGACGTCCACATGGGTGGCATCAACTGGGATATCTACAATGGTGATTACATGAAACTTCAGACCACGGTCATGGGTGCATGGGATATCACTGATGGATTTAACGGCCTGGTCGTAATGCCCAACAACGTGGTTACCGGTGACCCCGTTCCCGGTCCAATGATTATGCGATTCACACCTTCCACCAATCTTGGTGATTTCTACATGGGCAGTGTCGTTCTCGAACGCGATGAAACCTATTTCACCTGGTTTGCCTCTCTCGCATTCTCTCAATCAAAACCCAATGATCAGACGACACCTTTCGGTGGTCTTCTTTCGGATCCGTTTGATGTGCCTGAAGATCAGGATGGTTACTCCTACTATGTTGGCGTTACTGCCCCAGTTGGAACGCTAAATCTTGGCCTGGAATATAACTACGGTTCCGAGTACTGGTTCAACTTCACCCAAGGGGCCGACGACCTTGTTGCATCCAAGCTTGCAACAAGGGGATCCGTTTTTGAACTCTACATGATCAAGAACTTTGTAAAAGGTCTCGGCCGCGCTCGCGCCAAACTGAAACTGTCCGCCATGCTGTATGACTATGAATACTCAGGAAGTGGCTGGCAGGTTGGAGCGCCAAAAGAATTGGTTGATACCGATGCAGCCTCTTTCGGCCAGCTCTCCATGGCCGAAATGATGAGTGTGCCCATGTTGGGCTTCACCACCTACAAAGACATTCTCGATATCCGATCCGCCTTGATCGTCAAATTCTAAGGCAAACATGGGTCGGGCTTATGCTCGGCCCAATTTTTTTAAATCAATTATTCACTTATGGTTAAGTAGTTTACGAAAAGGTCCAAAGAGATTGTGCCCATGTACTTTCTCATTAGTTGTGAACATAAGGAGCAATGATGACTAAGTCGAAGAAGAAATGGAGCCGGAGAGCATTCCTTGGAGCATCTACCGCGGGTATCGCCACGGTGGGTGGATTGTCCCTGGCCTCAGGAAAGAGTAAGTTTGTCCAAAACCTTGGATTGCCCACAGAATTTGCCGAATCCAAGTACACCTTGTCGGTATGCGCGAACTGCGTCAACAAATGTGGCCTGAAGGTCAAAACCCAGAACGGTCGGGTTGTAAAGATCAACCCCAATCCCCACTTCCCTAAGAGTCGATCGATGTTATGCGCCAAGGGTCAGGCTGGGGTGCAGGTTCTGTATGATAAAGATCGCGTCAAGTCCCCCCTCATTCGCACGGGGCCTCGAGGTTCAGGTGAATTCCGAAAGGCTACTTGGGAAGAGGCACTGAATTATACTGCTGAAAACATGCAGAAAATCAAAGACAAGTATGGTGCCGGAGGGATGCTTTTTGCCTCCACCGAAGGCATTCAGGAAGAGTTTTTCCGTGAGTTCTCGGCTGCATTTGGGTCACCGAACCATGTTCGACACCCTTCACTCTGTCTGGCTTCCGGTAACACTGGCTTTTTCAGTGTTTTTGGAAAGGTGCCCGGATTTGACGTCGCCAACACGAAGTACATGATTTTTTCGGGAGCCAATCGCCTGGAATCGTTCATTACCCCCGACACGATCGATTTGATCGATGTCATCAAGAATAAGAAGGCCAAATTGATCGTGCTGGACCCGCGCTATACAGTGACGGCGAGCAAGGCCGATGTCTGGTTGCCCATTAAGCCCGGAACCGACCTGGCCTTTTATTTGGCACTAATTCATGTTCTGATTTATGAGGAACTGTACGATAAGGAATTTGTCGCCAAGTACACACAGGGCTTAGAAGAAGTCAAAGAAGGCGTTGCCAAGTACACACCTGAATGGGCCGAAGGTGAAACCGAAATACCTGCAAATCAGATTCGTGAGATTGCACGCGAACTCGCCTTCTATGCGCCGCGCGCTTTCGTATACAAAGGGCGACGCACCTCCTGGAACACGAATGACACCGAAATGCGCCAGGCCATGGCTATGGCGAATGCGTTGATTGGCAACTGGGATCAGAAGGGTGGAATTTACCCCAAACAATCCATTCGGAAAGGTGAGATGGAACTCGATGTTTGGCCCCCGTTCCCCGATCAGGACTGCATCGTTCCTATGGAAGAAAAGCACCCTTTGGCCAACGCAGCGGATGGTGCCTACCTTGATTTCAGGGAAAAGGTGATGCGAGACGATCCCTATCCAGTACGAGGTTATTTCGTTTATAAACAGAACCCGATGCATTCGTTGCCCGATCGAAAAAAGACGATCGAGATGTTGAACAAAATGGAATTTGTCGCGGTCTGCGATATCTATCCCACTGACACAGCCATGTATGCCGATGTGATTCTTCCCGAAGATACCTATCTGGAACGCAACGATCCCGTCATCGGATTTAAGGATCCTTATCCGTTCCTGGCCGTCAGGCAGGCTGCCGTTCCTCGATTGCATGACACACAGACGGGTCTGGAGATTTTCCAGGGTCTGGCCAAACGACTTGGGTTCCCAGAGTTCTTGGATTTCACCATTGAAGATCTGGTCAAAGCCCAGTTGAAGCCATTTGACCTGCACCGCGAGGATCTCCTCGTTACAGGGATCTGGACGAACCAGCGCGAGACAGTTTTTGGCAAAACCCTAAAGGAAGGGCATCGCTTCCCCACTCCCAGTGGCAAAATTGAAATCGCTTCGGAACGCTTCCGGCGTCGTGGCCTCGATGTGGTGCCCAAATACCGTCCACCCGAGATGATCCCAAAAGATAAATTGAGGGTCATTGTTGGCAAAAATGCGCTTTTCACACATGCCTCCAACCAGAATAATCCCTGGCTGCACGAACTCATGCCGACAAACCGCATTTGGATTTCAACCAAGGCTGCAGAACGCCGCATGATCAAAAGTGGTGATTGGGTTAAGGTTACGAGCCCTGTTGGCGAAATCAAAATCCAGGCTGAAGTCACTGAAAAGATTCGCACCGATTGCGTCTACGTGCCACACGGATTTGACCATATGTCAAAAATGATGAGCCGTGTCTACGGACAAGGCGGATGCGACAGCGACATTCTTGTTACGCGTGAGGACAAGATAACTGGCAACGCAGCCCTGCACGAAACCCTTGTATCCGTGCAGAAACTGGAGGTGTGAAATGGCAAGATATGCAATGGTCCTCGATTCAGATAAATGCTTGAATTGCAAAGCCTGCCAGGTTGCCTGTACGGCCGAAAATCATGTTCCGGTAGGTAAGCATCGCAACGTGCTTCACCAGACGACACGAGGTGTGTTCCCTGAACTGTCGATGAAAACCGATCCGGGCCAATGTCACCACTGTGACAATGCGCCTTGCGTTCGTGTATGCCCCACGGGTGCATCTTTCATCAATAAAGATGGCGGCGGGTTCGTCATGATCGACAAAGAGAAGTGTATCGGTTGCCGCTACTGCATGCTGGCGTGTCCCTACGACGCGCGTTATTACGACGAAGAAGTTGGCGTGGTGGATAAGTGCACATTCTGCTTCCATCGTCTAGCCGAGGGCTTGGAGCCTGCATGTGTGGAAACGTGTCCTACCAAGGTAAGAGTCTTTGGGGATATCGACAATCCCGATACTGAGGCGGCAAAACTGATGCGCAAACATTCAACCGAACAGAAAAAGCTAGAGGCGGGTACCGGTCCGAACCTCTACTATATTATCGATTAAGGAGGAACCCATGTCACATCATCATGAATGGGGTTGGATGGTAGTCGTTTATCTGTACTTTGGCGGTTTAGGAGCCGGCAGCATTCTTTTGAGTGGGCTCGGACACCTGACCAAGCGTGAGCATTTCCGCGGTATTGCCAGAACCGGTGCCCTATTGGCTCCTGTGTTTATTGGGTTGGGTTCGGGTCTGTTAATTTTCGATCTTGGCCGTCCTCTGCAGTTCTGGCGACTGTTTACGCATATCAACCCAGCCAGTCCCATGTCATTGGGCTCCTGGTTTCTGGTTGCATTTTCTATTTTCTCAACCTTCTACGCCTTGACTCATCTTCCCCCGAATTGGGCACGGTTTTTTGCACGTTTCAAGCTGTTTTCGGGTGCTTTGCTCAAGTTAGCCGATTGGAATGAGCCTCTCAATGAAATGGATGAGAGCGGGAACAACGTAGTTGGATTGATGGATAACCCTTATCCGAATAGTCCGGAGTGGTACAGTTCCTTACGCGATATTTTGGCGTTTCTCGCCATTCCGCTCGGCGTCGCTGTTGGTATTTATACGGGGATTCTTCTCGGTGCGATTCCAGCTCGACCGTTCTGGAATACCCCGATGGTTGCACAGCTCTTTTTGTTCTCAGCCCTTTCGTCCTCTACCGGGTTGTTGTTCCTGCTGGTGCCGCTGTTTTGGAAAGGCAGTAAGCGCCATGCCCAAAAAGAACACCGCGTATTGTTGACGGCCGATTTGATATTCATTTTTGTTGAATTCTTCATTATTCTGCCGTTTATCATTCATGCTCAACTCTCAACTCAATCTGTTATAACCGCCATGGAAATGATTCTCGGTGGGCCCTACACCAAGGTTTTCTGGATTGGTGTCGTTCTCTTGGGCATTCTTATTCCCATGGTGCTTGAGTTTAGTGAATTTTTTGGCTTGTTCAAAAAGCTCCCAATGATCATGTCCAAATTTATTCACGTTACAGTGGCCGTTCTAATCCTGGTAGGTGGCTACCTGCTGCGATGGGTCTTCGTCCACGCGGGGCAAGATACATCCTTCCTCTAATCTTGTTTTTCTCTTTTGGACCTCCCGGCCCGCTTCGGCGGGCCTTTTTTTTGTGACACCTATTGTTGCGGATGGTTGGGTAGATTTGAAAGTGCCAAAGCGAGTTGGTCGCGGTCGTAAGGTTTATCCATGACGCAAAATACACCCAGGTTGCGCCATTGTTCCGGGGTGAGAACCTGGTAACCTGTTGCGATCATGCAGGGCAGGTCGTGTCGGATTTTGAGAATTTCAAGGATCAATTCCTGGCCCGTCATGTCGGGCATTGCAAAATCGGTGACTAGGACGTCAAAGGAAAGTGGCCCCTTTTGGAATGCCTGAAGACCTTCTTTTGGATCATTGAAAGCTTCCACGTGGCAGCCTAATGATTCGAGCATTCTAATCCCAAGTTCGACATTGCGTTTTTCGTCGTCGATAAAAAGGACGCGCAATCCGCGTATTTCATGCCGCTCTCTCTCTTGAACCGGGTCAGGCTCATGGACCTTTTTGTCGCTTGCCGGAAGCAGGAGCCGGAAGGTGCTTCCCTTCCCCATTTCACTTTCAACCTCGACCATTCCGCCGTGACCGGTGATGATGCTGTGCAGGGTGGCTAATCCCAGTCCGGTCCCTTTGCCAGTTGGTTTGGTCGTAAAAAACGGTTCGAAGATGTGTGACATCGTCGCTGAATCCATACCGCATCCGTTGTCTATTATTTCGATGACCACGTGTGGACCCGGTTTAAGGCCCACTTTTTTGTCAGATTCATCTTCTGATATGCGACGGGAGGTAGCATGTATTTTTATGAACCCTGTCTGTTCGATCGCATGGGACGCATTGGTGATCAGGTTAACCAAGCACTGATCGATTTGCGTTTTACTGGCCAAAATAGGTGGGAGTTTGCCTCGAATATCCAACTGGACTGATTTTCCTGGCGGCAAAGTGCCTTTGGCAAAGCGGACGGTTTCTTCCAACAGGGCTTCGACGTGAAAAATCTCCTTGGCCAGAGGGGTGGTACGGCTGAAGGTTTGGATTTGACGGACGAGATCGGATGCTCGCTTCACGGCCGATTGAATGGCCTTGATGTCTTTGTGAAGTTTGGTGTCAGGTTCGAGTTGGTGAAGGGCCATTTCTGCATAGCCACCCATTGGAAGTAATAAGTTGTTGAAATCGTGGGCGATACCACCGGCTAAAGTTCCCAGGGTTTCCATGCGCTGGGCATGGTGTAGTTGCACCTCAAGGTCCTGGTTTTCACGGTTGAGGCGAATTCTGGAAAGCTCTGCTCCCGCGCGAGCGGCAAAGACTTCAAGCACTGACAGGGTTAAGGCAAGGTCATCCATGTGAGATTGACTGACGACCAGCAATACGCCTATGGCATTGGATTTCGGGTCTTTGACGGGGACGCCGAAGTAGTAACAAGGGGTTGCAAGGTCAGTTTTTACATTCGGACCAAATAGGTGATCCCAGGATGAATTTCCGTGGGCCGAACCTTCGTAAACGATGGGTTCGAGGAGGGTTGATTCGAGTTTCAATTGATCTGGGAGTTGGACAGAAACAGAGAAATAGCTGGCGGGGAATTGGAGGATACCACCATGTAAATCGTGAAGTTGACCGATCACGGCACCATCGACCTTAAGGGTTTCGGTCAGGGTTCGAACCAAGTGTTCCAAAAAGTGCTCACCGATCTCTGTAGCAAGGCTTTTGTGGATAGAGTGGAAGAGAGCTTGGTGTTTTTCGCTCAGGGATTTCAGGTAAATGACCTCTCCCATGGGCTTTATGAGAGAACGGTTGATAGAGAATGAAAGGAAACTCACACAAACGATAATGAGAACGAGGGCTTGTATGATCTCCACCCGCAGCAAATCATGCCGGGATGCTTCAAGGTGGGCTGAACTAAGAACAACCTTGACATCCCCAATCGTCATTTCCCCTTTGCGGATAGGGTGTGAAAAATATCGTTCGCCTTTTTTGGGTGTTGGTTGACCATGTTCGGGTTGGTAAGTATGGAGGGAACCATCTTCCGACTTTCGTTTTCCCATGAAGAAATGTCCAAACACGCCGTACACATAGATGGCTTTCACTTCGGGATCGGCCAATTCTGAATCCAAAATAGCCTGTGTGGTTTCGTAGAAATCACTATTTGGGTCGGCATGTTGGGCGAGGTTCCATATGGT
>Ga0070729_10007631_pt1 | contig 10341 bp, 10 predicted proteins | sample tdDd472_FD_66725 | JGI IMG/M metagenome (GOLD analysis project Ga0070729, IMG submission 66725) | Marine sediment microbial communities from the Atlantic coast under amendment with organic carbon and nitrate - tdDd47.2 | ecosystem: Environmental > Aquatic > Marine > Coastal > Sediment | place...
TCGCCCCTGTTGCCCTTGATGATCCCGACGACACCGGTCCCGGCGAGCCCGCGATGGATCTCGATGCCGAAGCTCTCGAGCTTGTCGGCGATGAATTGCGAGGTCCGCACCTCCTCGAAGGCGGTCTCGGGATGGGCGTGGATATCCCTTCGCCAGTCGGTCATCTCGGCGTGCAGGCTGGCGATATCGGGCTTGATGTTCATCGGACGCACTCTCTGTTCGAAATCGATCGTTCTTTATAGCGGAAATCCCGACGCGATCTATCGCCGGTTTGGCCGGCTATTTGGTGTGGCGGCCGTCGGCGGCGATGAGGGTGAAGAGCTTGCACTGGCCACGGTCGAAGCCGCGATCCTTGGCGCGCCGGAGAAGCCGCAGCTGCACGTCGCCGATGGACTTTCCGTAGCCGGTGCCGACGATGGCGTCGCCGGCGCGGGTGCATTTCATGGCGCCGACCCAACCGGTCTTGCCGCCCTGGGCCTTGGCCGAGCGCACGACGCAGCCCTTGCGGTTGGGAGAGCTGTCGGCGCAGCGCTTGCGCACCAGCCGGACCGCCTTTTCGCGGGATTCGTAGTTCCAGACGCCGAACGCCTCGGTCGAATCCTCGCCGATGGAAACCGCAGCCCAGGTGGTGTCCCGCGGCATGCCTAGAACCAGGATGCGGCGGTAGAGCTTCGGCGACAATTGCCCGGTCTTCGGCCAGCCGAACAGGGCTTCGACGGTCCTGAGGCCCTTGCGGGTCTCGGGTCCGATATTGCCGTCGGGAAAATCCAGATCGCCGAGAATGCCGTTCTCGTAGAGGATCTTCTTGATCCGGAAGATCTGTTGCGAATCCGAAACTTCCGCCGCCGCCACCGAACCGGCCGTCAGCAGGGCGGCGAGGAAGGCGGCGAGAAACCGAACGGATCGCGGCATGGGGCACTCCCTGATCTCGACAATGCAGCGCGAAGCGGTGATTCGCGCATCGTCCGACTATAGGAAGGGCGGCGCGTCGGGAGCAAGGCGGTAGCGGAGGGAGCGTCCGGTCCGACGCTAAAGCGTCACCCAGCCCTCCGGCGGCTTGCCCTTGCCAGGATGCACGGTGCCGCAATTCTTGCAGGTGCGCAGGTCCATGTCGGCGTGGAAGGCGTCGTAGATCTTCGGCAGCGCGGTGACGATTCCGCTGGGGTCGACCAGCGACACTTCGGCCCGGTGCACGCGGTCGCCGCAATTGAAGCAGTACCACTCGAAGCCCTCCAACATGTCGGGCTGGCGCGGCGCCTCGACGACGATGCCGACCGAGCCTTCCTGCGGCCGCTGCGGCGCGTGGATGGTGTGCGGCGGCAGCAGGAATACATCCCCCTCGCGGATCGGGATGTCGTAGATCTCGCCGTTCTCGGCGATCTTCAGCACCATGTCGCCGCGGATCTGATAGAACCATTCCTCGACCGGATCGTCGTGGAAATCGACCCGCGTATTTGGGCCGCCGACGACCATCACGATCATGCCGCTGCCGCCCTCGTGCAGCAGCTTGTTGCCCACCGGCGGCTTGAGCAGATGCGCGTGCTCGTCGAGCCATTTGGGGAAGTTGAAGGCGCTCAGCCGGGGATGGGGTTTCATGGTCGTCTCCTGGGAAGTCTCAGTCGTGGTGCCGGACGTCACTCTGGCATGACCGGGTACAGCCGGACAAAGAAATTCGCCGCATGCGTCAGAGGATCGCGTAGAGCCCGATCACGACCGAGGCGTCGTTGCGGGCGCCGGTGCCGACGAACAGGGTGCGGTTGACCCAGGAATAGCGCGGGTCGCCGGTTTCGAGCCGGGCATGGGTGCGCATGTAATAGTCGGAGGGCGGCACCGGTTCGCCGCGGGCCAGCCGTTCGAGCACCTCCGGCGGGCCGTGGCGGAGGCCGTAATTGATCACCTCGATCACCGCGCCGTCATGGGTTTCGATCGCATAGCGGGTATCGAGCTCGGCGAGACCGTCGGAAAACACCGTTTGCCAGTCGGCGCCGACGTCGAGGACCCGGCCGGAGATCTTTTCGCCCGTGACCTCGCCGCCGACGATCGGGATGATCCGCCGCCTGCCGCCACGCCCCTGCCCCATCTCGCGGATCGGGGCGAGTTCGACCGAATAGGAACAGACATGTTCGAGTACGGGGGCGGGCAGCATCGCGTTGGTTCCTCCTGTCGGGACTCTCTCTCGCGCCGGTTCAGAGCCAGCGGCGCAGGGTTTCGAGCATCGGGTCGTCCGGCTCCCAGATGACGATGTCGAAATGATTGCGGCCGGGGATTTCGGTGTAGTCCGCCGCGAGGCCGCAATCGTTGAGGTAGTCGGTATAGGCGCGGGACTGACGACGGAATTCGTCGGTGTCGCGCTCGCCGGCCACGAGGCTGACGGGCACCGAGACCCGCGGCGGCAGGCGCAGGGGCGACAGGCTGGCGACGCTCCCGGCCGTCAGCCCCAGAGGATCGTTGACCGGGGTGTGACGGATCGGTTCGAGATCGAAGACGCCGGAGATCAGCAGCACGCCGCGCAAGCCCGGCGGCGGGGGCGGCGTCGCCCCTTCCGAGATCAGCATCGCGGCGAGATGGGCGCCGGCCGAGTGGCCGGACAGCACGATGCGGTCGGTGTCGATGCCAAGATCGGAAGCCGAGGCCGCCAGCCGGTCGAGGGCCCGGGCGCACTGGTCGACCATGCCGGCGATTGTCGCCTTGGGGGCCAGCGTGTAGTTCACCGCGGCGAAGGCCATGCCCTTGGCGAGGCTGGCCGAGGCCATGTGGGCGGAGTCCTTGTGGCTCAGTTCCTGCCAGTAGCCGCCGTGGATATAGACATGCAGGGGCGCGGGGAGCCGGCGCGGCAGATAGAGATCGACCACCTCGTCGGGCCCTGGCCCGTAGGGCCAGTCCTCGACAATCTCATGGTCGCGGCGGGCACTGGCGCTGGTTTCCACGTAGCGCTCGATATAGGGCGCATAGTTCCCGCCGATCATCGAACTGGGCGAATATTCCCGTTCGAGCTCTTGCCACCCGAAATCCCGATAGACCGTTTCGGCCATGTTCCCCCTGTCCCCATGCTATTCCCCGTCGCGGGGCGAATCGAATGCGCAAAACCATTGTCGGAAATCGCCCCGGCGAATAAAAGAGCGGCAGTTGGATAGTGCAGGAGACCGCAATGACCCGCAACCGAGACGACGTGAAAGCCCTCGACGCAAGCGATCCGCTCGCCTCGGTCCGCGACCGGTTCGCGATGCCCTCTGGCGTTCTCTATCTGGACGGCAATTCGCTGGGCCCGCTGTCGGTCAAGGCGCGCGACGGGCTCGACCGGGCGATCAACGACGAATGGGGCACCGGCCTGATCCGCAGCTGGAACGATGCCGGCTGGTTCGAGATGCCGCTCAAGCTGGGCGACCGCATCGGCGCGCTGGTCGGCGCCGCGCCGGGCCAGGTCGTCTGCTGCGATTCCACCTCGATCAACATCTTCAAGACGCTGCACGCGGCGCTTGGGCTCAGGCCGGAGCGGCGGGTCATCCTGTCGGAGGCCGACAGCTTCCCCACCGATCTCTATATGACCGAAGGGGTGATGGCCGGCGGCGGATCGCTCGAAAGGCGGCTCGTCGGCCAGGACGGCGCGCGCTTCGAAGACCTGATCGACGAGGACGTAGCCGTGGTGCTGCTGAGCCACGTCAACTATCGCACCGGGGAGATCCTCGACATGAAGGGGATCACCGAAAAAGCGCAGGCCGCCGGCGCGCTCGTCATCTGGGACCTGTGCCACAGCGCCGGGGTGCTGGCCGTCGATCTCGATGGCTCGAACGCCGATTTCGCCGTCGGCTGCACCTACAAGTATCTCAACGGCGGTCCGGGTTCGCCGGCCTTCCTCTACGTGGCCGAGCGCCATCAGGACGCCGCGCGGCAGCCGCTCACGGGCTGGTGGGGACACGCCGCGCCCTTCGCCTTCGAGCGCGACTACCGGCCAAGCGGCGGCATCCGGAAATTCCTCTGCGGCACCCAGCCGATCCTGTCGATGCGCGGGGTGCAATACGCGCTCGACACGCAAGGCGACCTCGCCATCGAGGCGATCCGCGCAAAGAGCCTGTCGCTGACGCGGCTGTTCATCGAACTGACCGACCCGATCCGCGACCGCCACGGCATCGAGCTGATGACACCGCGCGACGACGCGATCCGCGGCAGCCAGGTGGCGCTCGGCTTCGAGCACGGCTTCGCGGTGGTCAAGGCGATGATCGGGCGCAGCGTGATCGGCGACTTCCGGGCGCCGGACATCATGCGCTTCGGTTTCTCGCCGCTATATCTCAGCCATGCGGATGTGTGGGAAGCGGCCGAGGTGCTGGCCGAATGCCTCGATGCGCGGGTTTGGGAAGATCCGCAATATGCGAAGCCCGAAGCGGAGACGGTGACGTAGGGCCTCGGGGCAGAACGCGGCGGGTTGCGAGTTCGGAGAACGCGCTCCGACGCATTGGATTTTGCAAGCGCCGTTCTGGATTCCAGCCTTTGCCGGAATCCAGAACGGCGCTTGCAGCGAAGTACGACCTGGCGGCATGCCGGTTCAAACCTGAAATCAGTCTCCACCTGCCGCCCAAAGAAAAACCCGCCCCGGAGTTTCCCCCGGAGCGGGCTATTCGTATCGGCCAGGTCGTCCTGCGTGGCCGATGAAGAAACCGGATCGGTTACTTCAGCAGTTCCCGGGCCCAGGTGTCGCCGCTGTCGGCGACGACGTTGACGCTGAACAGACCGGAAACGTCGCCCTTCTCGTCGAAGTCGTTGCTGCCGACGGCACCTTCGTAGTTGATGTCCTTACCTTCGGCGATCAGCTTCTTGGCCTTGGCCCATTCGCCGGGACGGATGACCTCTCCCGGAGGACCGGCGACGGCGCGGAGCGCGGCGGCGATCTTGGTGCGATCGGCGGAGCCGGCCTTCTCGATGGCGAGCGCCATCAGGAAGGTGACGTCATAGCCGTGGGCGGCGTAGGGCGCGGCCGGATCGAGGCCGGTCTTCTCCTTGAACGGGCCGGCGAAGGCCTTGTAGGAGACGTTCTCCGGATCGGAGGCGGCCTGGGTGATCCACAGGTTGCCGCGCAGGTTGGCGGCGCCGATGGTCTTGATGACCGAGACGTCGAACATGCCGTCAGCACCGTAGAACTTCGAGAACAGGCCGTTTTCCAGCGAGTTCTTGATGATGGTGATGCCGCTGCCGCCGTAATAGGCGAAGAGCGCCAGGGCTTCCGGATTGCCCTGCGACAGGGTCGCAAGTTCCGACCGGTAGGAGGCCTTCTTCTGCTCGTGCGCCTGATTGGCGGTCACGGTGCCGCCCATCTTGGTGTACTCGGCGACGAACACCTTGGCGATACCGGCATTGTAGTCGTCGTTGGCGTAGGTGACGGCAATGCGCTTGATGCCGGCCTTGGTGACCAACTTGGCGATCTCGAGGCCCTGGTAGGCGTCGGAGGCGGACACGCGGAAGACGGTGTCGTTGTCCTTGAGGTCGGTGATCGACGGCGCGGTGGCGGAGTCGGACATGACGACGACGCCGGCCGGGATCGTGACGGCGGAAACCATGCCGTTGGTAGCGCCGGAGCAGCTTGCGCCGACGATGGCGACGACCTGCTCGACATTGACGAGCTTCTGCCCGACGTCGACCGCGGCCTTCGGATCGCAGGCGGAGTCGCCGACGACCAGCTTCATGGTGTCGCCCTTGAGCAGACCGCCATTCGCGTTGACATCGTCGGCCGCCATCTGGCGGGCCTTGAGGATCGGAGCGACCAGTTCGGCGATCGGGCCGGTCACACCGGCGGCCGAACCGACTTTGATCTCACCGGCCTGCGCGCTGAACGTCGCCATGGTGGCGGCCGTCGCGGCAAGCGTCAGGGTTTTGAGTGCTTTCATCGAGATGTTCTCCTCTCCCGTAACAAAACCAATGGTTTGGTTAGCACAGCGTCTTCCCGTTTGGGAAACTGATGGAAATCGTAGTGAACTCCATCCGGTGGTTGGCCTTTCGGCCTTGTTGTCCCGGGCGCGGAAAGCCCGCGAACCGGGCGAATGTAAAAAGCTAGTCCCCGCTGAACGAGGGGCGCCTTTCGCGCAGTATGCCCTGTGGGAACCGCTGAATAAAGACTTGAAGCAGCAATCCGATCAGGAAAATCCTGAGATAGGAAGCGCGGGTGGCGAGGTCGTTGAGGGTGAACCATGGCGTCTCCCACTGGCTCGGAAGCCAGCTGGTGAGCAGTTCCGTCATCGACCAGACGATCCACATCAGGAAGGCGCCGAGGATGGCGCCGCGATTGTTGCCGCCGCCGCCGACGATCAGCATCACCCAGACCAGGAAGGTCGCCGTCAGCGGATCGATGGCGGCCGGATTGAAGAACTTCAGGTATTGCGACATCAAGGCGCCGCCAAGCGCCATGATCATGCAGCCGATGACGAAGCCCTCCATGCGGAAGGTTTCGATGTTCTTGCCCGCCGCCTTGGCCGAGGTCTCGTTCTCGCGGATCGCGGTCATCACCCGGCCCCAGGGCGATTTGCGGGCGACCTCGAGCAACACGTAAACGATCAGCACGGCGAGGAGAACCAAGACCAGGAAGGCGATCTGGTTGTAGGGTTCCGGCCAGTGCTCGAACGGCTTGGGGATTTCCGAGACGCCGCGGGCGCCGTTGGTCGTATCGATCTCGTTGTTGACGATCAGCCGGAAGATTTCCGAAATCCCGATCGTGGCGATCGCCAGGTAGTCCGAGCGCAGCCTGAGACACACCTTGCCGACCAGATAGGCGATGATGCCGGCGACGAGCATCGCCGCGGCGATGCCGACGACATAGGGCATGTCGTAGCCGCCGATATGGCGCATCGTCGGTGCAGTGGTCAGGAAGGCGGAAGTATAGGCGCCGATGCCGAAGAAACCGGCGATGCCGGCGTTGAAAAGTCCGGCGAAGCCCCATTGCGCGTTCAGTCCGAGGGTCAGCAGGGCATAGAGCCCGCCCATGGTCAGCAGCGACACGCCGTACAGGCTCAATCCGTATGCAAGATCCAGGCTCATGTCAGAACACCTTTCCCTTGAACAGGCCGGACGGGCGCCACAGCAGCATGATGATCATTACGGTGAAGGCGATCCCCTGCTTGTATCCCGGATTGAGCAGTGCGCCGTCGCCGATCCAGTGGTAGGAGGAGAGTTCCTCGGCGAGGCCGATGATCAGGCCGCCGGCCATGGCACCATAGGGCCGGCCGACGCCGCCGAGAATGGCGGCGGCAAACATCGGCAGCAGCAGGCTGAAGCCCATCATGGTCTCGACCTGGGTGTCGACAGCGAGGAACACGCCGGCGGCGCAGGCGAGCGCCGCGCCCATCACCCAGGTGGCCTGGACCACCCGCTCGGTGTTGATGCCGGTCAGGCGCGCCAGTTCCTGGGAATCCGACATCGCCCGCATCGCCTTGCCGATCTTGGTGTAGGTCAGCACATAGTGGATCAGCGCGATCAGAACGATCGCCGAAAGGATGATCCAGATATGCTTGGGCGCGATCCTGATCGTGTCGAAGAAGACCATCGGCAGCTGGATGCCCGGCAGCACCGTCTTGAGCTGCGGCCCCCAGAAGAACTGGATCGCCGAGCGCACCATCAGCATCAGCCCGAAGGAGGCGATGACCAGCATGATCGTCGGCGATTCCCGCAAGGGCTTGTAGAAACCGCGGTCGAGCGCCAGCACGACGACGACGCAGAAGAGCATCGAGATCGGCATCAGGATCAGGATGATGAACCAGTTCGACATCTCCAGGCCGAGAGTGTGCAGGCAGAACTGGATCAGCGTCCAGGTGAAATAGACGCCGAGCGTCATGGTCTCGCCATGGGCGAAGTTCGCGAAGCGCAGGATACCGAAGGTCAGGGTGATGCCGATGGCGCCGAGCGCGTAGATGGACCCCAGGATCAGACCGGGAATGAAGTAGAAATTGATAAATTCGCTCACGACGCGTCCCCGGTTCCACCGTTGGAATTCGCCCTGCCGCCGCCGAGAAACATCTCGCCGATCTCCGGGTCGGCGAGGAGATCCTTGCCGCTGCCCTCGAAGCGATTCTCGCCGTCGACCAGCACATAGGCGTGGTCGGCGATCTGCAGCGCCTGCTTGGCGTTCTGCTCGACCATCAGGATCGGCGTGCCGGCGGCGTTGATCTTCTTGACGGTCGTGAAGATCTCACCGCGGAATTTCGGCGACAGGCCGGCGGTGGGCTCGTCGAGCAGCAGTATCTTCGGCTCCAGCATCAGCGCCTTGCCCATGGCCACCATCTGGCGCTGGCCGCCCGACAGGGTGCCTGCCGCCTGGCGGCGCTTTTCAGCCAGGTCCGGGAACATCTCGTAGATCTCGCGGATGCGCGGGCGGTAGTCGTCCTCGCGCACATAGGCGCCCATCTCGAGATTTTCCTCGACGGTGAGGCTGGGGAAGATGTTGGCGGTCTGCGGCACGTAGCAGACACCCTTGCGCACCACCCGCTCCGGCGGCGTGTTGGTGATCTCCTCGCCGTCGAGCACGATCGAGCCGCTGGCAAGCCGCAGGAGGCCGAAAACCGCCTTCATCGCGGTCGACTTGCCGGCGCCGTTGGGGCCGATGATGACGACGATCTGACCGGGATCGACCGACATCGACACGTTCTTGAGGATTGTCGTGTCGCCATAGCCGCCGGTGATAGAATTGAGCTCGAGAACCGCCATCACGCGTCCTCCTCGCCGCCGCCAAGATAGGCGTCGAGCACTTGCGGATTGCGGCGCACGTCCTCCATCTTGCCCTCGGTCAGCACGGTGCCCTCGGCGAGCACGATGACCGGATCGCAGAGACTGGCGATCAGGTCCATGTCGTGCTCGATCAGGCAGAAGGTGTATTGGCGCTCCTCACGAAGCCGGCCGATCATGTCTCGGATCTTTACGAGCAGGGTCGGGTTGACGCCGGCGCCCGGCTCGTCGAGCAGGACCAGCTTGGCGTCGGTCATCATGGTGCGGCCGAGTTCGAGCAGTTTCTTCTGTCCGCCCGACAGGGTGCCCGCCGGCCGGTTCCTGAGTTCGGCGATGGTCAGGAATTCGAGCGCGTCGAGCGCTTTTTCGCGGACTTCCTTTTCGCGCGCCCGCACCGAACCGGCCGTAAGCCAGTTGTTGAAGATGTGCTCGCCCGGCTGGTCCGGCGGCACCACCATGAGATTTTCGAGAACCGTCATCTTGGCGAATTCGTGCGGGATCTGGAAGGTCCGCACGATGCCGCGATGGAACATCTCGTGGGTGGGAAGACCGGTGATGTCCTGGCCCTGGAAGATGATCTTCCCTGACGTGGGCTCCAGTTCGCCGGCGATCATGTTGAATGTGGTGGTCTTGCCGGCTCCGTTCGGACCGATCAGACCGGTTATCGTTCCTTCGGATATCTCGAAGGTACAGTCCCGAACGGCCTGCAAGCCGCCGAAACTCTTGCTCAGACTCTCGACCTTTAGCACCCTGCCCCCAAACTGCCCGTACCGCGCCGCAACATACCTGTTTGCGGCCCGGCTTTTTCACGTCCCGGTTTTCGGTGGTTGGGTGCCCCACCCCTGAGACGCACTCGCTGATCGTGCAATGTAGCCAACCGAACAGCGAGAATCCACTGAATTAATAATTTCGTCACAAGCCCCGCCAAACTGCCGGATTCACTAGCCGAGAACCGAGAAACTGGACTCTCTGTTGATCTCGCGCTTGCGGGAAAAGAAGCCGATATCGAGGTCGAGGCCGGTATAGGGCATCGCGATCTTGTGCGGTGCGGAATCATGGTCGTTCCCCGCCTCGCAATAATCGATCAGCGCGGTCATGATCTTGCCCGCCATCGGCGCGTTCTTGTACTGGTTGCCGGAGGTGCCGCAGGCCATGTAGAAGCCCGGCAGCGACGACTTGTCGTAGATCGGGATCCAGTCGTCGGAGACGTCGTAGAGATCGACGACGCCCTTCATGCGGCTGGGGATGCCGATCGCCGGCGCCCGCTGCGCCTGGCGCAGGGCCTGGATGCGCCACTGCTCGGTGAACTCGCGGTAATAGTCGGTGTCGTCGTCGACCCAGACATGCGCGTCGCATTCGGGGTCCTCGCTGCCGACCAGGATGTTGCCGCCGTGCTCGGGGCGCGAATAGCAGGAAATGTCGCTGTCGGAGACGACCAGTTCGCCGCCGGCGTAGTAGCCCTCGGGCGCGGGAATATGCGTCACCTCCTGGCGCAGGCCGCGGGTGGTGATGGTCATATCGCCGGTGACGCCGGCCATGCGGTTTATCGTCGAGGAGGCGGGACCGGCGACGTTGACGACGATGGGCGCGGAAATCGTTTCGCCGCTCGCCAGCCGGACGCCGGAGACGCGGCCGCCCTCG
>Ga0070729_10007632_pt1 | contig 10339 bp, 11 predicted proteins | sample tdDd472_FD_66725 | JGI IMG/M metagenome (GOLD analysis project Ga0070729, IMG submission 66725) | Marine sediment microbial communities from the Atlantic coast under amendment with organic carbon and nitrate - tdDd47.2 | ecosystem: Environmental > Aquatic > Marine > Coastal > Sediment | place...
GCCTGGCTGGGCACGCCCCTGGTGCAGAACAGGTCCTTGATCCCGATCGGCAGGCCGCACATCGCCGGGGCATCGCCCGCCTTGATCCGCGCGTCGGCCGCGCGGGCGCGCTCCAGCGCGATCTCCGGGGTCTTGTGCACGAAGGCGTTGAGCGCACCCGCGCCCTCGATCTCGGACAGGCAGGCCTCGGTCAGCTCGACCGAGGTGACATCGCCCTTGCGCAGCGCGTCGCGCGCGCCCGCCAGGCCCAGTTTGTTCAGATCGCTCATGTCTTACTCCACCACCTTGGGCACCGCGAAGAACCCCTCGCGCGCGTCGGGGGCATTTGACAGGATCTTGTCCTGCTGGTTGCCGTCCGTCACCACGTCGGCGCGGCGCTTCAACCGCATCGGCGTGACCCCGGTCATCGGCTCGACCCCCTCGACATCGACCTCGCCCAGTTGCTCGATGAAACCGAGGATGGTGTTGAACTCTGCCGCCAGGGCGGGCAGCGCCTCCTCCTCGACCCGGATACGGGCAAGCTTGGCCACGCGGGCGGCGGTGCTTTCGTCAATCGACATGGAAGACCTCTCGTTATATCCCTGCGGCGTTTACCCCTCCGGCGCGCGGCCTTCAAGACTGCGGTTGGTCACGTGGCGCGGGATTGCCCCGAAAGGGCCCGCACCCCTCTCCCACGGGCACACGCAGACCGGGACTAACGATCTGTCAATACACTTGCGCCATGGTGACCGGCGAAAGGTCATTCTGCGGAGCATGCGCCCTGTCTGGTATCTCCCTCAACGCGATCGCGGCGTCCCTCAGGGAAATCGCATGGCCGGCCATCGACCCCGATGACCGATTGTTGAGCGCACGGCGGCGGATCGTAAGTTCGTTTTCCCTGATCGCCCTGACGGGCAGCTTGATCGAGGGGCTATTGAGCTTCGGGGACTTCCACGCCCTGTCGCCTGCCCGAGCGTATTGGACACTGTCGAACGGGCTCGGCTATCTGCTTCCGCCCATCCTGTTGTGGCGCTCCGGTCATTTGCGCCTCGCTGCCTCGCTGTTGATCAGCTACTTCATCCTGACTGTGACCTACCAAGCCGTGTTTCCGGTCGGCGACGGCTGGTCGATGTCGCTCTATTTCTTCGTGGCACCCCCGATGGCCATATTGCTGCTTGAACCACGCGCCGGCGCGGTCGTCAGCGTGATCACGGTCGCCACCGTGATCACGCTGACCCATTCAACCCTACCCTGGTCGATCGGAGCGATCCTGTTCAACATCACTGCCGCGATGTCCATCGGCATGCTCATTTTCATCTCCGAGGCCGAAAAGACGACAGAGCACCTGGACAACCTGCGCCGGGAGGCACAGTCGGCGAACCAGGCAAAGTCGTTTTTCCTGGCCAACGTCAGCCATGAGATCCGCACCCCCCTGAACGGCGTGATCGGGGCGGTACAACTGCTGGCGGACCAGGCGGTGACGCAGGAGCAAAAGGACCTGCTGCAGACCGCCGACGCCTCTGGCCGGACCCTGCTGCGCATTGTCAACGACATCCTCGATTTCTCACGGATCATCGAACACGGGGTGACGCTGGAACAGACCATCTTCCGGCGCGAGGACCTTGTGACCAACGTCCTGTCCGCGCTGGCCGCCCCGGCCGAGCAGAAGGGAATCGACCTGCGCTGCCATTTCGACGAGGACGTACCGCGTTACCTTGTCGGAGACCCGGCGCGGCTGTCGCAGATCGTGATGAACTATGTCGGCAACGCGGTGAAATTCTCTGACCACGGCACAGTGGAGGTGCGGGTGTCGCGCCAGACGGAACCCGGCGGCAAGAGCGACAAGGACACGGCGCGCGAGATGGTCCGCGTCGAGGTGCGGGACGAGGGCATCGGGCTGACCGAGGAGGCCGCAGCGCGGGTCTTCGAGAAATTCGAGCAGGCGGAAAACTCGACCGCGCGGATCTACGGCGGCACCGGGCTTGGCCTCTCGATCGCCCGCAATCTCGCCGAGCTGCACGGCGGTGAAACCGGAGTGCGCAGCGCGCCGGGCAAGGGCAGCACCTTCTGGTTCACCTTCCCGCTGGTCGTGGGCAGCCGCCCCGCCGAACGGATCAGGGTCGCGTCCCGACCGGGGCGCGCGCGCGTCGGTCATGCCCGGGTCATGGTGGTCGAGGACAACAAGACCAACCAGTTCATCGCCCGCAAGTTCCTGGCCAAGCTGGGGGTCGAGCCCGAGGTCGCCGCCGACGGCGTCGAGGCGGTGGAGGCCGCCACGCGGGAAAAGTTCGACCTGATCTTCATGGACATCCAGATGCCGCGCAAATCGGGTCTCGAGGCCACCCGAGAGATCCGCGCAGGCGGTTTGAACCGGGACACGCCGATCGTGGCGCTCTCGGCCAACGTGATGGCCGATCAGAAGGCCAGCTATCTGGCGGCCGGGATGAACGGCTGCATCGAAAAGCCCTGCAAGCTGAACGACATCGCCGACAGCCTCGACCGCTTCGTCGCCCCCGGGGACCCGCCCGATGCCTGGGATCAGGCGGCAGACCCGCCAGCGGCGGCAGGCAGCGCCGAGGCGGAGCGCGGCAGCGACAACACCAGCAGCAGCGCCAGCACCGACATACCCGTCAGCGTGAGAAAGGCGGGCACGTAGCTGCCGCTGCGGTCGAAGACCATGCCGGTCAGGATCGGCCCGACCGAGCCGCCCAGAGTGCCGGAGAACAGCACCGTTCCGAAGATCGCCCCATGGGCGCGCATGCCGAAGTATTCCGCCACCGTGGGCGAGACCACGACGAAGAGCGCGCCGTGGGAAAATCCGTAGACCGCCACGGTCATGAACAACGCCCAAGGCACGGTCAGGCCGGTCAACCCGCCCAGCCCCGCGATCAGCACCACGAAACACAGGGCAAAGGCCCGACGCCCGCCGATCACGTCGGCCAGCCGCCCGACCGCCAGCCGCCCCGCCACGCTGGCGCCGCCCACCACCGACAGCAGCGCCGCCGCCCCCGCCGGGCTCATGCCGAGGTCCATGCCGTGGATCGGCAGGTGCAGCGGCACCGTCATCAGCGCGGAAAAGAAACAGAACTGCACCGCGCAAAGCGTCCAGAGCACCCGGCTGCGCCGCGCCTGGGCAAAGCTGGCCCCCTCTGCCGGCCCACCCGCCTGCCCCGAGAACCCGGTCCGCACCGGCGGGCTTTTCATGATCAGCGCGGCAAACACCAGCAACACGACCGCGCCACCGCCCATCACCATCACCGCCGGCCGCCATCCCATCCCCGAGATCATCAGCGCCGCCACCGGCGGCACCGTCACCTGGCCGACCGCCGTGCCCACCTTGACCACCGCCGTCATGATGCCGCGCCGCCCCTCGAACCAGCGCGCCACGGTCGACAGCGTGACCACGTCATGGGTGCTTAGCCCCAGCCCGATGAAACTGCCGCAAATGACGAAAAGCTGCCAGGGCTGACTCACCTGCGACAGCAATGCAAAACCCACTCCGTAGAGCACGCCGGTCACCGCCAGCACCCGGGTCGGGCCGAACCGGTCGTTCAGCCGCCCGCCAATCATGCCCAGCACCCCCATCGCCAGGAAGGACAGCGCCGAGGCCGCCGACATCAGCGTGCGCGACCAGCCATACTCGGCCTCGAACACCTTGAAGAACAGGCCAAAGGAAAACAGCAGCCCGATGACGGTGAACTGCGTCAGGCAGGCGCCCGCCACAACCAGATAGCGCGATTGCATTGGGTCTCCTCCCTCTGATCGCTTCAACTGTTAACGGAACTCCGCCGGGCGGTCCATGCGGTGTCGCCGGTAGACCTCGATCATCCAGCCCAGCATCGCCGCGTTCAGCAGGTGCCACATCGGATGCGTGCCCAGCGGCCAGGCGGCGCAAAGCCCCGCGTCGAGCGAGCGGAAGACAAGCGACACCACCAAAAGCCCCGCGCCCAGCGCCAGCCCCCGCGCCGTGCCCGGAGCGCGCCGGTGCAAGAAAGCCGCGTGACCCGCGATCAGCAGCGGCACCGGCCAGTAGCCCGCCGATTCGGAAAATCCCGGCAGCCGGGAAAACACTGGCACCAGAACCGCCGCATAGGGAAAGAACAGCGCCGTCAGCACCAGCGACCAGAGACGTTTCATGCCCCAGACCTCAGCATGAACCGCGTAGATGTAGAGCAGGATAAAGACCAGTATTGGCGCCACGTCCGCCACTCCGGCCCAGGCCCGCGCATGGGTATGCCACAGATAGCTGCCCACCCCGATCGCGGCGAGGATCACCACCATCGCGCGGGCCAGCGGCGCCGTCTGCCCGCGCAGCCGCCACGCCATCACCGCAGCCGCCGCGAGGAAGGCCAGATTGCTGAGCGCATTCGCCGGTTCGACCCAATAGCCGGGCCCGACCCGCTCGCAATAGGCGTCGATTTGCTGCATCCAGTCCATGGATTTTCAGATAACGGATGTTAGGGTCGGACCAAACCGAAAGGAGGCTTCTCATGAAAATCATCTGGCTCGGCCATGGCTCGTTCCGCATCGAGACCGGCAATCACGTTCTGCTGCTCGACCCCTGGCTCACCGGCAACCCGGTGCTGCCCGAGGAGAGCCACGACGCCGCCGTCGCGGGCGCCACGCATATCCTGATGACTCACGCGCATTTCGATCACTCCGCCGATGCGGTGGCGCTGTCGAAGAAACTCGGTGTAGCGGTCCACGGGCAATATGACGTGATGACCTTCTGGGGCGAGAGCGAGGGGATCGAAACCGTCGGCTTCAACAAGGGCGGCACCATCGACCTGGGCGGTGGAGTCAAGGTGTCGATGGTCAACGCGGTGCATTCCTCGACCTTCTCCTCGCCCAAGGGGCCGCGCAGCGGCGGCACCGAGGCCGGCTTCATGATCCATGCCGAGGGCAAGACCCTTTATTGCAGCGGCGATACCGACATCATGGCGGACATGGAGTGGATGGGCGATTACTACAAACCCGACATCGGCATCCTGTCGGCGGGCGGCTATTTCACCATGGACATGGACAAGGTTGCCTATGCCGCCAAACGCTATTTCAACTTCAAGACGGTGATCCCGGGGCATTACCGCACCTTCCCGATCCTGGAGCAATCGGCCGAGAAACTCACCGCCGCGCTTCCCGGCGTCGATGTTATCGAGCCGCAGGTGATGCAGGCGATCGAGGTTTGAGGCGGAGACAGCGCCGCGACGGTCAACCCTTGCCGCGCTTTTCCGCGAAGAACCGCTTCAACAGGTCTTCCGCCTCAACCGCGCCGATGCCGTCGTAGACATCCGGGGCGTGATGCGCCTGGGAATGCGAGAACACCCGCGCGCCATGCGCCACGCCGCCCGATTTGGGATCGGAAGCACCGTAGTACACCCGCGCGATGCGGGCGGCGGCGATGGCGGCGGCGCACATGGCGCAAGGCTCCAGCGTGACATAAAGGTCATGGCCCACCAGCCGCTCCGACCCGGCGGCGGCACAGGCAGCGCGGATCGCGAGGATCTCGGCATGGGCGGTGGGATCGTTCAACTCGCGGGTGCGGTTGCCCGCCGCCGCGACCACCGTACCGAAGGGATCGACGATCACCGCGCCCACCGGCACCTCGCCGCGCGCCGCTGCTGCCCGCGCCTGATCCAGCGCCTTGTCCATGTGGGATCGGAACACCATGCCCCTTCCCTGCCCCGCAATCGATGCTTTCGCAAGCCTGCCCGATCGGCTAAGGCCGATGCCATGAGCACCCAACCGCCCCCCGGCACGCCCCCCGAGACGCCAAAAGGCGACCGCATCGCCAAGGTCCTGGCCCGCGCCGGCGTTGCCTCGCGCCGCGAGGCCGAGCGCATGATCGAGGCCGGCCGCGTCAGCGTGAACGGCAAGCAGATCGACAGCCCGGCGCTGAACGTCACCGACACCGATCGCATCGCGGTGGACGGCAAGCCGCTGACCGCGCCCGAACCGGCGCGGCTCTGGCTCTATCACAAGCCCGCCGGGCGGGTGACCACGGCGCGCGACGAGTTGGGCCGCCCGACCATCTTCGACGACCTGCCCGAGGAGCTGCCCCGGGTGATGAGCGTCGGACGGCTCGACCTCAACTCCGAGGGGCTGTTGCTGCTGACCAATGACGGCGCGATCAAGCGGCGGCTGGAACTGCCCAGCACCGGCTGGCTGCGCAAGTACCGCGTGCGGATCAAGGGGCGACCGAAGGACGAGGATTTCGCACCGCTGCGCAAGGGGATCAGCATCGACGGCGAACGCTTTCAGCCGATGATCGTGTCGCTGGACCGGCAGCAAGGGGCGAACGCCTGGCTCACCCTCGGGCTGCGCGAGGGCAAGAACCGCGAGATCCGCCGCGCCATGGAGGAGATGGGGTTTTCCGTGAACCGGCTGATCCGGGTCTCTTACGGGCCGTTCCAGCTGGGCAACCTGAAACCCGGCGAGGTCGAGGAGGTCCGCCGCCGCGTACTGCGCGACCAGCTCGGGCTGGAGGCCCCGCCGGAAGGCACGGCAACCGCCGAGCGGCCCAAGCCCCGGCTGCGCCGCGATGCGGCGGCAAAGCCGGATGGGCGGCCCGGCAAACCCGGCTCCGGCGGCAAACCCCGCCCCGGCGGCAAACCCGGTGCCAGTGGCAAACCCGGTGCCAGCGGCAAACTCCGCCCCACAGGCAACCGCGGGCCGAAACCGCGCGGCCGTTAGGCAGCGCAACGACCTGACGCGCCTGCACGCCGGTTCCCCCTAGCAAGCCTGCCCCGCATGGCTTACCTTTCCCCCGTAACGATAGGCTGGGGTGCCCGATGTCACGGAGCGGATTGCAGAAAATCGCCTATGCGGCGCTGCTCGTGCTGCTCATCGGGGTGGCGACCGGCTGGCTCGGGGGGCTCTAGGCGATGGCGCAACGTTTCGGCGGCAAATTCAGCCCCGACCCCGAGGCCGAATCGGAGACGCCGCCGCGCAGTGCCTATCACGGCGCGCAGGTCGATCCGGTGGGCGCGCGGGCCAACGCGCTGTTCCTGCCGGCCGCCCTTCTGGTGTTCCTGTCCTTCGGTGGTGGCGCCGTCTCGATGGCGCTGGGGCTTGCCGGTGCCGGCGCGCTGGCGCTTGCGGCCTGGCTGCTGCGCGAGGGGCTGCGCGCCGAGGCCGCCTATGCCGCCCGCCGGGTCGCCCGCCGTCCGGTCCTGCCGCGCAAGATGCTGGCCAGCCTGCTCACCGGCATCGGCGCCGCGCTCGCCGCCTACCGGACCGAGCCGGGTCTGGTGGCGCCTTTGCTCTACGGCGGGGCGGCGACGGTTCTGCATGGACTGGCATTTGGCATCGACCCCCTGCGCGACAAGGGGATGGAGGGGATCGACAGCTTCCAGCAGGATCGCGTCGCCCGCACCGTGGCCGAAGCCGAGGGCTATCTCTCCGCCATGAGCGATGCAGTGCGCCGCGCCGGCGACCGCAAGATCGAGGTCCGCGTCGAGCGATTCCAGAAAACCGCGCGCGAGCTTTTCCGCACCGTCGAGGAGGATCCGCGCGACCTGACCGGCGCCCGCAAGTACATGACCGTCTACCTGATGGGTGCGCGCGACGCGACGATCAAGTTCGCCGATCTCTATGCCCGCACCCCCGACCGACAGGCCCGCGCCGACTACACCGCGCTGCTGGACGACCTGGAACAGAATTTCGCCGCCCGCACCCGCAAGATGCTGACCGACGACCACAGCGATCTGACCGTCGAGATCGAGGTGCTGCGCGACCGGTTGCAACGCGAGGGCGTCCGGCTTGACTGACCCCATTCCCCTTTCAACGAGGATATTCCCCCATGTCTGAAACCATTCGCAAGAAAGCCGAGGAAACCCTGAGCGAGATCGAAGAGGTCACCGCTGTCGTGCTCTCCGATCCGTCCGGCGACATCGTGGTGATGGAGGAGGCCGGCGAAGAGGTCGGCGCCGACATCCGCAAGCGCATGGGCGAAATCGACATGGGCGACACCAATTCGATCGTCGCCTTCGGCTCGGGCGCCCAGGCCGAGTTGCAGGAGATCAGCCAGGCGATGCTGGCCGGGGTGCGCAACAAGGATGTCGGCCCCGCCGGCGACAGCCTGCGCACCATCGTCACCGCGATCCGCGGGTTTTCCGTCTCCGAACTGGACGTGCGACGCGAACGGAGCTTCTGGGAAAAACTGCTGGGCCGCGCCGCCCCCTTTGCCAAGTTCACCGCCCGCTACGAAGAGGTGCAGGGCCAGATCGACCGCATCACCGACGACCTGCTGAAGCATGAGCACACGCTGCTCAAGGACATCAAGTCGCTCGACCTGCTCTATGCCAAGACGCTGGATTTCTACGACGAGCTGGCGCTTTACATCGCCGCGGGCGAGGAAAAGCTGGCCGAGCTCGACCGCAACGACATCCCGGCGAAAGAGGCAGAGGTGCAGGCGGCGGCGGAAAACGACCAGGTGATGAAGGCGCAGGAGCTGCGCGACCTGCGCGCCGCCCGCGACGATCTGGAACGCCGGGTGCATGACCTCAAGCTGACCCGCCAGGTGACGATGCAATCGCTGCCCTCGATCCGGCTGGTGCAGGAGAACGACAAGAGCCTGGTGACCAAGATCAACTCGACCATGGTCAACACCGTGCCGCTGTGGGAAACCCAGCTGGCCCAGGCGGTCACCATCCAGCGCAGCGCCGAGGCGGCGGCGGCGGTGCGCGACGCCAACGACCTCACCAACGAGCTGCTGACAGCGAATGCCAAGAACCTGCGCGAGAGCAACAAGATGATCCGCGAGGAAATGGAGCGCGGCGTGTTCGACATCGAGGCGGTGAAACAGGCCAACGCCGACCTGATCGGCACCATCGAGGAAAGCCTGCAGATCGCAGACGAGGGCAAGGCCAAACGCGCCGCCGCCGAGGCCGAGCTGAAAAAGATGGAGGCCGAGCTGCGCGACACGCTGGCCGCCGCCAAGGCGAAAAAGACCGGGTTGGGCGACACCGCCGGAACCGCGGTTCCGGGCTGAGGCGCACATGCGCGGTATGCACCGCATAAGGCGGGCCGGGGTTTCCGGCCTCGTGGCCCTGCTCGGGTCGCTGCTGCTGTCAGGCTGCGAGGAGGCCGGGCCGGTCAGTTCGCCCGCGCCGCAGGCACGCCCCGCCGCGCTCCAGCCGCAGGTGTCGCGACCGCGCTCGGAGCAAAGCCGCGCGCTGGCCCGCTACTACCGCGCGGTGCAGAACGATCTGCTTACCCGGGGCCTGCTGCGCACCGACGGCGGCGGCCCGGATACACCGTTCACCGCCGACCAACTGGCCGAGAATTTCGAGACCATCGCCTTTTTCGACGAATACGCCCGCGGGTCGGTCCCCGCCCGGCGCACCCGCGGCGCCGGCGGCGAGCTCAACCGCTGGACCGCGCCGGTGCAGATCGGGGTGGAATTCGGCGCCAGCGTGCAACCCGCCCAGCGCACCCGCGATGCCAACAACATCACCGGCTATGCCGCGCGGCTGGCCCGGATCACCGGGCACCCGATCTCGATCGCGCGGGGCAATAGCGCGAACTTCCACGTATTTGTCGCGGGCGAGGATGACCGCGACTATTTCCAGACCCGGCTGCAACAGCTGATCCCTTCGATCAGCGCCCGGGAACTGGCGCTGTTTCGCAACCTGCCGCGCTCGTTCTACTGCCTCGTCGTGGCGGTCTCGGGCAGCCGCAATCCCAACACCTATACCCGCGCGGTGGCGCTGATCCGGGCCGAACACCCGGATCTGGTGCGGCTGTCGTGCATCCACGAGGAACTCGCGCAGGGGCTCGGCCTGCCCAACGACAGCCCCGAGGCGCGCCCGTCGATCTTCAACGATGACGACGAATTCGCGCTGCTGACCAATCATGACGAATTGCTGTTGAAAATGCTCTATGATCCGCGCCTGACCCCGGGCATGACCGCCGACGAGGCGCGCCCGATCACCCGGATCATCGCCCGCGAACTGATGGGACAGGCGCTGTGACCGCCTGCCCGAACTGACAGGAAAAGGATCGGTATTATGGGAATCTTCGACTTTCTCACCGGCGAGTTCATCGACGTCATCCACTGGACCGATGACACCCGCGACACCATGGTCTGGCGTTTCGAACGCGAAGGCCACGAAATCAAGTACGGCGCCAAGCTGACCGTGCGTGAAGGCCAGGCGGCGGCATTCGTCCACGAGGGGCAGTTGGCCGATGTCTTCACCCCCGGTCTCTACATGCTCGAGACCAACAACATGCCGATCCTGACGACGCTGCAGCACTGGGACCACGGCTTCAAATCGCCGTTCAAGTCCGAGATCTACTTCGTCAACACCACCCGGTTCAACAACCTCAAGTGGGGCACCAAGAACCCGATCATGCTGCGCGA
>Ga0070729_10007634_pt1 | contig 10337 bp, 8 predicted proteins | sample tdDd472_FD_66725 | JGI IMG/M metagenome (GOLD analysis project Ga0070729, IMG submission 66725) | Marine sediment microbial communities from the Atlantic coast under amendment with organic carbon and nitrate - tdDd47.2 | ecosystem: Environmental > Aquatic > Marine > Coastal > Sediment | place...
ATGGTCCAGACAATCTCTGCGAATGGATCCGATCATCCTCTCGACATAGGGTGACTGCCATGGACTGCGGGGTGCGATCAAAACCTCTTCGATCCCCAGGTTTTTGACGCGTCTGCGGAAATAACTGCCATAGACCCCATCACGATCGCGAATCATGTATTTGGGCGGATCGACAAAGGGAAACGCCTCAACGATCTGTTGGGCCGCCCACCCTTGGCCAGGGTGTTCCGTGACATTGAAATGGACGATTCGCCGCCGATTATGAATGAGAATGATCATCACATAAAGGATGCGAAACTTAACCGTTGGCACGACAAAGAAGTCAATACTGAACAGATCCTCGAGGTGATTTTTCAGGAATGCCTTCCATGTTGGCGAAGGAGGCTTTGTTTGTCTTGTTCGATACTTATCCACAGTGGCCTTTGACACTTGGATGCCGATCTTGCGCAATTCTCCGATGATTCTGGGCGTTCCCCAAAGGGGATTTGCTTGCGATATTTTGCGTATCAAATTCCGCACATCCTTCGACAATGGTGGTCGTCCGGTTTTCCCAGATCGAGTCAAGCTCGTCCAATGCTCTCGGAATTTGCGCTTCCGCCATTCAATGACCGTTCTAGGTTTCACCATGGCAAGCGCCTGATTCCAAGCCTTCCAAAATCGCGAAAGGCAAGACCAGAGGATACGGTCAGAAGGTTTGAGCCGAGGCCGTTTCTTTGCTCTCTGATAAACAGCCAGTTGATGCCGAAGAGCCAAGATCTCAAGTTGCAGGCTCGCTCGTGATCTCATTGAGGCAAGAATTGAAGAAATCAGGGCTCGCAAAACAGGATTCATGTCCAAATCTCACTCAAACTCGACGTCAAGACGGGCGTATCAAGGATGAAGCAGCACCGACCAAAAGTCAATGTTCCCAGCTACTACGAACATTCAGGAGGGACACCCCACCCGACCTCATGTCCTGTCGACATGATCAGCGCCGATTACTTCCTGTTGGGAGAGGTCGAGGAGACCTTTCCGCGCTTCATCAGCGATTGGCATCGATCGTGCTACCACCACTGACTAACCAAGGTGCTGAATCACGTCTCACACGCGGAACACTGAGGACCCGCCGATTTTGCGACGGCGACATCGGGAACCGAGGTTCGCTGCAGCGAAAGGAGAGGCCATGGGCAAAAAAAATGAAGTCATGCTGAACTGATACGGCGATGTATGAGACCGAAATATTACAAAATTACTGATTGGTGCACATATTGCGTAACAATTTGGATTGCCGGTGCGCGGGTCGTCGTGCGGGTTCTCAACGACGCCCTCATTGGTGCAAACGGATAAATCGTATACCGGAGCGCGACCTTGCGCCCCAGAAGGAGTTCTTATGGAAGCCCATTTGTTTACTTACGTTTTTGGCGCGGGCGTTCTGGCGTTCGCGTTGTTCACAATATTCGAAGCGTTTTTCACGGTGCAGCAGCGTACTGTCGTCATCGTCCAGCGGCTTGGGAAGTTTGTTCGGGAAGCCGGAGCTGGCATCCGTGTCAAGATTCCCTTCATTGACAGGGTGGTCGGTCGCGTTAACCTGCGCGTCCAGCAGCTGGATGTCGAGATCGAGACCAAGACCGAAGACAACGTCTTCGTCCGCATGGTGGTCGCGGTTCAGTACTACGTCTTACCGGAGAAAGTCTATGACGCGTTCTACAAGCTCGACAATGCGAACCGTCAGATCACCTCGTTCGTCTTCGACGTGGTGCGAGCCCAAGTACCTAAGATCAAGCTCGATGATGTTTTTGAGAAGAAAGACGACATCGCAAACATCGTCAAAAGCGAACTTGCTCAGGTCATGGAAGGTTTTGGTTACGGCATCCTCAAGGCGCTGGTCACGGACATCGATCCGGATGCCAAAGTGAAGGAGTCCATGAACGAGATCAACGCCGCCCAGCGAATGCGGGTGGCGGCCACCGAAAGAGGCGAAGCCGATCGGATCTTGAAGGTCAAGTCTGCCGAAGGTGATGCCCAGAGCAAGGCCCTGCAAGGCCGAGGCATCGCCGACCAACGGCAGGCCATCGTCGCCGGACTGCGCGATTCAGTGGACGAGTTCCGCAAGTCCGTGCCCGGTACGACTGCCAAGGACGTGATGAACCTGGTGCTGATGACCCAGTACTTCGACATGCTCAAGGAGATCGGAGCATCCTCAAGGACCAATGCGATTCTGATCCCGCACTCGCCCGGGAGTCTCAGCACCCTCACCGAACAAATGCGTAACGCGATGATGGAGGCCGACCAGACGGTCAGAGCGTCTGACTCGGCGCTGGCGGTCCCAACGATGGCGGGTCGATGAGTCTCGTGTCATGTACGGGCCCAGACGTGAGTCAGAGGCTGTTTGAAAAGTAAACGCTGACGAGGTACTCTTCTTGTTTTTGGGAGGAAGAGTATGACGCACCGTTATCCAAATGATTGAGAGCATTAAAAACCGGGGCAATTTTCGTTTTAGTGACCAGTGCGAGTTGCAGGATACATGAAACAACCAGACATGATGCCTTATGTTGAAAAGGGTGGTTTTGACAAAAAGGTCCTGGCCGGAGTAGATGGTGGACCCTTGAGCAAACCGCAACCACACCATGAAGATCGCGAAAAGGACCGAACTGAGCTTGAAGATGAAAAACATTGTTTTTTTGAAGGGTGTCCGAGAGACTGGGACGAGCTGCCAGCTGCGGATGAACCAATCACGGTGCGCATTGACGGTGGATACATGCGGAAATGGGATCACAAAAAGAAGAACTTTGAGGTTATCGTGGGCAAATCCGTGCCTGCGGAAGGCCAGCCAATGTGCTTTGGTTTGGTCCAAACCCTTGACAAGAAACCCAAGCGACGTGTTTACGAAGTGCTTAAAACTCAGGGCATGCAGATGAACCAGAAAGTATTCTTCCTCTCTGACGGAGGGACCGCAGTTCGCGAACTGCAATACTATTTTGTTAACTACACGAGACAATCAAGGAGGTTGCCATGATGATTAAAAAGCGGATTAAGGTTGCGCCTTATACAGTAGCGTATCCTGACGAGGTGCAAAAAAAGCTAGTGGTGGAGTTCGCCATCCCTGGAGCGTCAACGGATGCCATCGATCTGAAGATCTTGCCAAACAGCGTCCACCTGGCAGCGCCAGCAAGGGACATTGAGTATGCTTCAGCACTGGCTTTACCCTGGCCGGTGAAACCTGATAAAGCCGAAGCGATCTTCGAGAACGGCCTGCTCCGAATCGAGGTGCCTTTCAAAGATCCGATGGAAGATGCTGTCAAGGTCGCCATCAAAGCAAGCGACATGGCTTCTAGTAATCTAAATGCTATGATTGAGAACACTTCACACTTCACACTTCACAATTTAGCGAATTTACCAAAGAGTATCCTTTACATTTAACATTTATTTCCTAATGGAATCTAATAATGGAACATTTATTTATCATATTAAAGTTAGAGCACTAACCCCATTGATATATAGTCATGACGTGCACCCCAAAATTTGACCCATTTGAAAAGTTTGTTTCCTAAGGTTGTTGGTGAATTCGAAAAAGTATCGCCGTGTACCCGGCCTCCTTGACACCTGAAATTTTCTCGCTCGTAAGCCTTTCAGGCCGACGGAAATGTACTGATAGTTCATCTCAAGCATCTCCCTCGGCCATCTCCATTTTAGTGAGAAAATTTCAGCTATCAAGGCACACTCCGGAAAACTGAGATATCGAGTAGGCGCCCTTGTTACCACGGGCGCCTCTCACAGAACCGTACTTATGCTGTTCATATACGGCTCTTCAGGAAGACGAGTTGTTAACCTCGTCCTCAGCCATTTCTGACCTCAATTTATCCCAGTGGCAGTATTAACTGCACCGGGGCAACCTCCGATTCATATTTCAGCCTCCAACTATCCTTCAATGAGATCAATCCCCAATCGACGAACTTCTTGTTTCGCAAAGCGGAATGACTCGCTGAACTGATACTCAGGGCCCATATGGATTTCCTACCGTCACACACCGATTTCATGACTGTTCGATGTCGGGCTCCGTAGGACTTGAGTTTTCGAATAATCGTCTTCTTTCGTTTCCATTGCTTGAACAGAATTGCCCGCAATCTACGGCGAATATGGGCATCCAAGCTTTCAAGCGTACTTTCCACCTGAGCTGTGCATTGACCAAAGAATCCGATCCACCCTTTGAGGAATTGATTAAGACGCTTGATACAATTCGACAGCCTGTTTCCCCAATTTCTTGGGGTAAGCTCTACAATTCTTGCATCGATTCGCCTTTTGGACCTCTCTGATAAGAGGATTTCCACCTCCTCTTTTCCAGGGATCGGTTTGAGACGAAACCCGACGAAGTGACGATCTTCCGGGCGTGCCACTGCACTTTTCTCCCGATTCACTTTCAGCCTCAGTTTCTTCCCAAGATACTTCACAATACTTTCCATCACGCGTTCTCCTGCTCGTTGACTCTTGACAAAGACGTTACTATCATCCGCATAACGGACAAACCGGTGACCTCTTCGTTCAAGCTCCCAATCGAGCTCATCGAGAACGATGTTGCTCAATAATGGCGAAAGTGGGCCTCCTTGCGGGACGCCTTCCTCCGTTCCAACCACCACACCTTCCGGCATAATGACTTTGGCCTTCAGCATCGTACCGATGAGTTCAAGCAGTCGCTTATCCCCTATTCGGCTTGCCAGGCGAGCCATTAATCTTTGATGATGAACTCGATCGAAGTATTTCTCCAGATCAAAGTCCACTACCCAGACATAGCCTGCCTCAACATGCTTTTTGGCCTCGTGGATTGCAGTATGACAGCTTCGGGCGGGCCGAAATCCGTGACTGCTCTTGTGGAATTGTGGCTCAAATATCGGCTCCAGTACTTGGCGCACCGATTCCTGCACCACCCGATCGATGACGTTGGGTATTCCCAATCCCCTCTGTTTTCCTCCAGGTTTGGGAATGAATACGCGCCGGATTTCTCCAGGCTTGTATCTTCCCGACTCTAAGTCCTCTTTTAGGCTCTTCAACAGGCTTCCCAGATTCTCACGCGCCTTCTCAATGGTCATACCATCAGGGCCCGGGGCACCTTTGTTTTTCGCCACTTTCGCGAACGCTTTCCAAAGGTTCTCGATCACTCTTTCAAAGGTTGCCGATGTACTCTTCCCGTCCTTGACTGGAACCTTCTGCACCAACTTTGCCTCTTTCCGAGATAGGTCTCGATTCGGTCCTCCGTCGACTCTCAATTGCTCAAGATTTTCTGCTGTCATTCCAGGCAGTCTTGGCTGGTACATCTCTTCGTTGACTGGAACAGCCTTCCCTCCACTTCGCTTTTCAACGGAGTTTTGGACTGTGTTTCCACAGTCTTCCGGTACTATGCTGTTCTCTGACTTCTGTTGGGTCATCAGCTTTCGTCCTCTCGTCCTAGGCCTACCCCAAGATCTTGGGGATCCCAACAGATCTCTTTGGGTAAGTTCATTAGATTTAATAGCTATCCCGTCATCAATACGCCCTTGCCTCCCACGAATACAGGTCTTCATCCCTTAGGGCGGACTCAACCAGACAAACACGCCTTACGATGCTTCACTTTCGTTCAGTACAGCTATTCACCTACGGCTTACTTCAGACATTGGGTCACCCCGTTGCCCTTGCTTTCGATGTTGGGTTCCCTTCGTGAGGGCCCCAGGTTAGGACTTTCACCTCCAATCTAATAAACATTCCAAACACACCCTACTGCTATGGGATGGCAGTAGACATTTATCCAATTTTTCCCCCTAAACCTTAAAGTGTTGGCACATAAAATACTTGTTGAGTATTGACTTAGACACATTGAAGTTCTTTGAGATTTTCGGAAATACGCTGGTTTAAAAACAGTTTCAAACGCGAATCGTAAGAATCAGGTGGATCAAGGAGGTCTGCATGTCTTCAATTCAATACAAACTGCTCAGCAACACGCCAATTGAGGCGATTCATCGTGCCTGGATCGATGCCTTTTCGGATTACGCCGTACCAATATCCACGACTCTTGAAGAGCTCATCTATATGCTGGAGCGCCGCGGGTATGAGCCCGGTCTATCTTTAGGCGCTTTTGATGATGACCTGTTGGTTGGTTTTACCCTGAACGGCCTTGGTACCTGGCAGGGAAAAAAGACCGCATACGACACCGGTACCGGCCTGATAAAATCCTATCGAAGACGCGGCATTGCCAGTCAGATCTTCGACCGATCGCTCCCCATCCTGCAAGAGCACAGCGTGACGCAGTATCTCCTTGAGGTCTTAAAACCCAATAAAGGCGCCTTTGACCTCTACCGGAAAAAGGGCTTTGAGGTACTGCGAGAATTCGATTGCACAATCACGCCAAAGCACATGCTCCAATTAAAGCCAGAACCGCTTCCATACGATGTGCAAATTCGCCATTTAGATGAAGCTGACTGGGATCATCTGGCCACCTTCTGGGATTTTGAACCCTCTTGGCAGAACGGGTGCACCTGCATCCAACGCAAGTGGGACAACATGGTCGCACTGGGTGCTCTGAGAGATGAAACGGTTGTGGCTTACGGGATTGTTGAACCTCATACGGGTGACATCCCCCAAATTGCCGTTCATCCAAGCCAACGCAGGCGCGGTTTGGCCAATGCCCTATTGGCTCGAATGCTTGAAGTCTCTCAGTCCGAATCCATTCGAATCATCAATTCTGATGGTCAATGCGAATCGTTCCGGGCCTGGACTTCAAGCTTAAACATGCCAGTTGATATCGGACAATATGAAATGATGCTCACGTTGTGATCAGTCTGAGTTAATAACACCGTGGCAAGGGTTGAGACCTTAAAAGGAACCTGGTATGCAACCTATCGCCACATTCACTCTTCACAGCCGAGCGGTATATCGAAGTAGGTTTCCGGGAACGGTTCCCCGCGTAGCGTGAAATGCCACCACTCCTGGTCATAGGGGCGAAAGCCGTTTTGTAGCATGACGGTTCGCAGCAGCAGGCGATTTGCGCGCTGTACCGCGGTCAAACCCTGCTCGTGGACCCATGATTGGTGACCGAAAAAATCAAACGGTGTGCCCATATCCAATTCCGAACCTGATTTTAAATCTACAAGAGTCAAATCGATGGTACTGCCGCGGCTGTGACCCGATTTCGCCGCGATGTAGCCTTGCTTGAAAAGAACGCCCTTGGCGACCATGGGGTAGTACTCGCTCTTCATTTTGGTGTCTTCCAGGTCTTTGGCCCAGCGCACAAAATGGTCAACCGCACGTTGGGGGCGATAGGCATCGAAGACCTTGAGTCCAAGTCCAAAGGGTTTCAATTGAGCCTGCACGCCTTTGAGGGCTTCACCTGCCGGCCTGGAAACAAGGCATATCGGACGACAATAACCATCGACAACATCACCTACAAAATTGTTGGTTCCCGCATAGCGTAATTCCAATTGGATATCGGGAACCATTTCAAGAATATTGACAAGTTGAGGTTCCTTCGCCAGTCCCCACGACAAACCGAATACCAACAGCACCAAATACTTCAACTCAACCCTCCAACATCGTTTCTATGCCAGGCACCTGGTCCATCGGCACCCGATTCCGCAGGTCTGGATGATAGTACAAGCGGATTTTTCGAACACCGGTCAGGAAAGCAGGACCCAAAGCCTGCACCACGGGACTCTCCTTCTCGATCGCCGTCTGACTGCCATCGGAGAGCACGACGGGAAAAGTCTCCCAAGCTTTGTCCTTGTAAGTGGGCGGCACATCCCAAATCAGATAGTAGTCTGGCCAGTTTTCACCGTGGCTACGTCCCCATGCTTTGACCCGTTCAAGAACCTGGCGTTGCACTTCGGGACGCTGCAATTGGCGATACGTTTCAGGATCGTGATTGTAGCTAAGCGTATAGAGTCGTTTATAGGGACGTCGTTGGATCATCAGCATATCGATCAATTCCCGACCGGCCTCATCGCAGGCGGTAACAAGCCAACTCAACATGTCCTGATCATTAGAAGTAAGCAGGAGCTCATACCAATCGCGTTCCTCGGGAACCTCTTCGATATTCTGACAAGCCCGCGCCAGCATGGAAATAAGAGATCGCACCGTGTGGCCCCAATAAACAGATCGATACATCCAGTACCGCGCCAGTTGAAGGCGTTCGGCGCTCACCAGGCCTTTTTCGTGAATGGCCATTTTTTCGCCATCCAAATCGGGCAACAGATTGCTGATGAGACGCGTACGGTCAAAGGCGCTCCCAAAGTCGAGCCCACAGAAATAGCTGTCTCGCGGTAGGTAATCGCATTTATCCGCATCTAAGGGTGAGTCGATAATTTGACGCAAAAGCCCTAGTTTTCCGGTCATTTTCTTGCCTGGTTCCAGAAGGGCTGCAATGCGAGAGGGCTCGATTCCGAACAGATCCTCGATCAGGTTACCCAGATTCTCGCCATAGAGTTGAAGGTCTCCTTTTATGAGCGCAATGGTCAACGCCTCATGCTCCGGGAACTCCGGCAAATTGTCGAGCTGGTGCGAAAACGGGTAATGACCCACATCGTGAAGAAGTCCGGCCAGAAGAATGGCGAGGTAGTCGGCCTCATCGAAACGTTCGTGAAAGGCCGGAAACGCATCCAGGGCTCTCAGGTAATCGAGAACATTCCAGTACACCCCAAGCGCATGCGAAAAACGTGAGTGCGTGGCTGACGGAAATACGCGCTCACCCAGGCTAAGTTGTCGAATGCCCCTTAGACGTTGAAAGGTCCGTGTATCGATTAATGTCAAAATCCGGTCGGTGACCGGAACAGACGTATTCGGCGTTATTCGTATGGAATCCCGGGTTTGAAACTCGGAGATCCGGGACAGACAACTGGTTCGATGCATAACACCTCCTACGAAGTGGGAACCTTGACTTCCGCAACAGACTTGAGGAATTTGACCTGCTCATCGAGAGAAAAGGCGCGATTGATACCTAACGTGTAGACTTGAACCGGTCCATCCGGTCCATCGAGATAGCGATAGCAACTGGTCGCATCTTCCAGGGTGTCGTCGAGCTGTTGACGACCTTCAAAAAGCAGGAAATGATGCTGAACACCGTCCTTCTCCCACTGAACCTGGCGCTCATTCAACACCCTGAAGTCGTTCTCCAAAAGTCTCTTCTTGGCATTTTCCTTGAATTCCGATTCCAACAAATCCGGCGTGGAATCTTGCCAATCGGAATCGGTGAACACGGCGATAACGGCCAACGCTCTTCCGTCTTCACGCACATGGTTCTGGTCCCAAAAGGCCATTACTTTTTTGCCAAAGAGCGACGTCATGCTGTAGGGAACGAAACGATCGGGCAATGTAAACTGAACCAGTTGGGAAGCCTTCTCGAAAATCTGATCAGGCTCGCGGGTCACGAGTTTGCCACGCACCAGGAACATTACTATAAGAATGACACCCAATATGGCGAACCAAAGACCAATAATGGTGAAAAAACAGCTGCGTCGCCGCTGCGCCATTTGATTTTCGTCGGGTGTCGGTGTTTCCTCGCTCATTGATATCGTCCTTTCCCTCTGTAACTCTCACAAACTATTCTATCTCAATCAAAGCCCTGCTGTGTGTACTTCTATCGATCCAGGAGAAGAAAGGGGAAAAAACGCTGACTTTTCGAGATCCCAAATACGAACAAAACAAACAACTTGAACGCCAATCAAGTCCAAGGTCAAATAAAACGCGCTGTGCCAAATGAGGTGAACCATCCAAAAGGCAAACGTGAGCAGCTCAGCAGATGGCTCTGGCTACTCCCCTTTTCAGAGAGTCGACCTTTCATCGGGTCCTGAGCCAATAAAGCACGTTCCTTTTGGTGTTACCCTCCTAACCGGACATGGCCAAAATCAGTCTGGACCCGAAAAGTGCATGCATGGGTTGTCACAGCTCAGTCCACAAAGACACAATCCGACGGAAGCATGGGGCGATAGTTGGGGTCCGCGTTCATCCTTGCCTGGACGGAGCAATGGATCCATACAGTTTCATCAGTGTTTTCTTCCAGCCTGCGAATGGCTCGTTTTTTCCAACCGAGCATCCACCAATAAGGTTTCAACGGGTTGTGCAAGTGTCCTAGTGGATCACCCTGGATCGCGTTGCGCTTCTGCTCATCAACAATCAGCCCTATTTTTTGCGCAGCCTCGACCATCCATTTCAGGCTGATCTGAGAGAGGCCATTTTCCTTGTAAGATCCTCCCACATCCGAATGAACGCCAGGGAACCACACCTCCTGAAACTCCTCTCCGTTGGGATAACCCCATAAATTGGTCTGGTACTGCCGCCGGCGCTCATCCAGCGAAACTGCGTGGCGACCGTGCAACACACTCTTATTGTTAACTGTGAAA
>Ga0070729_10007636_pt1 | contig 10332 bp, 9 predicted proteins | sample tdDd472_FD_66725 | JGI IMG/M metagenome (GOLD analysis project Ga0070729, IMG submission 66725) | Marine sediment microbial communities from the Atlantic coast under amendment with organic carbon and nitrate - tdDd47.2 | ecosystem: Environmental > Aquatic > Marine > Coastal > Sediment | place...
TCCAGCGGGGACTTTTCTTCGCCCTGCTCTTTTGAAGCCTCAATAAACGCCTGCTGCTTCTCACGAATTTCGTTCAGTTTTTCTATGGCATTGCGGATCGCTTCCTCTCGTGCAGAAGCTGCGCCGCTCATCTCGGGTTCAGCGTTACGAACCCCAAGAACGGTTTCCACCGCCGGGGCCGACTCGGTGTTCTGTTCCGCCAGGTCCAGCTCTTCCAGAGTACGAACTTCACCGTCAGTGGTCAGGTAAATACCAGAGGCCTTGATCTGCCCCAGGGGCACGCCCTGAGGATTGGTCAGAGTGAAGCGGTCGTCCACGCTGTCGACATACAGTGCCTGGACACCAACCTCCGCCAGCGAGCGCAGATCCTGGCCGCCATCAGCCGTCTGTACCCACACTGACAGGGACTGAAAAATCTCATCGTTAGCATCTATCCAGCGATTACCATCGTCATCAAACGCAGCCAGCTCGCTGAAGCCAGATCCACTTTCCGGGCCGAACAATTCGCTGCCATCGTCCACTTTACCGTTACCATTGCGGTCAAAAACCAGATATCCGCTGCCCGCGCCCAGAGAGGCGAACTGCGCAGTCTCGCCGTTGCCCGTCATGTCGAATTCAAACAGGGTGTCGGTCAGTCTCGCGGTAGAAGCACCAAAGTTGATCACCAGCGGATCAGTCAGGGGACGCTCCTGAATCTGGATCAGCTCGGAATATTCATAGCTACGCGACTGGGACTGCCTGAGCGACAGGGTAAAGTCGATGGTTTCACCATTGTCGAGGGTAATACTGCCAGTCGACGCGAAGCTACGGGTTTCACTTTCGGAGTAGAACATATAGCGACCGGCAGAAACCGACAGACTCTTCGGCGATTCCGCGGCTGCTTCACCCCCCAGGGCGGCTCGGCCGACCGTCAGCGCCTGCTGCCCCATCAGGAACAGCTCTGAAGACTTTTCGACCAGTTCCGAACTGGTGAAGGTGGCCGCTCGGTTGGACCCGGTCACCTCACTGGTGCTGGAAAAGGCCATCTGCTCCTGGCTGCTGTAGCGATACGCCGCCTGTCGGATCAGCGACACTTCGGTGCCCCGATTGGTCTGCCCCTGCGGCTCCGGGGCGGCAGACTGGCGGATTCTCAGTTGGGAACTGTCAAACGCCGAGACCTGGCGGCTGCTGTCCTGAAACAGCGAAATCTGGCTGGATGCAATCATGGAGTGGTACCTCAGTGACACTGGGTCACTTAACGGCACCATCACCGAAAACTTGAGCAGATTTCAACCACACCCACCGACGACATCAGAGCAAATAACGAACCGTCGCAGCGGCCAGCAAGCCAATAGCGATAGCGGGAAGCGGCTTGTGGAGCACAAGCATGGAAACCGCCGTGGCTACCAGTGCTGCCAGCGCACCCAGATCGCCACCCACCGCCATGGGTACAATGATGGCGATCAGCACCGAGCTGGCCATGGTATTGATAAAACTCTCTACCCTCGGATTGATGCGCACAAACGACATCACGAACACGCCGCCAAAACGGGTAATCAGTGTCACCACTGTCATGATAGTGATCAGCGCCAGCACACCGAGGGTGGTAGTTTCAATGGTCACCAGACACCTCCCGCTGGTTATCCGCCACCTCGGTTTTGTGTTCCAGCCAGAACAAACCGACCAGACCACCAGCGATCGCGCCAACCACCACGTGCATATTGGGCGGTAGCCATTTCCAGGCGGCAAGGGAGGCTGCGCCGGAAACGCACCAGGCGACCAGCACCCGCGGGGATTTATTGCCACCCAGTGCCATGGCCAGCAGGAAGCAACCCAGCACCATATCCAGCCCGAAGGCTTTGGGGTTCTGTAACAAACCGCCGAAGTAGACACCCAGGGCTGTACCAACAATCCAGGCCAGCCACAGAACCAGGCCACCCCCGATAATCACTTCCAGATTGCGCCTGCCATTCTGGTAATCCTGGGCCGAGACCGCCCAGTTGGCATCGGTCAGCAATAGCAAGAGCGCATAACGCCGCCCGGGAGAGACTTCCCTGAGCATCGGGTATAGCGAGGCGCCCATCAGCAGGTGCCTGGAATTGATGGCAAAAACCACGGCGATCAAAGGCAGAACCGAGACATCGGCGCCCCAGATATCCACCGCCGCAAACTGCGAAGCGCCAGCAAACACGGTCGTGCTCATCAGGATAGACTGCAGCGGCGTCAACCCTTCCTGAATGGCGGCCAGACCAAAGGCAGCACCAAACGCCACCACAAAGAATGAGATGGGGAGCAGGCGGAAGAACTCGGAACGGACTTTCCGCGAATCAAACTGATAAGGATAGGAGGCGACAGACATCTGAAGAAGCTAAGCCGGATAGTGCAAAACGCGTATAGGTAGAAACCACCATTAAGCGTTTTTTTTCTTACCAGTGCTCAGGCAGTTAGATGATTAAATCAAACAAGTTCACAATTCCGCCGGCCGCCAAGGTTGACGTTCACGTAAACTTGCATTAGCTTGAATTTCGTCCAGCCCCAAAAGGGCAACCCGACCAATCCTTCGGGAGGACACCTGAAATCGACACCCTGGCCACAAGCCAGACCGACAAAAACAAGACAGAACCTGCCGCCGGGATCCGGCTGTGCGGGAGAGGATTTCAACATGCTGTTCAGCCATCCGGAGTTCGATCACCACGAACACCTGTCGTTTTTCTGCGATGCCGAAACCGGCCTCAAAGCCATTGTCGCTATTCACAACACCTCCCGCGGCCCCGCTTTAGGCGGTTGCCGAATGTTCCCTTACGCCAGTGATGAAGAAGCGCTGCGAGATGTGCTTCGCCTGTCCAGGGGCATGACCTACAAATCGGCCCTGGCCAATCTGGACCTGGGTGGTGGCAAATCCGTGATTATTGGCGATCCGCGCAAGCACAAAACACAAGCCCTGCTGGAGGCTATGGGCAAGCACCTGGAAAGCCTGGGAGGCCATTACATTGCGGCCGAAGACTCCGGCACCAGCGTGCCGGATCTGAAAGTGATGGGGCGCCATACCCGCCATGTGGCCGGCGTTGCCTACCGTACCGGATTCGACGGCACCCCCAGTAACGGGGATCCCTCTCCTGTCACCGCTTACGGCACCTTTGTTGGCCTCAGAGCAGCAGTAAAACACCGGCTCGGCAGCAACGACCTTACCGGCCTGAAAGTAGCCATCCAGGGCATCGGTAATGTCGGGTTCCGCCTGGCCCAACACCTGAAAGACGCTGGCGCTGAACTCTGGGTGAACGATATTCACGCCGACAACATGCAGAGGGCTGTCGACCAGCTCGGCGCACACGCCGCCTCGGCGGAAGACATACTGACTCTGCCCGTGGATGTTATCGCACCCTGCGCCATGGGCGCCGTCCTGAACGACCGCAGTATTCCTGCCATTCGCGCCGGTATCGTCGCAGGCGCGGCCAATAATCTGCTGGATCGCCCGGAACACGACGCGGCACTGAAACAGCGGGGCATTCTGTACGCTCCAGACTTTGCGATTAACGCCGGCGGCATCATTGATGTGTTCTACGAACGCACAGGGGCATCCCCGGAAAAAGTGCGCGCCCATGTGGAAACCATCGGCGACACCCTGACCGAAATTTTTAACCGTTCTGACTGCACCGGGCTCCCTACCGGTGAAATTGCCAATGAACTGGCTGAAGAACGGTTCACCAAGCATGCCGCGGGTGCTGGGCTGGCGCCCCAGCGGCTGTCTCGCACCGGATAACCTGACACCGGTGCTTCCCCTTGGGAGCCGCAGTCTCTGCGGCTCCATTTTTAACCCCAGTAACAAAAACAAGACCTTCGGGAGAAAACCATGTCTGTCTCATCATCCGGTTCTGCTGCCTATTCCGGCAGCCTTAAGGGCTCCAATGCCCAGCGCGGGCTCTGGTCATCACGGCTCGCGTTCATCCTCGCGGCCACCGGTTCCGCTGTGGGCCTCGGAAACATCTGGAAATTCCCCTACGTAACCGGCGAAAACGGCGGTGGCGCTTTTGTGTTGGTCTACCTGCTGTGCATCGCCATCATCGGTATTCCCATCATGATGGCCGAGGTGATGATCGGCCGTCGTGGTGGCCACAGCCCGGTTAACAGCATCAAGGCGATTGCCCAGCGGGACGGACTGAACCCGGCCTGGAAACTGGTCGGCGCCGTGGGCATTCTTGCAGGCTTCCTGATTCTGTCGTTTTACTCGGTGATTGGTGGCTGGGCCATTTCCTACGTTGGCACCACCGCCAGCGGCCAGCTCTCCGGCCAGACCGCAGATGCCGTGGGTGCGATTTTCTCCGGCCTGCTGAGCAATCCCGGCACCCTGTTGCTGTGGCACACGGTGTTCATGGCCCTGGTGATGCTGGTGGTGGCGAAAGGTGTGCGCTCCGGCCTGGAGCGGGCCGTCAGCATTCTGATGCCGGCACTGTTTGTGCTGCTACTGATTGTGGTCGGCTACGCCATGACCACCGGCCACTTTGGCCAGGCGGCAGCCTTCCTGTTCCAGCCGGACTTCTCCAAGCTCACCACCTCCGGCGTACTGGTGGCACTGGGACACGCATTCTTTACTCTGAGCCTGGGTATGGCAGTGATGATGGCTTATGGCTCCTACCTGCCCAAGAATATTTCCATCGCCAAAACCTCCATTACCGTCTCGGTGATTGATACCGGTGTCGCCCTGCTGGCCGGCCTGGCTATTTTCCCGATCGTCTTTGCCAACGGCCTGGAGCCCGGTGCTGGCCCTGGCCTGATTTTCCAGACCCTGCCCCTGGCCTTCGGTCAGATGCCCATGGGCTCACTGTTCGGCACCCTGTTCTTTGTACTTCTGATTTTCGCCGCCTGGACCTCTGGCATTTCCCTGCTGGAACCAATCGTTGAATGGCTGGAAGAACAAAAAGGCATGAACCGCACCGTCAGTACGCTGGGTGCCGGTGTGGTGTGCTGGGCTCTGGGTATTGCCTCTATTCTGTCGCTGAACCTGTGGGCGGATTTCGCACCACTGGGCTTCATCCCGATGCTGGAAGGGAAAACCATCTTCGACCTGCTGGACTTCTTCACCGCCAACATCCTGCTGCCGCTGGGTGGGCTACTGGTCGCGCTGATGGCCGGCTGGGTAATGTCGAAACCGGCCATGGAGAAGGAGCTGGCCCTGTCACCGGGTACGTTCAACCTGTGGTTTGTCACCGTGCGCTTCATCACCCCGATTGCGGTGGGCGTGGTGTTCATCTACAACCTGATGTAAATAACGCTCACAACTGATCGAGGGAGGCCTTCAGGGTCTCCCCGATCCTCGCGTTCAGTTTCAGATCCACCAGATCCTCAGCCCGGGTCCGCCCCAGATTCAGGGTGGCAATGGGCTTTTTCCACTCGCTGGCGTAGCGGCAGAAACGGAAGCCGGAATACACCATCAACGACGAACCGATCACCAACAGGCCATCGCTCGCCTTGAGTACATCAAGCGCAGAGTACACCCTGTCCTTTGGCACATAATCCCCGAAGAACACTACATCCGGTTTCAGGATACCGGCGCATCTGGGGCAGTCCACCGGTCGGAACTCGGAAAAATCCACATCCAGATCGGCATCCCCATCCGGTGCCGTCTCCGCTGTGTACTTCCGAAATCCGGGATTGAGCTCGGCGCAACGGTCATGTACCTCATCCCGGGGGCAACGATAGCCGCAGCCCATACACACGACTTCGTCCGCCCGCCCGTGTAGATCCGTCACCGCCCGGGTGCCCGCCTTCTGGTGAAGACGATCCACGTTCTGGGTAACCACCAGGCTGCTGTGGTTGAGCAGTTCCAGATCCGAAATGTAGTGATGGGACGGGTTAGGCGCGGCATTACGCATGACCGGCCAGCCAATCAGACTGCGCGCCCAGTATCGCTGGCGGGTGAGGAAGTCCTCCATGAACGCCTTATGCTGCACCGGTTGCTTACGCTTCCAGGCACCATCGCCATCACGATAATCCGGAATACCGGAATCCGTGCTCACGCCGGCTCCGGTGAGAATCATCAATCTTGGATGTTGTTGGATAAACTCCGCCAGCAACGCCCCGGCTTCGTTCGGGTTATGCATCACAGGCGGCGTTTCCAGCTCGGGCAGGCGCTGGCTGGAACTGAATGGGCGGGTTCGATGCTCAGTCATTTCCGTTACAACTCAGAGGCTCGGAATGTCAGGTTTCGGCGTCGGTGCACCGTTTCAGAATAGTACGCATCTTCTCCACACCGAGCTCATTCATCAACGCAATATTCCGGTCGGGAATACCATCTACGTCCGGATAGTGATCAATAGCCGCTTCCAGACTCGCCTCCCGCAACAGGTGCAGCATGGGGTACGGTGATCGATTGGTGTAGTTTTCCGCGGCCTCTGCATCGGTGCCGGCGAACTGATAGTCCGGATGGAAACTGGCAACCTGAAAGACACCTTCCAGCTCCAGATAGCTCAGCAAGGCATCCGCGGCATCGAGAAATTCGTTGTAGGCGAAAAAATCCTGCAACACACCAGGATGGATCAACAACGTGGTTTCGACGTCCGGCTCATCTTCCAGGCGCTGCAACTCTGACTGCAACGCCTGTAGCAGCTCATCCTCATTCTCCGCCTCGCTGACGACAAAACGCACGCGGTTCTTGACCAACTCGCGCCTGGCGAAGGGGCAGAGGTTGTAACCAACCACCACTTCTTCAACCCATTGCCGGGTGGCGCTTACAACCTGTGGTTCATTCATAGGTAGCCCTGGCTCCGAAGATAATCGTCATAGGAGCCACTGAAGTCAGTCACCCCATCAGCTGTGAGCTCAATAATCCGCGTCGCCAGCGAAGAGACAAACTCACGATCATGGCTTACGAAAATCAGCGTTCCCGGATAGTTCTCCAGCGCCAGGTTCAAAGCCTCGATAGACTCCATATCCAGGTGGTTGGTGGGCTCGTCCATCAGCATCACATTCGGTTTCTGAAGGATCAGTTTGCCGAACAGCATGCGGCCCTGCTCACCCCCCGAGATTACCTTTACAGACTTGCCAATATCATCACCGGAAAACAGCATCCGCCCCAGCGTACCGCGCACTAATTGTTCGCCGCCGGTGGTCCATTGCGCCATCCAGTCGGTGAGGGTCTCGTCGCGGGCAAAATCCGCGGTGTGGTCCTGGGCGAAATATCCAACCTCGGCACTGTCGGTCCACTTCACCTCGCCGGAATCTGGCTCATAAGCGCCAGCCAGGCATTGCAGGAGTGTGGTTTTACCAATCCCGTTCGGGCCAATAACAGCCACGCGTTCTCCCGCCTCAATCTGCAGATCCAGGTTTTTGAACAAGGGGCCTTCATCGAAGCCCTTGGTCAGACCTTTCAGAGTCACGGCCTGACGATGCAGCTTCTTGCCCTGCTCGAAGCGGATAAAGGGACTCACGCGGCTTGAGGGCTTCACCTCTTCCAACTGGATCTTGTCGATCTGACGGGCGCGAGAGGTGGCCTGTTTGGCCTTGGAGGCGTTGGCGGAGAAGCGGCTGACGAACTGCTGCAATTCCGCAATCTGGGCTTTTTTCTTGGCGTTGTCCGCCAGCATGCGCTCTCGGGCCTGGGTGGCGGCGGTCATGTATTCGTCGTAGTTGCCGGGGAACAGGCGCAGCTCACCATAATCCAGGTCCGCCATGTGGGTACATACACTGTTCAGAAAGTGACGGTCGTGAGAGATGATGATCATGGTGCTGTTGCGGGCCACCAGAATGTTTTCCAGCCAGCGGATGGTGTTGATGTCCAGGTGGTTGGTGGGCTCATCCAGCAACAGTACGTCGGGGTCAGAAAACAGAGCCTGTGCCAGCAGCACACGCAGTTTCCAGCCCGGCGCCAGAGCACTCATGGGGCCGTTGTGCTGCTCCAGAGGAATATCCAGGCCCAGCAGCAACTCACCGGCTCGGGATTCCGCGGTGTAGCCATCCATTTCGGCAAACTGCACTTCCAGGTCTGCCACGGCCATACCGTCTTCCTCACTCATCTCTGGCAGCGAATAAATGCGGTCCCGCTCTTTTTTCACATTCCAGAGTTCTTCGTGGCCCATAATCACAGTGTCCATCACTGAGCACTGTTCATAGGCAAACTGATCCTGACGGAGCTTACCCAGCCGGGTATTCGGTTCCAGCATGACCTGGCCCGCCGATGGCTCCAGATCACCACCCAGAATTTTCATCAGGGTGGATTTACCGCAACCATTCGCCCCGATCAGGCCGTAACGGTTGCCGTTGCCGAATTTGGCCGACACATTTTCAAACAGGGGCCGCGCCCCGAACTGCATGGTGAGATTGGCGGTGGAGATCAAGAAACAAACCTGTCGAAGTAGAGGCCGACGAGCGCCGGCGAAAAGAAAGCCGGCATTGTACAGGTTTGCACCAGAGACTGTGAGGCCGCAGAAACACGGACAAAAACCACTTGCCTCAGGGCGCCGCTGCGGGCAGCATTCCGGTCTGTGTTCCATTCACCCAACGACAGGAAATTGATCATGGCACAAGCAACCGCACGCCACATTCTGGTAGACAGTGAAGCCAAGTGTGAGGAACTGAAGAAAGCCATCGAAGGTGGCCAGGATTTCGCCGAAGTCGCCAAGCAGCACTCGTCCTGCCCTTCCGGCCGTAACGGCGGCGACCTGGGTTCTTTCGGGCCGGGCCAGATGGTTCCGGAGTTCGACAAAGCCGTTTTCAACAGCGAGCTCAATACTGTGATCGGCCCCATCAAGACCCAGTTTGGCTACCACCTGCTGGAAGTCACCAGCCGCAGCTGATCCGATGATTGGCCCGGCCGGTGTTCGGAATATCTCCGACGCCGGCCGGAGTGCGTCCTACTCCGATCCTGCCGGCGGTGCCATAAACCTCGATATCTGCCGTCCAATGCTCTCGACAGGCTCCATGATCGCCTGCTGAATACTGCTGGTCACAACATGAGAAAACTGCTTACCGGCGGGGCTTTCGAGGAAATCCAGGTACAGTGTCAGCTCCTGGGCGCTGACCTTGTCGTAGGTATAAAGATAGCTGTCGTAGACCTGCTGGCCAACCACACCCCGAAGCATTCCTCGCTGGTTTTCGATACGGCGCTCCAACTGCTCATAGTGCATTGATTCGCTGCTGAGCGCCGACATGGCAGTGGCCAACCCCAACTGAACAGCAATGGTGGTATCCACCGCGCTTTCGGTTGCCCGGGCGGCCCGGTCGAATCGATCGAACATCTCGGCTTTGGGAGTGCCTTTGTACTTTCGATTCAATTCCGGCGCGCTGGCCTGTATCTGCGGCCAGGCTTCCGGCGCCGAGGCGGCAATCTCTGCGCTCGAAATTTTTCGGGCGACGGGTGTCTGGTACCACTCACTTACCGCCTGAAGCTGTTCGTCCGTCAGCTGTGCTTGCAGATCGGTAATGATCTGCTGCTCAATTTTGTCGGCGCTGAAACTGCTGCTCACGACATAGCCAACGGTATCCGCCACCATGGGCGGCACCTGACCGCGTTGTTTCAGCCCTTCCCGAATACCCTGGCTTAGCATCGCCGGGTATTGCTCAACAATGTCGTCAATCGGGGAGGCTTCGAGCACACTGGCGGCATCCGGGGCCGCCTGAGCTGAGCCCACGCCAAGCATGGCAACGACTAAAACAGGTTTAACTAGGGCCAATCGCTTCATTTACCTATCATCCTGACTAATGCAATAACTCTCTTATGCCATGGGCCCAAGGCTGGCAGCAAGCAATCCAGGGGTTCAGGAGATGACAGTTTGGTAGGAATACGCAACAGGTCAGGCCGAAAGAAAAAGAGCCGCCATAAGGCTGAAAAAGCACGCTGGCTTCGCTTGGCAAAATGGTATGGGCCACCGGTGGCCGGCCTACTGATCGGGATCTGGGCCACGCTCCGCTTCAGCCTGCTGGCTCCGGATCCCCCGGCGAGACCGGAAAATCTTTGCGACATTTTCCGGGAGCATCCGGTCTGGTACGACTATGCCAGCGGGTCACAACAACGCTGGGGAACCCCCATTGCCACCCAGATGGCCTTTGTCTATTACGAATCATCGTTTCGAAGCCATGCCAGACCACCGCGTACCCGGCTATGGGGTCTGATTCCGTGGGCAAGACCAACCACAGCCTTCGGTTACGCCCAGGCCCTTGATCCAGCCTGGCAGGAATACCTGGCAGCAAACGATGGTGACTGGCTGACGGTGCGCAGCGATATGCAGTATGCCCTGGATTTCGTCGGCTGGTATAACCGCCTGAGCCACCAGCAACTGGGTATCCCCTATACCGCCCCGAGGGAACTGTACCTGGCCTACCATGAAGGCAGAACCGGCTATGCCCGGCGCTCCTTCGACC
>Ga0070729_10007643_pt1 | contig 10320 bp, 7 predicted proteins | sample tdDd472_FD_66725 | JGI IMG/M metagenome (GOLD analysis project Ga0070729, IMG submission 66725) | Marine sediment microbial communities from the Atlantic coast under amendment with organic carbon and nitrate - tdDd47.2 | ecosystem: Environmental > Aquatic > Marine > Coastal > Sediment | place...
TTCCGCCCATCCCTCTACACCCGGGTTACCCTCTGCGTGTGAAGCAGAAGACCAATTGGAATTAAATCGAGCAACAGATGGCGGTGATCGTTGTGACCGTGGTGCCATTGAATTATCATCTGACATTATTTTCTTTGACGGATTTTAATTATTGGTTTAACTGACTGTCGGCATCCACCACTTTCACGACTTTGTTTAATCTGGATGGCACTTAGATTGATACCGCCATTGACATGATTTACGCGCTGGCGACTCTGGCAGAAAACCATAACATTCAACACCAACTTAACTTATTCATTACCACCAAAAAATAATCAGGGAAAGTCACCTAATTATAATAAAGCGCCTAACACGTTGGCCTGAAGCAAGCTTTTGCGTGTCTTTACACTTGAATAAAACAATCAATTTCAGATAGTGACGTTTCGCGTGAATAACGTCAAGCGTTATTACTCTCCTATATGGTGCGAATTATTCTATGATTAATGCGTATTTATCTTTGTGAATTGTTTTTGCATTAAGCAATTGAAATATAAATTTCGATGTCAGTTGGGTTTTTATAGTACTCAAAATCTGTTTCATAGGCCCTTGTATGTTCTAAATCAGGATTTTCAAAATAAGCCCAGACTTCGCCCCAGGTTTTGATAACAGCTTAAATGAGTCAATCAAGGACACACATCAATTGTAGTAATACAAATAGACTGAATATCAATCAAATAAACCAAAAACATTATCTAATGAGATGTCAGTCCTAGATTGTCCTAGATTGTCCTAGATTGTCCTAGATTGTCCTAGATTGTCCTAGATTGTCCTAGATTGTCCTAGATTGTCCTAGATTGTCCTAGATTGTCCTAGATTGTTCTCTAGACTGTTCTTTTGATATTGCTTAAATTATTGGTGGGCATAGCCCACTCAAACTGCTTCAATGGATTTTAGTGAGTTTACAATGAAAGCCATAGCTGATTGTAATACAATTCAGTCAATTAAATTCCATTATAAAATTATGCCGGTCAAATTATTCATTAGTTTAATCACCTGTTTCATAATCTTCAATCCATTTCACAAGTCCCAAGCCGAAAAATTTAACACCAATGAAATCATTATTACAAGTGGGAAAACAACAGAATTGACTGATGACGAGGGCTATCTTTTTCTTCGAGTTCCCGCAGATATCGATGTATCAAAAATCAGGATTAAAGCATTGAACCGTGGTAAAAACATTTCATTTACCGACCTAAGAGTGGGTGAAAACCAAGCGCTCTTAAAAGTTAAAGCCGGGGAATATTATTGGGATTTTTTCAACGTAACAAAAGGCTATTTATACCTACGAAAACGTTTTGAAAAAAACGACTTCAAATTCACAGTCAAACCGGGTGTGGTGAATTATCCCGGGGCCTGGCCTATCAACAAAGTGCCACATTCACTATACATGCCTTACATCTACCTCTCAAATGTAAACCACTTAAGCAATGATATTGCTCGCTTCAAAAAACAGTTCCCACAATTAAATCACATACCCTTTGAGTACCGTGGAGAGAACGAAGACCCCTATGCCAACTATCTATCGCAAGCAATTTCTGACTACCAGGGTGAAACTCTCCCTGAACTATTGTATTTAAGAAATAACAAAGAACAACTGCCCATGACACTCATAGGAGATGAACTGGACACAACAGATATTAATAAGCGTTACCCTAAATTGAAATTATATTATTCCCAAAACCGAACACAGGCCAATGGAATAAGCCCCCAGGGACATTTTATGCTCTTTACTGCATACCAGGAAAATAAAATCATCCTGGGTATGGTTAACATCAACAACTATGACGTTTCTATATTATTAAACAAAGAACTGCCCGAAAAAGCTTCAGTTAAAAATTATAGCTGGGTGGATAAAGATACTGTATTTATTACTCTGTCATTAGGCAACAAAGAATCTCATTACGTCAGTCACCTGACTATTAATAAAAACAAACAAATAACCAATGCAACATTCGTGCCGTTTCATTATTCAGGCCTACTTGTGGACGGTTTAATTAAACAAGGTAACAATATTCTTTTCTTTGCTTCGGCCAATGATCGTATGTCCAAAAAAAACAATCTATTTAAGGTGGATGTCTCGAATGATGACAGCATCGCAAAATCATTTCGAAAAATCCATGAGCCCACGAAAGAACTCGAAGATATTATTGGATGGCTTACGGATAAAAGTGGCGTTATTAGAGCAGCTGTCTCATATAGACATAATAAAGATGATGAGGATTTATTTACCTATTGGTACCTGCCAAATCCAAAAAATAACCTATGGATCGAACTAAAAACCATCAAAGGCACTGAAAATAAAATAAATCTGGTTTACCTCAGCCCAGAGGATGATTACTTTCTGGCTTTAACCAATCAATACTCCGACAAAATGTCGCTGCACAAATACTCAACAACTGATCTTAAACACTTAGGGGTATACCTGGATGCTAATGATCATGAAATACAGTCCATTATTGTAGATCAAACCAATCATCAAGTCATTGGACACACAATCATAGAAAATGGTCGATTAACGAATGCTTACTACAATCCGGATGATGACATCTTAAAATCTGCTAAATCTGCTAACCCTGATTTAAACCTATATAAAGTTCAAGAAATTCCGAATTCTAACAAACTGGTGATTTATGGAGACTCGCCGTCCAATGACGGTGCCTGGTATATTTTAAATACCAACAACAACAAAGTTGATAAATTATTCGATCACAATCCGGAATTTGAGAAGCAGAAAAAAGGGTATCATCATTTAATAACAGCCAAAGCCGATGATGGTGTCGTCATTGAAGGATATTTAACGATTCCTGATCAACAGGGTACTGCCCAATTTCCATTAGTTGTGATGCCACACGGTGGTCCGATTGGAGTAAGAGACTACGCATATAACGACACCATGCAACATTTTTTTGCAGCCCACGGTATTGCCAGTTTGAAAGTAAATTACCGAGGCTCTGATGGTTACGGTAAAAATTTTACCGAATTGGGAAAACAACAATGGGGTCAAAAAATTGAACAGGACATATATACCGTCATTCATAAAACCCTGGCAAACCATCCGATAGACAAAACAAAAATATGTTCCTTGGGCGGGAGTTATGGCGGTTATTCATCCATCATGATGGCTTACTTGTACCCGGATCTAATCAAATGTGCTGTTTCAATTGCAGGCGTTATGGATTTACCACTTGTTTTTACGGCCCATGATTTAAGCGAAGACCAAGACGAATACCAGACCTTGGTTGAAATTATTGGCAATCCCAAAACAGATTTAACTCAGCTGGTGAAAAAATCACCATTGTATTTGCTGGACAAAATCAAGCAACCTTTATTATTTTTCCAAGGCGTCAATGATTCGCGTGTAACAGTTGAACAGATAATCAGAACACAACAAATCATCAGCCTGAAAAAATTAAATCATGATATCATTCTTTTTGATAATGAAGGCCATTCTTTAAGTCATCAAGCAAATAAACTTTACTTTGTCAGCAGGTCTTTAGACTTCATAAAAAAGCATCTAAACCTGGAATAAATACTCAGCATGAAACCTTTAAATGGCCAATATGGGACAGACATTTCACTATAATTACTGTTTAAGTAATTGAGATATAAATATTAATTTCTTTGGGGTTTTTATAATGCTCAAAATCTGTTGAGTAGGCCCTTTTATGTTCCGAATCAGGATCTTCAAAGTAAGCCCAGACTTCGCCCCAAAGGTTAATAACAGTTTGAATCCGTGCCTGTTCATCGGCTGCGGTTGCCCGACCTTTAAACACCAGATATTTCCCTTTCTGAATGGTTACTTTCTCAAGCGCCTCATCCGCTTTTTCAGTGCCCGCTAAGACATTAAATTCACCATTGGCATCAGATTCATAATCATAATAAACCCCATAAACCCGTTCGCCACCTTGATAATCAACCGACACGTCTTGATCAAATTTCTGCCAGGTGGCTCCTATTTGAGCCGTCTCAGGATTCATCTCCCGGGCATTGGCGGTCCGCACCGATAGGCCGAAAATCTGTTTCTCCTCAATGTTGACTATGTTCATCTTATTGCTCATAAATTGTTTCTACCCATAAATGGACACATTCTAAATCATAAGTACAGTCTAGAATCTCATTTAAATTAGTGCACGGAGACCATTCTGTTTAACGACTTAAATGACGTAATAGCTTCTAACCATTCGTTCATTTTAAGATATAACCACTGTTATTTGATAATACAAGTGGGTCGTTTTTTGTCCAGACCGATGTTCTGCTGATTGTTTGAGTCGCAATAGTCCAAGTCAACGGCAGGCTTACATTGAACAACCACATCTGTTACATCAGCCATGACATATCCTGTACCATTCCTAACAGTGCAGTATTGTGGCGGTGAGTTAGGATAGCTAAGAATATTTATCTCATAAATTGAGTTTTCAACTAAAGCCTGACTAAATTCAAATTCACCATCACTCGTTAAAACCAAATCATCAGTACCATTGTTTTGTATAACAACCTGTCCTTCAATTAATCCGGTTAATATGCCACTGATTGTGTATAGATTGTCTGGATAATATATTCCCAGGGAATTAGTCCCTAATGGCGTACTGCCACCCCAGATAATCATCTTACTGCCACTCCAGATAGCTGTGTGGCGAGTTCTCGCTATAGGCACGTTCGTACCTGTATTCGTTGTCATCCAACTGTCAGCCTCAGGGTTATAACGGCCACCTGTATTTGTCCAACTGCCATCATAGCCACCCCAAACAATCATCTCTTTACCATTCCAAATAGCCGTATTGTCTCTTCTCGCAGTCGGGACATTTGCACCTGTGCTTGATTCTAACCAGCTATCACTAACTGGGTCATAACGACCACCGGTATTTAAATAGCTACCATTAATACCTCCCCATACAATCATCTCATTACCCGTCCAGATGACAGTATGTTGACTTCTGCCACTTGGAACATGAGCATCCAGACTGGTCGCAATCCAGGTATCGGATACAGGATCATAACGACTCCCTGTATCTAAATAACCCAAATGACTTCCATTATAACCACCCCAAACAATCATTTCATTGCCGCTCCAAATAGCGGTATGGCCATTTCTGGCACTTGGGACATCGGCTTCGATACTGGTAGCTTCCCAGCTATCAGTTTCAGGATTATAACGACCGCCGGTGATTGTCCTGTTAGGGTGCATCTGAAATTCACTATCGACCCCAAGCCCACCCCAAACAATCATTTCACTACCGCTCCATACGGCTGTGTGGTATCGTCTGGCACTCGGTACAGCAGCCATATTGGTTGGAATCCAGTTATCGGAAGATGGATCATAACGGCCACCGGTGTTTAAATACCAGCCATCGTAACCACCCCAAATAATCATTTCACTGCCACTCCAAATGGCTGTGTGTTCATTTCTACCACTGGGGACGTTAGCTCCTGTACTGGTAGAAATCCAACTATCAGTAATCGGGTTGTAACGACCACCGGTATTTAAAAAGCCACCACCCCAAATAATCATTTCATGACCACTCCAAACAGCCGTATGATTATACCTTCCAGTTGGAACACTTGCCATACTGGTTATAGTCCAGCTATTATCGGCCGGATTATAGCGACCACCGGTGTTTGTCTCACTAGCACCTTCTTCACCTCCCCATATAATCATTTCAGCACCACTCCAAACGGCTGTATGTCCGATTCGAGGACTTGGTACATTGTCAACTTCAGTCGTTGAAAACCAGCTATCTGTCATAGGATTATATTTACCCACTGAGTTAGTAAGACCGTCACTATTCCAGCCACCCCAAACAATCATTTCTTCGCCACTCCAAACAGCCGTGTGTCTTATTCTGGCACTCGGGACATTGGCATCTGTGCTCGTGGCTACCCAGCAATCATTAAATGGGTCATAACGTCCACCGGTATTCACATAACTATGATCAGAGCCGCCCCAAATAATCATCTCATTGCCATCCCAGATGGCAGTATGGTTGCTCCTGGCATTGGGAACGTTAGTTCCTATGCTAGTAGGTAACCAACTGTCAGTATCAGGATTATAACGTCCTCCCGTGTTTAAATAATTGCCATCCCAGCCTCCCCATACAATCATTTCTGTACCAGTCCATACAGCTGTAAAAGTCTGCCGAACACTTGGAACATTGGCAGCAATACTGGTTGTTTGCCAACTATCTGTTATTGGATTATATCGACCACCGGTGTTGACATTTTCAACACTATTATCTCGTCCGCCCCAAATAATCATTTCATGGCCACTCCAAATAGCGGTGTGACCAGACCGAGCAGTTGGTACATTAATACTTGAATCATCTGTAGTTAACCAACTATTGGTTGAAGGGTTATAACGGCCACCGGAATTTAAATTGTGAAGAAAACTATTTACTCCGCCCCAAACAATCATTTCATAACCACTCCATATAGCCGTGTGGTCACGTCTCGCAACCGGTACGTTATCACCTACACTGGTTACAACCCAACTATCGGTCGTTGGATTATAACGTCCACCCGTATTGGAAGGACCAGAATTAGACATCCCTCCCCAAATAATCATTTCACTTCCGGTCCAAACAGCAGAGTGAGACTGCCGGCTATCTGGCGCATATAGTTTGGAATTCCATGAATCTGCCACAACACCTGCTTTCACCGCTTCAAGTTTATTGCTGCCGGTAATTTCTGGCAATGTCAGATAACTATCATGTAATGATGGAACATCAATAGTTACTTTTTGTTCTTGAAGCCATAAATCGAAAGAATGCTTTTTCCAAGTCAGCGTTTTAACTCTCAAAAAACCTTCGGTTTGTTGCACAATTTCTGAATAAAAAAATAAATATTTATGTTCCTGTAATCCACTATTTTGCAATTGTTGTGCTTTATGACTGTATTCATCAGGACTCAGTTTTATGGTTTGCTCTTCGGGAATAATCAGTGTTTCTTCATTTTTGGTTTTTTCTTGATCTATAGAGAAAGTTAGCGTATTAACCTTGGCTTTTAAACGTTCTGCAGGAGTTCCTTTCAGGTAATTAATTAATTCAGCATGCGCTAGATCTTGAGTTTCACTATGAATCTTACTGTTAAAATAATAATTATTTTGAATCTTTTGTTTAATTAAATAAGGCCTTGAAATGCATTGTGCGATGGTATTAGGATTATTATCAAATTTGGAGAACAAGGCTTTTAAGCTATTGCTATCCTTAGTATTCGCCGCCATACGATTCAAATCGTGCTGAAGCATCTCATCTGTGATATCCGTATTGAATCTTTCGACTAAGATACTTTCCATCGTTAAGTTTTGACGTACCTTTTCCAACACCTCATCGATATTGACCACTTCACTAAATTCTGGCTTTGGATTCTTATTTGCTTTAGGCCAGATATTCTTCGACCATTTATGAGCTTGTAATATGAGCTCACAAACCACCAGATTATCAATATATTGTTCTTGGGATAAATCTGACCAGTTATGATTAACTTTTACATCCGTTTTATAGTCATAATAATCGCTTCTAGCTTGTTCACTTAAAGCAAGAATTAACAGCATCGAAGCGATTAAATAGTGCATCATTTTATTCATTGATATTCCCATTATTTTTTAAAATAAATGTCACACATTTCATCAATTTATCTAATCAAACAAACAATAACCGGTGATATAAGCAACTAAAAATTATTAAGTTACTAACATTTAATAAAACCAAAGTTTAATAATATTTTAAGTGACAGAAGTTAAATTCAGAAACAATAGACATATTCATTTATTATCAATTGGCATAATGAATATAAGATGAATAGCAAATTTGTTATGAATATAACGAGTCACGCTGAACAGCAGCATGGCTTGGGTTAAAATTTTAATTTTAGCACAGGCTATGTCTGCTGGTTCAGGTTGTTACGGAGCGTTTGGGCGACGGAACAATCTGAATGCATTCAGCGGGGCTCGTTACAGGAGTTGCGTTAGCAAGTCCAGCACCGAAGTTGTGAATTTTGCTTGCTTTGCTATGCATTATTCTTCTTCGAAAATCTGATCTACAAAACCATACGCCATTTCGTGAAAACACGAACCGATTGGACTTGCTATGAGCGATTCTCTTTCCTCTTCACTTTTCGAAAAAGTAAGATACGGAAGCACCGGCTTAGCTTCACTACCTATAATTGCACTGCCGTCAATTATTGCGCCTACTTCAAAAACCATATCGCCAGTAATATCGTAAATAAGCTCTTCATCGACACCCTTTTCGACAAGCAATGCTCTCACTCTTTTTGCAAGGTAATGGAGCATTTCCTCTTGGCACTCTTCAAACTTCTCTTCGTTTTTAGTGATTTCCATCGATTTACCTTGATGATGCATAACGAGCCCCGCTGAACACCAGCGTGGCTTTGTTTAAAATTTTAATTTTAGCACAGGCCATGTCTGCTGGATCAGGTTGTTATGGAGCGCTTGCGCGACGGAACAAGATGAAGGGGTTCAGCGGGGCTTGTTACGGGAGGTGAAACCGCAATGGAAAGGGCGTCCGGCGGCAGCAGGCCGCGAATTGATGCGCCTTGTTAACTGGTTCAGATCCAAACATCATTTTCTGCAGTCTTGCTACTGGCCTTGTCTCCAGTATTCACAACACCCTGCGGTTCGATAAGTAAAACTTTCGCTTCATGTTGCGCATAAGGCTTATGCTCGACGCCTTTTGGAACAACGTACATTTCACCTTCAGAAAGATTCACAGACCCATCTCTGAAATCAATTCTTAGACTACCCTCAAGCACAATAAATGTTTCGTCTGTATCTTCATGGTCATGCCAAACGAATTCGCCTTGGATTTTGACAACCTTGAACTGATAGTCGTTCATCTCGGCGATGACCTTCGGTGACCATTGCTCATCGAAGAGACCCAGCTTCTTTTTGAAATTGACCGCTTGATAGCTCATGAGAACGCCTTTTCAGTAACAGTTAACGCTCAAAGCAGCGGCTCGCGCTAGCGCGCCCAGCCCGAAGGGCGATGCTGCCTTTGCTTGTTGAACTAATCCGCATGTCCAGCGAAAATGTCATAGCAACCTGTCTCATCTAAAAAAATCCGAAAGTGCTTTAAGCTTTCATACGTTTTACATTCGATTGGTCATTTGCAACAAATGCAGACAACTCTTTAGTTTGACCTAAATCTACTACCTCAAAGTATGCCGCTATCATTTCAGCTGTACAATTTGGCAGTGCTGTAAAGCTAAATGATCTGACTCCATTAAAATTGATTTTTTTATTACCAACTTCATCAACATAAACTGTTAGCAAAGCTTTACTAGCTGAGTGATTGAATTCACACCCAGAATATAAACCAGTATCAAATTCACCGAGCTCTACGACTGTTTCCATAAAGTAGCCTAACAATTTATTAAACACGCATCTTAATTCAGAATTAGGCCTTTAATCATTTTTTAGGTATTTTTATGTCGTATCCGGTAGAAAACACCACTTTAATGAGGTTTTATGGGGATTGTTTAATTTTACGAAGCTGTTCTATTAGCCCGATTTCGATTGCTTCTGATTTATAAATTGAACCTGCCAAAATGGGGAATTGAATATTGTTTTCTGTTTTATAACCAAACATGACAAATTCTTCACCTTCTCTACTAAAAATCATGTCACAACTAGTTGATGGCCAATATTCAATTGTGCCTTGAAGAGCACCTTTAAACACTTCATCAATATTAATTTCATGATAGTGCCATGGTCTATCATGGGCAAAATCGGGATTGGGCTTCCATTCATATTTATCTATCGTACCAATGAAAACATAATCTGCATTCTTTATATAGTCGATGACGCGATTTTCGTATGAAACCCCTTTTGTGGGGTCTCCATTCCAACTACAGGCATAAACAGCATTTGGTAATATCAAAAAAATTATAAGAAAATATTTCAAATTTAATAGGATTTCTAATAATTTACTTATCAATATTATAAAACATTAATCAGATCAAATGCTTTTTATGAACCAATTTTTGTTTTTTTATAATCATATGGATACATAACAAGATTAGGCTCTACTTTTAATATAAACTTTAAGATTGTCGTTTATTGCTGGTGAGCAAAGTCCAGCCTACTCATCCGCCATCTTTAAACCCACGCCCGGTATGGTGTGTAGGAGTTCTTTGTCGAAGGGTTTATCGATGGTTTTGCGCAGGAGGTAGAGGTGGCTTCTTAGGACGTCGGATTCGGGGACGAGGTCGCCCCAGAGTTGTTGGGTGAGTTGTTCTTTGGTAACGACTTCGGGGGATTTTTTCATCAGG
>Ga0070729_10007644_pt1 | contig 10319 bp, 9 predicted proteins | sample tdDd472_FD_66725 | JGI IMG/M metagenome (GOLD analysis project Ga0070729, IMG submission 66725) | Marine sediment microbial communities from the Atlantic coast under amendment with organic carbon and nitrate - tdDd47.2 | ecosystem: Environmental > Aquatic > Marine > Coastal > Sediment | place...
CTCAACCGCGTCTCGCCGCTGGGATTGCTCGGCGATGTGCCGTCGCTACCCGCCGCACTGACGATCCAGGACGGAGCGGACTTCCTGAGCGGCACGCTCACCTTTAATGGGACAAACATCGCGCGAGCGGAAGTCGCCCTGAACGGCGGAGAAACCATGACGCTCTCGCTCGATCTGACAACGGGTGACGCTACGTTGCCCGGGGACCGGTAGGATTCGCGCATCCGCGCGCCACACGTTCACGTTGTCCCTCTCCTCCTGTCGGTCGTCGCCGCCTGCGTAGCGACGCCTGCGTCCATTGAGCGCGCCGACACGCAGGAATTCGATGCTGCTTTGGCCAATGCGCACGCGGCCTATCTCGCGTGCGTCGCCGAAACGTACCGCGCCATGGTTGCCGCGGACGCGGACTCGATGGGCGATCTGCTGCGCGGCGAGGAACGCATCCCGGACGACGCGCGTGCCCTCATTCGGCCACTCGCCCAACGGGGCATCGCCGAAGCCAAAGCGGCGATCGCGCTGCGTCCGGAGGATGCGCGCGGGCACTTGGCACTCGCGCGCGGTGTCGGCATGCTCGGCATCGCGGCCGGAAAGTTCCGCGCGGTCACGTCCGGCATTCCCGGCCGCGTCATTCGCGCCTACTCGAAGGCCCTGGAGCTCGGCGGCGAGCGCGAGGCGGCCGGCCCCCTCCAGCTGGAAGGACGGTTCCGCACAATCGCACCGTTCCCTTATCGCAACCTGCGGCGAGCGCGCTCGTCCCTCCTGCGCGCGGCGAAGATCGCGCCCGTCAAACAGACACTATTCTTCCTCGGAGATGCGTACGCACGCGCGGGCGACATGGAAGCCGCAATGGAAGCTTGGCGGAGTGCGAGCGCGGCGCCCACCCATGCCAGCGCGGAATCGCTGGCCGGCTCCATCAACCTCCTGATCGAGCGGCGCCTCGAAGCCGCCAAGGGCTAGCGGAGGTGCGCCCACTCCGACGCCATGTTGTCGTCGGTAATGACGCGCGCGTCGCGCGTGTGCGTTTCGAGCCAAGCGCGATCATGCCAGCGCTCGTCGGCGAGCATGTGCTCCAACGCAGCGCGGTCCGCTTCGCGACTCCGGTCGAAAACCGCGCGTCCGCCCACCTCGTAGTTCTCGAGGATTCCACGGTACGCTGTCATGTCGGGCACCAGCGGCTTGTCGCTGACGAGCATGGCGCTGCCGATCAGCCACGTGTGCGGGAAGACGGCGAGCCCCGTCTTTTGCGCGTCGAGGGACTTCGTCGTGTTGTAGAGGACGATCCCGCCCGGCTTGAGGCGCGTACGGCACAACTCGAAGTACTCGCGACTCAGCAGGTTGGTGGCGTGGGCGCGGAAGTGATAGGTCGTGTTCTGGATGATCCAGTCGAAGCGCTCGGCGTTCCGCAGCATCCAACGCCGTCCGTCGTCCACCACGAGTTCGACGCGCGGGTCGGTGAGCAGGCCCCGCACCACGGGCGAGTGCTCGATGATCTTGAGATAGCCGTGACTGATCTCGACGGCCACGATGCGCTTCACGGTCGGGTGGTTCGCAATGACCTGCGTCCACGAACCCGATCCGAGCCCGATGACGAGAACGTCGCGCGGCTCGGGGCGGAACGCCAGCGGCGCGTAGGCGCGGAAGATGCCGTTGCGATCGTCGACCGGATCGGTGCTGAAGACTCCGTCGTAGACGCCGCCTCCGAAAACGCGACCGTCCTTGGTCACCGTGACGACGCCGCTTTTGCTTTCGACGATGAGTTCGAAGCGCGTGCCCGCCGTGTACTCGTCCTTGAACTGGAGCTTCTCGTAGAAGCCATCGAAGAGGAACGGAGACGCGAACATCACCGCACACACCGAAACCACGCACCACCCGACGAACTTGCGGCCGCTCGGCCCCCAGTCCGGGTCGAGGCGCGCGACGCCGATCGCGAGCAACACGCCGCACACGACGAGAATGTCGGCGATCGTGTTGAGCGAAAACACGTCCAGCAATACCAGCCCGGTGAGCAGGCTCCCGAACGTGGAGCCGATAATGTTCGCGCCGTAGAGGTAGGACACGCGGGCGCCCACGCGCTCGTCGGGCGGCACACCAAAGTGCGCGATGAGCGGAAACGTTGTGCCGAGCAGCGCCGCCGAGAGGGCGACGAGTGGCAACGCCCAGTAGTACCAGGTGAAGCGCACGAGCTCGGCCATCGCGGGAACGATCAGGAATCCGAGCAGGTTCGCGCCGAGCACGAACAGGGCGAGGGCGCGCATCTCGCGCTTGTGATCGTCGCGGCAGAAGCGGCGCGCGAGGAGCGCACCGCCCGCGAGGCCGGCGAGATACGCGCCGAGCAGAACGCCGAACGCGCTCGCCTTGCCCCAGCTGGCCATCGTGTAAATGCGAATCCAGACGATCTCGTAGGACAGCGCGATGAAGCCACTGAGCGCCGAAAGCAGGAGTGCGATGCGCAGCTTCACGCTTCGTCCCCCCTGCGCCAGACCAGCCACACGCCAACGGCAAGCGCGATGTTGATCGTGGCCGCGACGTTCACCGTCGTGAGCAGCCCCAGCAGCCCGAGCAGCAACAGGCTCGCCGCCGCCGCGCCCGCAGCCGCACCCAGCGTGTTCGCGAAGTAGAGCGCGCCGACCGACCGGCCGACGTTGTGGCTCTTCGCCGTCGCGTGCGATACGAGCAGCGGCAACGTCGCCCCCATGAGTGTCGTCGGCACGAGCAGCAACCCGAACGTCACAAGGCCGGTCGCGACGCGCGACAGGTTCAACGTGTGCATCGCCACCGCGTCGAACAGCGGCAGGCTGAAGAATCCGAAGAGGCCGATGCCCGCCTCAAGCGCGGCGAACAGCGGAAGCGCCTTGTTCCGCATGCGATTCGAAAGCGCACCACCGACAATGCTGCCGATGCCCAGCCCCAGCATGAACACCGTCACGATCACGGTGGCGGACGTGATGTCGATGCCGTACACCGAGAAAAGGACGCGCTGCCACACCACCTGATAGAGCAGCGCGGCGAAGCCGGAGAGAAAGAAGAGCGCGAGGAGAATCACGGGGGCGGTAGTTGTTGCAGGAATTCGTCGAAGTTCCACGGTTTTGTGCCGGGCGCCCCCGGGGGGGGTCGATCGACGGAGCCGCGATCCCCGTATACTGCGCCTCATGAGAAGCTTTGCCCTGACCTGCCTTCTGTTCCTCGTCGCATGTGGCGGAGGCGGCGGATCCGACGGAACCGCGCTCGCGGACAATCAGGGTGAGGGTGCGGCGCAGCCGACCGCCATCGAGCTCTTCGGCACCTGCTTCCAGCAGGACGCAACGCAACTCGCGCAGATCCTCGGGCTCCTTGGAGGGTTCTTCGGCGACGGTGGCGGCGACCTACCGCTGCCGACTCTCGATCTCATCGGCGGGCTCCTCGGCGGCGGCACGATTCCCTACACCTGGGATCTCGACGGCGACACCACGAATGAACTCGCTGGCACCCTGCGCTTCCTCGATGAGAACGGCGCGACCACGATCCCGTTCAGTCTCGCCGACCTGGCCGGGCTCGACATCAACGATCCCGCTTCGCTGCTGGCCGCGATTCCCCCGGGCTCGCGGATGGAGCTCACGTTCGACGTCGGCGGTGCGCTGCTGGCTGCAACCAATGCCGGCGAAGGCGAAGGCACCCTGTTCTTCCGCTTCGGCGCCGAGACCATCACCAGCCTTGCCGGCGAGGGCACGTTCACTTCCGGCGAGTGCCTGTTCGAGGTCGAGCTGGACGAGATCGAGATCGACCTCGAGACGCTGACCGGCTATCCCGTGGCCGCGGTCGCTTTCACGGCCGGACTGGGCGATGACGATCTCGCCGGGACGATCGGGCTCGATGGGACCAGCACCGCGACCGTGGCCGTCAGCCTCAACGGTGGCGCAATCGAAGAAACGTCGATCGAGCTGCCGGACCTCGGCCTGCTGTTGGGCGACCAGTAGCGGCGTTCCCAGAGCAGGGGCCCCATCCCAAGGGTGCTGTCCCCCTCTCGCCGTTAGACTCCTCCCGTGGACTGGGAGGCGAAAAACGATGCGTCTTGATATCTGGGCGGCGGCTTGCGTCTTCGCTCTTGCTGCATTTCCGGCATCCGCCCAATCGGGCGCGCAGCGGATGGAGCGACTCGAGCAGGCGCTCAACGAGGTCCTCGAGCAGCGCTACGAGCCGACCGAGGGCCGGACCTTCGCCGAGACGACCCGGATCGACTACGGCGTCTACACGACCGTCAGCGAGATCTGGACCGACGCCGCGAACGGAGACACGCGCCAGCTGACGCAGGTCGACGCCCGCTTCTGGATTCAGGCGCAGAGCGGCGGACACACCGGTTTCGCGCGCGCCCGGCTTCTGTACCAGTGGTTCGACGAGGGCGACTCGTGGTGGTCGGAGGACGAAGGCTTCCGCTATCCGATCATGGATCGCTGGTGGTACGCGTTCAACTCCCGCCGCCATGCGCAGGCGACGACCGGCACAAGTCCCGACATCGCGTTCGATACGCGCATCGGCAGACAATTGATCACCTGGGGCACCGGCCTCTCGCTCTACAGGACGCTGTACGCAGCGCGCATCGCCCTCGATACGAGCGCGACGCGGGTCGAGGCGATGGTCGGTGTGACTCCGAGCGCAGACTTCGTCGACTTCGACGGCACGCGGCCCGGCTACACCTCGGACACCGACCGGACGTTCTGGGGAGTGATCGCCGACTACCGCAATTGGATCAACCACCGGCCGTTCATCGCGTTCCTCCAGCAGATCGACAACAACGACACGACGCTGTCGGGCGGCGGCCGCTATGAGTACAACAGCTCGTACGCGTCCCTCGGAAGCACCGGCCAGATCACCAGTCTCGTGTTCTATCGCGCGGAGGTGATCTACGAGTTCGGCGACTCGATTTCCGACCTTCTCGGGAGCTTTCCGCAGACGCAGGACGACATCTCGGCCTGGGCCCTGAAGCTCGAATTCATCTATACGCCGCGCCCGCTGACGTCGCTGGAGGACTTCCGCTTCGAGTTCGAGGTGCTCCTCGGAACCGGCGATTCCGACCGCGGCCACTCGGCGCACACGATCGATGGCAACCGGTCCGGCACGAACGACAACGCGTTCAACTCGTTCGGGTTCTACAACACGGGCCTGGTGCTCGGACTCGACATCTCCAATCTCGTGAGCGTCCGGATCGGTCCCCGCTGGCGACCCGCATCCCGCACCTCGGCGGGCTCGAAGTTCTCGCTCGGGTTCGACTTCTACTTCTTCGCCAAACTCGACAGCGACGCTCCGATCAGTGTGATCTCGGTGCCCGGCGAATCGTACGTCGGCTTCGAGACCGACCTGATCGCCACCTGGCAGATCACATCGGACCTCGCACTCGATGGACGCTATGGCATCTTCATTCCGGGCGATGCGTTTCCCGGGTCGCAGGCGCTGCATTTTCTCTATCTGGGGTTCAGCTATGGATTCTAGGAACGTCGGAATCTGGATCGGCACCCTGCTGATCGTCGGAGCGTGTAGCCGAACCACGCTGAAGCAGTCGCACTCGGCCGCGGATCCCTCCCGCAGCGACGAGTTCGCGCGCATGGACTTCTGGGACGCGGTAGCCAAGGAGCGCGCCGTTTGCAACCGCGATGCGCTCCGCGCGCTCCTGCTCCAGTTCGATCTCGAGCCCGGCGACAGCGACGAAAAGGCGATCGCGACCGCCCGCCAGCGGGGCTGGATCCGCGACAAGGATGAGCTTGCGCCGCTCGAAACTGCGCGGGTGGGCTGGATCGCGAAAGCGGTCTGCATTGAGACAGGCGTCAAGGGCGGCGTGACCATGCGCGTTCTCGGACCGCGGGAGCGGTATGCTGTTCATGAGCTGAACTACCGGGGCTGGCTGGCGAACATGACGCCGAATCAGGCTATTTCCGGCATTCAGCTCATGGCCCTGCTGGGCGCCGCCGAGGACCACACGTCCGGGGGCGCAGGCGAAATCCTCGCGGGAGCGAACTGATGCGACATATCGCGCTCGTCATCCTCTTGTGTGCTGCAACGGCAGCCGCGCAGTCCACCACCACGGGCAAGCCTGCGCCGAAGCCCAAGGACCAGCCCGCGCTCAAGCCGCTCCCCAAGGGGGAGACGCGCGTCTTCGAAGCGATCGTCATGAAGGTCTCCGGCGTCGTACAAGCGCGCGCCGACCGCAAGGCGAAGTGGAAGAAGCTGGCCGTCAACGACGTCCTCAAGCCGGGCGTGCTCGTGCGCACCGGACGCAAGTCGATGGTCGCACTGCGCGTCGGTCCCAACGCGACGATTCTGATCGACCGCCAGACCCGTGTCGCGATTCCCGAGATCATCCAGGACGGCGACACGATCAAGACGCGCGTCGGCATGGAATTCGGGCGCATGGATGTCAAAGCGTCGCGCATCGGCCTCGCCATCGACTTCGCAGTCTCGACTCCGACGTCGACGTTGGCTGTGCGCGGAACCGCGTTCCGCATTTCGTGGGATGCCGTGCGCGGCGCACGGGTCCAGGGTGTGCCTGGCAACCGCATCCGCGCCATCGAGATGGAGTACGCGCGCGACATGGCGAAGCTCTCCCGCTCCGATCGCAGCGACGACGACTTCGCGCTCCCGGCGATCAACGCCTTCTGGGCAACCTACATCGTGCCGCTCCAGGGTGCGATCACGCCGGAGGTTCTTGAGGACCCGCGCGTCCAGCCGACGGAGCTGGGAAAGATTCCCGATGGCTCGGGACTCGACGCGGCCAACAAGGCGGCGGGCAACAAGCTGGACCGGCTCCCCAGCACTCCTCCGAGCGACAACACCCCGCCGCCGACGGACGAGCGGTAGCGCGGTTGGCGTGACGGTGTTTCGGCGGTGAAGAATCTGCGCCTGCGCGCCTGGATGGTCGGCACCCTCCTCGCGGCTGCAGTTGCACTCGCGAGCTACTCCGAGCTGCCGGGGCTGCGCGAGATCGAGGCGCGCACGCTCGATTCGATCTTCCGCCACGGTCGCGCCAACCCGCCGGAGCCCACGCGCGCGATCGTCCATCTCGACATCGACGATCAGTCGCTCGATCTGGTCGGCGAGTGGCCGTGGCCGCGCGCGCTGCTCGCACGTTCGATCCGCATGATCGACGACTTGGGCGCACGCGTCATCGCCGTCGATATCCTCCTGACGGAACCGCGGGAACCGGACGGCGATCAGGAACTCGAGGAAGTCTTCCGCGACGCGCAAGCGAAGGTCATCCTCGCGGTCAACCCGATCGAGACTGCTGCGCAGCTGGAAGGCGCGCAACGCTGGGATGACATCGTCGGCGCACTCCGCACCAACATCCGCCTCGACGCCGATGATCTGGTGCAGGGACTCAAGCTGTCGCCCGAGCGTGCGGCCCGCGTCCGTGACCACCTCAACAAGTACAAGCGCATCGCCATCCGCAGGGCGGTCCATGAATTGCGCGACGAAGACCGTGTGTCCCTCGGCGCCCTGCGCGCGCGCCTGCTCGTCCCCGCCGATCGCGCGCTCACCAACTTCCCCGAGCTGCCCCTGCTGCGCAAGGCGATCACGCACTCCAATGCCCGGTTGCTGCTCGAGCGAACGCTCCCCCTCGCGCAACCCAACGTCTCGTACGCCCACGCGGATTCGGTCAAGCCCGCCCTGGAGCGGTTCGCGCAGCACGTGGAGGCCGGCGTCGTGAAGGCAGAGCCCGATCCGGATGGCTTCCTGCGCCACGTCACTCTGCGCTGGAACATCCGTGGGCGCGTCTATCCGCAGCTGGGCGCCGCCGCCGCCGCCGCGTTTCTCGATGTTTCCCCGGAGACGTTCGCCGCCGAGCCGATGACCTTTCCGGGCGCGCAGCAGCCCCTCACCATCTCCGGCGACCGCATCCTGCTCTCGTGGCCTCGCGTCGACCCGCTGCATCCGACCAAGTTCGCGCCGCACGTTCCGCTCGGACGCGTCCTCGAGCTGGCTCGCGGCGAAAGGGAGCTGGCACGCCTCGTGACGGAGCAGCGCAAGCGCACCCGCGAACTCGTGCAGCGCTACCTCGCGACGGAGTACAGCCTCGACGATCTCGACAATCCGGAGACGGCGGCGGAGATCGAAGAGGAGCTGGCCGGTGAAGCGGAAATGCAGCTCCAAGAGGTGGAGGGGCACGGGGAGGAGGAGACCGAGGCTGAGCGCCAGATCGTCACGCTGTGGCGCAACTGGGTGACCGCTCGCGAGAAGATCCTCGCAGCCCAGGAAGTGCTGCCCCCCGCTCGCAGGCGGCTCGCCGAAGCGATCGACGGCAAGCTCGTGTTCGTCGGCTGGAGCGCGTCCGGAAACTTCGGCGACTTCTACTCCACCGCCGCCGATCGCCGAACGCCGGGAGTCGTGGCGCACGGTGTGGTCGCGAACTCGATCATCACCAGCTACGTCGTCACGCGCGCTCCGCGCTGGGTCGGCGCGCTCATGGCGCTTGTTCTGGGCGTTATCGCCACGTTCGTGACGCGACGCGTCGGCCCGCGGTTCTCGTTTTTCCTCATCCTGCTCCTCGCCACCCTCTATCTGACCGTGAATCTCCTCGTGGTGTTCGACGAGCGCAAGATCGTGATCGCGACCGCCGCGCCGATGCTCTCGATCTTCGCCGCGTGGGCCGCGACCACGGTGGTTCGAGCAATCCGCGAACGCCGCGAAAAGGCGCAGCTCCAACGTCAGTTCGGCGCGCGCGTCTCTCCGAAACTGTTCGAGTTCCTGATCGAGCATCCCGACCTGGTCCACCTCGAGGGCGAGGAGCGCGAGGTGACCTGCTTCTTCTCCGACCTGGCCGGATTCACCGAGATCTCCGAGAGCCTCGACTCGAAGCGCACGGTGGCGCTGCTCAATGCGTACATGTTCGCCATGAACGAGGTGCTCACACGCCACTCCGCCTATGTGAACAAGTTCCTCGGCGACGGCATCATGACGGTGTGGGGTGCATTCGAGCGGGACACGCCGCACGCCGAGAGCGCGTGCCGCGCGGCACTCGAGTGCCAGACCCGCCTGCAGCAGATGAACGAGGGCGCCGAGATGGATGGGCTCTCTCATCTCGCGATGCGCATCGGCATTGCCACCGGCGTCGTCACGCTGGGCGACTGCGGCGCGCCGCCGGACCTGCGGGACTACACCGTGATCGGCGACTCGGCCAACCTGGCCGCGCGCCTCGAGTCGGCCAACAAGCAGTTCGGGACCCGCATCCTCATCAACGGAACGACCAAGTCGCAGATCTCGGACGAGATCCTTACGCGCCCGCTGGGCCGCGTCACCGTCGTCGGGCAGAAGACGCCGACCGAGATCCACGAGGTCGTCGCGCTCACAGCCGATGCGAGCGACGAGCAGCGCGCGAGGATTGAGCAAACCTCGGAAGCCATCGACGCCTTCGTGGCTCGCGAATGGGATGCGGCGACGTCGCTGTGGCAGGCGCTCGACAACGACGCCGAGTCGACCGTGATCGCGGGCCTCTACCTGGCCGCCATCGAAGTCGCCCGCGCCGAATCCGACGCCGATTTCGACGGCGTCCTCCACCTCACGCGCAAGTAGAGCGCCTGAACCGCCTGAGAGGGCGGCGTAAAGCGCCCCTTACAGTGCCGATAACCCGGTTACCGAAAACGGAGTTACCACCCGCATGGTTGCGGCATTTTCGATTGGCATCCCCTTTGTTAATAGCTCGACATGCATCGATGTGCAAAGCGAAACGGCGCAAGATCGCGCCTCGTCCGGTACTCCCTCGTAGCGCTGCTACTGACGAGTACCGGAGTCGGGGCCCTGCCCTCGCATGTCGAGGCGAAGGCGCCCGTCGCCACCGACTTCATGCGCGTTGACGCACTCCATAAGGCGCTGGCAGCGCGGCTCCAGGCGCTGAAGGACGAAGAGGAATTCAAGGCGAAGCCGCGTCCGGAGCAGCTCGTCATCCTGATGAAGCGGGGCACGCTCAAGTCGGGCCGCGAGAAGCTCACGGGCGCCGACGTGATCGAGCAGGTTTTCGAGTGGAAGGCGCTTCGCGCCACGACGCTCGACGACTCGGCCAAGCACACGATGAAACTGCTGCCCGACGCGCTAGCCACCTGCTACGGCCAGCTCAATGTGAAGTCGCGCAGCGAGATGCGCGAGCGATACAAGGCAAGCCGCGAGCTGGTCGACGCGCTGATGGACAAGCACGTTCACGTCCGGCAGCTCGCGATTGACTGCCTGGTGGCCGTCTACGGCGAGACGCGCGGATACAAAAGCACGGCGCCGGACTCCGAGCGCAAACGCATCCAGAAGAAGTGGGCCAAGGCGATTCGTCGATGAGGAGCCCGCACCATTCGTCTCAAACCACGATCGAC
>Ga0070729_10007645_pt1 | contig 10319 bp, 7 predicted proteins | sample tdDd472_FD_66725 | JGI IMG/M metagenome (GOLD analysis project Ga0070729, IMG submission 66725) | Marine sediment microbial communities from the Atlantic coast under amendment with organic carbon and nitrate - tdDd47.2 | ecosystem: Environmental > Aquatic > Marine > Coastal > Sediment | place...
CCGGGGATCGGTGCACGCGGTGTGCCGCGCGTTCATCGTCGGGGCTACGATGGTGGCGATGCCAACGGAGGTGCTCACTCCGGCGCGTCACGCGGCGCTCCTCGCGTTCCTGGCCCGGCCGGACCAGGGGTTCTGCTTCTGCCGCTACTGGGACTTCGGCGGCGGCACCGTGGCGTGGCTGGCGTGCGATCCCGAGGCGAACCGCGACGCCATGGCGCGCGCGCTCGATGCAGGCGAGGTGTGGGGCGTGGTCGCGCTCGACGGCGACGCCGTGGTCGGTTGGATGCGGCTGTCGCGCACCGCCGCGGTGCCCAAGCTCGCCGACGACGCGCCGGGCGCGGCGTCGGTGCTGTGCGTCGCCGTGGCCGAGGAGCGGCGCGGTCGCGGGCTCGCCCGCGCGTTGCTTCGCGCGGCGATCGAGGCGGCGCGCGACGCGCGGTTCGTCGAGCTGCGCGCCCACCCGCGCTTCGAAGACGGCCTCGACGCAGGCGCGGTGTGGACGGGGCCGCGGCGGCTGTTCGAGGCGGAGGGCTTCGTGAAGGTGCGCGAGGGCGAGCGCCGCTGGACGTACGCGCGGACGCTCAACCGTTGAAGTCGACCGCGCCGAGCTTCGCGCTCGCGAGCACGCTCCGCAGCCCGACGATGCGTCCGTCGCGGGCGAGCTCGACCCAGATCACGAAGTGCCGCGCGACGCGCGGGTCGTCGGACGGGCCGTGGCTGATGAGGATCGCGGGCAGCCCGTTGAGCTCGCGCTCTTCGATCCGGGTCGGCCAGGCGTGCTCGGGCAGGATGTTGCGATACAGCCCGAGGACGTCCTCGACGCCGCGGTGCACGCGCAGCGCGCTGAGGAACTCGCCGCCGGCGTCGTGCACGCTGGTGACGTCCTCGGCGAGGATCTTCGCGACGCCCGCGAGGTCGCCGACCGCCATCCGCGCGAGCATTTCTCGGAGCCTCCTCGCGGTCTGGTCGCGCAGCTCCGCGGTGATCGGCTGGCGGGTCGCGTCGTAGTCGGCGAGCGCCTTGCGGGCGCGGTGGAGGATGACGCGGACGTTGCCGGCCGACGTCTCGAGCGCCTCCGCGGTCTCCGGGCCGGTCAGCCCCAGCACGTCGCGCAGGATGACGACGGCGCGCTGCTTCGGGTCGAGCGCCTCGAGCGCGACGAGGAACGCGCTCGTCGCGCTCTCGACGAGGTCGTAGCGAGCCTCCGGGCCCGGCTCGAGCGAGGCGACCACGCGCTCGGTGTCGATCGGCTCGGGCAGCCACGGGCCGAAGTACCTCTCGCGCTGGCGCCGACGCAGCGTGTCGATGCTGAGGTTGGTCGCGACGCGCAGCAGCCACGGTCGCAGGTCGCGCTCGAGATCCGCGGGCGGGTGCTCGAGCGCCTTGCGGAAGGTCTCCTGCACGAGGTCCTCCGCGTCGGCGGCGCTGCCGGTCATCCGGTAGCACAGCCCGAAGAGCGCTCCTCGGTGCGCGTCCATGGAGGCGATCGCCATCGTGGCCCCTGACTTCATGCAGGGTGCCACGTTCGAGCGAGCCGGAGCGTTACGCGTAACGCTCCGCGCCGCCGCGCCGTGGGTCTGGTGAAAGGAGCGACACATGACCAAGGCAGTGGTGATCGGCGGAGGGCTGAGCGGGCTCGTGGCCGCGGTGCAGATGGCGCGGCGCGGTCGCGTGGTGACCGTGCTCGAGGCGAGCTCGCAGCTGGGCGGGCGCGCGCAGACGATCGTCGAGGACGGCTTCGCGATGAACCTCGGCCCGCACGCGCTGTACCGGCGCGCGGCGGAGATGCTGAAGGCGCTGGGCGTCGAGGTGACGTGGGGCATCCCCAAGGACGGGCTCACGGTGGAGGTGGGCGGCCGGTTCGCGCCGCTGCCGGTCGACGCGATGTCGCTGCTCGGCAACGGCGCGCTCACGTGGCGCGAGAAGCTCCGGCTCGGCGCGTTCCTCGGCGCGGTCGGGCGGATGGATCCGACCGCGTACGACGACGTGACGGTGGAGGCGCTGTTCGACGACCGGAGGCTCGAGGGCGCCGCCCGCGGCGTGGCCGAGGCGGCGGTGCGCGTCGCGACGTACTGCAACGCCCCGGATCGGCTGAGCGCCGGCACCGCGATCCGCCAGATCCAGGCCGCGTTGCCCGGCGTGTACTACCTCGACGGCGGCTGGGTCACGATCCTCGACGGCCTGCGCGCGCGGGCCGAGGCGCTCGGCGTCGAGCTGCGGACGAGCGCGAAGGTCGAGGCGGTCGAGCGCGGCGAACGCGGCCTCGCGGTGCGGCTGCGCGGCGGCGAGGTGATCGGCGCGTCGGCGGTGGTGATCACGGTCAGCCCCAAGGCGTGCGCGCGCCTCCTCGGCGACGCGGCGAGCGACGAACTGCGCCGCTTCGCGACCGACGCGATCGCGGTCCGCGCCGCCTGCCTCGACGTCGGCCTGCGCCGCCTCCCGCGCCGGCACCCGGGGCTGATCCTGGGCACGGACGAGCCGATCTACGTCTCCAACCACGGCAACGTCGCGAAGCTCGCGCCGGAGGGCGCCGGCCTGATCCACGTCGCGCGGTACCTCGCCCCCGACGAGAAGGTCGGCCCCGACACGCGCCGCCAGCTCGAGGGCTACCTCGACCTGAGCCAGCCCGGCTGGCGCGACGAGCTCGTCCACGCCCGCTGGGCCCCGGCCATGCTCGTCTCGAGCGCCATGCCCGAAGCGCGCCGCGGCGGCCAAGCGGGCCGCCCGCGAGCCGACGCCGCCGGCGTCCCCGGCGTCGTCCTAGCGGGGGACTGGGTCGGTCCCACCGGCTTCCTCGCCGACTGCGCCATCGCGTCGGGGCTCGAAGCCGCCGAGCGCCTCACCGCCGCCCACCGCGCCGCCGCCTGAAGCCGCCGTGAGGGCGGGGACGCGCTGCTAGCTCCCGGCCACAGGAGTCCTGACGGTTTCGAGCGGCAGCATCCCGAGCCCGGGGCGCGCTCGCAGACGGCCGGCCGTTGCTTCGCCACACGAACGAAGCGAGTGTGGCCGATCGGTGACGTCGCTGGCGCGCGACGCCGGCAACGCCTCAGAGGAGTCGCGGCCGGGCGCCGGGTTCGGCGCGCAGACGACCCCTCGTCGTTCGCGGCGGGCTCGGGATGGCAACGATGGCGGCGGGCGAAGCGAACCGGGCGCCGCGTGCGGCTGGGCGCTCGCGACGGTCTCGGCGCGGTGCGACCGGTGATCGGCCGCGGCGCGCTGGCGCGCGCCTCTCTGGGGCTGGCGCCCCAGCCCCCCGTGCTCATCTAGGTCCATACAATTGCCTCTTCAATCGACAATCTAGGTGACAAACAGCTTGCACTGAACGGGTGTTCTGGTAGACTCGATCAATGATCCTGGTCGACCACTCTCATCTCACCGACAAGCAAGCCCACGACGCGTGCCGCGAGGCCGGGCGCCTCCTGCACACCGCCGACTTCGGCGTCTGTGGCTGGCTCCTCGTCGCCGAGGAGCGCGACTGTTCACCACCTTCGGCTACGCCTCGATCTACGAGTACGGCGAGCGGGTGTTCCGTTTGAAACCGCGCGCGGTCAAGGACCGGCTACGCGTCGCCCATCGGCTCGTCGAGCTTCCGGAGATCGCCGCTCGGTTTCGCGCCGGTGAGATCGGGTACACCGCCGTGCGCGAGCTCGTTCGACCCGCCACGGCCGACAACGAGCAGGCCTGGCTCGAGGAGGCGAAGGGCCGGACCGGCACCGAGCTGAGCCGCATGGTCCGCGGGCTCGAGCGCGGCGCCTGTCCCGGCGACCCGCCCCAGGTCGACGACCGCATCATGCGGGTGAGCTTCGAGCTGTCGGCGCAGGCGAACGCGCTGCTGCGGGAGGCGCGCGCGGCGATGGTGCGCGAGGCCGGCGAGTCGGTCGACGACTCCGCGTTCGTGACCGAGCTCGCGCTCGCGCTGCTCGGTGGCGGCGGCGAGCGAGACGCCGGCAAAGCCGCGTTCCAGATCGCCATCGCCGTCGACCCCGTGCACGGCCGTGCACGAATGGTGGCGGGCGGCGACAGCGTGCCGATCGACGAGGCGACGCTGGAGATGGCGCGGTGTGACGCCACCGAGATCGGCCGAGTCGACGGGCCGGACGAGGCGCCGCGCGCGACGCAGACCATCCCGCCCAGGATTCGCCGACAAGTGATCGCGCGTCACGACGGCTGCTGCGGAATGCCGGGCTGCTTCCTGTCGGCCTTCAAGCACGTGCACCACTGCGACCTGCGCAGCGAGGGCGGCCAGCACGATCCCGAGCGCATGATCCCGCTGTGCTTTCAGCACCACCAGGCCGTGCACCGAGGTGCACTCGTAATCACGGGCAGGTACTCGACCGGCTTCGGGTTCTTCCACGCCGATGGCCGTCCGTATGGCTCGCCGGACGTGGACGCTGCGCTCGCGCAGACGTTCTCCGGCGCGTTCGAGGCGCTCACCGCGATGGGGTTCGAGGACAAGGAGGCGCGGCCGATGCTCGAAGCCGTCCGCCGCGAGGTGCCGTGCGACGCAGACCTGTCCGCGGTGGTGCGCGCTGCGTTGCGAGCCGCGCCCGCGCCGGTGTGCGTGCGGGAGGACGTCGTCCCGTATCGACGGGTGTACCGGCTCGCGAGCTGACTCGCGCGTCGCGGTCGTCCAGCCCGCCGGGGGGCTGGGGGGCGAGCGCGTTCGCGCTCCGAGCGGCGCCGGCGGTCTTCGCTGGTGTGGGCGGCCGCCCCCCCCCAGAGAGGCGTGCGAAGCACGCCGCGGCTGATCACCGTGGGCGGGCGCCGAACCGCGCCGCGAGCGCCCACGCGTCGGCGTGCGCCGTCGTCGCCTCGCCCGCCGCCTTCGCCCGCCGCTCCGAACCCGATGCGACGGGTCGGTTCGCCCGCGGTCGCCGAGGCCGCTTCGACACTCGGGCGCAGCGGTGCGCGGCTCATCTTCGCCGAGTCCACGGTCCATCGCCGCACGCCGGACGTGCAGCGATTCTTTGGGGTCGCCCCCGGAGGTTCTCCCCGTGCTGCGGGCACCCATCGATCAACGCCCTGCGGCCGTTGGGGTACTAGAGGCGCTTCCCAAGTTCACCTTCCGCCGAGACGAGGTGCGCGGCGGGACGAGGTCCGGAGGCGACGCTACGCTGGGCGTGCATGCCCGTGCGGCTCATCGCGCTCGCGCTCTTCGCCTCGGCGGGTTGCGTGGAGGACCACGCGCCGGTGGCGATGGATGCGGGGCGGATGGGGACCGACGCCAGTGCTCCGCTGCCCGAGTGCCTGCCCGAAGGCGCGGGGATGGGGCGCTTCTGCCCCGACGGGTGCATGGCGCTCGACGCGCCTTACATCGATCCCGACCGAGAGTGTTATTCGCCGCGCACTCGCGTCGTCACCCTCTGCATCCCGGAGGGGATCACCTATTCCGGCAACGGTGCGACGGGCTGCTTTCGACTCCGGGACGACCCGACCGTGCGCGTCCAGAGCGGGACGACCGGGGTCTTGTGGGAAGGCAGCTCCACGAACGAGTTCGCCCGCCAGGGCTGGGAACCGTGCGAGGAGTCCCCGCCGTTCTTCGAGCCCTGCGAGTGATCAGCCGCCGCGGCCGGCGTTGGCGATCTCGCGGATGATCTCGGTGAGCGGTCCGCGGAAGCTCTCCTGGCAGATCGACTGGATCGTGACGTTCGCGCCGGCGGCCTCGAGGTCGCGGCCGACGCGGGCGATGCGGACGGGCGGGAAGGCGACGCCGCGGCCCGGGACGTTGCAGCTCGGCTGGAGGCGGTTGGGCATCGCGGGATCGACGCGCTCCTCCATCCGGTCGTCACGCACGGCGGGATCCTCGGACACCATGATGTCCCAGGCGGGCGCCGCGCCGCCGGAGGGGGCGAGGTCGACCGGGACGCCGGCGATCGGCGCGTAGACCACGCGGTTGCGGGAGCGGCGCAGCTGCATGATGCCGTCGACGAAGCGGGCGATCGGGTGCAGCGCCTCCTCCGAGTGGGCGAAGCAGCGCAGGTTCAGGTCGGTCGCGCCGTACGTCGGGCTCGACGGGTTGAACAGGTCCGCGTCGCGCGCCGAGCAGTCCTCCTCGTCGGTGACCGGGATGATCGCGAGCACCGAGTCGTCGCGCACGAAGCCGTCGTTGTTCGTGTCGCCGTGCCCGAACGTGTTCCGGAAGAACGTGGGCGCGGTGTAGCCGGGCGCGGTCCACGACTGCGGCGCCGAGGGCGACAGCGCCTTGAGGATCGCCTCGAGCTGCTGCTCGAAGCCGCAGCCGCCCGTACCCGTCGTGGCGACGCAGGCCATGTCGGTCGCGAACGCGTTCGGGTCGCGGCCGTCGCTGGGGTCGAAGTCGAGGAACATCGGGTACACCGCCATGCACCCGGTGATGTCGGTGCGGCCCTGCGAGCGCAGGACGCCGTCGTCGCCGAAGTCCGAGCGCGCGCAGGTCGGCACGGTGGCCCCGCCGGTGCCCATGTCGGACGTGACCACGCCGACGTGCATGTCGAAGGGGGCGAAGTCCGACGGGCCGCCCGTGGAGCCGTCCTCGTCGAAGTCCCCCGACGCGAGGATGCGCACCAGGCGCGGCAGCTCCGCGGACAGCGACTCCTGCTCCTCGCTCATCGAGTTGCTGTTGTCGACCATGAACAGCAGGTCCAGCTCGTCGGTGGGCCCGGCGGGCGGGCCCGCGTCCGGCGCGCCGGCGTCGGGGCTCGGTCCCGTCCCGCCGTCGGCGCGGACGACCGGGATGGTCACCGGCGCGGTCGCGCGCAGGCCGGCGTTCTCGTACGCGAGCTGCGTCGCCTCGAAGTCCGGCGGGACGTCGAAGCCGATCGTGCAGTCGACCGTGTTGCCCGGGGCGAGCGCGGCCGAGCACGCGTCGGCGAACAGCGCGGTCGCCGGGCTCGCGAGCAGGCTCGAGCCGCTCGCCGGCTCGAGGAAGAAGTTGGCCTGGCTGATGGGGATCGTGCCCCCGCTCGAGTTGAGCACCCGGACGGTGGTGGCGATGAGCCGGCCCCCCGGCGCCGAGGGCGTGTAGCCGGGGGTGCTGGAGCGATCCTCCAGCGCGGTGATCTCGAGGCCGACATCGGACGAGCCGCCGCCACAGGCGACCACCGTCGACGCGAGCCCCAGCGCGACAACGAAGCGAAGCATGAGCCTCCGATAGCGCATCGCGACCACCCGGTCACGCCGAGGGTCAGACGCGCTCGATGATCGTCGCGATGCCCATGCCGCCGCCGATGCACAGGGTGATCAGCGCGGTGTTCAGGTCGCGGCGCTCGAGCTCGTCGAGCGCGGTGTGCAGCAGCATCGCGCCGGTCGCGCCGAGCGGGTGGCCCAGCGCGATCGCGCCGCCGTTGACGTTGACCTTCTCGGGGTCGATCTCGAGGTCCTGCATGGTCTTGAGCGGGACCACCGCGAAGGCCTCGTTGATCTCCCACAGATCGATGTCGCTGGCCTTCATGCCCGCCTTCGCGAGCGCGCGCTCGGACGCGGGGGTCGGCGCGGTCAGCATGATCACCGGCTCGGCGCCGGCGGTCGCGGTCGCGCGGATCTTCGCGCGCGCCTTCAGGCCGTTGGCCTTCAGCCCGGCCTCGTTGGCGAGCAGCACCGCGCACGCGCCGTCCACGATGCCGCTGCTGTTGCCGGCGGTGTGCACGTGCTCGATCTTCGCCACGTCCGGGTAGCGGAGCAGCGCGAGCTGGTCGATCGTCTCGCCGTTCGGGCCCATGGGCATGCCGCCCATCTGCTCGAACGCGGGGCGCAGGTCGCCGAGCTTGCCGATCGTCGTGCCGGGGCGCGGGTACTCGTCGCGGTCGAGCGCGATCTGTCCGGTCGCCGGGTCCTTCACCGCGAAAAGGCTCTCGGTGAAGCGGCCCTCCTCGATCGCCTGCGCCGCCTTGGTCTGGCTCGACAGCGCGAACTGGTCGACGTCGTCGCGGGTGAAGCCCCACTTGGTCGCGATCAGGTCGGCGCTGATCCCCTGCGGGACCTGCACGACCTTCTTGCGCAGCTGCGCGTTGTTGCCGTCGATGCCGGCGTTGTCGCTGCCCATCGGCACGCGCGACATCGACTCGACGCCGCCGCCGATCGTCAGGTCCTGCTGGCCGCTCATCACGCCCATGGCGGCGAAGTTCACGCCCTGCAGGCCCGAGCCGCAGAAGCGGTTGAGCGTCACGCCGGTCACGTCGTCGGGCCAGCCCGCGGCGAGGATCGAGTTGCGCGCGATGCACGCCCCCTGCTCGCCCGCCTGTGTGACCGTGCCGAGCACGACGTCCTCGATCTTGCCGGCGTCGAAGCCGACCCTCGAAGAGAGGTGGTTGAGCGTCTGCGCCATCAGCTCCTGCGGATGGATCTCGCTCAGCGCGCCGCCGGGGCGGTCGCCCTTGGCCTTCTTGCCCTTGCCGCGCGGCGTGCGCGCCGCGTCCACGATGTATGCGTCTGCCATCGAATCGCTCCTTACCAGCCCATGAGCTTGCTGATCATGTACTTCATGACTTCACTCGTGCCGCCGCCGATCCGGAACAGGCGCTGGTCCCGCCAGGCCCGCGCGACCCAGAGCTCCTCGAGGTAGCCCATGCCGCCGTGGAACTGTAGGCAGGTGTCCATGATCTCGCTCGTGACGTCGCCGACGAAGAGCTTGCACATCGCAATCTTCTTTACGGTCTCGAACGAGATCTCCGACTCGTCGATGTAGCGCTCTTTGTTGAAGTCCTCGACGGTGTCGTAGCAGAGCGACCGCGCCGCCTGCGCCTTGGTGTAGAGGTCGGCGAACGTATGCTTCCAGACCTCGCGGGCCATGATCGGCTTGCCGAACGCCTTGCGGTCGCGCCCGTACGCGACCGACCGCTCGAGCGCGGACTGCGCGCCGCTGAGCGCGCTCGTCGACCCGATCAGGCGCTCGGACTGGAAGTTCTGCATCAGGTAGTAGAAGCCCTTGTTCTCTTCGCCGAGCAGGTAGCGCTTGGGGATGCGGACGTTGTCGAAGAACAGCTCCGCCGTGTCCGACGCGTGGTTGCCGATCTTCTCGAGCTTCTTGCTCACCCCGAACCCCTTCACGTCGGTCGGGCACAGCACGATCGAGATGCCGCCGTAGCCCGCGTCGGGGTTGGTCTTGACCAGCAGGGTGACGAAGTCCGCGCGCGTCCCGTTGGTGATGTACGTCTTGGAACCGTTGATGACGTACTCGTCGCCCTCGAGGATCGCGGTCGTGCGGATGCCGGCGACGTCGCTGCCCGCGCCGGGCTCGGACACGCCGAGCGCCGCGATCTTCTCGCCGGCGAGGGCGGGCTTCAGGAACTCTTCCTTCTGCTCCTTGGTGCCCAGCTCGTTGATGCACGGCGTCGCCATGTCGCTCTGCACGAGCAGCGCCATCGTCACGCCGGCCGCGCCGCAGTGCACCAGCTCCTCGCTCTTGGCGACGCTGAACCAGTAGTCGCCGCCGCCGCCGCCGACCTCCTCGGGGTAGTGCGCGCCGAGGATCCCGAGCTCACCGGCCTTCTGGAAGACCCAGTTGGGGAAGTTGCGGTCGTTCTCCCACTCGTCGGCGTTGGGCAGCAGCTCGTTCTTGGCGAACGCGCGGACCTGCTTGCGGAACAGGTCGTGCTCTTCGGTGTACGGGTTGGGCATCGAGGCGGGTCCCTTTCGAAATGAGTGAACCGCCATTCATCTAGAGGCCCGCGCGACGGATTACAAGCCCCAACTGAATCGCGGCTCAGTCCGCGTCAGCTCTTGTTGGCCTGGATCCCGTACTTCTTCATCAGCTTTCGGAAGTACTTGCGGTCGATGTCCGCTTCCTTCGCGGCGTGGCTGATGTTGCCGTCGTTCTTGTCGAGCAGGCGCGCGATGTACTCCTCCTCGAACGAGGAGATCCACGCGTCCTTGGCCTCCTTGAAGGGGCCCTCGAGGTCCTCGCGGCCGGGCTCGGTGGAGGTCGGCAGCTCGATGTTCGGGTTGGTCTTCTCGCTCAGCGCGCCGCCGCCGCCGCGCGGGTAGGCGATGTGGTCGGGCAGGTCGGCGAGCTCGACGACGTCGTTCTCGGCGAAGCTCACCGCGCGCTCCACGACGTTGTGCAGCTCGCGCACGTTCCCGGGCCACTCGTAGCTCTCGAGCCGCTCCATCACCGAGGGCGCGAAGTCGCTGACCTTCGCGCCCCCGAGCCGGTCGCGGTTGAAGCGCCCCTGCGCGAGGAAGTGGTTCGCGAGCAGGTTGATGTCCTTGCCCCGATCGCGCAGCGGCGGCAGGTGCAGGCGCACCACGGTCAGCCGGTAGAACAGGTCCTCGCGGAAGCGGCCCGCCTTCACCTCCGCCTCGAGGTCGCGGTTGGTCGCGGCGACGATGCGCACGTCGACCTT
>Ga0070729_10007647_pt1 | contig 10317 bp, 9 predicted proteins | sample tdDd472_FD_66725 | JGI IMG/M metagenome (GOLD analysis project Ga0070729, IMG submission 66725) | Marine sediment microbial communities from the Atlantic coast under amendment with organic carbon and nitrate - tdDd47.2 | ecosystem: Environmental > Aquatic > Marine > Coastal > Sediment | place...
TGGCGCAGCGCGTCGGCCAGCACGGCGCGGGTGTCGCGCGGATCGATGACGTCATCGATACCGAAATGCTCCGCCGCACGCAGCGGTGTCAGGTTGCGGCGGATATCGGCCTCCAGCTCCGCCTTGCGGGCCGCGGGGTCCGGGGCGTTCTGCCAGTCGCGGGCATAGGCCACGTTCAGCGCTGTCTCGATCGACATGGCGCAGAGTTCCGATGTCGGCCAGGCCCAGGTGCCGTCCGCCTTGAAGCCGCGCCCGCCGTTCATGGCGTAGTACCCGGCCCCATAGCCCTTGCGCACCATCACCGAATAGCGCGGCACCGTCGCGACACCCAGTTCGTAGAGCATCCTGGCCGAGCGCAGGCCCAGCGTGGTCTTCTCCGCGCCCGAGCCGACGAAGATGCCCGGCATGTCGATGAAGTAGAACAGCGGCAGGCCGAAGGCGTCTGCGATGGCAATGTGGCGTGCGGCCTTCTCGGCGGCCTTGGCGTCCAGCATCCCGGCGAGGAACATCGGATTGTTGCCGATGATGGCAACCGGTCGCCCCTCCAGCCGCGCAAAGGCGGTGACCATGTTGCGGGCGTGGGTCGGCTTGGTCTCGAAGGTGCTGCCCTGGTCAAAGATCAGTTCCACGGCCTTGCGCATGTCGTAGGCGCGGCGAGGATTGTCCGGCACCAGGTCAGCCAGCGCCTCCGCCCGGCGGTCCACGGGATCGTCGCAGGACAGCACGGGCGGCGCTTCCCCTGCGTTGCGGGGCAGGAAGTCGAGGTAGCGCCGGATCGCCGCGAAACACTCTTCCTCCGTATCCGGTGCCATGTCGGCGACACCCTGGGCATCCGCCTGCATCGACGCGCCGCCCAGTGTCTCGTTATCGATTTCCTCTCCTGTCGCAGCCCGCACGAGTGCCGGGCCGCCGATGCCCATCTGGGCGTGGCCACGCCGCATGATGCGGAAATCGGCGAAGGCCGCCATGTTGGTCGGTCCCGCATAGCCCGGACCCAGGATCGCCGCGGCAATGGGCACCCAGCCGGACAGGCGCGACATGTGCCAGAAGATCGGACCGGCGGAGGAGAAATGTCGGGAATCGAGGCCGTCCTGGATGCGGTGACCCGCGCCCTCCTGCAGCCAGATGACCGGCAGGCCGTATTTCTCCGCCCGTGTCAGCAGATGCTCCACCTTGGCGCCGCCGACCACACCGACGGAGCCGCCCAGCACGGTGAAATCATCGGAGATGATGCAGACCGGGCGACCGTCCACCGTGCCTGTGCCGGTGACGACACCATCGGCAGGGGCGTCGAGGGTGCTGGTCAGTTCGGTGTCGCGCATCGGCTCCACCAGTTGTCCCAGCTCCCGGAAGCTGCCGGGGTCCAGCATGGCGGTGATGCGTTCCCGCGCCGTCAGCTTGCCGCGCGCGTGCTGCTTCGCGACCGCGGCTTCCCGCCCGGCGTCCGATACCGCATGCCGTTTCGCGGCGACCCGTTCCAGATGTTCCTCAGTGATGCCCACGTCGTTCTTCCTCCCCAGGAATGGAAACCTCTACCGGACGATGGGACCCGGGGGACGACCCCGGTCCGTGATGAACGATAGCGCAAGTGCGGTGCCGGGCAGAACCGCGAAGCCGATCACCAGCGGCAGCACGCTCTCCCCCAGCAGGCTGCCGATGGTGATGCCCAGCGGCACCGCGATCATGGTGGAGGTGAAACCGACGAAGGCCGCACCGACACCGGCCATGTGGCCCATGTTCTCCAGCGAGAGCGCATTCATGTTGCCGAAGCAGATTCCGGTGCCGAAGAACACGATCATCAGCCAGATCATGAAGCCCAGCAGGTTCGGCGGCGCGGACGCGAAGATCACGGCTGCGATCACGGAAGCGACAACGGTCACGGCCAGACCCGCACGGGTGATCCGGCGCATGCCGTACCGCATGACCAGTTGCGAATTGACGATGGATGCCGCGCCGATGGACACCGCGCCCACGCCGAACCAGACGGCAAACATCTCACCGGTGCCGAAAATGTCCTGAAACACATGCTGCGACGAGCCGAGATAGCCGATGAAGGGACCGAAGATGCAGCCGGTGGCGAGGGTGTAGCCGAGTGTGATGCGGTCCCGCAGGCAGAATCCGAAACCGGAAATGATGTGTTTCACGGAAAACTTGCGCCGCAACCCCTTCGGCAGGGTCTCGGGCTGGCGCAGGCCGAACCAGAGGGTCGCGACAGAGGCGAGCACGATGAAGAAGGCGAAGATCGCCCGCCACTCGGCCACGAACAGGATGCCCTGGCCGATCATCGGCGCCAGCACCGGCACCAGGATGAAGACCGACATGATGAAGGACATGACCTTCGCCATCGCCCGCCCCTCGAACTGGTCGCGGACCAGTGCCATCGGCACGATCCGGGCACTTGCCGCGCCCAGGCCCTGCAGTGTGCGCCCGACCAGCATGGTCTCGAAATCCGGCGCGAACAGCGACAGCAGGCAACCGGTCAGGAAGACCATGATGCCGATGTAGATCGTGGGCTTCCGGCCGATGCTGTCGGACAGGGGTCCATAGAGCAGCTGACCGGTCGCGAGCCCGGCGAACAGCAGCGAGACCACAAGCTGGGTATCCTGCACGTCGGTCACGTTCAGGTCCGCGCCCATGGTGGCCAGCGCGGGCAGCATGGTGTCGATGGACAGGGCCATCAGCGAGGTCATCAGGGCGATCATGATGACGAATTCGACCCGTCCTGGGCCGGAATCAGAGCGCGACACGTATGTATCCTTTGGGGGGAGGAATCTGGACTTCCTGTCTGAAGCGGTGGCGACTTATCCGGCAACCCGCGCGGCAATGGAAATAATGCGGTTCATCTCTCTCAGCACCGGCTTCTCGATCAGCTTGCCATCGACGACGACCAGTCCGGTGTCCGCTTCCGCAAAGGCCGCGACGATACGGTGCGCGCGTGCCACCTGTGCGGCGTCCGGTGTGAAGATGTCGTTCAGCACGGAAATCTGCTTGGGATGGATCGAGCCCTTGCCGCTGAAACCCAGGTCGCGGGCCCGACGCGCTTCCTCTGCCATGCCGTCCATGTCGTCCAGGTCGAGCCATGGCACGTCGATGGCATCGATCCCGGCGCTGGCGGCGGCATGAACGACGCGGGACCGGGCATACAGCAACGGTTCCCATGCATTCACGCAGCGCAGTTCCGCCGCCATGTCGACACCACCGAAGAACAGTGCATCGATGCGCGGGCTGGCGTGGGCCAGTTCCACGGCACGTTCCAGCGCCTGGTTGGTCTCGATGATGATGTGCAGACGGGTATCGTGTCCGCGTTCCGTCAGCAGGTCATCCAGCCAGACAATCTCATCCGGTGTCATGACCTTGGGCAGCATCAGCGCCGGGGGCGGGGTATCGCTGTCCAGCACGGCCTGGACATCGGCAATGCCAAAGGCGGTGCGCAGGCAGTTGATGCGGACAATCCGCTCCACGCCATCGTCCTTCTGCGGTTCCGCGAACAGGCCAAGCCCCAGGTCACGGGCGGCGGACTTGTCCTTTGGCGCGATGCCGTCTTCCAGTTCGACGCAGACGATGTCCGTGCCGCTGGCCAGGGCCTTCGGATACATGTCCGGGCGCAGGCCGGGGGAGAAGATGAAGCTGCGGCGCGGGCGAATGGCCCGTTCAGGATCGCTGTTCATGGGTCGGGGCTTTCGTCGCAGAGCGAAAGGGCGGTCTCCGCCGCTGCCAGTTCGTCCGGTGTGTTGATATTGACGAAGGGATCACCCGCCGCCGTTGGCCAGTCTACATGTAACGTCTTGTGCGCCGCAGTGAAGCGGTCGATCTTGCGGATGTCCTGTTCGATCAGCGCAACCCTCAGCGGTTGCAGCAGGGACCGGTGCCAGAGCGCCACCACAGGTTGGGTGCGGCCATCTGATCGCGCGACCACGGCTTCCGTATCATCGCCAGCGGCTGAATGCAGCCGCTGTACCAGGTCCAGCGGCAGGAACGGCGCGTCGGTGGGCACGGTCAGCAGCCAGTCGGCTTCATGTGTCCGGTCCAGCCATTCCAGCCCGGTCAGGACACCTGCCAGCGGTCCGGCAAAGCCCGTCACCACGTCCGGCAGGACCGGATATCCGAACGCCTCGTAGGATTCCGGGTCCTCATTGGCATTCAGCACCATGGCCTGGCACTGCGGGGCGATGCGCGCCAGCACATGGGCCAGCAGGGGGCGTCCGGCCAGATGTTTCAGCGCCTTCGCGCCGCCGCCCATGCGCCGCGCCAGCCCGCCCGCCAGCACAAGCCCGACAACGGAGGGTGTTTCAGTCATCACGGGCACCCTTGCGCCGGTGGCCCGGTGCCTCCTCTGCGACCGCGTCCGGGTCATGGTCGAAGATCAGCCGTTCGGCCCCGGAAAGACAGATGAAACGCTTGCCCTTGGCGCGTCCGATCAGGGTCAGTCCGGCCTGCCGTGCCAGTTCGACGCCGGACGCGGTGAAACCGGAGCGCGAAATCAGGATCGGCAGTTCCATCTGCACCGTCTTGATCACCATCTCAGATGTCAGGCGTCCGGTGGTGTAGAAGCACTTGCCCGCTGGCGAGATGCCGTTCAGGCGCATGTAGCCTGCGATCTTGTCCACTGCATTGTGGCGGCCCACGTCCTCCATGTAGATCAGGGGCCTGTCCTGTGCGCAGAGCACGCAGCCGTGGATCGCACCGGCGGTGAGATAGAGCGATGGTGTCTGGTTGATCTGGCGTGACAGGGCATAGAGCCAGGACGTGCGCAGGCGCGCTGAAGCGTCCAGCACCACCTCGTCGAACCGCTCCATCACGTCACCGAAGGCAGTGCCCTGGGCGCAGCCGGACGTCAGGGTGCGGCGCTTCAGTTTCCATTCGTAGTCCGTGCGCCGGGCGGTGGTGACGAAGATATGGCCCTTTTCCTCATCGACCGTCACGCCGGTCAGTGTGTCATCGGCCCGCAGCATGTTCTGGTTGGTCAGATAGCCGACCGCGAGGCAGTCCGGATAGTCGCTGATCGTCATCATGGTGACGATCTCCTGCCCGTTCAGGAACAGCGTCAGCGCGCGCTCCACCGTCACGGCGGCTTCCACGGGCCTGCCATCCTGGTCGATGCCGCTCATCCGCCGGGTCAGGGCAGCGTCATCGGGGTTCGGCAGCAGGATGGGGCTGGGCATTGTCTGGTCGGGTTCGGTCATGGATGCAGTCTGCCTCAATCGGTCGGTCGGCCACCAGCCCGGAACGCTGCTTGACCGGTGACGGTGGCGAGTGGTTACCTCCGCCCCTGATCTCGCATTCTGGAGGGAACAGATGGACCACGTACTGGTGGTTACCGGCGGCAGTCGCGGCATCGGCGCCGAAGTCGCGAAGCTTGGTGCCGCGCGCGGCTACAAGGTGTGCGTCAACTATGCCCGAAACAAGAAGGCCGCGCAGGCGGTCGTCGATTCCATCCGCGATGCGGGCGGCGAAGCCATCATGGCCCATGCCGATGTGGCGGAGGAGGCAGACGTGAAGGCCATGTTCCGCCTGGTGGACCAGGAACTGGGCCCCGTCACCGCGCTGGTCAACAATGCCGGGATCATCGACCAGTCCGGCAAGGTCGCCACCATGAATGCGGAGCGGATCAACCGGATCCTGGCCGTCAACGTCACCGGATCGTTCATCTGCGCGCGGGAGGCGGCGCGGCGCATGTCGACGGAGCACGAAGGGCAGGGCGGCGCCATCGTCAATGTCTCTTCGGCGGCGGCACGGCTGGGCAGTCCGAACGAATTCGTCGACTACGCGGCGTCCAAGGGCGCGATGGACACCTTCACCATCGGACTGGCCAAGGAACTGGCGGGCGAGGGCATTAGGGTCAACGCGGTCCGGCCCGGCCTGATCGACACCGAGATTCACGCGGCGGCAGGCGATGCGGAGCGTGTGGAACGCTTCAGGACCGCCGTGCCGATGCAGCGTGTCGGAACCGCGCTGGAAGTCGCGGAGGCCGTGTTGTGGCTGCTGTCGGACAGCGCGTCCTATGTCACCGGCACCTTCGTTGATGTCGCAGGGGGGCGCTGAAACCATGACCATTCATGACCGCCAGGCGCTTGTCGACATGCTGGTCGATGTGTCCATCGAGGCCGGAAAGGCCATCCTGGAGATCTATGAAGGCGAAATCGCCACGCGGGTGAAGGATGACCGCTCCCCCGTGACGGATGCCGACGAGAAGGCGGAGGCGATCATCCTGAAACGCCTCTCCGTGCTGGCCGCCGACATTCCGGTGGTGGCCGAGGAGTCAGTTGCGGCAGGGACAATTCCCGACATTTCCGGTGGGACCTTCTTTCTGGTCGATCCGCTGGACGGCACGAAGGAATTCATCAACCGCAACGGCGAGTTCACGGTGAACATCGCCCTGATCGAGGGCGGCCAGCCGACGCTCGGCGTGGTTCATCTGCCGGCACTTGGCCAGACGTTCTGGTCGAAGGGCGCAGGCGATGCCTGGCGGCGTGATGGCGCCACGGTGGCGAAACCGATCACGGTGCGGCCCGCGCCGGAGGCTGGAATGGTCGTGGTTGCCAGCCGGTCCCATCGCGACAGCGCGACGGATGACTACCTGGCCGATTTCAGGGTTGCGGAACTGGTTTCCGCCGGATCATCGCTGAAACTGTGCCGTCTCGCGGAAGGCGCGGCGGACATGTACCCGCGTCTCGGCCGGACCATGGAATGGGATATTGCCGCCGGGCATGCGGTGCTGGCCGGGGCAGGCGGCACCGTCACGGTCATTGCCGGTGGCGATGTGGCGGGCGCTGTCGGACAGCCAATGATCTACGGCAAGCCGGAGTTCGAGAATCCCTACTTCGTCGCACGGGGCGGCTGAGATCGGTTCAGCGGCGCCCGGTTCAGGCACCGAAGGTGTTGCCGATCGCGTCGAAGATCAGCTGCACGGCCAGCGCCGCCAGAATGACGCCCAGGATACGCCCGATGGTCTGGGCAACGGTCTCGCCCAGTACCCGCATCAAAGGGCCGACGGCAATGAAGATCACCAGACATACCAGAAGGTTGATCCCCGCCGCGCCGAGGACCGTCAGTTGCGCCATCACGTCGTCGCCCGCGCTCTTCATGTAGAGCATGATCGTTGCGATGGCACCGGGACCGGCCATCAGCGGGATCGCCAGCGGGAAGACGGAGATGTCGGTTGGCGAATCGTCACGGTGTTCCCGGATCTGATCGTTGCGCTTCTCCCGCCGTTCGGTGCGTTTCTCGAACACCATGTCCAGCGCGATCAGGAACAGCAGCAGGCCACCGGCGGCGCGAAACGCCTCCAGCGTGATGCCGAGCGCGCCCAGCAGGAACGATCCGCCATAGGCGAAACCGGTAATGATCATGGCCGAAATCACGACGGACCGCAGCGCCATGCGCCGCCGGTGCGCAGCATCCGTGCCCTCCGTCAGGCTGGCGAACATCGGCGCCAGTCCGATCGGATCGATGATGACGAAGAATGTCACCAGGGCGGGTATGAAGGCGTCGGTCATGCTGCCTGTCCTCCAATTGCGATGGTCGCCGTGAATTGACCCCTTACGGACTGCACTATACCTTCGGGACGGAATTCGATAGGGCCTGTTCTGCGTGTGGATGTGACCATGCCAGACGGTTTGCGTTCGGCATCACCTGAAATCGGGGAGACGGCATTGAGCGCCATGAGAAAACTGCCCTGGCGCAAGCGACGTGGCCTGCAGCCCAAACCGCCAGGCGGCAAGACCGGTGTCATCCGCAATGTCATCGTGCTGCCGAAGCTTGCCGCCAACAAGCTGATGCGGCGGCGGCGGCTGAAGAAGGCCGGGATCGTAAGCGGTCAGCATGCGGACATTCAGGAAGCGGTGCCTTCGGTAACCGCCATGGCCAGTGCCGGTGCCGCAACCGCGCGCCGCACCATGCCGCGCCTGCGCTGGGTTCTGCCCTCCGACGGGCCGGTCTGCGCCGCTGGCAACCTGGAGGTCTATATCACCCGTGACAGGGATGCGATCCGGGCGGCCCAGGCCCTGCGCTATACAGTGTTCTACGACGAGATGGGGGCGCGCCCATCACCGGTTGCCCGTCGGCTGCGGCTGGACATGGACCGCTATGACGACATCTGCGATCACCTGATCGTGGTGGATCGCGGCATGGATGACGGGGAGCAGATCGTCGGTGCCTATCGCCTGCTGCGCGGCAGTGTCGCCAAGGACAATGGCGGGTTCTATTCCGCCGACGAATATGATCTGACGCCCCTGATGGAGCAGCCGATCGAGCAGTTGCTGGAACTCGGCCGGTCCTGCGTGGCGGCCACGCATCGTTCCAAATCCACGATCCAGCTGCTCTGGCGCGGCATCGCTGCCTACCTGGCGGAACATGAACTGACGACGCTGTTCGGCTGCGCCAGTTTCCATGGCCGGGATCCGCAGGCGCATGCTGAATCGCTCAGTTACCTGCGCCACTTCCATTCCGCCGAGCCGGAACATGCGGTTAAGGCCCTGCCGGACCGCCATGTGGACATGGAGATGGTGCCGAAGGACGAGATCGATGCGCGGCGTGTCTGGAAGGCGATGCCGCCGCTGATCAAGGCCTACCTGCGCCTCGGCGGCGTGATCGGAGACGGGGCGGTGGTCGATGACCAGTTCGGTACGGTCGATGTCTTCGTCACCGTTGACATGGATCAGGTCGGCAGCCGCTACTATGCGCACTTCGACAAGCGGACGGACGGCTGACGCCGATCTGGCCCCCCGTTCGCCGGTCGAGGCACGGATACTGATCTGGATGTTCGGGGAGGGACATTGGTGAATCAGGCAGAACACCTCTGGCGCACAGCCAGGGTGCATGGCGACCTGCCAGCGGTCGCCCTCGGCACCCATGTCACGCATGACTATGCCCGCCTTGCCGACCGTGCTGCACGCCTTGCGGAAGGGCTGACAGGTCGGCTCGGGCTCGCGCGGGGCGATACGGTCGCCATCGTGCAGAAGAACAGCACCCACTATCACGAATGCCTCTACGGCATCTGGTGGGCGGGGCTTGCGGCTGTGCCGGTCAACGCAAAGCTGCATCCGAAGGAACTCGCCTATATTCTTGAAAATTCAGGCGCACGGCTGATCCTGTCCAGTGCTGACCTGGATCAGGAGATGGTGGAGGCGGTGGCCGGTCTGCAGCCGTCACCGACGGTCCTGATGGCCGGATCGACGGAGTACGAGCGGCTGCTTTCCGGGGACGGGATCGCCCGACCGGTCAGCGTGACCGACGATGAGCTCGCCTGGCTGTTCTATACCTCCGGCACCACCGGACGGCCCAAGGGCGCGATGATCACGCATCTGAACCTGCTGATGCAGACGATGAACTTCTTCGTCGATGTGGACACGGTCAGTCCCGGTGACGCCATCATCCACAGCGCCCCGCTCAGCCACGGCTCCGGCCTCTACGGTCTGCCGCATACGGTGCGTGGCGGTGTGCACGTGATCCCTGAATCGGGCGGCTTCGACCCGGCGGAGAACCTGCGCCTGATCCGCGACTGGCCGGGGACAGGGCAGTTCCTGGCGCCAACGATGGTCCACCGCCTGATCAATGATTCGCGCACCGGCGACACAGACACAACGAACCTGAAGACCGTCTGGTACGGCGGCGGCCCGATGTATGTCGCCGACCTGCTGCAGGCCATGGATATGCTGGGCGACAAGTTCGTGCAGATCTACGGGCAGGGGGAGGCACCGATGACCATCACCGGCCTGTCCCGCGAGCTGCACGCCATGCGCGACCATCCCCGCTACATGGAACGGCTCGGCTCCGCCGGGACCGCCCGCACGGATGTGGAGGTGCGGGTGGTGGATGAAGACGACAATGAACTGCCTGTCGGGGAGACGGGGGAGATCATCGCCCGGGGCCGCGTGGTCATGAAGGGTTACTGGCAGAACCCGGAGGCCAGCGCCGAGACCCTGCGCAACGGCTGGCTGCATACCGGCGACGTCGGGGCCTTCGACGGGGACGGGTTCCTGACCCTGAAGGACCGGTCCAAGGACATGATCATCTCCGGTGGCACCAACATCTATCCTCGCGAGATCGAGGAGGTGCTGCTGCGCCACCCCGGCGTGGCCGAGGTCTCGGTCGTGGGCCGCCCCCATGCCGACTGGGGCGAGGAAGTGGTGGCCTTCGTCGTGCGCGACGGCGCGGAAACGGCAGACGAGGCCACCCTGGACCGGCTCTGCCTCGACAACATCGCCCGCTTCAAGCGCCCGAAGGACTATGTCTTCGTCGATGCCCTGCCGAAGAACAACTACGGTAAGGTTCTGAAGACGGAACTCAGGGCGCGGCTGGGCGCCTGAGTCCGATCTG
>Ga0070729_10007648_pt1 | contig 10316 bp, 10 predicted proteins | sample tdDd472_FD_66725 | JGI IMG/M metagenome (GOLD analysis project Ga0070729, IMG submission 66725) | Marine sediment microbial communities from the Atlantic coast under amendment with organic carbon and nitrate - tdDd47.2 | ecosystem: Environmental > Aquatic > Marine > Coastal > Sediment | place...
GTCAGCTTGATTGCCATATCCATTGGTTCTTCCCGAGACCCGGCGGAAGCCGAATCGCCAGAATTTTCTACGCCCTGGCTATCCCTATCAACGTGAGGAAATACAAGGGTTACGGTAGCTCCTCCCCCTTCTCGGTCGTCAAGTATAAGGTCGCCATCGTGCTCTTCCATGATTTTTTTAACGATAGCAAGACCCAGGCCGGTCCCTTTCTCCCGCGTCGTTACATAAGGTTCCGTTAAGCGGCCGCGCAAATCCTTGGGAAAACCGGGGCCGTTGTCCTCGATATGAACCGTGACGACATCCGGTTCGGTCGTCAGGGTCAACGCGACGAACCGGCCGCCGTCTCTTTCGACCGCACCCAACGATTCGGCTGCATTCTTCAACAAATTGGTCAAGGCCCTGCCAATTTGTTTTTCATCGCACAGAACAATGACATCTTCTTCGGGAACGTCGGCTCTGAATTCGATGTCGCTATTGCGATTTTTTTCAAGAAAAACGGTTTCACGACACAACTGCTTGAGGTTGGTAGGAGCGAGAACCGGCTGCGGCATTCTGGCAAATGAAGAAAATTCATCAACCATCCGCCCAATATCCTCCACATGCCGCACGATGGTTTGCGTACAAAGCTCGAAGGTCTCTTTGTCCTCTTCAATCCGGTCGAGATATTTACGCTTTAAACGTTCTGCGGAGAGTTGAATGGGCGTCAGAGGGTTTTTGATCTCATGGGCTATCCGACGCGCCACATCGGCCCAGGCCGCGGTTCTTTGGGCTGATTGCAACTCCGTGATGTCATCGAAGGTCACGACGTAGCCCAAGACCTCCCGTTCCATGAGTTCCGCAGCAATCCGCGTCAGCAGGATCATTTTTTTCTCACCCCGGATAAGCGAGATTTCTCCTTGAGCGCTTCGTTCTGGGCGGCGCATGACATTCAGCAACAGGTCCCTCATTTCAGGGACTGCTTCTCCAAAAGGTTTCCCCTCAAGATCCTCTAGACCGGTTGCCAATAGTGCGCAGGCAGACCGGTTAGGCAGATGGATCAATCCCTCCCGATCCAAACCAATTACACCGGCGCTAACGCCGGAAAGGACGGTTTCAGTAAACCGGCGTCGCTCATCAAGTTCCCGGTTGGCATCTACCAGTCCTTTTCGCTGAGTCTCCAATTGGCTGGTCATACGGTTGAAGGCCCTATTGAGGGTGTCGATCTCATCGCCCCCCTCAAGCAGGGAAACTCGAGCCGACATGTCCCCTTTGCGGATACGCTCCGACGCCGAAATCAATTGCCCAATCGGTGCGGCTAGTCGGTTGGCCATGACCAGCCCAAACCACCCCGCCACCAACAGCAACAAAATCGCCACAAGAGCGAAGATCATGACGAAGGTGATCTGAATACCTTCGCGTTTTTCCTCGATATCTTTGTAGCGTTTCACTGCCCCTTCGGTTTTTTCGATGTGCTCGAAAACCTTCGGGTCGACGAAACGTCCAACAAGTAAATAAGAATCCACAAACCGGTCGAGCCGGGTAATCGCCCGCACCCGATCTTCGTTTTCTCCCGTCAGAATAACCACATCGCCGGATTGCGCCTTATCCAACGCCTCCAAGGGCACCTGATCGAATTCCAACGAAAAGCTCAAAGAGGAACGCGCCAGGATTTTTCCACCCCGGTCCAACACGACCAACTCGGGCACAGTTCGGATAGCGCCAACCGTATCGAGGAAACGGCTCATTTCGTAAGACGATTGCATCAATCGTGGAGCGTTGTTGTTGATATCGGCCGCAACCGCCAAAACATCTGCCTTGATCGCTTTGCGGTGCTCGTGCAGATAAGCGCGAACAACCTCCCTGGACTCCATAACCGCTGTGAAAACCTTGTCGCTAAACCAAGCCTGAATACCGAAATTCAGGAAGAGACCGGCAAACACGGCGACAATGATCGAGGGCGTCACGGCGACCAGGCTGAACATGAGCAGGAACCGCGTATGCAGCTTAGACCCCGCAACCCCTTTACGCCGTTCCAGCCAAATCGTCATCAACCGTCTGGCGATAATCGCGCCAAGGCCTAGCAACAAGATGACATCGAGATAAAGAAGGATCAGCACCACTTTGGGATTCATGGCCTCTGGCCCTGTCCCTGCCATACTGACCAATGTGGCAACCCCGGAGACCGCCGCCGCGCCGGCAAAAGCAAAAGCGACTTTGCGGCTCAGTCCCGTTTTACGGGACCAGCTGCTAAATCGCCTCAAAGGGTCAACGGGTCTGGGGTCCATACTATCACTGCCTAAAGATCGTTTTTCCCGCCCCGAACCACCGGGATGCCGAGAACTTTTATTTTCTTACGCAAGGTATTGCGGTTTAACCCCAAAAGATCGGCCGCCTTGACTTGATTGCCCCGTGTCGCCTCCAGACAAATGCTAATCAACGGCCGTTCGATTTCCCGCAGAATACGATCATATAGCCCTGCCGCCGGCAAGGAATCGCCGTGGGCGTTAAAATATTCCCGCACATGGCGATCGACGAGATCGCTGAGCCCTTCCCCCTCAGAAGACTTGCTGCTTACCGCGCCGGAAGTTCCCGCCAATTCCGTCTCAATGGCCTCAACGCCAATTTCTTCTTCCGAATAGAGCGCCGCCAAACGCCTGATAAGGTTTTCCAGCTCCCGCACGTTCCCCGGCCAACGATAGGTTTTCAACCGCTCCATAGCGGACGACTGCACGGTTTTCCAAGGCAAACCTTCTTCCGTCGCCTGAGAAAGGAAGTGATTGACCAGTTCGGGGATATCCTCAACTCGCTCACGAAGCGGCGGCAACCGTATGGGCACCACATTCAAGCGGTAATAAAGGTCTTCACGGAAAAGCCCCTGACGGATCAACTGGCTCAAATCCCTATGGGTCGCCGCAATAATCCGTACGTCTGTTTTAATCGGCGTTCGACCGCCCACGGTCGTATATTCGCCCTCTTGAAGCACTCGCAGCAAACGCGTCTGGGCTTCCGGCGGCATATCGCCAATTTCATCGAGGAAGAGCGTCCCGCCTTCAGCCTGCTCAAAACAACCGACAGATCGGGACACGGCGCCGGTAAACGCCCCTTTTTCATGACCAAACAACTCACTCTCGATCAAATCGCGTGGAATAGCCGCCATATTAACCGCGATAAACGGCTTGTTCCTGCGCTTACCGTAGTTGTGAAGAGCTTTGGCGATCAATTCCTTACCGGTTCCCGATTCCCCCGTAATCATAACGGCGAGATCTGTTCCCATAAGCCGCGCCAGGGTGCGATAGATTTCCTGCATCGCAGGCGAACGACCAATTAACGGGAGGCGATCGTCCACATCGTCATCTGTATTATCAGCATTTACCCCTGCCTTGCTTTCCTTGAGCGCCCTCTCAACAACAGACGTCAACTCTTTGAGATCAAAAGGTTTTGGTAGATATTCAAATGCGCCGCGTTCGGTCGCTTTAACCGCTGTCATCAGGGTGCTATGGGCCGAGATGACAATAATACGGAGATCGGGACGGAGTTTTTTGATTCGCGGAATTAGATCGAGGCCGTTTTCATCAGGCATACGAACATCGGTAATAACCAAATCGCCTTGCCCATCAGCAACCCAGCGCCAAAGCGTTGACGCATTTCCCGTCGCACGAACCTCGTACCCTTCCCGCCCCAAGGCCTGATTGATTACCGTGCGGATGGCCGCATCATCATCGGCGACCAGGATGGTTTCATTGCTCATATCTTATAGTTCCGCATTGTTTTCACTTGCCACCAGTTCGGCAGGCGCTACCGGCAACATTATTTTGAAAAGGGTTCGATTGGGTTGGCTATCGCATTCAATGACCCCACCATGATCGTTGATGATTTTGGCGACCAAAGCCAAACCAAGCCCACTTCCATTGGTTTTCGTCGAAACGAAGGGCTCAAACAGATGAGGGCGAACATCTTCGGGGATGCCTTCACCATTGTCTTGAATGGTCACCATAAGCGGCAAATGCACCTTGGTTTTGGTGCCTGGCACGACAAAGCTCACACCATGCTGGTAAGACGTTGAGATGATAATTTCACCGCCCTTTTTAGGCACTGCCTCAGCCGCATTCTTAATGAGGTTGAGAAACACCTGAATCAATTGATCCCGAACGCCATAGACCGGAGGCAGGGATGGATCGTAATTCTCCACATATCGAACTGTCGCGCCAAAACCATTCTTGGCGATTTTGCGTACATGCTCCAAAACCCGGTGAATATTAACCGGCTCACGATCAATGGGCCGCTGATCGGTAAACACCTCCAGCCGATCAACAAGCGCGCAGATTCGGTCGGTTTCAGTGCAAATCAACCGCGTTAGCTCTTGATCTTCCGGTGTCGCATTCTGCTCAACAAGCTGAGCCGCTCCTCGAATACCCGACAGAGGGTTCTTAACTTCATGGGCCAGCATGGCCGCCAAGGCCGTAACCGAACGGGCAGCCCCCCTGTGAGAAAGCTGCTTGGCGATCTTATCGGCGAAGGAGCGCTGATGGATGGAAAGAACGATATGACCGGGCCGACCGCTCAATTGAGACGCCTGGATATTGACGAAATGCTTGCCTATTCTGGGAGAATCAAGGGTTACGCCATATTCGGAAACGGCGAGTCTGGCGTTCCTCGCCTGATCGATCAGGCCGTACATGGGATGGTCTGACGGAACGAACTCATCCAAAGATCGATCTTTCAGATAAGCAGCACTTGCGCCAAACAGCTGCTCCCCCGCCCCATTGACGAATTCGATCAGATTTGCAGGCCCGACCACTAAGACGGAGGCTGAAAGCGAGCCAAGAACGGCTTCAAAATCAATCTCGCCGCCCCCATTCTCAATCCCGTTCATCAGGCCGCATCCTTTTCGCAAAGCGGCAGATAAAAAGCATCAATTAAGGAAAGCACCTGTAGAGGATCGTCCAAAGTGTTGATTTCAGAGCGAAATTCAGCAGAACCAGGCAGCCCTTTCGAATACCAACCCAGGTGCTTTCTGGCAATTCTGACCCCACCGCGTTCGCCGTAATGCTCAAGCATCATTTTGTAGTGCTCGACAACGACGGCATATTGGTCTTCCAGTTTTGGCTCATCCGGCACTTGGCCTGTTTCCAGGTACTTGGCGACCAACCCCGGGAACCAGGGACGACCATAGCACCCACGGCCAATCATGACGCCGTCTGCACCGGACTGATCCAGGAGTTTCCTGGCTTTTTCGTAACTGGTGACGTCGCCATTACCAATCACCGGAACGCTCACCGCCTGCTTGACCTCGCCAATGGCCCGCCAGTCGGCTTGCCCTTTATAGAATTGGCTCCGAGTGCGGCCATGCACTGTCAGGGCAACCGCCCCACAGCCTTCGGCGATCCGAGCCAAAGAAACCGCATTGCGATTTGAATCGTCCCACCCCAAGCGCATCTTCACCGTGACCGGCAGTTTGACCGTCTTGACTACGGCTTCGACGATGCGGCCAGCCAAAGCTTCATCTTTCATCAAGGCTGCGCCGGCGTCGCCTTTAGTGACCTTCTTAACCGGGCAGCCCATATTGATATCGATAATCGCCGCTCCGCGGTCTTCGTTCATCCTTGCCGCCTCGGCCATGGCCTCGGGCTCGCATCCGGCAAGCTGAACGGCAATGGGATGCTCATCTTCACAATTGGTCGACATTTTGAGGGTTTTCTCATTGGCTCGGATCATCGCCTGACTGGCGATCATTTCGGAAACCACCAGACCCGCGCCATGCCGTTTGACGAGACGCCGAAACGGCATATCGGACACTCCCGACATGGGGGCTAAAATCACTGGATTGTCCAGGCGCACCGGCCCGATAAGAAGCGACATTTTTAAGCACCAAAGTGAGATGTTTGTTTTTTAGGCAATTTCTGCGCTAAATGCAAGAAACAGAGTACGGTTCTAGCCGGGGGTCGGATGGTTTTCGGCAGAACTATAAAGCGGCTCAACCTGACCCTAATGATTAACCAGCACGTCGGTCACAAACTTAACGCCGGGATAACCGAGCGTAAGCAGCAAGTAGGCCAGCAACACCAAGCGGGCCGCCGAACGTCCGCGAACACCGGTCTTATGATGAGCAACCAATAAAGCGCCGATAACCAAAAACGTTCCAACGGAAAGAAGCGTCTTGTGATCAAGCACAAAAAACTGGCCGTTTGAAAAGTATTGAGCCACGACACCGGTCAAGAGGCCAATTCCGAGAACGACTTCACCCGAGCCTAACAGCTTAAGGACGAGACTTTCACTATCGACGACCGCCGGCAAAACTCGGGTCAGGCGGGTTCTTTGTTTCTTCTTAAGCGCGCGCTCCTGGAGAAACGCCGCCAAGGCCGCCACGGCCGCAAGCGTCACCATGCCATAGGTCACGACGGATACGAAAATATGCATATGTATCCAGCCGGTCGGCACTTTGAGGCTCATCGGAGTCCCTTGCGCCGTATGCCAGACCGTCGCCAAAATTCCCAGAATAAGGAGATAAGGCATCAAAATCGGCGTCAAGCGCCAAGCCTGCGGAGCCCAAATAGAGACGGCGAGAAACAGCAGAAGGGTCATACTGATGGTGACCCACAGGGTAATTGAAAGACCCGTCTGCCAATGCCCGGCAAGCAGCGCCACGGCCCAGACACCGACACCGGCGACCGCCACAACAAGCGTCGCCCAATAGACAGTATCCTTACCGCCTTCACGATTGAGACTAACGGCCCAAACGGGCAAAAGCGCCAATAGAGCGCATATGTTCAAAACCAGGCTTTCACTCATGGCAATCTGTATCCTCCCGCAGAAGCCATCTGTCAAGGACCCCGTCGATCTTGCTCCTTTTCTCGGAAGGGTTTAGTAACATCAAGAACACGGGAGTTAAGATTTGAATGCGTGAGCAGGAAAGAAGAGATAACGCAGCGATTATCGTTGCTGCAGGGCGTGGCCACAGAGCCGGAACGCCCCTGCCCAAGCAGTATCTTGACCTGAACGGCAAAACCATTTTGCGGCGAACCGTTGAACAATTTCTTGCCCATAAGGACGTCTCCCTTATCCAGGTGGTGATACACCCCGACGACAGAAGCCTCTACGATGAAACCCTGCAAGGCCTGCAGCTACCCGAGCCGGTTCCAGGCGGTGAAACACGCCAAGCTTCCGTGCTCAACGGCCTTGAGGCCCTGGCTGCGAAAAAACCGACGAAGGTTCTTATTCACGATGCGGCCCGCCCTTTTGTCTCCCTGCTGGATATTTCCAACGTTCTCACCAAGCTTGAAAATTATCCCGCGGCCCTTCCCGCCGTCAGGGTCGCCGATACACTCAAGCGCGAAAAAGACGGCGTAGTGAGCGGCACCCAGGACAGAGAGGGTCTCTGGCGGGCTCAAACGCCACAGGGCTTTGACTTTATGACCATCTTAGGGGCCCACCGCCAGCAAATCGGACAAAAACTGACCGATGACTGCGCAGTCGCCGAAGCTTCGGGCATCCCCGTTGCAATTGTCGAGGGCTCTGACAACAACTTCAAAATCACCACGAAAGATGACGTAAAAAGGGCACAACGAATGACGGCGGCTCAAACACTAACGAGAATGGGAAGCGGCTTTGACGTACATGGGTTCTGCGATGGCGATCAAGTTACCCTTTGCGGTGTTTCCATCCCCCATAACCGTTCGCTTAAAGGACATTCCGACGCCGACGTCGCCCTGCATGCGCTAACCGACGCCCTCCTCGGCAGTATGGCGCTAGGGGATATCGGTCAGCACTTCCCACCCAGTGACAACAGGTGGAAAGGCGCTGATTCGGCTCTTTTCTTGCGCAAAGCCCATGATCTGGTTTGTGAAGCCGGTGGGGACATTATCAATCTGGACCTAACCATCATTTGCGAAAGTCCTAAAATCGGCCCTCATAGCCAAGCGATGCGTGATAATATCGCAACCCTTCTCGACCTTCCGATCAACCGCATCTCAATCAAGGCGACAACGACCGAAGGACTGGGGTTTACCGGTCGCAAGGAAGGGATCGCCGCTCAAGCTATGGTCTCAGTGCGCTGCCCGGAATAGGCTCTAGACGGTTTCCTCATCGATCCACCGCAGGAAGGCCTCACTTCCCCCGACGATTGGAAGCGCAATAACGCAGGGACAATCGTAAGAATGCAGTTCCTCGATACGTTCGGTCGCCTTGGCGATAAGGCTTTTCTTCGTTTTTAGAATGAAAGACACCTCAGCATCGCTTTGAAGTTTTCCCTGCCAACGATAAAAAGAACGCACTCCCCGGGAAACATTGGCACAAGCCGCCAGCTTCTCTTCGACGAGCTTTCCGGCAATTGTTTCCGCTTCATCCATCGTTGGCGCCGTGACATAAAGAATCACATGGCTCATAGGCACTCCTTTCGGGTTTCACCGCAGGGTAATCTAACGTACCATACAGACAATTCACCTAGTTGATTCTTACGGAGCACGTCATGACAGGTCAGGAAAAACCCACTGATATACAGGTCCAGTGGCTGACCCGTGGATTGTCACAACCCGGAGGCAAACTCCCCCTCTTCGATGCGGAAGGACAAAGCATTAACCCGGCAACCGTACAAAGCTGTATCCGGCATGGTTGGGCCGAGCCCTGGTTTTCAAACCCCTTAAAACCGGATTGGCTCGTCTGCAAGCTTACAAAAAAGGGACGTGAAGTCTTGGAAAGTCACGGCTGATGGAAATTCTAACGGAAACAACAGATGGCTTGACCATCGTAAAGCCGGTTGGCGACTTTGATCTGGAAAGCTCGCCAGAGGCAAGGGAATATTTCCAGGAAATTCTCGCCGAAAAAAGAGGCCTTCATGTGAATTGCTCGGAAATCACCGCCATCGATAGCTCAGCAATTGCAACCCTTATCGAAGCTTTTCAAAGCGCTGAACGACAGAAACTGGATTTCAAGCTGACTTCCGTTGGCGCCAACGTCATGCGCGTTCTTCAACTCGCCCGGCTCGACAACGTCTTTCCTATTGTAACCTAGGATCAGGAATCAACCTCTGGTGTTGATCGCCACATAGCCTTTTTCAATAGCGTCGGTCAGAGCCTCAAAAGCCGCTTTTGCTTCTTCAAACATTTCCCGCTTCAGCTTCAAGTCGCTCACCGTATCTTCGGACGGGACCGCTTCTCTTCCGCCGCTGGCAATCTCAAAAGCCGCTTCCAAATAAGCCGTGCGTAGCTTGCCAACCACAACGGCAAAGGCCAAAACCTTATCTCGAGTTAAATGGGGAATATTCGAATGAATAATTTCCCGATTGGCGATTCGGACGCCCTGCTCCACTTCATTCATAAAACGCTGAAGTTCCGCGAAATTGGGAGCCGCTGCTGGTTCCGTCATGGAAGCCTCCAAAACCATCAAAAGGTTGCGATATCAAAGCTATACCAACTTACCACGAACACCAAGAACTGAAGAAAGCACTTGTTTGGCAATGCGCTTCCCCTCAAAATTGCACGCACTGGAACCGGAGACCGAATTTTTGAATGATTTTTCCTCCTCGACGCCGTCGCTTCTGATCTGCATTAACGAACGGCAAGACCCAACAAGACCGAGCTGCGCTCGTCGCGGTAGCTTAAAACTCGCCCAAGCCATCGAGCAAGGGATTGTCGAGCGGGGAATCGCCTTGAAAATCGAACGAATCCATTGCCTCGGTCACTGTCAGAAAGGCCCGACCATGCGCCTTGCCCCAGGGGGAAAATTTTATCTGGGCAATAAGGACACGGAAGCAGAGACAATCCTCGACGATATCGAGTCGCGTCTGAAAAAAAGTTTATAATCAACTGAGAAGTTGGGGGGAATGAAATGGTCGGAGCGAGAGGATTCGAACCTCCGACCCCTTGACCCCCAGTCAAGTGCGCTACCAGGCTGCGCTACGCTCCGACCGTCGCGACGGAAAAATACCCCGTTGCAGGGGGGCACTATAGCGATAGGTTTTGATTTCGCAAGTACTAGTTTGCGGCCCGCGCAAGGAAGTTTTTTAAGTCCTCCAACTCACCGATCACCGCAGAAATTTCCGCTTTCACGCGGTCGCCCCCTGCGGTTTCTACCGGAGCTTCGCTCCGTCGTGGGGCCGCAGCGCCCGAAACCTCATCGCTTAGCAGTTTCTGAACGCCTTTAATCGTATAGCCATCGCTATGAAGCAGCCTTTTGATCCGCTTCAGCAGCGCGATATCCTCTGGACGATAGTACCGTCGCCCGCCGCCACGTTTCATAGGATTGATTTGAGAAAATTTGGTTTCCCAAAAGCGCAACACATGCTGCTGCAGATCCAACTCGTCGGCAACCTCGCTGATTGTCCTAAAGGCCGCCGCCGACTT
>Ga0070729_10007650_pt1 | contig 10314 bp, 6 predicted proteins | sample tdDd472_FD_66725 | JGI IMG/M metagenome (GOLD analysis project Ga0070729, IMG submission 66725) | Marine sediment microbial communities from the Atlantic coast under amendment with organic carbon and nitrate - tdDd47.2 | ecosystem: Environmental > Aquatic > Marine > Coastal > Sediment | place...
AGGCGTGCGGCGGCCAGCGCGGGAATCTTTTGCGCCAGCAGGCCTGCGATCATGCCCGTCAGGGCATCTCCCATGCCTGCTCCTGCCATGGCAGGGTTGCCGCTGGTGTTGATCCAGTGGCGTCTATCCGGAGCGGCAATCACGCTATGGGCACCCTTGAGCACGACGATAACATTGAGTGTGGCTGCAAGAGCGCAGGCTGCTCCGACCCGGTCGGCTTGTATCTGCTTCGTAGTTTTTCCGGTCAGGCGGGCCATTTCACCGGGGTGCGGCGTGAGAATGACCGGACTCTTGGTTTGGGTGAGAACCTGCGGCTCGCGGGCCAGAGCGTTCAGGGCATCCGCATCAATAATCATTGGCAGCTGTATATGAGTAATGAGATCTTTGACAATGGCGGCAAGCGCGTCAGTGTTTCCAAGGCCCGGCCCCATGGCAAGTACGGTTTTGTCCGCACACAGGCCAATGATGTTTTGCAGGGCCGTGAGGCTGAGACCGTCGTCGTTATCTGGAAGCGCAACGCTCATGACTTCCAGCAGTTGCGCTGCAATGTGGGGCTGCGCTTTTTCAGGCGTAGCGACCGTTGCCAGGCCGGCTCCGCAGCGCATTGCAGCGCGTGCACTCAGAACTGCGGCTCCGGTTTTACCGACGCTGCCGGCTAACAGCAGCACATGTCCGCAGTCGCCTTTGTGTGTATCTCCGGCTCGGGTGCTCAGTGTTCCGGAGAAATCCGAGAGATCCTGCACATGGCCCGGCAGCAGGGTCTTGTCTATCAGGTTTGCGGGTATCCCGATGTCAATCACATTGAGATTCCCGGTATATGCAGCGCCCGGATAGAGCATATGACCGTATTTGGGCAAGCCGAAGGTGCAGGTGCTGTGCGCGCGTAGCGCACAGCCAAGCACCTGTCCGGTTGAAGCGTCAATTCCGGACGGGATGTCAACTGCGACAACTGGCACATGTTCAGCCGCGCCGATGGTTTCAATGAGGCAGCGGTACAGGCCGGTCACTTCGCTCGCAAGACCGGTTCCAAGTAGTGCATCGACAAACAGTGTTGCATGGGCCAATTCAGAGCCTATTTTTTTTAGGTCCTTCTCGGTGTGAACTTCAATTGTTTTTCCACCAATAGCTTCAAAAGCGTTAAGGTTAACGAGGGCGTCTCCCTGCACACGTGCTTTCTTAGCCAGCAGGATCGCATACACGTGAGCGCCGGCAGCATACAGGCAGCGAGCGATAACAAAACCGTCACCACCGTTGTTGCCGCGGCCGCACAGCAGCACGATTCGGCGTCTGGTAGTTGCCGGAAATGTTCGCAGGATGTATTCTGCTGTGCCCCGGCCGGCATTTTCCATCAACACGATCCCGGGAATACCGATTGTTTCAATCGTGGCTCGATCAAGTTCACGCATTTGCTCGGCGTTTACGATATGCATGCCATGACCCTCCGTGTTCTCGTGCAGCCGGAAGACAGAGTGCATTCCGTTGTGCTGCGGTGAATAGATGTGCGTGTTATCTCTTAATGATGTCGAGCATCTCGCGCACGGCGCGTTCCATCCCGACCAGTACAGCCCGCGCAATAATACTGTGACCGATGCTAAACTCCTCAATTGCTGAAATCGGAACCAGACGCTGGGTATTAAGGTAGTTAAGGCCGTGTCCGGCATTGACGCGCAGCCCGAGGGAGCGAGCATGTTCGATTGCCTCAATGATAGTATCGAACTCCCGGTCGATATCTGAAGGCAGGGTCGCGTCTGCATAATGACCGGTATGGATTTCGATAAATTCAGCGCCGCTGTCACAGGCGGCTTTTATTTGATCAGGAGCGGCATCAATAAAAAGACTTACCATGCATCCGGCTTCCTGCAGGGTTTTTACACTGCTGCGCATATGCGCAGCCTGACCGGCAACATCCAAACCGCCCTCGGTTGTGAGTTCCTGGCGTTTTTCGGGAACCAGGCATGCCATAGCAGGCCGGATGCGGCAGGCAATTTCAATCATGGCTTTGGTTGCGGCCATTTCAAGATTGAGCCGTGTTTTTACCGTGCGTTTGAGTACTTCAACATCGCGATCCTGGATATGGCGGCGATCTTCGCGCAGGTGGACAATGATTGCATGGCAGCCTGCCAGTTCAGCAAGCGCGGCAGCAGTAACCGGGTCCGGTTCGTTGATCAGGCGCGCCTGGCGAACGGTGGCAACATGGTCAACATTAACCGCAAGGGTATGCATAAGAAATTCCTTTCAGCAACAGGAGGCAGTATGTTAACAAAACAGCATTGTGCAGGATGTATTTTGGCATGTTTTGACAGCCTGTTAAAGCATTATTTCACGAGTCATCAGCTCTTTTGAAAACAGGCAATTTTGTGCGCAACAAGCGCTACGGGGCGCATCAAGGCGATATTGTGTACTCGAATGATATTGGCTCCATTGAGTACGGATGCGGCAACAGCTGCAGCTGTGCCTGCATCACGTTCTTCAATGGTGTCACCGGCGATTTTAGCGATAAACGCTTTTCGCGAAGCACCGACAAGCAGGGGGTGTCCCAGTGCAGCAAGTTCTCCCAGTCGGGCCAGAAGTGTGAAGTTGCCTTCATCAAGTGACTTGCCGAAGCCAATGCCGGGGTCCACAATAATATTATGAGATGCAATGCCTGCAGAGATGGCTGAGGAAATACGTGTCTCAAGGTACAGGCGGATATCGGCGATTATATCATCGTATGCGGTATGCTCCTGCATGGTGCGCGGCATTGCGGGCATATGCATCAGTACAACCGGAACACCGGCGTTTGCAACAATCGCGGCCATAGCAGAGTCACTAAGCGCGCTTACATCATTGACCATGCAGGCTCCGGCTTCCAGTGCTCTGCTGGCCACCTCGGCTTTCATGGTATCGATTGAAACAGCGAGCCCGGCACGACCGGCAAGTTCCTTGATGATCGGCAGTACACGGCGTAATTCCTCGTCAGTGTCTACAGGTCGGGAACCGGGCCGCGTGGATTCTCCGCCGACATCTATGATATCGGCACCCTCGGCTGCCAGGTTAAGCCCGTGTTCAATAGCCCGTTGCTGATCATAGTAACGGCCGCCATCCGAAAATGAATCAGGCGTAACGTTGAGTATGCCCATCAGACAGGGGCGCGCGCTCAGGTCAAAGACGTGCGCCTTGCAGGTAAGTGAGTGCGTGAGTGTTTCCGGTGGGTTCATCGCGGCTTATGCGCTGTTGGGCGATTGCGGGTGCTAACTGCCTGCTAATCCATGATGTAAGAAAGCGGCTACTGGGGCTGAACCGTGCCCTTTTCCCCTGAGCTGTTCTCATCTTTAGCAATGTCTGCGTCTGCAGACTTGCTATCGTCCCCGGTAGGGGCATCATCGGCAGTTTTTATAGGTGCTCCGTTACCGTTGGTTTTTATTGGGGGGAGTTCCTCGTCGTTCATAATCAGGTCAATCTCATCGGCATCCAGGGATTCCCTCTCAAGGAGCGTTTCAGCAAGGCGTATGAGCGTTTCACGATTATCGCTCAGTATCTTGGTGACCCGGGTATGGTTTTTTTCAACGATGTCTTTGACTTCTTTGTCGATTTCGATCGCAGTGGCTTCACTGTAATCGCGATGCTGTGCTATTTCACGTCCAAGGAAAATCTGCTCTTCTTTTTTGCCGTAGGACAGGGGCCCCATCTTATCGCTCATGCCCCAGTTGCACACCATTTTGCGGGCCATATCAGTTGCGCGTTCAATATCGTTGCCTGCGCCGGTGGTAATTTCGTTGAAAATAATCTCTTCGGCAATCCTGCCGCCCAGAAGAATTGCGATATTGTTGTTAAGAAAATCACGGGCATAGGTGTGTTTTTCATCAATCGGAAGCTGCTGGGTCAGGCCCAGAGCCATGCCGCGCGGAATGATTGTCACTTTGTGAATCGGGTCGGTTCCCGGTAGTTTTTTTGCAACCAGAGTGTGCCCGGCCTCATGGTAGGAGGTCAGTTTTTTTTCTTTCTGGCTGATGATCATGCTCCTGCGTTCAGCGCCCATGAGCACCTTATCTTTTGCCATGTCAAAGTGACACATGTCTATGGAATTATGGTTTTCACGAGCAGCAAGCAGCGCGGCTTCATTGACAAGGTTGGCCAGGTCGGCTCCGCAGAATCCCGGGGTTCCGCGTGCAATCACCTTGAGGTCAACATCCGCACCCAGGGGTGTTTTGTTGGCGTGTACTTTCAAGATTCCCTGCCTGCCGCGGACGTCCGGCAGGGGTACTACAATGCGGCGGTCAAAGCGGCCGGGCCGCAGTAGAGCCGGATCAAGGACATCGGGCCGGTTTGTGGCAGCAACAATAATAACGCCTTCGTTTGATTCAAACCCATCCATTTCAACCAGCAGCTGGTTAAGAGTTTGTTCTCGTTCATCATGTCCGCCACCCAAGCCAGCACCGCGGTGTCGTCCGACAGCGTCAATTTCATCTACAAATATTATGCACGGGGCGTTTTTCTTGCCTTGAATGAATAGATCGCGGACGCGTGAGGCTCCAACGCCGACAAACATTTCCACAAAGTCAGAACCACTGATACTGAAAAAGGGTACGTCTGCTTCCCCGGCTATGGCGCGAGCCAGCAGGGTTTTACCCGTGCCGGGTGATCCGATCAGGATAGCGCCTTTGGGGATTTTTCCGCCCAGGCGCGTGAATTTTTTCGGATCTTTTAAAAAATCGATTATTTCTTCAACTTCGTGTTTTGCCTCGTCAATTCCAGCCACATCCTCAAAGGTTATTCTCTGTTGGTTTTCATCAAGCAGTCGTGCCTTGCTTTTGCCGAACGACATTGCTCCTTTGCCACCGCCGCCTTGAACCTGGCGCATGAAAAATATCCACACCCCAATTAAGAGCAGCATCGGGAACCAGCCGATGATTATCTGCATTAGCCAACCCTGCTGATCGTCAGGCTTGATATCAACGGTAACACCCTGGGCGGTCAGTTCGCGTATCAGCTCGGAATCATTGATCGAGTTGACGCTGAATTGGTCTCCGTTGGTAAATATGCCGTTAATGGTATTACCCTGCACAACTGCTTCCCGGATGTCGCCCCGGTCTGCAGCGATTTTGAACTCGCTGTAGGGGATCTTTTTGTTTGGGGCGACCGGTTGGTTAAACAGGTTGAACAGCAGGACGATCACGAGCACGAGCGTGAGCCAAATGGCCAGGTTTTTGTAGGATGGGTTCATTGGATTTATATATACCTTTTTAGCGCTTTGTGAGTGTTCTTTGTAAGACCTTTATTTATATCATAACCAGCTGTTCCTCACAACTGTAAAAGCGTTTTTGCTGGAAAATAGGGGCTGCAGGTTTTCAGTGTTTGTCGGTATCGGTGATTGTAACAGCAATCACTTTGCGGCAGGGTGGGGTTACGCGGCAGTGTTCGGCAATGCGCAGTGTGCCTATGCTTACAATCCGGCCACCGGACTCAATCAGGGGGATGGACATGCGGAGGCGGACGGGAATTTTTTTCTCGGCAAAAATAGCTTTGACCTTTTTTTGAGCATTGAAGCCGAATGGTCGAATGCGGTCACCGGGTTTCCATGAACGTATGATAAGCGGCAGGCTGATGCTTTCGGCTGCCAGATGCACGGTATCGGACACATCTGTGCACTGCAGCGCGGCATCATCGGCAACTGTAAGTGAGCGTATTTGCATTCGGGCGTTAATTTGTGGCAGCGGGACATCGGCTGGCAATGCATCAACCTGCACGTGAAAAGCGGCAAGGTTGTGTTCGGGATTCATGACCAGTTCACTGTATTCCCGCCGCACGATAAGGCCGCCGGCTATGGAAATCTTTTTACTTGATCCCCGGGAATTAAGTAGTGCCAGTATGGCATCAGTATGCAAGGATGTCAGGCCGCGGCAGGATCCGTTGAACAATTCAAACGCGCGGCGTATGATTCGTCCAGCGAGCTGTGGATGGCTTTCAAGAAGACTCACCGGGATGCGTATAGAGTCATCGGTTAGCTTCAGGGCTTCATCCGCAATGTGTGCAGCAGTATCTTGAAGGAGAGCTTCATCATTGCGGGCCAGGGCGGCTGTTGTGCAGAGCGCCTCCACCACACGGGGGTTGTACTGCCGGGCAAGCAAAGGGAGAAGCTCATGGCGTATTATGTTGCGTAGGTATTGCGGCTCATTAGTAGAAGTATCAGGAATAAATTCTATGCCTCGTTGGTGTAAAAAAAATTCAATTGATCTACGGCGCACCTCGATCAGCGGGCGCACGATGCCGCCGCTGCGCACGGGCGGTATGCCGCCCAGACCACGGGTTGACGCGCCGCGCAGCAGCCGGATAAGCACGGTTTCAGCCTGGTCATCCATGATGTGTCCCAGGGCCAGTTTCTGCGCGCCGCAGCGTTCAATCACGTCCGAGAAAAAGCGGTAGCGGACAGTGCGGGCAGCTTCCTGCAGGCACTCACCGCTTGCGTGTTTGTCTGCGCGCACGTCCCGCAGTTCGCATATGCAGGGCACAGCAAGTTTGTGAGCGAGGTTTTTAACAAAATCAGATTCCCTTTCGGCCGCCTCAGGGCGCAATCCGTGGTTGAGATGAGCAACCGTAAGGCGCAGCTTCAATGTCGGGGCCAGTTCGTGAAGTGCGTTCAGCAGGGCCACCGAGTCGGCGCCGCCGGAAACCGCGACCACCACGTGATCGCCGGGTGCAAACATCCGGTAGTGTTCAATCGTGGTGCGCATAATCGTGAGCAGGTCTGGATCACGCTGTGAGGGTTGGCTGGTGTCAGCTTTTTGCATCATGTTCTTTCCCGGTTTCGCGTGCAGGATCCGGACTGTCTGTGCGCCTGTCGGGCAGTACGATTTCATCTTCGGCTTGCCAGGCGGGGTCAACAATGCACAGAAAGGTAAGGGGTTCGCTGCCGATGTTCTCAATCCATTGCAGGGCAGCCGGGGGAATGTAAATGGTCGCGCCCGGTGTTACCTCGCGGCGTTCATTGTCAATGTTCATGCGGCCCCGTCCTGAAAGAATATAGTAGACTTCGCTGCTTGTCAGGCTATGCTTTGTCGAGGCTTCGCCGGGTGCAAGGATCGCATGTGCCAGGCTGTATCGGATTGATGCAGGCTGTTTGTCAGGGTGCAGGAGCTCGCGCAGCCGGGTATGGTCCCCGGCTATAAATTCAGGGCATTCATCTAAATACCGTATAAGCATTCTTGGATCTCCTGTTCTGGTCAGTGCGGTACAAAGGGCTATGCGCGTGTGGGTTCAGAGGAAATGATCGGTCTTGCAATTTCATTCAGACGTTCGGTAAGCTCAAAGCGTGCCTGTTGGAAGAAATTATTAACGTTCCGCTTATCGTCCGCATCTGCGCGATTAGGACCGGTTGTGCCTCTAGCCAGCACGTACAGTTTTATTTTAGGCTCTGTGCCGGAAGGTCGGGCAATAATTTTTGAGCCATTCTCCAGCACATACATCAACATGTTTGCCTCCGGCAGCCGGGCACTGGAACCGATAATGCGGTAATCAGCATGCCAGAACATCGGGATAGCAATGCCGTTAACAGTAAAATAGCCGGTATGTGTTTTTGGATCCGGTGGTTCCATGTCTTCAAATACAGTACTGCCGTCCGGGCGCAGGGCTTTTCGGCTAGTGCCGGGCCCGGGCGTGAGGTAATCAAGGGATGCGATGACAGGGTGCCCGGCGATTGTCTCTGGCATATTGGCTCTGAAATCGTCCATGATTGCGGCAATTGCATCGCTTCCTGCTGAACCGCTGTAGCTCATTGAAATTGTTTCCTCGCGCGCGTAGCCATACAGGCGCCCAAGTTCATCAAGGCGGTCAAAGAGGTTGCGGTTCAGTTTTTTCCAGAAGCCGGCCATTTCTACGAACATGGCTGTTACGGTGACAGCATCCTTGTCATTGACATAGTCTCCAACGAGCGATCCGTAGGATTCTTCACCGCCGAAAAGCACGCATAGGGAATAGCGTTCCAGCAGACGTACCCGTTCACGGCGAGACAGTGCACGGTAGTCTTTCACGTTTTTCGCCGGGGTATCCCTCCGCGCGTCGGCAAGTGCTGCACGGGCGTAGAGATCAATTTTTTCCCCAATATATTTAAATCCTACATGCGGTTCAATGGTGATAATGCCGTATGAATCCGCGATTGTTTTGGCAAGATCGGTGGAAACGAGGGTTTTTGAAATCAGACTGTTGCGCGGCAGCGCTCCGTCGCGAGCAGTGAGCTGGCTTAAAATATAATCAGTAAGCAAAATCAGCTGTTGATTACCGCTTAAAAGATAATAGCCGTCCTGTACGGCCGGGTCATCTACGCCGGCACTCATCTGATCGGTTGTCAGCCTCACGCCTACGCCCAGACGGTCGCCGTCAGGATCTGTCGCCACAAGCAGGTCCGCGTTTTTCTGATTAGCCAGAGTAACCGCCTCAGTGAGCGCCTGCTTTTCCTCAGGGTTCGGTCTGGGGCAGGTTGCAAAGAGGCCGTCGGGTCGGCATTGTTCGGTTACCGGTATCAGATTTTGCTCAATATCAAACCCCCGGCGTGCAAGTACCTTCGGCACAAGACGCTGGGAAGTTCCGTTTAGTGCCGAGAAAACCACGCGCAGGTCGGATGCAATTTTTTCCTGCAGGAAATGACCTTTGTCATCCACCCAGATTGCAAGTTGATTTTCTTTCGCGATATATTCCCTATCGATTGCAGGGCCAACAACTTTGATTGTGCCGAGGGCAACCGCTTCGTTGTAATCCGTGCGCTGAACCTGGGCATAATCGAGGATGCCGTCAGCTATTTCCTGAACACGGCCATGCACAACCTGACCGCCGTAGAAGTCATAGGGTTTAAAGCCGTTATCCGATGCCGGATTGTGAGACGCGGTGAATACACCTCCGGCATACGGGCGGATGTCCTGACATTCCGTTACGGCAAAGGATAATTCCGGGGTTGGGGCCACTGTGTCAAACAGGTATACCATGATACCGTGAGCGGCATAAATTGCTGCAGCCTCCCGTACCAGAAAGCCCGGTCCTCCGCTTGCGGGATCATAGGATCCCCGGCGGGAATCATAGGCCAGGATTACGGCCTTTTCGCGGTCCAGTTCCAGGCCGTTGCGTTCATAGGCATCAATAATGTAGCGCGCGTGTGCTTCAACGCCTAAGCCGAGTATGATTGTGTTGAAATGCGCCGTTCCAATTGCAAGGCGCCCGCGCACGCCGGCTGTTCCAAATTTGTTGACTTTAAAAAAACTGTCATTGAGCGTTTGCCAGTCCTGCGCACACACGAGTTGGCCTATATAGTCACCAACTTTTGCTCCGTCGATTTCAACCCCGGCAAATGAATCCGATAGCCAGGTAACGGCATTGGCGCAGGTCTCCGGCTTGATATGGCCTGCCCGCAGTGCCTCGTCGAGCAGGCGGGTGGTTGCATGATGTCCGGTATGGTGCGATGAGCGTTCCATGATCAGCTTGCATGTGTAAGGGTTTATGTTCAGTTGGTATACGGGCCGTCAGGCGGTCACGTATAAGACGCACGCGTCCACTATACGATATTTTCATTCTGAGAACAAGCACGCAGGCTGGAGCTTTTTAATGATTGTATTTCAGGTTTATATGCTATATAGTGTTTAAAGATAAAAGGGCACAAGAGGAAAAAGGTTTCCACGCCGATTAAACATTCTTACTACTGACGAACGGCAGATAAATTCAGCAAAAACTTTTCGCGTCAGGCATCCAAAGCCCGACAGGTTTGCTCTGAACACTCATGCTGATTCCACGTTACTGAAAAGAGATCACAGTTTGCAATTCACAACACTTCAGCTCCATGAACAGTTGCTTAAAGGTATTATTGAGGCCGGTTTTTCACATTGCATGCCCGTTCAGACAGAGACGTTTGTCCATTCGCTTAAAGGCCGGGATGTGTTCGTGCAGTCCCAGACCGGCACAGGGAAAACAGCCGCCTTCCTAGTCACCATTTTCCAGCGCATGGCCCATGAGGATCCGGCTCACCGATCCAAAGCGCTTATCATTGCTCCTACCCGCGAACTGGCAGTGCAGATTGAAACTGAAGCTAATCTTCTTGGCAGCTTCCTTGACGTGCGGATTGGCTGTTTCTATGGCGGCGTAAATTATACCAAACAGGAAAAAATGCTGCAGGGCGGTTTGGATATTTTTATCGGAACCCCGGGCCGTTTGATTGATTTTAATCAGCAGGGCAAAATTAATCTGCATGACATCAACATGCTGGTGGTCGACGAGGCTGACCGTTTGTTTGACATGGGCTTTCTGCCTGATTTACGCAGGATTTTAAAAAAAATGCCGCCGCGTGAAAAGCGTATG
>Ga0070729_10007652_pt1 | contig 10311 bp, 7 predicted proteins | sample tdDd472_FD_66725 | JGI IMG/M metagenome (GOLD analysis project Ga0070729, IMG submission 66725) | Marine sediment microbial communities from the Atlantic coast under amendment with organic carbon and nitrate - tdDd47.2 | ecosystem: Environmental > Aquatic > Marine > Coastal > Sediment | place...
TTGTCGCACCGTTTGCTCGTTCATCGACGATGGGCCAAGTGTTGCCAAAATTTTCATTCGTCATTTCCTCGTGTGTTTTTGATTTTATTCAAACGAAACGGATATGCGCATTAAACGACACTGCTCATGGCGACTCAACTCGTCAATGTAGCATTTCAAAGCCAGATGTCCCTCGGTTTGTAATTGTCGAAATACGTGATTTTCTCAATCACTTCCGAGGGCAGCCGGTTTAGGAAGCGTTCAAATAGTTCGACATCCGTGGAACTGATGATGGTTTCGCCCCGACCAATTTCAATGTTGGTGTTTCTCGGTTGCTTAGGAACAACCGGGGAGTGTTTGAGGTCAAGGGCGTCAAAATGCGCGTTCATCTTATCGGCATCATTGAGATCTTCCGTTCGAATGATCGCCGTAGAGGTGACATTGAATTCTTCAATCAGCGCAAGGTAGCGCAGAAACAGTTCGCACCAAATCCATAAATAGAATTCACCTTTTTCGAAGTCCTCACTCGATATCCGAAGGATATTGCTCCGCGCCTCCGGCATGTTGTTGTCGAGGCTGTAATCCTTGGCGCGGTTAAGAAAACTCCGCATATTTTGAATGGGATCACGTACCAACAACACCACCCCCAATCCTGGGCATGCCCTCATGAAGGCCCGGTGCAGTCCACGAGCAAAGAATTTACTGACATCGAAATAGATGCGACCCGGCTTTTTTTCTATGAGCTTCAACCGCTTGGCCACAATTTTGTCCAGATAGGACTCATCCCTACGGTCAAATGCCGACAAGACTTTTCCGCGCCCCAAAAGCTCGTGCGTCTCCACGAAACGGCGGCGAAACGAGCGTTCCACCACGCCGAGCGCCCCTGCAAAACGCAAATTCATGCTAGGTTCTTCAAAAGCGCCGTAACAATCATCGACATGCGTATTGACCACTTTGGCAAACGACGACTGGCCGCACCGTCCCGAGGCAACAGTAAAAATATAACGATCTTTCATTATCACGCTCGTGTGTGTGGAGAGGGCTGGGCGACACGCAAGTCGAAACGTTTTGTCACCCTGCAAAACAACCTAAACGGACCAATTCCACCGTCTGCTCCCGCTCCAGAAATGGCGGGATGCTGCGAACATGCGACGCTGGTCCATGGACTCAAATGCGGACAATCACACCCGGATGGGCGCCAACCCTAACATGGCGAAGAAATTTGTCACAACCATTTCGCCACGTATTGCAGTGCGTTGTAAGGCTATAAATATTCACTTCGGTCACATCCCGCCGGCTACGCCACCTTATCCGCGAAAAACATTCCCGACGAATACTTCGGTCACTTGTTCGGTTCGGACCTCGCACAGCCAAGGGGGCAAAAAGTTCCAAGGCAACCCCATCAAAATCGATGTGACCGTGTCACATTCGCTCGAACACCGCCTTGCTCGGATTTTCGAGTTCAGTCAAGGCGGAGAACTCTATGCCGTGTTCCTCCAGCCAGGTTTCAACAAGAAGAGAAACCGGACCTCTTATCTGTTTTGAACGGGCCAAGAAATGTGAGAAACCATAATAAGCGTATTGATGGTGATATGAACCGAAGTAGGACATGTTTTGATAAAATTCCTGCTTTCGGGCATTTCCGGCAAAGAGGCCGATGGCCTTACCGACCAGGAACAACCACCTCAAAGCCGGTGGAAATGTATAAAGCGTACGACGATAATTTTTAAACATGCCTTCATAGTCGTAGTGCTTCAGATATTTCGTATATAGCGCCTGGCCCACCTTCTCTTCGTAAGAGGCCGTCTCCCAGAAATCCATGAACTCGCCATCCCAAAGGGGAAGGGTCCATTTAAGGCCCAGATAGTCGTACACCCTTTGACCGTTGCAAACGTATTTGCTTTGACGTTCCTGCCACTCCCAACTCTCATAAAGAGAGATAAGGTCTTCTTTCGAAGCGGTGGGAATATCATCCAAAACCTTGGATATTTTCTGCCGCACGAGGTCGCTGCCATTGGAGCCCAACAACCCTGGCCACAGCGCATAGTGCTTGTCCTGTATAGCTTGAAGCAAATCATCGACTCCGCCAAACGGGCCGTCTCCGAGCCAGGCAGCCCTGATATGCCCGCCTGTAATAAAGTCACCGGATTGTCCATTTATGACAACGGCATCGTCTTGGATGAGGCCACGATTTTTTAAATAAGTGAACGCATCGAATTCGCGCAAACTCGGTATGGAGCATAAGCCGTCTGCGAACTTCCAATAATCCTCACGGCTCCCATCGCGGAACAACCGCCGCGCCCTTTTCGTTTGGGGCAAGACATGGCGCCATCGAACGCCCAAATGACGGGCAATCTTTTGCGCAACGGTTGCTTCATTGTTATTTCGAATGCCGTAACTAAACGTTTGGATGTTGTCGTAACCGTGTTCCAGCAATTTGCAAAGAATCAAACGGCAATCCAAGCCCCCGCTCAGGGGTATCCAAATCGGCGCGCCATTCGAGACGTTGATCGTTCGGGAAATGGCCCGGTCAACGATCTCCGACAACTGTTGAATGCGATCTTTTTCCGAAGCATACACTACGGGGCTGGGTATATATGAATAGTAACGAAGCCGATTTGGCCCTTGGCCCCCTTTGGACCAATATATTCTTTCCCCGGCTTGAAGTTGCAGCACTCCCTCCAAGAGAGTTTCCTGACCAGACACATATCCAGACATGGAGAATTCAAAAACGGAGGTAGAGTTGAATTTGCTCAGACCAGCGCGTTTGGCGACCCAATGCGCATCATGGGACGCAAAAATGGAACTGTGATTTGAATGATAAAACAACGGATAGGATCTTATCCGATCAACCGCGGCATAAACCTCATCCGCACCGACAACCAGCAAGGCGAATTGCTCATTGGCCTTTGCAAGCACTTTATCTAATTTTTGTGCATTCAGTGCCCCGGGCTTCTTTATGATTGATTTTACTTGATCGATACCGGCCAAGAAACCCGCCACATGCACAGTACGCTCACCAACATGTACGGTCGACCAAGGCGGTCCATCAACAATGAAAACGTCCATATGTTTATTTTGCATTTCTGTAGGGATTGACATGCCCTGACATGGTTAAAGCCACCCTTAACCAGGTGGGCACCCTTTTCTTGCCGCAGTTCAATGGCCATGACCTGAGATGTGAGTTCATTGCACTCAGATTTTGGTCTTACATTCGCCTGCAGGGAGCCGGCGGGCCCGGGTTAATAGCTTCTCGCAGCTTCGCGCCGACTTGATGAAAGATATGATTGCGTTGAAGCCATAACATAAGCAACCCATCTTAATTTTCGAGCCTGAGGGTCCAGAAGCCATTCAACTGAATTCTTATGGAACGGGAAGTCTTCAAAAACGGGACTTGAACGAAGGGTGTCCTCAACCGATAACTGGTCGTATACGGCCTTGGTGTTTTGCAACGGCGCGGAAAAACCATGTTTGCTCCTCGTTGAAACTTGCTTGCCAACGAGACCTTCGACAATCAACCGTAACAAGTGTTTCGTTGTACCCCCATTCCCAAAACGCCATTTCGCGGGAGCCGCCAAAAGGAAGTCGACCATATCGGGCGCCTGAAAAGGAACCCTTGATTCGACGGAATTGAAGAGAAACGCCTTGTCGGTACGAAGATTGAAAATATCGGGTAGGCTTTTACAGGCGTAAGACAGCGCACGCATTTGCGTATAATCCATATGGGGCAGAATATCGTCATACTCATTTCCCAAAGTCCCATAAGCATCAATGGACTTTAAAATATCTTTCTCGGGCAGAATATGACGAAGAAAGTCGACCGTCGTACTTTGATGCACCGGCACGAAGGACAGTGGGTCGTAACTGTACTGACCTGGAATAATGTCGCCGCCATGTCCGATCTTTTCCAAAATGCGGCGGCCTGTCCTGGCACCGGAGATCATCTTCAAAGCGTGAAATTTGAGTGGCTCGTTCTGGCCCATCAAATCGAAATCATATGATTGCTTATCGACGTGATAACCACCCATAAGCTCGTCCGGACCATCAGAAATCAGAACAACTTTCGAACCCAACTCTTTGATGTATTTGCCCAGCATTGCAAAGGAAGACACACCCGGGTCAACGCAGCCATCAAAGGCCGTGCCCGCAAAGTGCTTTAAAACGGGAGCGGCATGCTCGCTGTTCATCTGAATGTAATGCTGATCCAAGTTGTATTTCTCAGCCGTTACTTTGCTTGCCGCATATTCATCAAGCTCAGAGGAGTTCGACACCTTGGGATCATCCCGGCTTTCGCCAAAAAGGGTGCGTATTCTTTTTTGACCATATTCAGAGGCGGAAATGCTGATGATCGTGCTGTCCAAACCACCGCTTAGGGTGGAGAAAAATGGCACGTCAGACGGTAATCTGCGCTTTACAGAGGTATCGAAAACCTCCTGGAATTTGCTTATAACCTCTTTATCTGATGGCGAAGCGGCAAAAAAATCAAACCACTTCTCAGGGTGAAACTTCCGGTAACGTTCCTCCCTCATGGTATTATTGGCCTGAGCATAAATATTGTGCCCAGGCAACATCCGTTTGATTTCCTTCATCATTGTCTGGCCCTGTTGGGATACCCCGAACAAAAAGGACGACAAAATCGAATTGTAATCCAACGACTGGGAATATGCCTGATCCGCAAGGATTGGATGTGGTTCAGAGGAAAAGAGCAATTCTTCGCCAACCACTTGATAAAATAGGTGGCGCTCTCCCATAATATCGCGGCTCAGCAACAGAGATCGAGTTTTGGGAGTGTAGAAGGCAAAGGCCCACATGCCATCAAGGTTGGTCAAAACTTGATCGCCTTCAGCCTTTAAGGCCTCAAACAAGACCTCAGTATCACAATTTGTTTCAAAGGCGCTCCCCTTCGCTTCCAAGCGTTTCCGAACCTCATGGTGGTCGTAGATTTCTCCATTAAAGCTCAGAATTTCGTTCTGACCCGATTTTTGGAAAGGCACCCTGACCTTTGTTAAGGGGTCCACAATGGCAAGGCGCGTGTTACCCAGGATGCACAGACCGTCTTCACTTGCCGCAACGCCGTTTTGATCAGGACCCCGGTGCTTGAGCATACGCGTCATTTTGGTGATACGTTCGACACCATTATCGATCGGACGTCCCGATAAACTAAAAATTCCGACAATCCCACACATACCGCAGCCTATATATAAAATTAGGAAATCGAAGCGAGCGCATCAGAAAATATCATTGCGCATCTTCGTTTGAGACAGCTTTGATTTACGTCTCTTCTTTTGCCATGCGCCTAAAGGTATCGTTTCGTTCAAGCAATTCATCGTAAGTTCCGGAATCGACAACCGCGCCTTCGGATAACATATAGATCACATCACAATTGCGAACCGTACTAAGACGATGGGCAATAATGATGATTGTTTTTTTCTTATTCAGATCGTGAATAGCATCTGCAACGGCCTGCTCCGTGATGGTATCCAGCGCGCTTGTCGCCTCATCCAAAATCAAAACCGACGGTTCGTGGTATAAAGCGCGCGCAATGCCAATCCTTTGTCTTTGACCGCCACTTATCCGCACTCCCCTTTCCCCCACCACTGTGGCGTAGCCTTCCGGGGTCTCCTTCACGATGAAATCGTGAAGGTGGGCATAACGTGCGGCCTTCACGACAGCATCGTCGTCGACCATTTGCTCGCGGATACCGAAAGCGATGTTGTGACTTACCGTGTCATCAGAAAGAAAAATATCTTGCGGCACGTAGCCTATACAATTTTGCCACAACCTCACATTCTCTGGCGAAATCGAAACCCCATCCACGAGCATGTCCCCAGACGTCAGCGGCAACTCACCCATGATAAGTTTTACCAGCGTTGATTTTCCGGCGCCACTCGATCCCACAAATGCAATCGTTTTGTGGGAGTCCAATGTGAGATTGATGTTCTTTAGCGTGTCAACTCCTCCATCTTTCGAATAAGAGAAGTTCACATTTTTTAGTTGCAACTGGTGTTGAAACGAAAGGCGATCCGTTGATGGTGGCGGGGCGGCTTCGGCAGCAATACCTTCCTTAAGAACACCGTCAAGCTCATTCGCAGCTGCGGCGCATGAGCGGATAATCGTAATTTGCTTAAAGAAACTGTCCAGACTGGGCATCAGTCGATATGCAGCAAGACCGTACAATGAAACGAGACTGATGACGGTGCCGTTGGTCTCTCCACGGTTCACGAGTACCAACACCATGGCGATGACCGCTGAAAAAACGATTGCTTCCAACAGATATCTGGGAAAGGAGGCAATCAGATTTGTGTTCATCTGGGTGCGAAAGAAGTTATTGGACGCTGATTTAAACTTGTCGAGAAAAACGCGTTCGCGCCCAAGGATTTTGATTTCGCGAATTCCACCGAGGACGTGATTGGCGGCACGAAACCTTAAATCAGACTGCGCCAACCTTTCCTCACCCAAACGCAAGGATATCTTACGGAGAATTATGCTTAGGCTTCCGTAAAGCCCGCCAAACAACAATATTGCAATGGCGGTAATGACAGGTTGGATATAGACGAGGCCCACGGCGATAATAAATATGTTCAGCGCATCGCTAAGCAGGGTCATAGCCCCCTTGATGGTACCGTTCGAAAGGGTGGATGTTTCCGTTAAGATATTTTTATTTAGCGTCGCCGTGTTCGTGCCGGCAAAAAAAGAGGCGGGTTTTGAGACGTATCCGCTCAGAATTCTATACGACAGCAGAATGTTTACGCTTCTGACGAATAAAGCTCTTATCCAAATGCTGAATAATGAAGCGAAAATTCTCACGAGAACTGCGATCAGCGTTCCCAAGCCGATAAACAACAAGGCTTGCTGATCGTTGTCGAAACTTATGACTTCTGTGAGGAGTTGGAAAAACCTCGCTGAATGCAAGGCCTCGGGGTTCGCAACCATTTGCACGAATGAATAGACAGCCCCAATACCGAACAATTCGATAAAGGGCATAAGCAACATGGTCAAAAAAACCCAAACCGCCAGCCGCTTGTTCGTACTGTCCAGGTAAATCCATGCCTTTTTGAAACTGTCAATCATGACTCGCCATTTGAAAAACCCTAGCATTTACCATTAAAAACGCGTCTCACGCCAAAAGCGTGAGTTCACAACCGAACCATTCTTTGCCATGCAACCAGACGGATCTACGGCTTATGCGCACAAACAATATATTCCGTTATGGCGCTGTGAAGATACTTGAAGGACGTAAACCCAACGTCGTCCACGTCAAAGTACGAACCTACGATCTCCGCAAATTTTTCGGCAGAGTCGGGACAATACGTAAGTATCCCCTCTTCGGTGCCCGATACGCCTTTGTATAAATAAGTATCCTCAGCCACCTTTTTGCTATTCCGGGAAAAATCTGCACCCTGCGCATTCACATCCACAATGATTCTGCCCCCAGGTTTTAGAATTCGTTTAAACTCGGACATCAGCAAAAGCACCCTCTCCCTGCTACCCAAAAGAGAGATAACGTTCACACAAACGATGTAATCGAAGCTCTCATCATCGTATGGAAGAGATTGGGCATTCGGGCTGATATGATTGATCGTGATACGGTCAGAGATTTCCGGGTAGCCATCAACACGGTTTTGCGCAACCTTCACCATCTCTGCCGAGGCGTCTAGCGCGTCAACAACATAACCGCGACGGGCCAAATGAATGGTGTTCACGCCGGCACCAATGCCGTAGTCCAACACACGCCCGGTTTCACCCTTGAAAAACCAGCGCTCTAACCGCACCAGATCAATGACAGGGTATTCCTTTTCCGCGGCTCCTGCCGCTTGTGCGTCCCAGCGTTTGGCGACACTCGGGTCTACCAGAGTGACTTCGGTATGATCTTTCTCAGACAAGACAGTCATCCTACGTTTGTTAATATCCAGCTTGCTTGTTGACGATGTTGCAAAGCGGTTGCCCGGCAACAAAAAGCTCGATGTTGCGGCGAATGGTTTCGAAAACCCGATCACGGTTGCAGTCGGAAAGTCCGGCGCTATGAGGCGTAATGATGACGTTCTCCATCAAGCGCAGCGGGTGGTCCGCCGACAATGGCTCAGGTTCCGTAACATCCAGACCAGCGGCTGTCAGATGACCGGACTGGAGCGCCTCGACCAAAGCATCCGTGTCAACAACCGGCCCACGTGAAACGTTGATGAAATACGAGCCTGCTTTCATTTTAGAAAAGGATTCTTTATTCATCATGTGAAAACTGCGCGCCGTTTCCGGTGCAGCGTTGACCACGACGTCGGCCTTACCCAAAATTGAAAAACCGTCCTTAAAGTGCTGATAGGTGTCAATCGAGCTGACCATCGGCACCATGCCCTCATCGATGCCAATAATACGCATACCCATGGCGCGCAACTTTTCGCAAACCAACATCCCGATACCGCCAAGTCCGATGACGGCGGCAGTTTTGTTGTACAGTTCAATGGGCCTGGGCATTTCCGCCGATGTTTTCCCCTTGATGACCAAGTGCAGGTTCCGGGTCAAGGCAAGCAAAAGCCCAACCGCGTGCTCCGACACTTCCGGGCCTTGAAGGATTTGTCCATTCGTAAAAACGACATCAGACTGAACGAATTCGGGGAACAAGAAGGCCTCGACGCCGGCACCGCCGCTATGCAGCCATTTCAACCGCGGCTGCAATTGATTGAAAAGGTCGAGATCGAAAATATGTCTCGGACAGTTGATCAACCCGTCAAGATCCTTGGCTTTGTCGAAAATATCCTCCCGCTCGTCCTGGGCGAACACAAATTCGACGCCGTCAATGCAGCCGCAAATTTGGTCGGCCTGCTCTGGAGAGATTGCCCGCGACAAAACGAGCATGATTCTGAGATTTTCTGATGATGTCGTCATCGTTCTACTTCCGTTCACTTTTGATATTCTGGTTGGTATATGCCTAAAACAAAATGCATGTATTTAAAATCAACAATACACACTCTGTCGCCCCCGAATTACGAGTGCAGTTCTTGAAAACTGCACGGATCGACGTTCTGCGTGGCAGCGGCGGACACTGCCTCCTCCAAACTTTCGAAATCGACCCGGAAACGCCCCCTATCGTCAATAAAACTGCTCACGAACTGGCAACGCTCTCTTACTTTGTCCAGCACCTTAGGATGAAACTCGGAAATGCCCGTATCTATATAGACGACCCCGCGATCAGTTCCCATGATTTGCCAAAAGGCTGTTGAAAAGGGATTGTCGACAACAATCACATCCGCATCCGATACGACCTCTTCATAAGGCGTGTTTCCAGGCACATTGAGATCGCTCAAGGGATGCGACGCCCCCGGCAACATACCTTCGGGATGGGGCTTACAGATGACGTCAAACGGCATATCCTTGAGCGTTTCCAGAACATGATAATTAAATTCAAGGTAGAGAACATTATTCAAGATTTTTGACGCCGGTTTGGCGACAAATCGCACCAATGGGCTTAGGACGTAAATCACACGGATTTTAGAACGATTCTGCCTTTTGGGGATAACGTCCGAAAGTCCCGTTATGTTCGGCTCGCCGGACCCCGATGAGATGAGAACATTCGGGTTGTATTGATGGGCAAGCTCCACTTCCCCGGAAGTGGAAATCAAATCGGCCTGCATTTTCGAAGAGGCGACCAATTCGGTTGATACCGCTAACTCGAGACTTGCAACCTGACCGAAAGAACGGACGACCCCGTGGGTTCCACCATGTGTGAATCTCACGACATCCCCACCCCTGCGCATCACCTCCAGACCGATCGCACGCACCGCATGTTTCGAACCCGTTCCCGACCACACAGTTGTCGGCAACCGCTTCACCTGGCGCAGAGCCGCCAGGTCGTTCGCGCACACAGCCAACATAATCTGCATATCATGAGATAGAGACTTTCGATACCGTTTCCGGGCCTCGCCCTCGAAAGACGTAACATCAGCAAATTTGCTGATCAGCTCATCCGACCTCTCCACCCAATCGTCGGGCAGTTTCACGGTAGAGCCATATTTGTTTCGAGCTGAATTCAGAATTTCCGTTCCGAGATGCAGAGCCGGTCGTAGATTGCGAATTTTCATTTCGCGCGTTAAAAGCCCCCCACCCGTAGAGATGACTTTTTCACGGCTGCGATAAAAGGAGGTGGCGGTTTTCATGGCGCCAGACCACAGATAGGTCCACTTGACCCTCTGCAGGAAAAGTCGAAGCTCTGAGCCAGACGATCGATTGGTAACGATTCGGGATGCCAATTCAGATTGTGGTGTCGCGTTTTCTTCACCGAACAAGAACTTAAGTTCCGGCGTAACGTGGTCCAGTTGAAACCCCATGCTCTTGGCATTT
>Ga0070729_10007653_pt1 | contig 10311 bp, 8 predicted proteins | sample tdDd472_FD_66725 | JGI IMG/M metagenome (GOLD analysis project Ga0070729, IMG submission 66725) | Marine sediment microbial communities from the Atlantic coast under amendment with organic carbon and nitrate - tdDd47.2 | ecosystem: Environmental > Aquatic > Marine > Coastal > Sediment | place...
CGTGCCAGGCCGACAGCTCTTCGCTGCTGCACCTCATGGGCGAGGGATTCAGCCTGTTTGTGCGCACTGCGAAGGAATTGCTCCGCCTCAGTCAACATGGTACAGCGATAAAACAGGCCTGTTATCTGAAGCGCTATCTGCTGCCGGGTGCGATCAACAAGGATCTCGCTTATTTCTTCTCCCTTGCGGAAAGCATCATATAAGAACCAGGTATAGGGAACAAAAATTGGCTGCTGCAGGGATATGGTTGCATCGCGATAGTGCCGATCAGAGATCTGAACCGACTGACCGTTGAGCCTGGCGGTAGGGTCGTGCCGATACCAATGCTGCGTGCCCTGAGCATTAACCTGCGGCAGAAAGTTGGAAAATGCAATCTTGCGCTCATAGCCTGCAATCTCCTGCTCAAGAAGAACCGAGCGCATATCAAGATTATGCTCAAGCGCAATTGCAATACACTCGTCTAACGACAGGGGATCATCAGCACCGGCCTCAAGAGTTCGGTTATCAAGCTCTGCCAGCAGCTCTGCCGTATGCTCTGCGCGAACGCGCGACATATCGCCCGTGCAACCCGCAAACAAAGCCAGAATTAGTACTGCTGGAAAAAACAGGCGCACTACCGCTTTCATTCTCCGAGCCCCCGCAAAAAAACTTCCAATTGCATCGTGGCCATTTCTTCCAGATTTGCATTCATATAGGTAAAATATTTTCGCTGATGCAGGTCCATGAGCCCTTCGGTTCCGGCCCACACGGCAAGGGTTATCTGCTGAACGGTATATTTACCGACAAGGCCCTTGCCCTCCAGAAAATCAGCAACCGCGGCCGAAGCCATACCGATAGCCTGAAAATCAAGTTTCTCGAGCCGCTCGAAAAGAACCTGTGAGAGCCCGACTGTGCGAAACGTGCTCATCAAAAGCCAGCGCTCATTATGATCTGTGTAAAATTTAACGTAGGCAAGGTTAAGTGCCTCAAGGCGTTCAAGCGGATCATCCACGCCATCAAGGCTTGCCTTGAACAGATCCATCAGCACATGAAACGATTCCTCGCATATGCTGGTATAAATTGCATCCTTGCCCTTGAAGTAGAAATAGACCGCTCCGGTTGAAAGCTGGGCAGCCTGGCAGATATCGCGCATGGTCGTGTTGTTGTAGCCTTTTTCAAGAAACAACTCACCTGCGGCAGCCAGAATGCGGTCGATTCGCTCCTGCCGCTCAGCACTTTTCCTCTTTGCCAGAACGTTGTTCATGCTGTTTTCTCCCCCTGCAAAGGTTTGATTTTACTTCAGATTTTTAAAAACAGCGTTTTAAAATAGAACACTATTATTATATAGAACATTGTTCTATATTTCAAGGTATTTTATTCATTTCAGGAGTTGATTACAAAATCAGGGTATGATTGAAAAGGTGGGTTACTTTGGAACGGATGCTGACAGGGATGTTACGAATAAGGGTTGCGGCGGAAGAACTGTATTCTGTAAACTTTGCCGTCACTCCGGCGCAGGACGGAATCCACTTATAGTTGTTTTCCGCAAACAGCTTTTGAATCTTCCTATGCGGTTAAATCTTTACTTGTTACTTTGCTAGTCAATAATTGAAGTTTGAGCCCGTTCGTTCTTTCCCAGTTCTTTATTTACTCTGGAGTTCTTTAATATCTTTAATATGCTCCGTTGTTTTTTCTTGAATATCTTCAGGTGATTTAAACCAGGTCTTTATTACAAAATCTTTTATTACCTCTCCGCCTTTTGAGCCAATCTCTTTTTTTAGCTCGTCGCGCTTTTCTGCCTTCATGTTCATCCTCGCCACTGCCGCAAGAACCACCTTTTTATCCTTAAAATCCATGGTGGACATAAAGGTTGTGACCGCAGGGGCAAACTGCATCCCCCAGACAGGAGAGCAGATAACTATCAGATCATAGGCTTCAAGATCAAGCATCTCCGGCTTGATCTCTGCTTTTACTTTGTTGGATACATCGCTCATCCCCTCCCAAAATCCTTTTATGCCGGAGCGGTCTTTTAAGTCTTTGATTTCCTGCAGATCACAATCCATGGCTTCTCGTATGGTGTTCGCAACCACTCGGGTAGATCCGGTGCGGCTATAGTAAAGGACAAGAGCTTTGCTTTTATTTTGAACGCCCTGAATAACCTCCAGCTCAACGGATATCGGACTAGAGGCCTGCTGACATCCTGCTACAACAACAAAAAGGCTCACCAAAACTGCTGATATAATTCTCACGATCAATACTCCGTTATCTTTTTCTATTGTTATTCTAAAATTTGGGGATAAGTTTTCCGAATGCACGCTGCCTTGGATCCACAGACTATAAAATGGATGTGCCGGCCTGTCAAGAAACGCAGTAGCACCGAGTGGGATCTACGCTTTTAACCGGAACTCTTGCCCTTGGGATTGGTGTTTCCTACACAGTAACAACTATCTTGCCCACGGTGCGGCCTGACTCGATCTGAAGATGGGCATCTGCCAAGTTCTCAAACGGGAAAGTTTTTGAAACATGGGGTTTTAGTTCGCCGGCTTCAATCATAGCACTCAAGATATTCATGTCTTCACCGCTCGACTTAACAAGAACGAATTCCAATTTTATGTTACGCAAGCCCGCCTCGGTCTGCAGATTGGCAGGAAACTCAAAAGTGGGCAATGAGACAATTTTTCCGCCGTATTTGACGACCTTCAGAGAATTTTCAAGGACTTCTCCGCCCATGCCATCGAGAACAAAGTCGATATCCAACAAGATCTCTTCGAACTTTTGCTCACGGTAGTCAATGTGTTCATTCGCGCCGAGCGACATGATGAAATCGCGGTTCTTTGCAGAGGATGTGGAAATCACGTGAGCGCCAAGACCCTTGGCAATCTGAATCGCGAAATGTCCAACGCCGCCGGAACCGGCATGAATCAAAATGCGGTCACCCTTTGTCACACGCCCCCGCAATACCTGCAGAGCAGTCAGTGCGGCCAGGGTGGTTGCCGCAGCTTCTTCAAAGGTTGCATTTTCCGGCATTATAGCAAGATGGCTGGCCGGTGATGCGACATACTCGGCATAGGCCCTGCCCTGCCCCGGGAAATTGACCATACCGAACACCTTGTCCCCGACCACAAATCCGCTCACCTCTTTGCCGACCTCTACAACAATTCCGGCAATGTCCCAGCCCAGAATGACCGGACGGTCTTCAGTCTCCAGAATCATAGTGAGGACTTCATCAACCGGCCTGACTTTTACATCAACCGGATTAATACTGATCGCTTTTGTTTGAACCAACACTTCATCGGCCCTGATCTCAGGCTTTTCGATTCCGCTCAAGATCAAGTTCTCAACGCCCCCTGCCACATTCAGTACATATGCTTTCATAATGAGACCCTTAATTATTCTACTGCTTTTCGCTGCCGATAAAACGATAGATCAAGGCTCCGATAATAGCGCCGACAATCGGTGCCAGCCAGAAAAGCCAGAGCTGTGAGACAGCCCAGTCGCCCACATACACGGCAACACCGGTACTGCGGGCGGGGTTAACGGACGTGTTTGTAACCGGAATGCTGATCAAGTGAATGAGTGTCAGGCAAAAGCCGATTGCAATGGGTGCAAGCCCGGATGGAGCGCGCTTGTCGGTTGCACCGAGTATGACAATGAGAAACATCATGGTCATGACTACTTCGGCAATCAGAGCGGCCAGCATACTATAGCCGCCCGGCGAATGTTCACCGTAGCCGTTTGAAGCAAAGCCGGCAGTTACATCAAAGCCTGCCTTGCCGCTGGCAATAAGATACAACACGCCGCCGGCTACGATAGCCCCCAGAACCTGTACAATAATGTAGGGCAGGAGATCCTTTGCCGGGAAACGTCCACCGGCCCAGAGGCCTACAGAAACGGCGGGATTGAGATGGCAGCCGGAGATGTGCCCGATGGCGAAGGCCATGGTCAAGACAGTTAAACCGAAAGCCAAAGACACGCCAAGCAACCCAATGCCCACATCTGGAAACGCGGCTGCCAGAACCGCGCTGCCACATCCGCCTAACACCAACCAGAAAGTTCCAATGAATTCAGCACAATACTTTTTCATAGTTCCTCCTTTGCTCTGTTGATTGGTTATACTACCGGCGCTACATCTCTGTCCTCTTACGCAATTTCAACGCCCATGTCAAATATGCTGGTCATTTGCTTTTCCCGGTAAACGGCATAAGCCACATGCGCCAAAAGCCGAGCTTTTCAAATGTCCTGTGCGAGCCGATGCCGATTACAATTTTCGTCTGATCTATTCCCCACGTAAACGTGCCGAAAAATCGGTCCCAGAAAGAAAACAGCACGCCATAATTTGAGTCGCGCTCTTTTATTTTTACAGAATGATGCACGCGGTGCATTGAGGGCGGTATAAAAAGTAAAACCCAAAACTTTTCAAACAACGAATGTATTCTGACACTGCTGTGATGAAATTGAATGGATGCGTTGACCAGTATTTCGAACAGCAGATAGGTAGTAAAGGAAATACCGGCTGCGTAGACAACCAGCATGCGCACAAGGCCGGACATGAGAAATTCGCCGAGGTGAAAACGGCCGGCAGTGGACACATCCAGATTCATATCTGAATGGTGGACCCGGTGGAAACGCCAGAAAAGCGATACCCTATGGTTAAGCATATGCCAGACATATAAAGCACAATCAAGAATCACAATTCCCAAAGCTATTTTTAACCATTCCGGCAGGGACAGGGAATGCAAAAGCCCTATCTTGAGAATCTTTCCCTGCGCCATAATTCCCGCAAGCGCGGAAAAGTATACGAGATAATAAATTGCACCATTAATGATCGAAAGCGGCAGATTTGTTATCCAGCGCCTCAACTTGGATACGCTATTTTTTCGGTAGGAAAACCATAATTCCAGTACAAAAAGGACTATCAACCCTATCCAGTAAAAAACAGGTTTTAAGAACACAAAGTCAGAAACTGCAATATCAGTCAATACAATCCCCCTGTGAAGTGCTTGCTATGCCTTGATAAAATACTATTTACGCTGAATTTTGAGCAAATCTTTTTCCATACTCAACACACTGCTGCACTGTTGCATTGTCCGGATTCCAATTAACCTTCATAGGTTCATCCACCATCTCAAATCCGGATTCTTGCAAACTGTCAGAGATAATTTTAGTCGACTCGCCGCTCCATCCATAGCATCCGAATGCGGCTGCTTTCTTGTTCTTAAATTTCAGACCTTGTATCATTTCAAGAATTGCGGCCACAGACGCCAGAGTGCCCCTGTTGATGGTCGAAGACCCCACGAGCACGGCCCTGGATTTAAAAACTTCTGTGATCACATCATTTTTATCTCTTTTTGTAAGATTGTGCAGCTTGATTACGACGTCTTTGTCAGCTTCCCTGATCCCGCGCGCGATGCTTTCAGCCACTTTGCGCGTGCCGTTCCACATGGAGTCGTACATGATCGTGATCTGGTTCTCCTGATAATTTTCGGCCCACTTCAGATAGTGCTCAACGATTTGTTCAGGGCGGTCGCGCCAGATCAAACCGTGGGACGGACAGATCATATCAATCGTAAGATTCAGCGCCAGGATCTCTTTGATTTTGTTTGTGACCATAGGGCTAAACGGCGTCAGTATATTTGCATAGTATTTAATGCATTCTGCATACAGCTCGGCCTGATCAACCAGATCAGCGAACATCAGCTCAGATGCCAAATGATGTCCGAATGCGTCATTGCTGAACAGCACATTCTCCCCGGTAAGATAACACGCCATGCTGTCAGGCCAGTGGAGCATGGGCATCTCGACAAAAACCAGTTCTTTGTCTCCCAGGCTCAGTGTGTCGCCGGTCTTGACAACATTAAAATTCCAGCCTTGATGATATTGACCTTTAAATGAGTTCAGTCCGTTTTTCGTACAATATATCGGCGTGTCGGGTATATGGCGCATGAGTTCAGGAAGCGAGCCGCTGTGATCGGGCTCTGCATGGTTTGCGATGATATAGTCTATTGTGGTGAGGTCAGTTTCTTTGGCGAGATTTGCAACAAATTCTTTTGCATACGGCCCCCATACAGTATCAATGAGCGCCGTTTTATCTTCTTTGATCAGATATGAATTGTAACTCGAACCGCGATGCGTCGAATATTCATCGCCATGAAAGCGTTTAAGTTCCCAATCAATTTTTCCAACCCAGTGTACGTTGTTTTTAATGTTAAAACTCATAACACCACCCTCGGCTAATATTAATTTTGCGTTGTCCTATTATATTAGTTAATAGGATATTTTTTTCTGTGTTTAAAGTCCAAATGGCAAAACTAAAACAGACGCTGCTTTAATTGCGTCGTTTTCTCGATCAATTCATTAGGTTCCCCGGCGAATACTGCCGGACTTCTTTTGAGGTGGGAAACGAAACCAGGTAATCACTACCAGTAAGCCGAAAAGGGTATACACCGCGATAAACACCCACACAGGGGCTTCGTAATACAGAAAGCGCTGCAGCCAGAACTGCATGAACGTTTCTTGATAGTGTTGCTGCCCGGCTTGCACCCTGAGCCTGCCTTCAAGTATGGTCAAGGGGCAAATTAGACTGACCCATGACTGGGCCACGACTATAGCAATGGCACAAAGATGAGCGATCCTAAACCACCAGTTTCGTATCCAGAACCATCCCTGATACGCTCCCAGAACAATCAAAAGCTGCCCGCCCACAACAAAAAGAGCGAATAGAACATGCAGAAACAATATCCCATCAGCCATGATTTGATATACAAGCTGCATAAGCTACCCCGAAGTCTGGGGTTCGTCTAGAGAGGATATAAAACGCCTGGCACTCAGCCGGACAGCTACAATGTAAACTGCAGACGCAGGCCGAAAATTGTTACCGTGTTGGCTTTGCTCGCCCCGGTCAAATTATGCACCACCTGAATATCTGGACTGATTGCACGATGTTAATACAGTAGGAGAACAAAGAATAAAAGCAGTCAAAACTGTTTGGGCCTAGGTTTCAAAACAAACTAATTGGTTTTTACCTTTTTGTTTGGCCTCATACAATGCACTGTCAGCCTTTTTGTACAGGCTGTCAATATCTGAACTGTCGCCGGGTTTTGACAGGGCCAGCCCGATGGAAATCGTCATCATGCCCGGTGCGTTTGCCCTATGGATAATATTTAAATCCTGAACCTGCCGCCTGATTGTTTCAGCCACCACAAGGGCATCCTTTTCCTCTGAAAAAAGGGCTACCGCAGCGAACTCTTCCCCCCCCAAACGAAAAACAAGATCTTCGCGTCGTCTAAAAATTGAATGTAGCGTAACACCTATGGAGGCAAGAACCTTGTCTCCGGCTGGATGTCCATACAGGTCATTATAATTTTTAAAGTTATCAAGATCCATTAGAATGAAGGCAAATATTTTATTTTCCTGCCTGGCCAGATCCAGGAGCTTTGGCACATGGGATTTAAAATGACGTCGATTAAACAGCCGTGTTAATTCATCCTTGATCGCCAGGTTTTCAAAATGTTTCTTCTGGGAAACATCCTGGTAAATAACCGTGTACCCGTCGTGGTCTTCGCCTTCCCGCCGCTGGCGGGAAATCACGGCTTCTGTCCAGAGCGTTGATTCGTCTTTTTTCAGGATTTTAAATTCACCTTTCCAAAAATCACCCTTCTTTAAAGTCTGTTTAAAAAAATCTATTACATCGGAGCATTCCTCTGCAGTGCTGCCCAAAGCCGAAAGCGGTTGCCCTACAAGATCCCCGGCTTCATGTCCTGTGATGTCGCAAAGGGCTTCTGCTACTTGCGTAATAATTATATCGCGATCAATAGTAGCGCTCAGCAGGCTTGGGTCAAGTGCACCTGCCGCAGTCTGGATTCGTTGCAGCCGCCGTTCATAATACAGCAGACTGCCCAGGCCGGCTATGAGAACAAACCCGCCTATAATTATTGCGCTCCAGGACCAACCATCAAAGTCCCGTTTTTCTTCATAGATTATTGTTAACCACTTTTCACGAATAGCTGTCTTCTGGTCTTCAGAAATAAGCCTTATCGCCTTGTTAAAGATAGGGACAAATTCCTTTATTCGCGGGGAGACCGCCATGGCAGTATTAAAGGGCCGGGGAAGTTCGCCTGCGATTTGTATTCCTGTTACAGGATTTTTTGACAGTTCATATGATATGGCGGACAACTCTCCAATAAATGCATCGTATGTACCGGTGGCAACACCGAGCAGGCCGTTAATATTTGAGGTTTGAATCAGATTGACGGTCAGACCTATGCGATTCAAATTCTTCCTGATGGAGGAGTCGCCTGCCACCCTCAGGGCATAAAGTTCATAGAGTTTTGCATACCCTTGGGATTTTTCCGACATTACAACGACCAGCGGAGCTTGAATATAGGGCTCGGTCAGGAGTACCCCATCTGGAAGCCGCTGCCCGGCAGGCACCATGGGAAGCAGATCAGCCTCTCCAGTTACAAGGGCTTCAAAGGCGGCATTGAAATTATTATGTGAGAGTAAAACAGGGGTAAAAACAAGTCCCGTTATATCTTGCAGCTCCTGCAGGTAGTCTGCGGCAACGCCTTTAAATCGATCTTTTTCCCCTTCTTCAATTAGCTGCAGAGGCTTATCACTGGCCCCGGGCAGGAATCCGGTGGTGGTTTGATTGAGCAGCAGGTCAGGCTGCTCCGCCGGTGGGGCGGGCGACTCGACTCCCTCCCAAAAATTTATGGCAGAAGGTCCAACATTGATAACCAGCGTAATCTCCGGATTCGCTTTGATCCAGGCCTGTTCCTCTGGCGTAAAGGCGGGCGTGTCGCTGAAGGCAAGCGTACTGTGTAGTGAAATAAAAACAAAAGCGAAGAATAACGCTACACATTGTGTACGATATTTTTTCACCATGGAAAACTCATTGAACGGTTAAGACACGAAAATGATGCTGCATACCCCAAAAGTTTCTAAATAGTACATCACACGGCATCAATTGGAAACAATTTTTACATGAGATCAGGAAACATGCACCTGTGCTGATCCGTGTTTATCCGCTCATACCTATAAAACGAGAACCCGGTCGGGACATTACAGTTTACAGTGCAGCCGCAGACCGAAAATTGTTACCGTGTTTGCTTTTTGCGCCCCGGTCAGGTTGTGCACCACCTGAATATCTGGACTAATCGTAAAATATTCATTGATATAGAAAGAATAGTAGGCCTCCATGCGGCCTTCATCAGCGGTGCGAATGTCATCATCGCGCAGCTGATCACGATAATCGTCGCTCAGCCCTCCCCTGCCATATGCCATTGCGAACACATCATTGGGCCGATTCCAGGGATTTCCCACAACGCTGAAACCCACACTCCAGGAATCATCAACCTCGTAGATATCATCGCTCTGCCGGCCCCAGCGCGCAAACACGCAGGTATCGTCGGTGAGATACTGATCAAAGCTCAACCCGAAACCGCTACCGGACTCGTTGTTTTTGGCGGCATTTTTCAGTTTTTCATGATCGGTGCTGTTATGCCAGACATGAAAACGGTAGGTGCCCTCTCGCTCCAGGAACTGCGGCATAAACGCGATCTCGGCAATTGAAAAGTGGTCCTTTGCAATGTTTGCCCATTTGTGCCCGTCTTCTAAAACACCCACATTAAAACTGAGCCATTCAAGCGCCTGATAGCCGATACGCACGCCATATCCATAATCCGGCATATCGATAGTAGGGCTATTGACAAACTGGTTGGACAAAAACTGCCCGCGCTCGTCATTGGCAACAGCGTTTGCATCAAAATACGCCCCGACATCAAGCTTGCCAAGCGTAACTACAAGGCGTTCGTCGAACAGGCTCTGCTCAATCCAGAACTCCGCGAATTTATTATCATAAGCCTTGGCATTATCATTAACCCCGGTAAGGCCGCCAACCTGGCGGTTAAGTCCGCTGCCCTCAACCAGCTCATAGCTGAAAAAGGCGGTTGCACCCTGCCACAGCCGGGCCTCTAAGGAAAAATCGGCGATGGTTTGCAGCTTTGTTCTGTCATGCTTTGTCGGGTAGCCCGGCACGCGCTTGTAATTATGGTTATTCTTAACCGAGCTCTGCAGTACACTTACCGCTTCAAAACCAAGGTCAAACCGATCAAAAAACTCCTGATCAAGTCCGGCCTTCTCATCCGAAGCAAAGTCCGCAGCGAAGCCCACTCCGATAGTGCAAGCCCACACAACTACTGCTAATACGGCGGTCACATGCCTTGTATTTTTATGTATCGTTCTCATTATTTTTTCTCCCGTGTTCAGCACGGTATTTTTATCATTTGCTGAGATAAAAGCACCTGCGCATTGTCTATACGACTTCTTTTAAAA
>Ga0070729_10007654_pt1 | contig 10309 bp, 9 predicted proteins | sample tdDd472_FD_66725 | JGI IMG/M metagenome (GOLD analysis project Ga0070729, IMG submission 66725) | Marine sediment microbial communities from the Atlantic coast under amendment with organic carbon and nitrate - tdDd47.2 | ecosystem: Environmental > Aquatic > Marine > Coastal > Sediment | place...
AGAAAGCTAGAAAAGCTCTAAAGTCACTAAAGCCATATACAAAAACAAGCCTAGCCATTGCTACAAACTTAAGTGTAGCTACATGTGGCAATATTCTAAAGGATTTGCTTGCCAATGGGGAAGTTATTGAAGTTGAACTGGCAGAATCAACTGGTGGACGTCCTTCAAGACAATTTATATATAATAAAGACTTTTCTCATGTTCTTGCAATGTATGTACGTAAAGAAAGAAAAGATGCTATTATCAATTATGCAGTCTCTAATGCCGTAGGTGAAGTTGTATATGAACATTATGAAGAACCTACAGAAATAAATATAAGTAAATTAGATGAGATAGTTAAAAGTATAACAACTGAATATTCTAATATAAAATCTATTGCTGTAGGAGTCCCTGGAGTAGTAATTGATGGTAAAGTTGGTATATGTGATTTTGAACTGCTTAGCAATGTAGATGTAAGAAAATATCTTTCACAAAAATATAAAATTCAAGTTGTTGTAATAAATGATGTAAATTGCACAGCTTTAGGGTACTATTTTAGTGGTGGATTCTCACAAGAAGAAAGTTTGGCATATATCTACTATCCAGTAGATGGAGAACCTGGAGCTGGCATTATAATAGATGGAAAAGTAATAAATGGAGTTTCAAACTTTGCAGGAGAAGTATCTTATTTGCCGCATTACTTATTTAAAGACGAAATAAAAAATATAGGTTTTGATTTAGCACCATTTGCACAAGGAGTATTATATACAATTATATCAATTAACAGCGTTTTAAATCCAAAAACAATTATATTATCAGGCTTTCAACTTAGTGATGAAATTGTATATATACTAAGGAAAATTATAAAAGATCACTTACCCAAATCACATACACCTTCTATATTATTTCAAGAAGACATTCATGAAAACTATATGATTGGTTTAACAAAAAAAGCACTAGAACTGCTAATGCATAAAGCAAAATTGTAATTTGCTTTAATAGGATATTTATAGTTACAATACTGCTCATACTTATCTGCACGGATTTTATTAGTCTTGGACTACCATCCTCAATTTAAAAGTTGCTTGACCATCAATACAATATAAGCTGTATAATGACTGGGATTACTTTTGCTAGGGTTTTATATAGTCCTATCGTGTATCTGTTTATTTTATTGCTATACCACTCTTTTTTGGTACTATATTTGATAATACTTCTATAATATTATTTCCTGTATTGTTGATTACTTGTGTGATTATTGTATTCGTATGTTCTAAAAGGTTAAATATATATCAAAGTAAATTGATGATTTGAAATGTAAAAGGCACTTAACTGATTATCAATAAAGTGCCTTGTCAATATTAATACTAATTTTTAAGCAAATGAAGTCGTATCATATTAAATGCATTTAGTGATGAAAAACGTCTGTTGTATTCTCTATTGCTTCTACCTTGATATTTAATGGTTTTTAATTCTTTACCATCGTATAGTGAAATGTAAACGAGTCCAGCTTTTTTATCACCTGAATCATCAGGACCAGCGATTCCAGTAACTGATACTGCAATATCACAGTCAGTAGCATTATATAATCCCATAGCCATTTCTTTTGCAGTTTCCTCGGATACTGCTCCATATTTGCTTAATGTATCTTCCTTAACATTCAATCTTTTCATCTTTGCTTCATTAGAGTAAGTAACAAAGCTTTCATTTAAAACCTTTGAAGAACCAGGGACATCCACAAGCATACCAGTTAACATTCCTCCAGTACAGCTTTCAGCAAAGGAAACATGCATATTTTTTTCATACAATATGTTTATTATAACCTCTGGTAAAGATTCATTAGTATACGAGTAAATCTTCTCACCTAGGATACTGGTTATCTCATTACTAACAGGTTCAAGCAAGGATATTGCTTCATCTTCTGTATTGGCCTTAGCTGTTACTCTAAGGAGTAATTCTCCTTTTGTTGCATAAGTTGCTAAGGTGGGATTTGTTTGATTTTCTATTAAATGCATTAATGCAGTTTCTAATGAACTTTCTCCTATACCAAATATCTTTATATGCTTAGATCTTATTACATCACCAGTATGATCGCTAAGGTATGGGATTACATGATTTAAAAACATTGGTTGCATTTCCATTGGTGGCCCTGGAAGAACAACTACCATTTTACCATTATCTTTAACAATGCAGCCTGGTGCTGTTCCATTAGGGTTTTTTAATATTTTTGCACCTTTTGGAAAATATGCTTGTTTTAGATTATTAATAGTCATGTCTCTGTGAATAACAGAGAAAAAGTTCTCAATTCCATTTTTGCTTTCTTCATCTAGTATCATAGGTTTTGAAAAAACTTCTGCAACTGATTCCTTTGTTAAATCATCCATTGTAGGTCCTATACCACCTGTAGTAATAACTAAGTCACACCTATTCAAAACCATATTTAAAAGTTCAACTAAACGATCTTGATTGTCTCCAACTACATGATGATAGTGAACATCTATTCCAAGCTCAGAAAGTTCTCTTGATAAGAACATAGCATTAGTATTAGCTATTTGCCCCATTAAAAGTTCTGTTCCAACTGCTATTATCTCAGCCCTCATTTTTTTAATTCTCCTAGTCTTTTCAACTCTTTTAATCCTCCTACTATGTAGTCTGTCATAGACCACAATGAAAGAATAATAGTAATAGCTATAAATATGTACTCAATGGGAAAAGATATGAATCCAAACCACGCATCTCTAACTAAAAGCACGCATATTAATACTATTTGAGATATAGTTTTTAATTTTCCTATTATACTAGCAGCTATTACTTTTCCGCCTGCAGCTGCTACGACATTACGAAAACCACCAACGATAAATTCACGTGCAAGGATAACTATAACTACCCAGCCAGCTAATAGATTAAATTCAGCTAATGGAATAAGCGCAGCTAATACTAATACTTTGTCAGCAATAGGGTCAAAAATCTTCCCAAAGTTGGTTACTTGATTATACTTTCTGGCTACATATCCATCTAAGAAATCTGTAATTGATGCAATAATAAATATAATCATAGCGATTATTCTAGAAGCATCAGTGCCTTTATACATATAGTACATAAATACAGGAATAAGAAAAATCCTAAGTAATGTTAGTTTATTTGCCGTTGTCATTCTAATCTCCTATCTTCCCATACAAATCATACATTGTAGATGATGTAATCTCAACATCATAAACTTCACCGATTTTTAGCTCTTTATCACTTTCTACTTGTATTTCGCCGTCAATCTCTGCTGTGAAGTGTTGGCTTCTGCCAAAATAGAACCCATCTTGAAAGTCTTCTATTAATACTTTATATGCTTTGCCAACTCTATTGCCCATTAATTTATTTGATATCTCGCTTTGATATTGCAATAGTAAATCTCGACGTTCATTTTTTACATTATCATCTATTTGATCTTTTAGCTTATATGCAGGCGTTCCTTCCTCACGAGAATATGAAAACACACCTACATTATCAAATGGATAATCATGAACGAACTTAACTAGTTCATCAAAATCTTCTTGTGTCTCACCAGGAAAACCAGTTATATAAGTTGTACGTAAAGATATATCTGGCAATCTTTTTCGTATGGATTTATATGTATCTATAATACCTGCATATGTAGAATGTCTGTTCATTCTTTTTAAGACTTTATCGCTAACATGTTGTAAAGGGATGTCCATATAGCGACAGATATTATTGTGTTTTTCATATACTGATATTAATTCATCGGATATCATTTCAGGATACATGTACAAAACTCTTATCCAGACATCTTTGTTAAGAGAAGCTATTCTGCCAAGTAAATCTGTTAGGCTTTCATCAATATCTAATCCATAGCGTGTAGTATCCTGAGCAACTAGAGTTATTTCTTTTATTCCACTATTAATTAATTCTTTGGCTTCTTCTATAATAACTTCTGGTAATCTAGAGCGCATTTGCCCTCTAATACTAGGAATTGCACAATAAGTGCAATGGTTTGAACAGCCTTCAGCTATTTTTAAGTATGCTCTGAAGGAAGGAGTTGTTATAACTCTGCCTTCTGCTCCAGACAGCTTTTCGTTGATTTCAGCACAGATATATCTTTCACCATTTAAGCATCTCTCAATATGTTCAACAATGTCAGGATATTGAGACACACCTAAAATTGCATCAACTTCTGGCATTTCATCATATATGGTCTGAGAGTATCTTCCGCTAAAACAGCCAGATACAATTATCTTCTTCAAACTGCACTCATTTTTAAACTCAGCTATTTCAAATATTGCATCAATTGCTTCTTGCTTTGCAGATTGCAAAAATCCACAAGTATTTATAATTACTAAATCACACTTTGATGGGTCTTCAACAACTTCATGTCCAGCTTCTTTTATTCTGTGAAGCATTACTTCTGCATCAACTTCGTTTTTCGGACAACCTAATGAGACTAATCCGATTTTATGTTTGTTCATCATTATCTCCTGATACTATTTGCATAGCAGTACCATAAGCTACTAATATTTCTCTTGGTTTAGAACCTTCAGCTTGTGCTACTACGCCTAACCTTTCTAAATCATCCATGATTCTAGCTGCTCTATTATATCCAATTCTTAGCTTTCTTTGAACCATAGAAGTTGAAGCCTTTTCATGGTCATATACTACTTTTACAGCATCTGGCAGCAAAGTATCAAACTCGCTACCTAAGCCATTTCCACCTGATCCACCTGACTCACTGTGGGTTTGTTTTTCTATTTTCTTAACATCTTCTATTACGTTGTTGTCATATGTTACGCCTTCTGCTTTAAGGAACTCGCATACCTTTTCAACTTCCTTATCATCAACAAAAGCGCCTTGTAGTCTAATAGGTTTTCCAGAGAATTTAAACAACATATCACCATTGCCTAGAAGATGTTCAGCACCACTGCCATCTAGGATTGTACGCGAGTCAACTAGTTGGTTAACGCTAAATGCAACTCTACATGGAATATTTGCCTTAATCGTACCTGTTATAACCTTAACATCAGGTCTTTGAGTTGCTATTACTAAATGCATACCTGCGGCACGTGCAAGTTGAGCAAGTCTGTAAATAGCATCTTCAACTTCAGCTGATGCTACCTGCATCAAGTCTGCAAGTTCATCAACTATAATGACTATTCTTGGCATAGTCTCTAATTTAGACTTACTTTGTGCAAGCTTATTATATCCATCGAGATTTCTTACACCATTCTCAGCAAATATATCATAGCGTTTCATCATTTCTTTAACAGCCCAGTTTAATGCACTTGCTGCCAATGAAGCTTTTGTTACAACTGGTATTAATAGATGAGGTATTCCATTATAGACATTTAGCTCTACTTTTTTAGGGTCAACCATTATAAAGCGTACATCTTTAGGAGAGCTTTTGTATATGAGTGATAGTATCAAAGCATTAATAAACACAGACTTACCAGAGCCAGTAGCACCTGCAACAAGCATGTGAGGCATTTTAGCAAGATCTGCTACTATGTTTCTACCTGTTATGTCTTTGCCTACACAAATAGTTAAATGAGAGCGTGCAGTCTTAAACTTTGACCCTTCCAAAATATCTCTTAACCCAACTAAAGAGCGTGAGCGATTTGGAACCTCAATACCAACTGCATTTTTATTAGGAATAGGTGCTTCTATTCTAACACTAGTTGCAGCCAATGACATTGCTAAGTCTTTAGATAGACCATTAATTTTTGAAACTCTTATGCCAGGTGCTGGACGAAGTTCATATCTTGTTACTGTAGGTCCACAAGTTATATTTATTACCTTTGCTTCTATTCTAAAGCTTTTTAATGTTTCCTCCAACCTCATTGCATTAGCATGACACTCTGCTCGTAAGCTTTCATCTTGCTCATTATTACTAAATGCTATCAAGTCCATAGGAGGGAACTGGTATTCAGTATCTTCTTTTGATTGAACTAGTGCAGATGCATTATCAACAGGATAATCATCTTCATCAGTAATATTTATTTGAATAGTGGGTTTGTCATCTCTTAATGGAGGTGTCGCTGGTACTGCTGGTATGATAGGTATAGGTTCTTCTATATTAGTTTGTTCTTGCTCAAGAGCATAATTCCATTGATTTTCATCAATCTTATATTTAACTCGTTTACTAGACGTTAATGGCTGTTTATTATTCTTGAACAAAAAGTCTGTGTTCAGTTCTCTTTCTTCATCAGAATTATTGGCTGTATTTTTTAAATCTTCTACATATAAATCTTGCTTCTTTTTCTTTAATACATGTAATGGGTTCTTGCTAGATTTAACTTTGTTTTCAGACGGTTTTTCCACAGCTTGTACTTTTCTTCTGCTACTTTTTGTAACAGGAGCTTCAGAACCGAGCTTTTCAAGAGGAGTTTGCATTTTTCTTCTTTCTTCAATGCGCTCATCCAATTGAGTTTTTGATTCCTTAACAAACTCTGCAAGGAATGTTCTGTTCTTAACTATTAAAACAATTAACATGTAAGTTACAGGAACAAAAACTGCACCAAAAATGCTAAAGTTCTTAAGTAGCCAGTATGATAGTATTGCGCCTAGACCACCTGATGAACCTCCAAATGAAACACCATAATCATATGATGCTTTCACATAATCTGAAAATGTATTAATAGTGAAATCTACTTCCACTATACGCTCTTGGAAAATCTGACGTAGGAAAAATGTGTGGTAAAAAAGAGCAGCACAGAGGAAAAAGATTGTCCATATAGTAACTTGCTTCCATTCAAGGCCAACTTCTTTTTTGAATATAATAATTAGACCTATTATAAATCCTAATATAGGTAATATATATCCTAATGAACCAAATGCTCCAATTATTATGTGTTTAATAGCGTATCCTTTTTCGCCAGTGATAGAAGATTGGAACATAATTCCTAGCATAAATAAGCTCACTACACATGTTATAATCCCTATAATAACTTCATTTTTCTTTTGTTCTGATTTAATAGGCTTTTTTGGGGCAGCTTTTTTGCTAGTTGTCTTCCTTTTTGTAGTCGGTTTCTTTTTGCTAGATGTTTTAGCAGTGCTTGTTCTTTTTCTTGATGTACTTTTACTTGGCAATGCTTTCATCCTTTCTTATAATGTTTAATAAATGTATAAATATCAATCCATTTTAACATATTAATAATAGGTAATACAACATCTAACATCATAACATAAAATTTTTCCATAAATTTTATTGTAGTATTACCATATGAAGCATGATTTATGTTGTAATAATTGTTATTTTGCGTTAAAATATCATTTATAGATTTAAAACATAGGAGGGCATATAGATATGACTATGAATAATACGGAGCTTTTAAAAGACGGAGAAGCACGCATGGATAAGGCGATTGAATTTTATAAAAGTGAGCTGCAATCAATGAGAGCTGGACGTGCAAACCCAAAAATCTTAGATAGAATTAATGTTGATTATTATGGAACACCAACTCCTTTATCACAAGTTGGTAATATTTCTGCACCAGAGCCAAGAGTATTGATGATATCTCCATGGGATGCTTCATTGATTGGTGAAATTGAAAAAGCTATCCAAACTTCTGATATTGGCATTAACCCAATGAATGATGGTAAAGTTATCAGACTTATAATTCCTGAACTTACTGAGGAACGCAGAAAAGATTTGGTAAAACAATTACACAAATACGGAGAAGAAGCAAAAGTTGCTGTTCGTGGTGTGCGTCATGATGTTAAAAAGCATCTTGAAAAGCTAGAAAAAGATCATGAAATTACTGAAGATGATTTAAGACGTGATGAAAAAAGAATGCAAGATATGACTAATAAGCATACAGCGAGAATAGATGAAATGACAAAAGATAAGGAAAAGGAAATCCTTGCAGTATAAAAACCTAATTGGTGAATCATTAGAAAATGCTAAGATTTTTGTTAATGAGAATAAAATCGATGCATTATTTGTTGAAACAAAAGATAGATATAATGATTATGACAATAAGCGCATTATTCGCGTAAAGCAAATAAGTAACAGCAATAAGTTGGAACTTTTGTATACTGGATTTCCATCTTTCAAGGAATAAATATGAAAATTGATGGACATGAATATAATGATATCCCTAAAAATCTACCTAGCCATGTAGCTATAATAATGGACGGTAATGGTAGATGGGCAAAGAAAAGATTGCTTCCACGTTCTGCTGGTCATAGAGCAGGAGTGGAGGCTTTACGTAATGTAATTAGAATGAGTAGCCATATTGGTGTAAATTATCTTACGTTATATGCATTCTCTACAGAGAATTGGAAGCGCCCAAAAGATGAAGTAAATGTTTTAATGAGACTTCTTGTTGAGTTTCTATACAACGAAATTGATGAGCTTGATAAGGAGAATGTTTGCATTACGTTTATGGGAGACATAGAGAAATTCCCTACTGAGTGTTACAAAGCAATAAAATACGCGTTAGAACGAACTAAAGACAATGATGGACTAGTTGTTTGCATAGCACTAAATTATGGATCAAGGCAGGAAATTAAGCAGGCAGTTAAAAATATAGCTTCAATGTATAAAGAAGGCAAGATATCTTTAGATGACATATCTGATGAGTTAATAAGCAATAATTTAGATACAAATCATATGCCTGACCCAGATTTAATTGTTAGAACAAGTGGAGAGCAAAGATTAAGCAATTTTATGTTGTATCAAGCTTCTTATTCTGAGTTTTACTTTACAAATATACACTGGCCTGATTTTGGTAAAACAGCATATACTGAAGCTTTAAATGAATACGCAAGAAGAAAACGTCGTTTTGGAGACGTAAAATAGGAGTGATGAATTGAAAAACAGAATCTTAGTATCAATTCCTATAGGTATATTTTTAATTGCTTTTGCTTTTTTAAGAGGTATACCCTATATAGCGATGCTAACTATAATTGCTGTAGCAAGCCAGTATGAGATGACACGAGCGATGTTTAGTGCTGGTTACCACCCTAACAGAAGAACGGCTATATTATTCGGACTTTTTTTATACCCTTCATACTTATTTAGCCCAAATGCAACCCTGGTATTGTTTGCACTGTTAGTTATTTATAATTTGATTTGGGGAGTGTTTGACAATAATGTAAAATTTGAAGATGCTATTATCTCTTGTTTTACGCTATGTTATCCAGGCTCTTTTTTCTTATCATTTGTATTAATAGGTGAAATTGTACCAAATGTACTTAGCGTGTTTGTAATGATTATTGCAATATTCTCACCTGTAACAAGTGATGTAGGAGCATATTTGATTGGAACTAAGTTTGGTAAAAGAAAATTAGCACCCACAATTAGTCCTAATAAAACAGTTGAAGGTGCAATTGGTGGTGTAGTATCTAGTGTTTTGATTATAGGATCAGTATATTTGATTCTTTGTAAATCTAATATATTACATAATTATCCAGAAATTGTTTCAATAGAATGGTACCATGTTCTCATATGTACTTTATTGTGTACTTTATTTTCTCAAATAGGTGACTTAATTGCATCAGCATTCAAAAGATTTGCAAATATCAAAGATTTCTCACAAGTACTTTTAGGACACGGAGGTGTAATGGATAGACTAGATTCAATATTGTTTTCTGCAACTATTGCACTAGTTTATTTTAATGTGTTTATCAGATAGGATTGGAAGATTAATTTGAATAATAAAAGAAAAATTGTTATCTTAGGGTCAACGGGGTCGATAGGAACACAAACATTAGATATAATTAGCCATAATCAAGATAAGTTTGAGGTTGTAGGAATAAGTGGAAACAAAAACTACAAGCTATTAAATGAACAGATAGAAAAATTCAAGCCACTCTTTTGCACAATAGGAGATAAATCATTAGAAAAACAGCTAGATGCGTCTAATACAAAGATATTTACTGGTAATGATGGACTGATAGAGATGTGTAATGAATGTGATGCAGACATTGCTGTATGTGCTATAGTTGGTATAGCAGGTCTTGAAAGCACAATAACCTGTATAAAAAATGGAATGACAATAGCCTTAGCTAACAAAGAAACTTTGGTAGCAGGAGGAAAGCTAGTTACAGATTTAGCAAAGCAATTTAATACTCCAATTTATCCAGTAGATTCTGAACATTCAGCCATATTCCAATGTTTACAAAATGATGCAAATGTAAATGGGATAAAAAACATTTACCTTACAGCATCAGGAGGACCTTTTGTGGATACTCCCAAAGAAGATATGGCTAATATTACAATAGAGCAAGCATTAAACCACCCTAATTGGTCTATGGGTGCAAAGATTACAATTGATTCTGCAACAATGATGAATAAAGGGCTTGAAGTTATTGAGGCTAAGCATTT
>Ga0070729_10007656_pt1 | contig 10306 bp, 8 predicted proteins | sample tdDd472_FD_66725 | JGI IMG/M metagenome (GOLD analysis project Ga0070729, IMG submission 66725) | Marine sediment microbial communities from the Atlantic coast under amendment with organic carbon and nitrate - tdDd47.2 | ecosystem: Environmental > Aquatic > Marine > Coastal > Sediment | place...
GACCGCCGCCTCATAGGCCAGGCTGACGCCCTGATCCTCGGCCATGCGGGCCAGCGCCGTACCGTGGTGGGCCAGCAGCGCTTTGTTGGCGGTCACCACGGTACGGCGCTGGCCCGCATGGCCGAGGATCAGGGCGTCAGCCTGGCCTATGAGGCGGCGGTCGCGGGCGGCATTCCGATCATCAAGGCGCTGCGCGAAGGCCTTGCCGCCAACCGCATCGAGCGGCTGTACGGCATTCTCAACGGCACCTGTAACTACATCCTAACGGACATGGCCGGTTCGGGCCGCGAGTTCGATGACATCCTGGCCGAGGCGCAGGAACTGGGCTACGCCGAGGCCGATCCCAGCTTCGACGTCGACGGCATCGATGCCGCGCACAAGCTCGCGATCCTGGCTGCCGTCGCCTTCGGCACCGAGGTGGATTTCGCCAACGTCTACGTGGAAGGCATCCGCCACGTTTCGCCCATGGATATCGAGTTCGCGCATGAACTGGGGTACGGCATCAAGCTGCTGGGGGTTGCGGCGCGCGTGCCGGACGAGCGCGGTGGCGGCATCGAGCAACGCGTGCATCCCTGCATGGTGCCCAAGGATGCGCCCATGAACCACGTGTCCGGCGTGTTCAACGCCATCGAGGTGGCCGGCGATTTCGTCGATACCACCATCTATGAAGGACGCGGCGCCGGTGAGGGGCCGACGGCTTCCGCCGTGGTCGCCGACCTCATCGATATCGCGCGCGGCCAGCGGGTGCCGACGTTCGCCGTCGGCGCGGGCGACCTGAAGCCGGCCGAGACCATTCCCATGGGCCGCCGCCGGGGGGCTTACTACGTGCGTTTCATGGTTGTCGACCAGCCGGGCGTGTTCGCGGATATCGCGGCCGCGCTGCGCGACAACGAAGTGTCGATGGAATCGGTCCTGCAGCGCGGCCGCGCGCCGGACGAGAAGGTACCAGTGGTGATGACCGTGCATGAGACCGAGGAAGATGCCATGCAGCGATGCGTGCAGGCGATCGCCGCTCTCGATGCCGTGGTCGAGCCGCCGACCCTGATCCGCATCGAGGCCATCTGACGTTTCGCCATGATCGAGGCACGGCGCGCCGTCGAGCAATTGCAAGCGCAAGCCCGCATTCACCGAACGCCTTCGGGCGAGGGGCGGATGGTCTGGCACGAGTGGGGCTCGGGCGATCCCTTGGTTTTGCTGCACGGCGGGTCCGGCTCCTGGACCCACTGGTTCCGCAACATCCCCGCATTGGCGAAGCGCTACCGGGTGATCTGCGCCGATACGCCGGGGCTGGGCGATTCCGATATGCCGCCCGGTATTTTCTCGTCGCGCCACTATCCGGAAAGCATGGCCATGCTGGCCGCGGTGTTCGCCCGGGGCCTCGATGAAATCATCGGACCCGGGACGCCGTATCACCTATGCGGATTTTCCATGGGCTCCATTGCCGGCGGCTACCTCGCCGCCGACGATGCCGAGCGGGTCCGCAGCTATACCATGGTCGGCGGCTCGTCGTTCGGGATTCCCTGGTCGGGGCTGAGCGGCCGGCTGCAGGCGATGATCGAAGGCATGACGGATCGCGAGCGGCTCGAGGTGCAGCGCCGCAACCTCAAGGTCATCATGACCCATGGCCCGGCCGACGACCTCGCCGCGTATCTGCAACTTCGCAATGTCGAGCGCGCCCGCATCCGTAGCCACGGATTGACCGATACGGATACCGTCATGCACGCGCTGCCCGGCGTGCGGGCGCCGATCAACGGTATCTGGGGACTGCACGACGTGTATGCGCAACCCAATCTGGAGACGGGGATTCCGGAAATTTTGAAGTCCTTCGACCCGCAAGCCACGGTAACGGCGATCGCCGGTGCCGGTCATTGGGTCATGTACGAAGCGCCGGATGCCTTCGCGGAAGCGCTGGAGAGGGTTCTCGATCAGGGCGTGTAGGTGATGCCCAGCACCAAGTCGGTGGAGGTGTACTTGGCGGTAATCGTGTCGTTGTTGCCGAAGGGGCCGTTCTCGACCTCGCCCATGTCCCAATAGCGGCCCTCGACCCGAAATTTCCAATTCGGTTTCCACAGATACTGAAAACCGGCCATCACCGCCCAGGTGAATTGGTTGGTCCGGGTGTCCTGCGAGACGCGGGTAAAGGCGGCCGTGCTGAGGTCGCGCCGCTCCGCCTGGCTCCAGTGGCGCGACATGCCGAGCCCGGCACCGACGTAGGGTTTGAATTTCTTCCAGGTATAGGGAATGTCGTAGTAGCCGTTCACCATGCCGCCGTAGGTGCCGATCTCGTTCATATACCCCTGAAGGTTTCCGCCGGCGGTTCCCCGGTAGTCGAGGTCGAAGCGGTATCGGATGAAGGCTTCGATCTCGGTGCGCACCGGCCAGCCGTGCTTGGCCCAATCGTATCCGACGGCGATGGTGTTGCCGGCGACCCAGTCCTCGTCGCGGCGTTCCTGCAAGCCGGTAATGCCGGTCGTTTCAGGATCGTGGATGGTCGAATAGCCGCCCATGGCATTGACGCTGACGTAAATCGCGCGGCCGGCGGGCGCGCTGCGGTCCGCCATTTCCGGAGCGGCCGCGGCGGGCATCGTCGCGCTGCCGGCCCCTTGCATGCGCACCGGCGCGGTCCGCGGCGCATTTGACGGTTGTGCCGACGGTTGCGCCATCGCCGCCGGCGTATTGGCGAACGGATGACCCTGGCTGAGGAAATAGTTGAAATCGTAAAGGGTGGCGGCCATCGCCGACGGCACGCCGCCGACGAACGGGGCGGTTGCGAAAAGCGTGGCGGCGATGACCCGGTGCGTGGGGCGCATTCTTCCCTCGGATTGACCACTATTTTCGCTAACCCTACATGAATTCAACGGCCTGTCGATGTCGAAACGGGGATATTGTACAGCCGCCGAATTGTCGCTAGGCTTTTCGAATGGGGACAACAACGGAGCGAAATCGGATTTTTCCATGAGGAAACCCGTCGTCGGCATCGTCGCCAATACCAAGCTGGTGGATAGCCATTACCCCGCGCAAACGGCCGGTACCATGAACGTCGAGGCCGTCGGGCGCGTCGTCGGCGCCGTGCCGCTGATCATTCCCGCCGTACCGGATTGTGTCGACCTGGACGTGGTGACGTCGGTTTGCGACGGCTTTCTGCTGACCGGCGGGCGCCCCAACGTGCATCCCGACGAATACGGCCACGAGGAAACCGAGGCGCACGGCACCTTCGATCGCGGCCGCGATGCCATCGCGCTGGCGCTGATCCGTCATTGCGCGGACTCGGGCCAGCCGGTCCTCGGAATCTGCCGGGGATTCCAGGAATTCAACGTCGCCATGGGCGGCACCTTGCATCCGGAGATCAGGGACCTGCCGGGCCGCATGAACCACCGCATGCCGCCGAACGGGACCACCGAGGAAAAGTTCGCGCTCCGTCACATGGTGCACCTGCGCCCGGGCAGCCCGTTCATCGACATCTTCGGCGCCGAGGACGTGTTGGTGAATTCCCTGCACGGCCAGGGGATCGAGGACCCGGGCGCGCGCATCGTCATCGAGGGCCATGCGCCGGACGGCACCCCCGAAGCGATCACCATCAAGGACGCGCCGGGCTTCGCCATGGCGGTGCAGTGGCATCCGGAATACAACGCCCAGAGCGATCCGGTCTCGAAGCCATTGTTCGAGGCGTTCGGCAGGGCGCTGCGCGCCTGGCGCCAGGGCGAGGCCCTGGCGGCGGAATAGAGCCGTCGAGTAGGGGGGGGCGCGCCCCTTCGAAGCGGACAGAAAAAATGCCGGCGGTTTCGCCGGCATTTTCTCAGGAGACGCGATGCGGAAAAGCTTGCCTCAGGCGGCAAGCGCCTCCGCCGCGGGGAAGAAATCGTAACCCAGGTCGTTGGCGACCGGCGCGCAGGTGATGCGTCCGGCGCAGACGTTGAGGCCGTTCATCAGGTGCGGATCCGCCGCCAGCGCCTGCTTCCAGCCCGTATCCGCGATGGCCAGCGCATGGCGCAGCGTCGCGTTGTTGAGCGCATAGGTCGAGGTGCGGGCCACGCCGCCCGGCATGTTGGCGACGCAGTAGTGCACGATACCGTCGACAAGGTAGGTCGGATCGGCGTGGGTGGTCGCCTTCGAGGTCTCGAAGCAGCCGCCCTGGTCGATGGCGACATCGACCAGCACCGCGCCCTTGGGCATGGTGGCGAGCATGTCGCGGGTCACCAGTTTCGGCGCCGCCGCGCCCGGGATCAGCACCGCGCCGATGACCAGGTCGGCATCGGCGACCAGTTCGCGCAAGGTCGCCTCGTTCGAGTAGGCGAGCCTGGCGCTGGCGCCGAAGTGATTTGAGAGGCGCTCCAGCGTCGCCGCATCGCGGTCCAGGATGGTCACGTCCGCCTGCAGGCCGACGGCCATCTGCGCGGCATTGAAGCCGACCACGCCGCCGCCGACGATGACCACCTTGCCGGGGCGCACGCCCGGCACGCCGCCCAGCAACACGCCGCGTCCACCGTGCGCTTTCTCCAGCGCCGCGGCGCCGGCCTGCACGGACATGCGCCCGGCCACCTGGCTCATGGGCTTCAACAGCGGCAGGCCGCCGTGCGCGTCGGTGACGGTTTCATAGGCGATGCAGACCGCGCCCGAATCCACCAGGTCGCGGGTCTGGTCGGGATCCGGTGCCAGGTGCAGGTAGGTGTAGAGGATCTGGCCCTCGCGCAGCATCTTGCGCTCGCCGGCCTGCGGTTCCTTGACCTTGACGATCATGTCGGCGCGGGCGAACACCTCGTCGGCGGTGTCGACGATCTCGGCGCCGGCGGCGATGTAGGCGTCGTCGTTCGCGTCGATGCCGGCGCCGGCGCCGGTCTCGACGATGACCTGGTGGCCGTGGCGGCGCATTTCGACGACGCTCTCCGGCGTCAGGCCGACGCGGTATTCGTGGTTCTTGATCTCTTTGGGGGTTCCGATGAGCATGGCGTCCTCCTGCGTTTGAAGATGGCGAATCCTAGTCCCGTTTGAGCGCAAATTTTTACTTATTTGACCCGGGTAATTGATATAAACTGAATGTCATTCGAATTTTGATTGAATTTCGGAGAAAATCTTGCGAACCATCGATGCCGCCGACCGCCGCCTCATCGCCGCCCTGCAGCGCGACAGCCGCCAATCCATGGCGGAACTGGCGGAGAAGGTGGCGCTGTCGCCTTCCGCCTGCCACCGGCGCATCAAGCAGCTCGAGGCCGACGGCGTGATCCAGGGCTACGGTGCGCGGGTCGACGGCAAGGCGCTGGGTTTCGAAATGGAGTTCTTCGTCGAGGTCAGCTTGGGCTCGCAGGACAGCGCCACGCTGAAGGCTTTCGAGGCGGCGGTGCGGCGCGTCCCCGAGATCATGGAATGCCACCTGATGACCGGGCAGGCGGATTACATCATGCGCGTCGCCGCCGCCGACGCCGCCGACTACGAACGCTTCCATCGCGAACGCATCGGTGAACTGCCGGGCGTCTCGCGCATCCAGTCGAGCCTGGTGATCCGCACCATCGGCCGCGCGGCGGGCTATCCGGTCAGGGGATGAACCTGGGCGTCCAAGGCGCGGGTTGATTTCCGGGCCGGCCCCCGCCATCGTGCCTCTCGCGTCCAGCAACGAGGGAGGACTTCCATGACCGACGAGACCCCGGACAAGCAAGCGGCCCTGGCCGAACTGAAGGAGCCCGGCCGGCTCCACGCCGCCATCAACTTGGGCAATATCCTGTTGGTGACCGGCACCGCCGCCAACGGCGACCCGGAAGGGGTGGCGCCGGACATGGCCCGTGCCCTGGCCGAGCGTCTCGGTGTCGAGGTCTCCTACACCACCTTTGCCACGCCGGGCGAGGTGGCCGACGCGGCGGCCCGCGACGAATGGGACGTCGGGCTGATCGCCATCGAGCCCAAGCGCGCCGAGGTGATCGGCTTCTGCGACGCCTATGTGGAGATCGAGGCGACCTACCTGGTGCCCGAGGGCTCACCGTTCCAGACGGTGGAGGATGTCGACAGCCCCGGCACGCGGATTGCCGTTTCCGAGCGTGCCGCCTACGACCTCTATCTGTCGCGCACCCTGCAGCACGCCGAACTGCACCGGGCCAAGGGATTGCCGGGCGCGGCCGAGCTGTTCGTTACCGAGAAGCTCGACGCACTCGCCGGCCTGGTGCCGGCACTGAAGGAAAACGCCGAAAACATCCCGGGTTCGCGGTTGATCGACGGACGTTACACCTCGGTGCGCCAGGCCATCGGCACCCGACCCCAATGCCGCGCGCTGAACGCCTTCACCAACGCCTTCATCGCCGACGCCGTCGCCAGCGGCTTCGTCGCCGAACTGATCGACAGGCACGGTGTCACCGGCAAGTTGAGCGTCGCCAAAGACGAAAGCTGATGGCGAACCTCGACGTTCCGTTTTTCACCGAGACCGCGCCCAGCGTCTTTCACGGCAACGACCCGGCGCGCGGCCCCTGGGCGGAGAACGCCTGTCACGCGGGACCGGCGATCGGACTCGTGGTCCGGGCGGCGGAGCGGTTGCTGCCGGAAAAGCGCATGACCCGCGTGGCCGCCGATTTGATGCGCCCGGTGCCGCTGGACGGTTTTACCATCCAAGCCGAAGTGACCCGCCACGGCCGGCTGACGGCGAGCGCCGAGGTGCGGGTGGTGGATACGGCCGGGCGCGAGTGCGCGCGGGCCAACACCCTGCATATCGCCGAGACCGACGTCGGCCCGGTGCCGACCGCACCCTTCGACATTCCCGATTTCGCCGCCTCGACGCCGGGGGCGTTTCCGGTGCGCGAGGTCATGCACGATGCCCCCTGCTTCACGGAGTTCATCGAGGTGCGCTACCCGCCGGGCGAAACCCGCGAACCCGGCCCGACATCGATCTGGATGCGCACGCCGCCGTTGTTGGCGGGGGAGGCGCCGTCCACGTTCCAGCGGCTTTGTACCCTCGCCGACAGCGGCAACGGCATTTCCCGTAACGTCGAGATCACCGAGATGGGATTCATGAACTGCGACATCGCCATCGTCGTGCACCGCCATTCCGACGCCGACTGGTTCTGTTCCAGGGCGCGCTCGCACTGGCAGCCGAACGGTATCGCGCTTGCCGAGGCGGAGATCTTCGACGATCAAGGCCCGGTCGCCAGCGTGCTGCAAACCGTGGTGCTGACGCCGAGGTGAAGCACGGTCTTGCCGCGAATGACCAAGTTACGGCTTTTGGTCCGTAAACGGCTATCGCGTCATGCCAATCTGATCGAGATACCTCCATCCGCAATCATCGCGCTGCCGGTGACGAAGGCGGATTGATCCGACAATAGAAAGAGTGCGGTTTGGGCAATCTCTTTCGGTGCGGCGAGGCGTTTGAGCGGATGCAATCCGGCAATATACGCGTGCACCACCGGGTCATCGCCCGCCATGGCGGTTTTCGTTCCGCCGGGAAGCAATGTGTTTACTCGAATTCCATCGGCTCCATGCTCGGACGATAGAGACTGTGCAAGGCCGATCAGTCCGGCTTTTGATGCTGCATATGCCCCCATTCCGGGTAAGCCGCCGTTCGTGTGTCCGACAAAAGACGACGTGAACAAGATTGAGCCACCGCCGCGTTCCTTGATCGCCGGTATCTGGTGTTTTGCCGCAAAAAACGCGCTGGTTAGGTTTGTCGCGATGACGTCCTGCCAGTTGGTGTACTCCATATCGGGAATCGGCATCATCTCACCTGTGATTCCGGCATTGTTGAACGCGGCATCGAGGCTGCCGAATGCCGATTTCGCCAACGCCACCAACTGTGCGGCATAGGCTTCTTCCCTGATATCTCCGGCGAGCGCGACCGCCTGCCCGTCGTCTTCGACAATCCGCGTCACGAGTTGATGGAGAAGTCTTTCCCGCCGTGCACCGAGAACGACATTGGCGCCTTGCGCCGCGAACAATAGTGCGGCCGCGGCGCCAATGCCGCTACTGGCCCCGGTAATGATGATCGTCTTGTTTTTGAGTTGCATTGCGCTGCCTCCATAAGGTCGAGATGGAAGCATTTGAATGAATCCGTATCATCGGCATCCACCCGATCCTTGCGGCTTCATTCCGTCGAACCATATCGTCGGCCAATAAGCGCGCCGACAATTAATTCCGCAAATAGGAATTATTTACTTTGTTGTTCGCTTGTGCTACAAGAGCCCGGATGGATCGACCGACTGGAAAAGGAGCGGACCGCCATGCCGACCGGCGTACCCGAACTGCGCATTAAGTCCCGTCCGCCCAGGGCGGAAAAAGGTCGGCGTAGTCTGTTGGGTTCGTTTCGTCAAAAAAAGTTTCGTTCATGTAAAATCAATGGCTTAGGCGCACCGTTTGGACCGCGTCCGGGCCCGGTGAAGGCGTGCCGGGAGGCTCGTTTAGGTGCGAGTGGAAGTGATTTCCGTTTACGTAAACGTCAACTCATGCTATCGAACGCGTCGTCGGACGGGAGTTCCGCGTCAGTCCTCTTGGGAAAGCCCGGCGGTTCAAGCTATAGTGCAGCCCTGGCGCCGGGCGTGATGCCGGCCGGCGCGCGAGATGATGGGGAGGGAAGTCATGCCTGATGACGGGAAGGCGCTGGAAACCGAGTTTCCGCAAAGCTACACGGCCAAGAACCAACTGCGGTTCATCACCGCCACCAGCCTGTTCGATGGCCACGATGCTTCCATCAACATCATGCGCCGCATCCTGCAAGCCGGCGGCGCCGAGGTCGTGCACCTGGGCCACAACCGCTCCGTCGACGAAGTGGTGACCGCCGCCATCCAGGAGGATGCCCACGGCATCGCCGTCTCGTCCTATCAGGGCGGGCACGTGGAATACTTCAAGTACATGGTCGATCTGCTGCGCGAACGCGGGCGGCCCGATATCAAGGTGTTCGGCGGCGGCGGCGGTGTCATCGTCGCGCCGGAGATCAAGGAACTGCACGACTACGGCGTGAGCCGCATCTATTCGCCGCACGACGGCCAGCGCATGGGGTTGCCCGGCATGATCGCCGACATGATGCGCCTTGCCGATTGTGATTTGGCCGCCGACCTGCCGGGCGATCTCTCGGATCTCGAAGCCGGCGATCCGGCGGCGCTGGCGCGGGTGATTTCGGGGCTCGAGCTCGGGCGGCTGGATGCGAAGCTGGTCGACGCCATCCGCGCGGCGGCGGCGAAGCGCGCCGACGTGCCGGTGCTCGGCATCACCGGCACCGGCGGCGCCGGCAAGTCGTCACTGACCGATGAGTTGATCCGCCGTTTCCGGCTCTATTCCGGCGAGCCCAGGATCGCCGTCATCGCCATCGACCCGACGCGCAAAAAGACCAACGGCGCGCTCCTGGGCGACCGTATCCGCATGAACGCCATCAACGGCGGCAACGTCTACATGCGCTCGCTTGCGACGCGCGATTCCACGTCGGAAGTCGTGCCGGCGACGGGCGACATCATCGCCGCCGCCAAGGCCGCCGGCTACGACCTGGTGATCGTCGAGACGCCGGGCATCGGCCAGGGCGACGCGGCGGTGGTCGATCTGGCCGACCTGTCGCTTTACGTCATGACGCCGGAGTTCGGCGCCCAAAGCCAGCTCGAGAAGATCGACATGCTGGACTTCGCCGATGCGGTGGCGATCAACAAGCTCGACCGCAAGGGCGCCATGGATGCGCTCCGCGACGTGCGAAAGCAGGTGCAGCGCAACCGCGAGGCCTTCGGCTCCTCGCCCGACGAAATGCCGGTTTTCGGCTGCATGGCCGCCAAGTTCGCCGATATCGGCGTTACCGCGCTCTATCAGGAACTGCTCTCGCAGTTCGCCGAGAAGGGGCTTGGCCAATTCACCTGTTCCATCGATGCCGTCGGCGTCCGCCAGTCGGAGCCGGGCCAGGCCATCGTGCCGCCGGAACGCGTACGCTACCTGGCCGAGGTCGCCGATACGGTGCGCGGCTATCACACGACCATCGCCGAGCAGTCGCGCCTGGCGCGCGAACGCCAGCAGCTCACGGAAACCAAGCGCATGCTGGCCGAGGCCGGCGAGGCGGGGTCGGATGCCCTCGACGCGCTGATCGCCAAGCGCGACGACGAACTCGACCCACGCGCCAAGAAGCTCCTGGAGATCTGGCCCAAGGTGGTCGAGAGCTATTCCGGCGACGAATACGTGGTGAAGATCCGCGACAAGGAAATCCGCACTTCGCTGAAGCGCGCAACGCTATCGGGCAACCAGGTGTCGCGCGTGGCGCTGCCCCGGTTCGAGGACCAGGGCGAGCTGTTGAGGTGGCTGCTGCGCGAGAACCTGCCGGGTTCGTTCCCCTATACGGCGGGCGTTTTCGCCTTCAAGCGCGACGGCG
>Ga0070729_10007661_pt1 | contig 10304 bp, 10 predicted proteins | sample tdDd472_FD_66725 | JGI IMG/M metagenome (GOLD analysis project Ga0070729, IMG submission 66725) | Marine sediment microbial communities from the Atlantic coast under amendment with organic carbon and nitrate - tdDd47.2 | ecosystem: Environmental > Aquatic > Marine > Coastal > Sediment | place...
TTTCGCCTGTTTTTTCGAATTCGTTTTCGATCTTGAGCGCGGATCGATTTCCGATAGGGTAGCCGCGACACCTGTTTCCGGACGCATTGGCGGCTGTTGCGATGATACGAGCGCTTGTGACGGTTCTATGCTTTACGGCCTTGTGTAGCGCCGCTTCGGGCGAGGAAATCCGGCTTTACGAAAATCCTGTTTCTTTGAAATTGTTCGGCGAAGCGGTTCGAGTTCCGCTCAGGGTCACGGCGGTCAAGCCGGTGGCATCAGACAAGTCGATCCGGATCAGGGCTCAGGCGGAAATTTCGACCGTTCTCGCCCTCGCCGCGAGGAAGCTGGTCGCCGCGGTCGCCGCACGGACCAGGGACTGCAAGGAGCACTGGTCGGCCTGGAACGAATCCGTCTCGCCGAACGGCAGGATGCTGAACGTATCGCTCACGATCCGGGTCGAAATATGGGTCTGCAAGCGCGTGTTCGGCAAAAGGCTCAAGAAACGGGTCGCGCGCGAGACCGCCACCCTGTACGCCTCTGCGAGGCCCCGGGTCGAGGGCGGCCGGCTGCAACTGGATCTGACGTCTTTTCGCATGGACGGTCTTGGCAGGATTTCCCGCGTGCTCGGCGTCGAGCGCCTGGTCCGCGCCGCGCTCGACGCGCAGATTTCCGAACTGAACCGCAATCCGGCGTTTCATTCCCTGCCGCCCGAGCTTTCGAAGCTGGGCTTCAAATACGAGACCGTCGAACTGGCGAACGAGACGTCGGGCCGGTTCCTGCGGGTGACGATCGTCGGGCCGAACGATTTCGGCGTGATGCTGAGGGTGATTACCGAACTGGCGAAACACGCCGGATAGAGCCGGGTGCGGGAGCCATGGGCGAAGCAGACGAAGCAAAGACCAATCACACGGAGAGCATCGTGCTTGCGGTGCTGCTCTACCTGCTCGGCGACAAGTCCCTGCTTCTTGCCAAGTTGGTCCATCGCCTTTTCGACGATATGGTCAAGGGAAGGCCGCCCACGGCGGCCGCCGCCCACGAGTTTTCTTTGGTCGGCGTCATGATCGGCACCTGTCTGGTCGTGCTCATCACCAAGTACCGTCAAAAGCTGTTGAAAAAGGACAATCTGGCGATCCTGCTCGGCGTGATTACGGCGACGATCGCCGTGCTTTTGAACATTGCCGAGGCCATGGTGCTCACCGAGGAGAAGTACGATCCGGCAACTGGGAAGATGCTTTTCTTCTTTGGCCTGTGGACAATGCTCGTCGTATTGCCCGTATTCACCCGCGTCGCCCAACAGGGAAATTCCGGCGATCTCGACCTCGGACTCCTGCTTAAGATCGTGGCGGCGCTTTTAGCGGCGGCGATCATCGGCCTGCCATTGAGGCCGGCCATCAGCGCGGTGCTGCTTTACGGCCTCAAGGTCGGAAACGCCGATACACTGAATGCCGCGTTCGACTGGATGCGATTCAATTCGGACAGCCTGATCATGTTGGGGGCCGTCTGGTGGGTTGCCGCATTTTCCGTATTCTCGAGCCCCGGAGGCCCGATCTGGCGCGGCCTTTACATTGTGGCGGCACCGCTGGCCGGGTTTTTCTATGCCCGTGTTCTATCGCTTCCGGGTGGCGATCCGACCTACCATATTTCCGCCGAGCGTCTGGCGCTGGGATTCGCGGTGTTGTCGTTCGCGGCAATCCTTCCCGGATACTGGTTCGCCGAAAAGGTCATCGCGCTGAAAAAGCCCGCACTGCTCAAGGGAGCCGCATGGACCTTCGCGTTGTGCACCGTGGCGATGTACTGGGGACTGTCCGGGACACTGCCTCTCGATCAGACCCAAAGGATCGTCGTTTCCCTGCTGCAGGGACTGGCCGGCGCCTGCATCCCGGTCGCAGTGTTCCTGAGCGCCTGGTTTCTCAAACGAGTTTTGAAACAAGAGTCAAAGGAAGGCGACCGGACTGATCTTAAAACCGGCTGAGCCGGTCCCGGACCGTATCGAGGAATTTCTGCCTGCGTTCCGCGCTGACGGTGTCCATCTTGTAGAGCGCCAGGAACATCCGCTTGCAGCGCCGGCCGGCGAGCGAGCGGATGCCCCTGAGCAGCGTCTTGCGGCCCGGTTCGCCCATCAGCTTGCTGATCCACCACGTCGCTCCGCAGGTGGTGATGACGGCGATCTTGTCGATATGCAGCATGTTCGGCCGGATCGGCGTAGTCGCGGTCGGCATGACGAAGGTGACATGCGGCACCCAGACCCGGTCGAGCCAGCCCTTGAGCATCGCCGGCAGGCCGTACCACCAGGTCGGATAGACGAACACCATCATCTCGGCCCAGCGGATCTGCTCGATCCGCTCGCGCACCGGCTCCTCGTTGTCGCCGGCCTCGTTGTAACGGCGGCGCTCCGCCGGCCCGAGCACCGGGTCGAAGCCCTCGCCGTAGAGGTCGATCAGCCGCACCTCGTGGCCGGCGGCCTGAAGCGCTTCGATCGCGGTGTCGCGCACCGCCGCGTTGAAGCTCTCCGGGCAGGGGTGGCAATAGATCACCAGGCAGCGCATCGTCTCACCAGCCGGCGAAATGGGCGTCGACGCGGGCCATGAACCGCTCGCGGGTCCTGTCCGTCGACCGGTTCATGTCGTAATGGGCGAGATAGGCGAGCGGCGCGCCGGGCCTGATCGTCCGCCGCAGCACCCTTTTGACGACTTTTCGCGGCGGATCGCCGGCGAGGATGGTCAGAAGCCGCGCGCCGCCATAGGTGGTCACCGTCGTCAGCCGGCCGATATTGCCGAGCGCCGGCGCCACCTTGCCGTCGACCATCCTGAACGACACACCGGGCAGGAACACCCGGTCGAAGAAGCCCTTGAGGATCGCAGGGTAGCCGTAGTTCCAGACCGGATACATCAGCACCAGCGCCTCGGCCGCCAGCAACCGCTCGACATAGCCTGAAACGGGCGCGAGATTGTCGCCGACATCGTGATAGGCGAGCCGCTCGGCGCGGCTCAGAACCGGGTCGAAACCTTCGGCATAGAGGTCGCAATCGTCGACCTCGTGCCCGCGCTCCTCGAGCCGCGCAACCGCGGTCCGGTGCAGCGCCGCGGCAAAGCTCTCCTCCACCGGATGGGCAAAAAGGACCAGGATCCGCACGCCTGACTTCTCCGAAAGCGGCTGTTATTGCAGGCCGGGGAACAGAAAGGTACCGCCGGTGCGGAAGTCGAAATCCGGGTCCTCCCAGGCGATCATCTTGCCCGGATTGAGCAGCCCGTCGGGATCGGCGTCGCGCTTGAAGGCGAGTTGCACCTCGTCTGTCTGCTTCATGCCGCCCTCTTCCAGCGTGTAGCGATGGGCGTTGAAGATCGGGCAGCCGTTCTCCTCGTGCAGGCGCATGATCTCCTCGAGCCGGTCCTCGGTGGTGAAACGGACGATGGGCAGGCCGAAGCAGGTGATCTTGCCGTCGAAGCGGACGAATTCGAGATGCGCCGGCACCTCGTCGCCGAACATCCGGTTCATCGTCTCGACCCGGGCGAGGTGGTCGGGATAGGGATAGAGCACCTGCAGATAGGTGATCGTCGGATCGACCCGAAGCCCGCGCAGGGTGGTGTGGTTCCAGGCGAGCTCGTAGACCGGCGGCAGGCTCTTGAGATCGGCGTCGGACGCCTCGTCGCTCGAATAGAGCATGGTGCCGCCCGACCGGCCGATCATCGACTTGAGCGCGAGGAGCGAGCTTTCCGCGACCATCAGCGCCACCACGTTCTGGCCCGAGGGAATGAACTTCTTGTGGCGCAGGAAATAGTCGTGCGGCAGCGGATCGGCGATCGCCGCCAGTTCCTTGAGCAGCAGTCCGTCGGCATTGCCGATCTGGTCGGCAAAGCGCGCGGCATCCATGAACGCGTCGAAGCCGACGATCACGTCGACCCAGTCCTGCGCCAGGGTCAACGGCATCTCCACCTCGGTGATGACGCCGTTGGTCCCATAGGCGTGGGAGACCTTGTGGATGTCCTCGCCGGTCATTTCCAGCACGCGCGGTTCGGCCTCCATGGTCACCACCTTGAGGCGGACGATGTTACCCAGATCGCGCAAGCCGCCCCAGCGGATCGAGCCGACCCCGCCGGAGCCGCCGGCGATGAAGCCGCCGATAGTCGCCGTGCGATAGGTGGAGGGATGCAGGCGCAGTTCCTGACCGGACGAGCCGCGGGTCTGCTCGTCCATCTCGTACATGATCGCGCCGGCCTCGGCGACGACCGCGCCGCGCTTGACCTCGACGACCCGGTTCAATTCGGCGAGATTGAGCACCGCTCCGCCGGTCAGCGGCATCGCCTGGCCGTAATTGCCGGTGCCCGCGCCGCGCGTGGTGACCGGCACCTTGTGGCGGTGGCAGGCCTTCATCACCTCGATCAATTCCGCTTCGGAGGACGGCGTGACCACCAGATCGGCGGTGACGTGTTCGAGCTGCCGCTTGAGCACCGGCGAATACCAGAAGAAGTCGCGGCTCTTCTGTTTGACGATGGCCGGGTTGTCCTCGATCTTCATGCCGGCGAGGTCCGCCTTGAGCGCTTCGATATCGGCCATGTCAACCCTCCCGTCGGTTCAGGATGTCGTCGAGTTCGCGATAGTCCGGTAGCACGGTCTCAATCGGCCGTCCTTGACGCAGGACAATCCTGTCCGATTGCGGCCGCGCCATGAATTCGGTCCATGTGCGGGCGCCGAACAATACCAGATCCGCGCTCGAGCCGGGTGCGATACGGCCGAGATCGTGGCGGCCGGCGGCGTTCGCCGGCGTCGCCGACACCGCCGTCGGCCAGTCGGAGACCGGGTGGTCGAGCTGCGCGATCCGTGTCGCCTCGCGATACACCTCGACCATGTCGAGATCGCCATAGGCGTAGAACGGATCGCGGGTGTTGTCGGATGCGACGACCACGGGAATGTCGCGGGCCCGCATCTCGTGCAGCAGCGTCACGCCGCGCCAGCGCGGCGTACATCCGGCCTCGCGGCCTTGCAGATACATGTTGCACATCGGCAGGCTGATGATCGTCAGCCCGGCCTCGGCGACGAGATCGAGGGTGCGCCGCGCCTCGTCGTCCGCCTGGCGGCTGAGCGAGCAGCAATGGCCGACCGCCACCGAGCCCTGAAAGCCGTGGGCGAGGACCTTTTCGGCGATCACCGCGAGCGAACGGGCGTCGGCGTCGGCGGTCTCGTCGGCATGGAAGTCGAGGTTGAAGCCCTTGTCGACCGCGAGCCGGAAGATCGCGTCGAGGCCCGGATCGAGCTCCGGGATCATGTAGGTGACTGCGCCGAGAATGCCGTCATAGCGACCGAGGATGTCGCCGATCTCGCGCATGAAGTCGGCGTCGACGGCCCGGTCGATGCCGAACAGCGCCGCCGCCTGCAGATCGATGCGGCCGCGCCAGCGTCGGCGCATCTCGTCGAAGACCGGCCAGGAAATGTCCGCCTGTCCGTCGACCGAATCGAGATGGGTCCTGAGAAATTTCGTTCCGTGGGCGTAAGCGCAGCGCAGCGAAAAATCCATCCTGGCCGCGACGTCCTCGGCCGACCAGTTGGCGGCCCGGTCTTCGCCCACCGCCTCGAGCGCGCCCTCGAAGGTGCCGTTCGCATTAGCCTTGCGCGGCCAGATATGACCCTTGTCGATATGGGTGTGCAGGTCGACGAAGCACGGCCAGACCATGCCGCCGTCGAGATCGATCGTCGCGCCCCCGCGCTTCGCCTCGCCCGCGGGCTCGATCGCCGCGACCCGGTCGCCGGAGATCTTCAGGTCGCAGGCCGCGAGCCCGTCGACATCCGGCAGGGCCCGGACCGCAAGCGCCACCGGCACCCGCGCGCCGGTGAGCCAGAAGTCGCCGCTGGCGGGGATATCGGACGCACTGATCCACATCGGTCTAGGCCTTAGTTCTCGCGTTTCAGGGCGCTTTCGTGCCACTTGCGCAGCAACAGGTGGCTGACCAGGGTGGTGGCCGCGAAAATCGCGATGCCGGTCGCCGAGATCAGCAGGATCGCGGCAAACATCAGCGGTATGTTAAGCCGGTAGCTCGCTTCGAGGATCGTGAACGCGAGCCCGGAACCGACGCCGCCCGTGCCGGCCACGAATTCTGCGACGATGGCGCCGATCAGCGCCAGACCGCCGGCGATCCTGAGGCCGCCGAGGAAGTACGGCAGTGACGCGGGAAGCCGCAGATAGAGCAGCGTCTGCCAGCGCGAGGCGCCGTAGAGCTCGAACAGGTTCCTCAGATTGTGGTCGACCGAGTTGAGGCCCAGCGTGGTGTTCGACAGGATCGGGAAGAAAGCGACGATCCAGGCGCAGATCAGCAGCCCCACTATCTTCGAACTCACATAGATGAAGATCAGCGGCGCGACGACGATGACCGGCGTCACCTGCATGATGATCGCGTAGGGGAAGAACGACATCTCCACCCATTTCGACTGGGCGAACAGCACGGCCAGCCCGACGCCGCCGACCACCGCGATCCCGAGCGCCGCGAAGGTGATCAAAAGGGTGATTTGGAGCGCGTCGAACAGGACTTTGTAGTCCTTGACCAAGGTCTCGAACACGAGCCCCGGCCCGGGCAGGATGTAGTGCTGGATATTGTTGATCTTCACCACCAGGTACCAGGCGAGCACCGTCAGCGCCATCACCAGCACCGGCAGCACGAACTTGGCGATGCGGTCGACCTTCTCGCGCCGCGCCTTTCTCATCTCGCGTTCGTCGAGAATCCCTTCGACCATCGTCGCAGGCTTCGGAGTCTCGCGGTCGATTTCGGCGGTCATCGTTCTGTCCATCTCACGGCTCTGCCGACGCGTCCATCGCCGCGTGCAGCGCGTCGGAGGCCGTCCGGCAAAATTGGTTGTAGACATCGGAGGTACGGAAGGTTTCGTCGCGCGGATAGGGCGCGTCGATGGCGATATCGTCGACCACCCGTCCCGGTCGCGCAGCCATCACCACCAGGCGGTTCGACAGATACACGGATTCGAACACCGAATGGGTGACGAACAGCACCGTCCAGCCGAGGTTTTCCCACAGATACAGCACGTCGTCGTTGAGCTTGAAGCGGGTGATCTCGTCGAGCGCGGCGAACGGTTCGTCCATCAGCAGCACTTTCGGACGGGTCACCAGCGCGCGGGCGATGGACACCCGCATCTTCATGCCGCCGGACAGTTCGCGCGGATAGGCATCGGCGAAATCGGCGAGCCCGACCAGCTCCAGCGCGCCCATCACCTCGTCGCGTGCCGCCTTGAGCGAGACGCCCTTGATCCTGAGCGGCGTCCAGACGTTCTTGTAGACCGTCGCCCAGGGCATCAGCGTCGGCTCCTGGAAGACGAACCCGATCTCGTGCTGCTGCGCCGAGCCGACGCCCAGGCGGTCGTTCGCCCACGCCACCTTGCCGGCGGTCGGAGATCCGAGCCCGGCGACGATCCTCAGCGCCGTCGACTTGCCGCAGCCCGAGGGGCCGAGCAGGCTCACGAACTGGCCCTCGTACACGTCGAGCGACATGTCGTGCAGCGCCACCGTTCCGTTGGAGAATGTCTTGGAAATGTTTTTCAGCGAGACGATGGGGGCCGCGGACGCCGCGACCCCCGTCGCCGCACCGGCGGCGGAGGCGGTCATGCCGGCCCTCCGCCGCCGGAAAAGGCGGTTGAGATATGCATTCGCGGACGGTCTACTTTCCCATCAGCTTCTTCTTGAGGTCGACGCCGACGCCCTTGTTGACGAACTTGAGCGTATAGGTGTCCTTGACGTCGATCTTGGCCTTGACCACGCCGGCCTTGACCATCTTGTCGTAGAAGCTCTTGTGCCGCTCGTCGGTCATCGCGCCGATGCCCATGGTCAGCGAATCGCCGGAATCGACGATGCCGAAGTCCTTCATCTTCTGGATCGAATACTCGATCAGCTCCATGGTCATCTTCGGATTGTGCTTGATGATCAGCGCGTTGGCGGCCTTGTTGTCGCCGTACAGATAGTTGGTCCAGCCCGTCGCCGAGCCGTCGATGAAGCACTGCACCACCTCTGGCCTGGCGTCGATCGTCGCCTGCATCGTCTCCACCGTGGTCGAATAGGTGTCGAAGCCGAAATCGGCGATCAGGAAGATGTTCGGCTTGAAGCCGCCTTCCTTCTCGATCACATAGGGCTCGGAGGTGACGTAGCCCTGCTGGCCGGATTTCTTGTCGGCGAGGAACGGGCCGGCGTTCCAGGTGTAGGGCTTGCGTTGCTCGGCGGTGAAGCCGAACTCGGAGATCATCCACTGATAGTAGCTCTGATAGCCGTTGTTGCCGATGAACAGCGTCGCCTTCTTCAGGCTCTCCCAGGTGTCGAAGCCCTGGTCGGGATGGGTCATGATCACCTGCGGCTCCTTCTGGAAGAAGCTGGCGATCACCTTGAGCGGGATCTTCTGCTCGGCGGCGGAGAAGGCGAACAGCATGTTGCCGCCCATGTGGAAGTCGATCTTGCCGGCCAGCATCAGGGCGCGGTTGTTGACCTGCGGACCGCCCGGGACGATCTCGACCTCGAGGCCGCATTTCTCGTAGGTGCCGTCGACCACAGCCTGGTAGAAGCCGCCGTGCTCGGCTTCGGCGACCCAGTTGGTGCCGAACTTGACCTTCTCCAGAGCGCTCGCATTGGCGCCCGCCGCCAGCAGCGCCGCGCCGGCAAGTCCGGCGATCGTCAGATATCGTTGCATGACTCGTGACCTTTCATCGTCTCTGTTTGACCTGCGGGAATTGTTTTTTTCGACCCGCATGAGATAGACCCGCATGAGATACTGGCGCGATTTCCCGACCGTTCCGAAAGACATGGGCCGGAAAATATCGATTGCCGGCAACTCGCCCCCTGCTTCGCACCGAATTGTTACGGACGGATGATTTCACTATACCGGCAGAAACGAAAACCCGGCTGCCCGAATTTCCGGCATGCGAGCCGCCGTCCGGGCCGGCTCGCGGGTGGAATCCGTGCCGGAAACCATGGCGCTACATTAGGATAAAGCCGGTGCTCAAAAAAGTGCCAATGTGACCGGAAATTGCCCAAAGCCGACAGGACCGGCCACCCCCACCCCGCGAAAGGAGACCCGACTTGCCGACATCGATCAACCCGAGCACCGTCCGGCCGCCCTTCGGCACCTACTCCCACGGGCTCGTCGTCGACCGGCCGGGGCGGCTTCTGGTCACCTCGGGACAGCTCGGAACCGGCCTCGACGATTCCGTCCCGGAAGGCGTCGAGGCCCAGGCCGAAATGTGCTTTTCGAACATCGCGGCGATCCTCGCCGAAGCCGGAATGCGCTTTGACGACGTGGTCCGGATCAACGCCTTCGTGACCCGGCGTGAGCACTTTGCCGGCTATATGGCCGTGCGCGATCGCTATATTGGCGATCCGCCGCCGGCCTCGACGCTCGTCATCGTTTCCGGCTTTACCCGGCCGGAATTCCTCGTAGAAGTGGAAGTGACGGCGGTCACTTCCGGGTGACGATTGCAAACGAAGACTGTTCGGGAGACGGCATGCGCATCTGGTTGAAAGATCCGATCGCGATCCTGGCCGACGGCGCCGGGCGCGGCGTCGTCGTCGAGAATGGCCGCTTCGCCGAGCTGGTCGCGGACGGCGCCGAGCCGGCGCGCCCGGTCGACGAAACCTGGGACGCCTCCCGCCACGTGCTGCTGCCCGGCCTCGTCAACACCCACCACCATTTCTACCAGACCATGACCCGCGCCCACCCGGCGGCGATCAACAAGGAACTGTTCGCCTGGCTCAAGGCGCTCTATCCGGTCTGGGCGCGCGGCGTGAACCCGGAGACGCTGCGCCTCGCCACCCGGCTGGCGCTGACCGAATTGATGATGTCGGGCTGCACCACCACCTCCGACCACCAGTATCTCTACCCGGACGGGCTGGAAGCGGCGATGGACATCCAGGCCGAGGAGGCCCGGCTCGTCGGCATGCGCATGACCCTCAATCGCGGCTCGATGAACCTGTCGGAAAAGGACGGCGGCCTGCCGCCGGATTCGGTGGTCCAGGACGAGGACACCATCCTCGCCGATTGCGAGGCGGTGCTCGCCCGCCATCACGATGCGCGCGAGGGCTCGTTCCTGCAGGTTGCCCTCGCCCCCTGTTCGCCGTTTTCGGTCACCCGCCGGCTGATGTCGGAAAGCGCCGCGCTCGCCGAGCGCCACGACTGCCGCCTGCACACCCATCTCGGCGAGACCGCCGACGAGGACGCGTATTGCCTGGAGCATTTCGGCTGCCGTCCGGTCGACTATCTCGACGAGGTCGGCTGGATGAGCGGGCGCACCTGGCTCGCCCACGGCATCCATTTCACCGACGCCGAGATCGCCCGCCTCGGCCG
>Ga0070729_10007662_pt1 | contig 10303 bp, 10 predicted proteins | sample tdDd472_FD_66725 | JGI IMG/M metagenome (GOLD analysis project Ga0070729, IMG submission 66725) | Marine sediment microbial communities from the Atlantic coast under amendment with organic carbon and nitrate - tdDd47.2 | ecosystem: Environmental > Aquatic > Marine > Coastal > Sediment | place...
AGAGGCATGAAATCACCAAAACGCTGCAAAAAAAAAATAAAAAAATGCGTCGGGGAGTGTTTCCCCGGCGCAATCGTTGGTGACAATGAAAGAAAAATCCTAGATAAATGAATTGGATAGGAATTCAGCGGGTAACAGCAGTGCGGCAAAAGATGGCCAGTGAGATGGGAGGGTAGGCCGGTCTGTCGACAGGCGCTGCTGTTACCCTTAGCTGGTCAGCGAGTTCGCTTTGAACGGGTGCTCGAACTGGAGCGGCTTGATGACGCTGATGATTTTGGTGTGGAGCGTGAGGACGAGCGGGATGTGCTCGCACGCGGTGCACTGGATCTCGATGATTGAGGTTTGGGTTGATAGGTAGGTCTTGAGGACGTCTGGGTTCGACTCGGTGCGGTACTTGTTTTTGGTGGTGAATAGCTCGAGGAGCGAGAGTAACTAGGGCGCTGGGTGCTTCGGGTTGATGAGCCCTGCTCCTTGGTGCTTGATGATGACCTTTGCGACTGTGCGCCTTTGTCTGTTTCGGTTCGACTTGATCGCGATCTGGTGCTGCTACTTGAACGTGATGACTCCTTGCGTTCTTTGGTGCGGCTTGGAACACGATAAGTTGATTTCGGTGATGAAGGTTTTCTTTCGGTGTTTTCTTTTCGGGTTGAAGAGCGCGAGGACGATTCGGACCGGGATCGGGTTTCCGTCCGGGAATTCGAACGAGAATCGGTCCTGGACTCGGTTTGTGGTTTCGACCTTGTACTCGTCCTTGAGCGCGTATCCGATTCCCTGTTTCGATTGGACTCGGTGTTTGACCTTTCGCGAGAACGGCTGGCTTCGACGCCTTTATCGGTTTGGATGCGGCGCGGTGCGGTTGTGACGCGATCACTATTGCTACGACTACTGCTGGTTCGCGAACGAGTTGCACCTTGAGATCGATCCTCACCGCGAGTCGATGAAGTTGAAGTCATGCGACCACTCTGGTCAATCCTAGTGAAGCTGCGCCCCGAGGTCTCTTTACGGTAGCGTGATGTGGCTCGCGTGTTTGCGTTGCGACCTTGGTAGGTTGTGCGCGTCGACGTTCGAGTCACAGTCTGGCGGCTCTGGCTCCGCGGTTCTAGCACGGATCGAGTATAAGCCCTGGGGTTGGATCGCGTATTTCGATCCACGCGCACGGCTCGAGTGGTGTAGTTCTTAATGGTATGTGATCCGCGGGGAACCGCTCGGTAGTGATTCGAACCCCGGACATGGATACGGTCTGGTGACCTATAAACCCAAGTGTTGTTGAAATGGTTGATGATGACCGTGTTGTGAGCGTGGTGACGGTCGTAGTACCAAGGTCGATTCCAACGGCCCAGTGGGCACCAGCCGAGCAGGCCGTCAAATACAGTCCAGGCAACCCATGCAGGCGCATAGAAGCGGTCTGGCATCCAATACCAGCCAAAGCTGACATCCCAGCCCCATCGACCATAGTGTCCGGTTACCCAAGACCACTCGTTATGCCCAACCCATGAGAGAGATGGCCCGCAATTGCTCCAATAGCCGTCGTAATAGGGGCGCCAGGAGTTTTTGACTACCGGAACCCATACATGAGTTCCTAGGTCATTGTAATACCGCCAGGTCCCTGCACGGTCGAGTGAATAGCTATAGCGTGAAATTTCGGGGGCCACATATTGGGCGCTGACACCCGCTGCGTGGGGTTCTCGGTAGTAGGCCCATTGTGCGAATCGATCCTTGTAGAAGGCATTGAAGGGCTTTGATCTGAAGGGATACCCGAGATTTGAAACTGCTGAGTATTCACCGCTGCGCACGAGTTCGGCATCTTTTTCGCCTGCCAGTTCGCCAATGCCACGGTAGACATAGAGCTTCATCTGGTAACTTTTTTTATCGATTCTGTAGAGACCGGGCGCCTCAAGAAAGATCGAGCCATGTACGGAATCGATCCGGAAAACACGCTGCTTCAACCATTCCGGACTAGGGGTAATGTGCAGGAAGAGATTGCCGTCAAGCAGGTTCATGACGGAAACACTTTCGTCATTATAGGTATCATTGATGGCCTGGAACTCAACGCGAGTGGATCCATCTATCTGAACCAGGCTGCCATCGATGAATTCTACTTCCGCAAAACCTCCAGGTTGTGTATCCAGGGAGCTACCTGCGTTGATTGCCAGGTTGCGGTCTAACTCGAAGGTTCCTTCCTGACTGAGGTAGGAATTGCCTTGGTCGGTATAGGTAATCCTGGCGAAATTATGACCAGAGTCACCGGTTGAGGGATCCTCGAAATCCTCATCTGCCCACACAAACAAGGTGGTCAAGAGGATCAGCATGATTGAGGTTAGTTTGGTCATGGTAGCCTCCTTTCTGGCTTTCTGGGATCTAAAGGAGCAAATTTTGAGCCAATGATCCAAGATGAATTAAGTCCTTTTTATTCTTTGGTTACGATCGGGTGGCTATCTCTCACCTCGGGTTGAGTGGGAGATGTGGTGGACAGGTGTCCTGATCTGAGGTCAAGCCCCAGAGGTTGTCATATACTTTTTTGGGGCGACTGGTCTGGTCCAGGTCGCGTGCCTCCATCAAAGCAGAGCCCAGAGTGATGTTTGATCCTGGCAGAATGAAATCTTGCGGCCATACCTCCAGGAGTGGCAGCATGACAAAGAGGCGGTGGGTCATTCGAGGATGGGGAACCATTAGAGCAGACGTTTCCAGGAGTTGATCACCAAAGAGTAAAAGGTCGAGATCGAGAGGTCGATCCTCGTTGCGATTCCGGCGTATTCGACCGCTCTTGTTTTCCAGTTCCTGAAGAGAGGTATGAAGCTTTTGGGCGTCGAGATGTGTTCGAAAGCGAATGACTGCATTGAAATAAGAACTTTGCGAATTAGAATCAACCGGAGCGGTTTCATATATGGAGCTGAATTGAAAGTGCGTCCCGAGCACTCTAAGATGACAGCGTGTCTCTTGAAAGGTCCTGAGTCGATTCCCCATATTCCCGCCGATGGCCACTGCGATTTGCGTTGTTCTGTCCATGGCATTGCCTCTTGCCGTTTAGTGGAGATCATTATATCCTTGGTATCTAAATCCGAATATGGCTAAAGCCGTCCATTCCAACAATGGATCCTAAACCTAGGAGATCTAATTGAGAGACTGGAAGAATCAAACTGCTTTTTCAACACGTCGTGATCAGGAGATCATGGAGCTCTTTCTGGATGTGGTTAAGGTTATGGCCACATTGCGCCGCCCGGGCGGGTGTCCTTGGGATGCGGCTCAAACCCCACAGCTTCTCAAGCGCTACGTTCTTGAAGAAGCTTATGAAGTCATCGAATGTATTGAAGAAATGAATTGGAATGGATTAAAGGATGAGTTGGGTGACCACCTCTTCCAGGTGCTGTTTCAGGCTGAAATTCAATACGAGGAAGGTCGCTACGATATTGGAGACGTGCTGAAAAATTTGCGCGATAAGATGGTTCGCCGGCACCCCCATGTTTTTCACGAATCCGGTGCCAAGACCGAAAAAGACGTTAAGAAGCAGTGGGAACGGATAAAACGCGATGAGAAGAGCGCAAGGGGGCACTTCGATCACTTTTCGCATCGACTTCCGGCTCTTTTGGCCAGTTACAAAATAGGGAAGAAGGCCGAGAAGGTAGGCTTTGACTGGGATGGGCCTGAACGGGTTCTCGAGAAGGTTGATGAGGAATTGGCCGAAGTACGGGAAGCGCTCGCCCATGGTGACCGCGCCCACCTCAGGGAAGAACTTGGGGACCTATTATTCGTCATTGCGAACCTGGTTCGCCAATGCGGCTTCGAGCCAGAAGAAACGTTGCAGCGTGGCAACAAGAAATTCATAGGTCGTTTCAAGGCCATGGAAAAGATGGCTACCCAGGAAGGTCAAGAGTTCGAGGACCTGGATCTCGAGACACAGGAAGCCTTGTGGCAAGCTGTCAAAAACCTGAACAAGAGCCCGGGCTGACCAGGGCCTACGTTCGTCACCAGTGTGGTAGTTCTAGGAACCATGCTTTTTTGGGAGTGAATTGCGATGGGAAGTACGAATATCTACGATAAACTGATTCAGGCCGGAATGAACTTGAGCGAAGAGCGCGATCTAAACGTGCTTCTCGACAAAGTCGTGGATATCACCTTATCCATCTCTCATGCCGATGCATGCAGTCTTTACGTCATCCAGAACGATGTACTTGAATTCAAAATAGCTCGAAATCTTACTTTTGAGAAAAACGATTATAACTATCCAAAAACGTCCTTTCAGCTTGCCTTGGACAGTAATACCATCGCCGGACACGTGGCTGTTTCTGGTGAAATCTTGAAAATCGAAGATGTCCAGAATCTATCCAGTGCCTATCCTTTTCGCTTTGACAACAGTTCTGACAAGAAATTCAATTACATCAGCAAGTCGATGTTGGTTCTCCCATTAAAAGGCAATACCGGAAATATTGTCGGGGTCCTTCAGATGATCAACCACATGGACCAAGGCCAGATAACGGCCTTCCCCGAAGAAATCGTCAGTCCTTTGAAGGTAATCGCCAACCAGGCGGGTATTTCCATCAAAAATGCGCTGCTAAGTGTACAACTCAAGAGTGCTCAGAATGAGACCGTGTATCGCCTGAGTCTCGCGGCTGAGGCTCGTGATCAGGAAACCGGCAATCACCTAAAGAGGATGAGCCTTTACTCGAAAATACTTGCTCACGCTTCTGGGATGGACGAGGAATATCAGGAAACAATTTTGAACGCGGCGCCACTGCACGATGTGGGGAAAATAGGTATTCCCGATCGCATCCTTCAGAAAAATGGCAAGTTAACTCCTGATGAATGGGATATCATGCGCACTCACCCGGAACTCGGTTATCAAATTCTAAAGGATTCCAAGGCGCCACTCCTCACAATGGGTGCCCAGATTGCCTTGTGTCACCACGAAAAATTCGATGGTTCGGGTTATCCCAGAGGCCTGGTGGGAACCGACATACCGCTCGAAGGTCGAATTACGTCGATCGCCGATGTTTTTGATGCCTTAACGAGCAAGCGTTACTACAAAAAAGCATGGGAGTTCGACGAGGTTGTGTCCCACATGGCAGCCGATAAGGACAAACACTTCGACGGAAAACTTGTCGATCATTTTCTAAGTGAACTGCCTGCGGTTATGGAGGTTTACCATACCTACCAGGATCACAGTGATTGAGTCCATTGCTATTTTGTTAATAGCTCTCCCATTTTCTTGTGGATGAGGTTGATGGCCTTCAGGGGGCGCAACATGACTTTGAATTCATCGATGAGGTCATTTTCGTTCCAGTGGATCATATCGACGCCATTCACAATGATTCCATCGATTTCCACTTCGAACTCCAGAATGGCATTTCTACCACTGCATACTTCACGGATGTAGCGAAAGGAACGATTACCCAAAACTGAAAATGCTGCCGAAAGGTAGAGGGCAGTCACGGACTTGCCTCGTTGAGGGGTGTGGACCACCGGTGAGTGAAATATGACGTCCTCCGCCAATAGACCCTGGAGGGCCCTTTGATCACGGGTTTGAACGACCTTATGCCAGGATTGGACTTGTGTTGAGGACATAGCATACTCCATAGGTTTTTTTGAGGGGATGATTCTTGTTTTCCGGCTACCTATTGACTTGAGGGAACGGATGCGATGAGGGGCCAGATTCAGGGCTTGGTTTTCAGATTTAAAAGGCGTATGTGGCCTTCCTTGTTCAATAACAGTAAGTAATGGCCATTGCGTACAATGTCAATGACAGTGGCTTCAAGGGTTTCTTCGAAGAAAGCATCAGCAGAAAAATCGTAAATCAGAATATCCCTTGACTGATACATGGTTAGGATCACGCGGTGGGCATCCAGGTTGAGCAAGTGAAGGGGGCGGTGATTGAGGAGCTTGCGCTCCCGCTCAACACCGTTGGCTCCAAAAACACGGAAGACTCGATCCTCCGCAACAAAGGCGAGGACCTCCTTCTTGTCGTGTTGCAGCCAAACGGGGGCGAGCAGAGTGTCCAGAGTGAAAGACCTCTTCCAGCGATGTTTAGGCGTTTGGACCTCCAATACACCGTCCTCATAAACGAGAGCCTTTGAGTGCTTTAGGCTTGAAGAAAAGAAACGTGTTTTCTGTTGGCGAAGTGTCTGGAAGGGGTATGAGGCACCCTCGATGGGATACCAAAGTAAGTGGTGGTTGTTTTGCTTACAGATTAAAACTTCACGCCCGGAAGTATTGACGGAATAAAGATCCTCAAGGTTCAGGGTGATCTGAAAAATAGAGGGAGCCTTTCCCGACAGGGGCTCTCTATGGTTGAGTTGAAATAGCGTGATTCCCATTTCATTCACCAAAATCGGGCTGTTCTGCATAAAGAAGGGGCCAAGGGTTTGTGGAAGGACCTCGACCGCGTCGATCAGTCGCCCACGGGACGTGAAAACACGCAGTTGGCCGCTGGAGAGCACCCAAATTGAATCGTGATTATCGATCCACAATCCTTCAACCGACTCACCCGAGTCGAATTCGTTTAGCAATTGCCCTGAAGAAGAATAGAGGTAGATCGTTTTTTCACTTGCAAATACACTTTTACCTGAAGGGCCAAGGCCCGTTTTATGCACTTCAAATGGAACCTGCCAGGGGGTGCCTGGCTGAATGATTTCCAGAGTCCAAATTAGGTAAATGAGCAATGCCATGAATTGGGTCCTTGATGGGTTGGGCAACACATATGATGTTTCGTGTCGATTCAACCAAACAGGTCATTTTACACGAAAACCAAGTAACCTCCAGAGGGAATGACATGGTTCGTTTTAAAAGGAATCAAGGGATTGCGGAACCAAAAGTACCTCATGAACGACACTGTTTGCCTGGCGAGGGGGTTGAATGGTCAGATAAAGTGCTGGGTACTTATACTTTTCTTTTCGTTGGGATAAAATACTGTTGTAAGCGGATTTGCTTTGATGGGAGGAGAATATGTTAGAAGTAGACCTCATTTGGGATAGTGAATCGGGTCAACCAGATCAGCTCCAGGTCGAGTCGTTTTTTGAGGCTGTGGCCGCGCAACTCGATTCCAAAGATGGATTTCTGGCGGTGCGAGTCGTAGACGAGGCGGCAATGCGGGCCTTAAATCAGCAGTATCGAGAAAAAGATACCGTAACCGATGTCCTTTCCTTCCCCTCAAAGTTCAGCAGTCCTGAGGGAGGCGTTCATTATGGCGATTTACTGGTATGCTGGCCGCGATGCGTTGAACAGGCATCGGAAATTGGGCACGCACCAGAATGTGAATTCCGCTTCCTCCTTTTACACGGCTTCCTCCACCTTCTCGGCTATGATCATGAAAGCGACAAGGGCGAAATGATGGTGCTCCAGAAACAATTAAAAGAAGATCTCTACACGTTCTTTGTTGATTGATTCATGCAGATCAGGTTTTACACTTCAGACCGTTCCCCGCATGTTGGATATCTTTTTCAATTCCATTAAATAAACTCAAACTCTAATCCGACTTATGAACTCCTTGAAGATGGGGCCGGACCGGATGCCATCTCTGACATCAGAGGAGCCCTGGCGGGATCTATCAATAATCAGGGTGATATAAGCAATAGTGGTTAGGTTGGCATTCATTTTTACTGGGATGGTGCAACCGATCATGATTAAGCCGTTTGGGGTGATAGATTCGAGGCATTCGATAAGACGGCCGGTTCGGTTGATGGTCCCGATGCCGACACAACGCCATCGGCATACCAGGATGACACGGCTATTGCACTCAGGAGGTGATCTCTGATCCAAGTCATCTATCTGGTCAAACATACAACCGCGTCGATCAGGTAGAGGGAACGGAAACTCATACTGGGTTTAATGGGTACCTCTTCAATGATGAAACCTTTGAGACTCTCTCTCAGACTTAGGCCAACTTGGATCCGTTGACCCCACAAACATTGGCGTATTATCCGTGCCCACTATGAACCAAATCGGAGTCCTGCTATTGGTGTTTGGACTCACCGTAAGTGCTGTGTGGGTTTGAAGACGCCAAATCTGAATCTACTCTTAACACGTTGGGTACTCTGGCCAGGAGGTGAGTTAACTCGCCTCCTGGCTTGGTTTTGGAGCCAAAATAGAAGGAGACATCATTTGCTTTTCAGAGGTGGCAATCCTATGCTCTGTCTTATGATTGAATTGAGGCTTTCGCATGAATGATACACTTCATGCTTGGGGATCTGTATAAGACCGACCCATCCTTTTCTTGAAAAGTGGGCTTCCTTGCTCTGTGAGGAATGTCACCCTCTATTGAAGGCAGAGCACCTCAATGGGTTCATTTTATTTGACATGGGTTTCATTCTGGGACTAAGATGGTTGTGGGATTCACCAAAGTCCAATCGTTCCTTTTGGTTGAGTCACAGCTTTGTCGCTCGCGGGACAAGCGGGTGATCTGGCACGCGGACTGTACTTGAGGTACATTCCAAACCCGGTCAATTCTCCAGACAATCTCGAATTTGACCAGCTTTACATCCAATGGATTTGGAGGCATATCATGACGATGTTAGCCATTATTCTCTGCTCGATGTTTCTCGGCGACACACCTTATTTTCTTTACTTAAAGGATGGTCGTCTACTCGAGGTTCGCGACATGCCTCGCTTTGAAGGAAAATTCTGTTACTTCGTACTCAAGGACGGAGAGAAGAGTATGTTGCCATCCGAACTCATCGATCTCCAAAAGACGGAAGGTTATAACCTCGAAATAAGAGAACAAGCAGAAGCCGCAGAGGCCGCCGCTTCTGAATTAGCTGCAGCCCAAGCCAAAGCCGGAAAGGAACCTCCAAAAATTCGCTTGAGCGACAGTAGAGATTTGGAGGGCTACCAACCGAAACTACCTCCAAATACCGGTGATGTCTACCAAACTGGGACTGGAGAGGCAACGGATGTGCTCGGTGAACCGCGCGTGCGTGAGTGGTCTTCCGAAGACGATATCTACCTTGCCAAAGAAACCATTTCCCGAATCCAACAAGGGTATCGCATCGATTGCTTGCTTCGAGTCAACAGTGTTACCGGGGTGATCAATGCCAAGTTGAAGCTGTCTTTGAATCTCGATAACGGGCAGACCATGACACTTGAACGGGATGCGACTCCAAGTTCTATCCCGTTTGAAGGGACTGCAAGGGTCCAATTTCAAGTTGATACGCCCTACCTGATTTCAGGAACCTCTTACTCAGTCAGTGCAGAGCTCGAATAACGCGACCTGCCTCCTGGTGTAGCGTTCTAAGGGGGCAGAAAAATATCCCGTAGATTAAATTTTTTGGGGTCCTTCTAGCTCTTGTATCGCACGACTCCATTCCTGGCATTTGGCTAATCCACGCTCCATCCATTTTTTTCGATTTGCACTGAGACCGTATTGAACACCCGTCTTTAATTCCTGGGATTCCGGGAATTGTAAACTGAATATATGTAAATTGAACATGTTCTGTGTTTCTCCGGTAGTAACCGAACTCCACAGTTGATCGAGCATGTCGCATGTGCCTTGGAACCACCGGTTGGGTTCTTGGTTCAACTCGAACATGAGATGCCAGTTATTTCTCAGGAAAAGTCCAAAATCGCCCATTGTCACCTGGTAAATATCGGCGAATTGAATTAGCGCTTGACCCGTTTTAAGAGGCGATGGATCGGCTAAGCTGCCAAGGTCGAAACCGAGTTGAGTACTCTTAATGAACTCACTGATGCGCCTGCCTTGTTCTTTTGGGCGTTTAAGAAATTCTTCAATGAATAACTGGGCGATAAGGCTAGCTTCCTCTTCAAGGGATCGTGTTTGCTGGAAGGAGTCGCGCCATGGAGTCAATTGTATGGGGTCCATTCCTCGAATTTGAAGATGGTGAGTAATGGCCTCAAAAACACGATGAGGGTCCAGTCCTACATTGCAATCGTGGAAAATACCGGCCATGGCCAAGTCGAATTTGTAAGGAAATCCGGGGAAAAACTGATCCACGAGTTCGAGGAGATATTGCAGGACATAATCGGTGTGCCAGATGTTGTGGTAAAGGTTTCGCTTGCTGTGAAGAATCTGGAATAAGTCTTTCACGAAGTCGTAACCCTTCTCAAGGTCATTTAATTCGGATTTACTAAATTCGATGCGCTTGAGTAGATCAACTCGAGAGCGCTTCGTTTGTTTGGGGCTCAACTTTTTTTTCTGGTTTTCAAAGACCTGAACAATGTGGCTTTTTCCCGAATTCATGAATAAGTGGATCAGGGAGTCGAGGGCCTGCTGGTTGTGGGTTTGTACCTTGTGGGTGACCGGTGCCTGGGTGGCAAAAAACTTGAGGGCCAATAGATCCTCCGGTGCAATCACAGCTAA
>Ga0070729_10007664_pt1 | contig 10301 bp, 8 predicted proteins | sample tdDd472_FD_66725 | JGI IMG/M metagenome (GOLD analysis project Ga0070729, IMG submission 66725) | Marine sediment microbial communities from the Atlantic coast under amendment with organic carbon and nitrate - tdDd47.2 | ecosystem: Environmental > Aquatic > Marine > Coastal > Sediment | place...
GTTTATCGAAGAAGTTAATAATTTTGGAAATACAACGGGAATAAAAGTTTCTTCTGCTGATGATACTCAAAAACTCTTGCGGGCTCTTCTTGATCATAACGTGATGGTAAACAAATTTGATGCGAATGAAATATCTCTACATGAAATTTTTGTCAGTGTAGCCGGTAAAGAAGATCATGAAAAGGAGGCGGCAAATGTTTAACAGAAGAATTATAACCGTTATCAAACGTGAATTAAAAGACAAGCTGCTTTCGAAGGCATTCATTATTTCAACTTTATTGATCCCAGTTTTTATGTTCGGTATACTGGCACTTCAAACCTTGTTTATTAACATAGATGGGGATGATGGCACTAAACTGCTTATTGTATCAGAGAATAGTGAAATCACTTCCAAACTTGAAGCTGAACTTAATGAACAGGATTATGTTAAAAATAAACAGTATCTGCTAACTTTCGAAACAGTTGAACCGGGTAAACGTGATGAATATGTAAATAACAACAAGAAAGCAATTCTTGATGAATCACTAACCGGTATTATTTATATCCCTGAAGATGCCCTTAGCAATAAGGAAGTTAAGTATTTTTCCAAAAATACAAGTAATCTTTCAATTTTTGATAAGCTTCGTTCATCGGTTAATACTGTACTGTTGAATATTTACTTTAAGGATAAAGATCTGAATGAGGAAGACCTTAGTTTCGCGAGAAAAAGGGTAGGATTTGACGGCTTCAAAGTTACTACCGGGGATGAGTTTAAAGAGGAAGGGTACGGCAACAGAATTTTGTCTTATCTTTTCACATTTTTACTTTACTTCAGTTTGATAATTTTTGGAACAATGATGCTTCGTTCGGTCGTTGAAGAGAAAAACAACAGGATTGTTGAAGTTCTGCTCTCTTCACTCAAGGCAAAAGAGCTAATGACAGGCAAAATTCTTGGAAGCACGATTGTTGGACTTGTACAGATGACGATCTGGCTGCTGCCTGTGATGGTGCTTATTTCTTCCACAATATTTATACTTCCGCCGGAATTTGTGGTTGATATCTCGATGGGGCATATTTTGTACTTGTTGCTAAATTATTTTATAGGATTGATGACCTACCTTGGCTTGTTTGCAACAGTAGGTGCTATTTTCGATAATGAACAGGATGCACAATCCGGAATGTGGCCTATAATGCTGCTAATAATGATCCCGTTTTTTATGTCATTTTCAATGATTAAAAATCCGAATAATTCACTGGCGTTAATTTCTTCCATGTCACCATTTGCATCGTTGATAGTAATGCCTGCTCGTATGACTTTAGTTGATGTGCCTCTCTGGCAGATGCTCACCAGTATCGCGGTAAATCTTGGTACTCTGGCTGTTATTTTCCCATTTGCCGGAAAAATTTACAGAGTGGGTATTCTGATGACAGGGAAAAAACCAAAATTAGGTGAAGTTATCAAGTGGTTAAAAGCTAAAAATTAGCTTAAATATAATTGTAATAAAAAGGACACGGTTTATACGTGTCCTTTTTGTTTTAAACCAGCACATCCCAAGTTTTTGAAAAACCACATGCAATATAAATCCATGCACTGAAGTTGCTTGCCACTCAAGAAAAGCATAACGACACAACCTAGCATGTCATTCCTGCCTTGAGCAGGAATCTCCGACACAACCTGTCACAACAAAAAACGAGATGCCCGCTTTCGTGAGCATGATAGTGAAAAATGTATGTCATTCCTGTGCACGCAGGAATCTCGGACAAAACTGAACATTTTTCCATCCCTCTTTGGAGAGGGTGGCCCGATTTTGTTATACGCAAGTCGTTTCGAGAAAGATTATTACCCTTTAAAATACTTTGACATACCATTATAATCTTTGTAATTTTTAGCAGGGCAAATAATAAAGAGGCGCAACATGTTAAAAGTAATATTTAGTTACCTTCTCATAACTATTTCTCTTTTTGCGCAATGGAACTGGCTGTATCCTCAAGGAACAAATGCAGTCTGGCTCAGCTTTGATATTTCCGAAAACAATACAATTTGGCTTGCAGGTGAACATGGTACTATATCCAAAACCACAGATTTTGGAGCCACATGGCAATTTATCAGCTATAAGCCGGACACAAGATATGATCAACTTAAAATTTTATCAGAAACCGAAGCTATAGCATTTCAAATAAACACTAGCCAGTTAGTTTATCAACGAGATATTGTAAAAACAACGGATGGAGGAGAAACCTGGCAGTCGGTTTTTTCATCTCTGGAGGATGATGTAATAAAAATTGTGCAACTAACTAATGGTTCTGTCATAGCACTTACGCAATATGGATATGTAATTTCTGATAAAAACCTGGATAGTTGGCGATATGTTGAATTAACTGAATCAAACGATGTACTCCAGGATATCGAAACATTTGAAGATGACAGATTCTGGATAATTTCACATCAGGGAAGTGTTTTTGTATTTAATTCAGCAACCACGCCAATACATACTTTAATTCAAGTGCCTGCAAAATTGTTGAAAATGATAAAAATTGATGAGTCAACTGTATATTTATTAAATAATAACGAACAGATTATAAAAACATTCGATTCAGGGGCAAATTGGGAAGTATTCGGATGCAATGAGTCATATTTTGATAAAGTTTATTTTCTTGATGCCTTAAATGGTTACAACGTCAAATCAAATGATGTGCTTAGAACAACAGATGGGGGAATAAATTGGGAATTGTACAAAAAGTATGATTCTATAAATATCCCTCTCAGTAATTTGATAGCACGGGAAGATGAAATATTTTTTCATGACCGAAACGGAATATACAGAACTGAAGATAACTTCTATTCCTTTGAATCCATAAGCAGTAATTCCTACCCTCCTGCAGTTGATATGATGTTTTTTAACAAACAATACGGGGTAATGGCTGCCTCACCTGGAATTATCCAAATTACAACCAACAGCGGTTTTACCTGGGAACAAGTGTTCCAGCATAGTTCAGCAAAAATGCAAAATGTAAAAGTGTTCCAACCTGACACAGTTTACATTTATGGAAGTTTTACTGCGCTTTACAGAAGTTATGACAGAGGTTTGACCTGGAATACCAAAGGAACACCAGCAGGATATGATGCTGATTTCCCTACTACACAAGTTGGATATATCGTTGGGGAAACAATGACGATGTATAAAACCATTGATGCCGGATTCCACTGGAAGAGATATAAAATGGGAAACGGACTCCAACGTATGAACGATGTCCATTTCATTTCCGAAAAAGAAGGATGGACTGTTGGAGGAGCTACTAATACGGAAGGCATTATAATGCATACCTCTGACGGACTAAATTTTGAAATTCAATATAACAAACCTGACATAGTGTATCACATTGTAAAGTTTTATGATGCAAATAACGGATGGGTGTTCGGATATGAGACAGATGATGATCGTGTATTATTGAGTACTTCCGATGGTGGTAGCACCTGGAAAGAAATATTGCGTACCAATTCATTTTCCGATTTCCACCTGTTCGGTCCACAACACGGAATTGCACTTGCAGGTTCAGGAGGTTTTTACGAAACAACGGATGGTGGAGAATCTTGGGAAATTTCTGTTTTGCCATCAAACAGAGCATATTCGATTTTCGCGCTGGATAGAGAGCATATCTGGCTTTCAACGGGTACCGGGATGCTTTCAACCCTCTCCGAACCTATTCTGGTTGATGTCGAAGATTCGGAAAATCTTGACAAAGAGTTTACTTTCTCACTCAATAATAACTACCCCAACCCGTTCAACCCCACTACTACCATTACATTTACTTTACCCGAACCGCAGAAAATTTCGCTTAAAGTGTTCAATATGCTCGGGAAAGAAGTGGCAACTTTGTTCGCGGGTTCTGTTTCAGCAGGTGAACATAATATTAAATTTGATGGGACAAATTTATCATCGGGTATCTATTTCTATCAGCTGATTACCCCGGAAAACTCAATCACCAAAAAGATGATTTTAATTAAATAATATAACTTTGTATCTGGAGATTTCCATAAATACCCCGTGAAGACGGGGTAGGTCTCCTTTCAATCATGCGTGTAATGACTTGGAATGAACATAGTATTTTTTTATTTTCAATCCAGGGCAAATAATAAAGAGGCAATAATTTGTTTAGAATTTTCATTCTTTTCTGTACAATTACACTTTCTCTCTCCGCACAATTTAATTGGTTATTTCCTGAAGAATCGAGTAACGACTGGAGATGTGTTGATGTTTATGATAATAACACGATCTGGTTAGGGGGAGATCATGGAGCAATTTCAATTTCGAATGCTGGAGGAGAAAACTGGACTTTTGCTCGTTTTCTTCAAAATTCATGGGTTCTACATATTCTTGCTCTCAGTGAAACCGAAGCAATAGCTGTTCAGATGGTATTGCAGGATAATACCAGTAAAAGCTATATTATCAGAACTCAAGATGCAGGTAGTACCTGGCAGGGAGTCTTTGCTCTCCCAAAAAATGATGCTGTTGATATTAAATTGCTGGATAATGGCTCTGTTGTTGTTCTTACGGAAAGTGGTTTTATTATTTCAGACAACAAAAGAGAATCGTGGAGAGAAGTAACGTTAACTGAGCCCAATGATGAGTTGTTGGATATCACAACTTTCACTGATGGGAAATTCTGGATTATTTCCGCCCGTAACTCAATATATGAATCAAGGTCCGATGCTACCCCGGTTCTTAAAATATATGATTTTGAGGAGAACCTTTCCAAAATTATTAAAGTTAATGACTCCGTAATTTATATTTTGGCTTCGGGTGGTAAACTACTAAAAACTTATGATTCAGGAAGTACATGGAATGTCGTTCAAACAGCAATTCCTTCCTATGGTTTCTTCACCTTTACAGATGAAAATAACGGTTATTTGTTTAAATCATCAAGAGTTTATGGAACTTCTGACGGAGGTTTAAGCTGGGAATTAATTCAAAATTTTGAAGGAGAGGATTCATACATCACTGACTTTAAGTACCTGAACGAAAAAGCTTTTATTGTAACAAAACGCAATCTTTATTCGTCGGAAGAAAACCATTCAGAAAGAATCCAACTTACCAACAGAGAATATGGAACCGGTAACAGATTACATTTTCTCAACTCGCAGTATGGATTCAGAGGCTTAAATGGTAAGGTTTTACGGACGACTGATAGTGGCTTCAGTTGGGAACCAACGATAACAAGTAACCTGCATTTTATCAATAGGATCACGTCCGTGAACGTTGATACTGTATTTGCGTATGTTGGCTACAGTTCACTCTATAAAAGTTTTGATAAAGGAGAAACCTGGGTTCACAGAACTGCTCCCGACGGATATGACCTAGAGTTCCCCACAGCACAAACCGGGTATATTGTGGGTGAAGTTATGAGTGTTCAAAAAACCACAGACGGAGGAATGCACTGGATTAAAACAAGAATTCTATCGGATAGTTTACAACCACTTCGGGATGCCTCTTTTGTTTCGGAGAATGAAGGCTGGGCGGTCGGAGGAGTAATTAACACTTACGGTATAGTGGTGCACACCTCAAATGGTAGTGATTATGAAATACAGCACACCAACAGAATACAGGCATATGATCAAGTAAAATTTATAAATCCGGAGTTTGGATGCGTAAAAGGTCTGGAAAATTGGGGTATAAATATATTGCTTGCCACCACGGATGGTGGAGAAACATGGAATGAAATTCTTCGAGTCGATGATATTTATGATTTTCATTTTTTCGATGCTAAACACGGAATTGTAATCGCGGGAGGTTCAAATTTCTTCGAAACATTCGATGGAGGCACCTCATGGAAGTTATCGTTTCTTCCAACTAATACTGCAAAGAGTATTGTCGCTTTTAATGACGATCAAATTTGGATTTATGCTGATAATGGAATGCTTTCCACCCTTTCTGAACCTATCATCGTTGGTATTGAAAATAAAGAATTGTTTACCAAAGAATATATTTTCTCACTGAATAATAACTATCCAAACCCATTCAACCCCACTACTACCATTACATTTACTTTACCCGGAACAGGAAAGGTTGTGCTTAAAGTCTTTAATGTATTAGGGCAGGAAGTAACAACTCTTGTCGATGCTACACTAACAGCAGGTGAGCATAATGTTGAGTTTGATGGAGCCAAGTTTTCATCAGGAATATATTTTTATCAATTGATAACTGAGGATAATTCTATTACAAAAAAGATGGTTTTGATAAAATGATTATCTGCAGTTCTGAGTACAAAGTGCTTGGTTAGGGCGGGGTTTTCCCCGCCCATTTTATTTTAAACCTGCTAAAGTTTTTTAGATATCGGGATATCATTCTTTTCAAAGCATGCTGACATGATTAGTTGTGTCGTTGTGCTTTTATTGAGTGGCAAGCAACTTCAGTGCATGGGGGTTCGACAGGCGATGTACTGAGCTTGCCGAAGTGCTCACCCGCCATATTCGAAAGGCTTAAAGGCGAACGCCCGATCGGGGCGATTGACGGTTTGTTTGTCATGCTCGCGAACTTGTGCGCCGGGGCGTAAGCGGGCATCTCGTTTTTGTCATGTCGGGTTGTGTCGGGGATTCCTGCGTGTGCAGGAATGATATACTAGTTTTGATATTTTTTTCTCCCCTCCATTTACCAAAGGGAGGGGTTGGGGTGGGTTCTTCACGGAATGATATCATGTAAGCCCTGTCATGCACGGCTTGAACGGGCATCTCGTTTTTTGCTTCGCCAGGTTGTGTCGGGGATTCCTGCTCAGGGCAGGAATGACATGATTTGTTGGGCAGCCGTACAATTTCTTGTGATGGCATGCACATCAATGCATCTTTATTCCTTTTCAAACTCGGTAAGTAACTCTTCGGCACGCGTAACTTCCTGGAGCGGCACCATAATTTTCATTTCATTTATTATATGTCCGTCATACTCACCAGAAGCCCGGAATAAAGTATAATCGATACCGCCTAAGGAGTAGGGATTCGTTTTACGGGAGTAAAGGAGCGGGTGTAAACCTTCACTGGCGAGAAAATTTTTAAGGTATTCGGCGTGATTGATATCGCTTGTGCCATACACACGAGCCATATCCTCATAAATTTCATAATTAAGATGTTCTGAACACAAGTATCTGCCGTTAACTTCCCACAGACAATCTGAACAATATGGCTCGCAACAAATTATACAAACCCCATCAGCAGGCATTTTTTTATGACGAAAGCACCCAACCCCATCTATGAATAATGCACCGCAATGGGGACAAAAATCATCATCATCTTTAACATTTCCACCACATTTATCACAAAAAAAAGGATTATCTTCCATCACCTGCTCGTTTTTAGGATAAATTTAACCAATTAAAAAGCAAATGGAAATATTACCCCCGGAGTTTATCGAGCAAATCATTAACTTTTTTTGCTTCTTTTTCCGAAATGTTTTGTAATGACTGATTTATTTCAAAATCCAGAGAATCAAGTTTGTTAAGCAAAGCCATGCCGTCTTTTGTAATTTTAATCTCAGCACGCCTCCTGTCATTTGGACATATTTTTCTTTCCAGAAGTCCTTTTAAACGTAATCTTTCTACCAGACGGGAAACGTCACTCATTTTATCAAGCATCCTCTCTTTCAGCAGATTTACAGTTGCAGGCTCTGGATACTGTCCGCGAAGGATGCGAAGAATATTATACTGCTGCATGGTAATATCATAATCCCTGAAAACCTCGGCATGAATTTCCACAAGCCAGCCGTAAGTATAAAATATATTTACGGCTAGCTTATGGTATTCACTTTTAAAATCTTTAGACTGTTTAATTTCGTCTTCCAAACGCATATTAGCTTTTTACCAGCTGTATATTAATATTTAAGTTAACATCCTGACCAACAACTGCGCCGCCTGCTTCCATTAGAGTGTTCCATTTAAGACCGTAATCGAACCTGTTAAGTTCACCCGTTATTTTAAATCCTGCTTTCGTGTTTCCCCAGGGGTCTTTTACGATACCATTCATTTTAACATCCAGCTTCACTTCTTTGGTCACACCGCGCATTGTAAGATCACCAGTAAGAACATACTTTTTTTCGCCAACTTTTTCAAATTTTTTACTCTTGAACATCAGTTTTGGGTAGTTATCAGCATCAAAAAAATCAGCAGATTTTAAGTGGCCGTCTCTTTTTTCATTGTCTGTATCTATACTGTTGATATCAGCCTCGAATTCAATTTTTACATCGCTGAAATCATCCTTGGATGCCGTAATCTTTCCGTCAAAATTTTTAAACTTGCCATCAACTTCCGTGATCACTAGGTGGGATACGGTAAAACCTATTGTTGAGTGCGAGGCATCAAATTTCCACTCGGTCTGCGCTGATATAGTTACAAATGTTATCAGCATTATCAAAACTATTTTATTTATGTTTTTCATTTTTTACTCCATTTGTTGAATTGATTTTATTTTTATTTCAAATATATGTTATAACATAGAATGTTGCAACATATATTTTTATTTTTTTTTACACGAGTATAAATAAGTCTATAATTAAAGGGTATGAATAGAACCGGCGCTGGAGAAAAGCTTTATTTTTATTAAAATTGAGAAGAAGTCTTAATTCTTATAATTATTTTTTGTTGATATTGGTAAAATTCCTTTTATAAGCTAAAATAATTATGGAACACTTTTTGAATCCAATAATCAACTATTTTGAATTAATAAATCACGTTTTTTTACGATAATTGTATTTATAGGTATTGGCATTTAAAACATTGTTGTGTATTTTTTCATAACACTAAATAAATGACTTTAACATCTTTAAGTAAAATTTTCAAAAGAAATAAAATAAGAGGATACTAGTATGGCAGTTCTCATAACTGAAGATTGTATTGCATGTAACGCTTGTGAAGCTGAATGCCCTAATACTGCTATTTATTCAGCCGGTGAACCATATTTTTATAATGGCGAAGAAAAAGAAGCTATTTCAGACGAATTTACATACGTTGTTGCAGACAAATGTACAGAATGCGTTGGTTTTTATGATGAACCACAGTGTATTCCTGCTTGCCCGACCGAAGCAATTATTATGGACCCGGACCACCAGGAATCAAAAGAAGAATTAATGGCTAAAAAAGAAAAATTAGATGCAATGGGAAGATAATTCCTGATAAATTTTTCTAAAGTTTTTGACCCCCGTAATCCCCGGGGGTTTTTTATTTCTGTTCTAACCTATTTTTATTCTGATATCAACCGCGTGAACTACATTTTTATCGTCTATAAGTAATGGATTAAAATCAAATTCAAGGATCGAAGGGTTTTCGATTAACATTCTTGCAGATGAATTGATTATCTCTTTAATTCTCTTCACATTCACCGGTGCCTCACCCCTTACTCCCGCCAGTATTTTTCCTATAACGGTAGATTGTATCATTTCGTCTATATCTTCGCTCGAAAGATACGCGGATCGGATAGCCGTATCGCAAATCACTTCAACGTATTTACCCCCTGTGCCGAACATTATCACCGGTCCGAACGATGGGTCCCTGAATCCGCCGATTAACACTTCATGTCTGCTGTTAATGAATGGCTGTATTAAATACTCTTCTATTTCAAAATTAAAACGGTTAAACGATTTTTTTATCTCGGCTGCGGCGTTTAATAATTGTTCTTTGTTAATGATGTTTAATTTTACCGCGTTTAACTCGCTTTTATGAATAACCTTGCTGTTAAGACCTTTAACTACAAGAGGATAAAACTCTTCATCCCACGAATCAAGTTCATCCGGTTTTAATATTTTATTTTTTATTACCGGAAGATTATATTTTTCCGCGAGTGAATTAATTTCCTTCTGCGGCAAAAAGCCTTCTGATAAATTTAACCCCGATGGTTTTAACGCGAGAAGTTCCTTGTATTCATCCAGATTTCGTTTAATTTTTGCCTGCCCATACTTGTGAAAAAGCATGTTGGCAATTACCGGTGCGGGATCCTCCGGATTCCTGAATACTGGTAGATTTTTCTTGGAGTTTTTGCGATAATTTTCCCAGAACTCCGGGAGCGGCATATCCACCTGCAACACCGGTTTTTCTGTTTTAATATCATAGACCGATTCAACCACGTCAAACGGTTGTACCATTACAGGTTCAACAAATATCGATATAATCGCATCAACATTTTCATCCTCGGCTACAATTTCATTGACCCGCCTGTATGCTGTCGCATCGCCGCCGGGAAGTAGGTCAACCGGATTTAAGACGCTTCCTTCAGGATGAACAACCTCGCGTAATTTTTCCCGGGTTATTTCAGAAAATTCTGCGAGTGTAAGTCCCTCTTTCTCTAA
>Ga0070729_10007666_pt1 | contig 10299 bp, 11 predicted proteins | sample tdDd472_FD_66725 | JGI IMG/M metagenome (GOLD analysis project Ga0070729, IMG submission 66725) | Marine sediment microbial communities from the Atlantic coast under amendment with organic carbon and nitrate - tdDd47.2 | ecosystem: Environmental > Aquatic > Marine > Coastal > Sediment | place...
GTGCGCGGGGAGGGGGGCTTCGGCTCCACTGGTACGGACACACCCACGGCCTAACGGCCCAATATTGTAACAGAGCATATTAAGGGAAAGACCGGTTATGCTGCGATTATCGAAAAAAATGCTGTTCGCCATCGAGGCGGTGCTCGACATCGCCTATCACGCGGGCAGTGAACCTGTACAAAGCCGCGAAATTACACGGCGCCAAGACATTCCCAGGCGTTATCTGGAGCAAGCCCTGCAACAGTTGGTGCGCGAGGACATCCTGATCGGCGTGCGCGGCCCGCGTGGCGGCTATCGCCTGGCGCGTGAACGGCGGCGCATTTCCATCGGCGACATCGTGCGCGCCGTGCGCAAAATGGAAACGGCCGACGATCCTTTGCAGGAAGACAAAGGCTCGGAGTTGGGCATGAGAGTCGTGCGCCCCTTGTGGCAGGAAATGCAAAACGAGGTCATGAAGCAACTCGACCACGTTTCCATCGACGAGATGTGCAACCGCGCACACAAATCCGGCATCGAAAGCGAAGGCCGCAAAAGCCTCGATTTCACGATTTAATCCATCGCATCGATCATAACAATTGGTTAGCGGGCTTGTTGAACGACATAAACCGGGTTAAACCTTGAGCTATAAACAGTAGACTGGCGCATAATAAATAATTCTACAGTGCCGGTGTCCGGGAGGGCAAATACGAAGATGAGCACACCTGATCAAAATCCCCAGTTTCGGGGCCGCATATACGACAGCATATTGGACACCATCGGCGCGACCCCGCTGATCAACCTGTCCCGTTTGGCCGAAGACGAAAAGTGCACTGCCACCATCTTGGGTAAATGCGAGTTCTTCAATCCTTTGGCATCGGTCAAGGACCGCATCGGACATGCGATGATCGAAGCCGCCGAAAAGGACGGCAAAATCAAGCCGGGCGACACCTTGGTCGAACCGACCTCCGGCAACACCGGCATCGCCCTGGCGTTCGTCTGCGCCGCGAAGGGCTACAAGCTGGTCCTGACCATGCCCGAAAGCATGTCGGTCGAACGGCGCAAGATGTTGGCGTTCCTGGGCGCGGATATCGAGCTGACCCCGGCGTCCCAAGGCATGCAAGGCGCAATCGACCGCGCCGAGGAACTGAGCAAGACCAAGGGCTACCTGATGCTGCAACAGTTCACCAACCCCGCCAACCCCGACATTCACCGCACCACCACGGCGGAGGAAATCTGGGCCGACACCAACGGCACCGTAGACGTCGTCATCAGCGGTGTGGGCACCGGCGGCACGTTGACGGGCATCGGCGATGTGCTCAAGGCGCGCAAACCCAGCGTTAAAATGATCGCGGTTGAACCGGAAGACAGTGCCGTACTTTCCGGCGGCGTGCCCGGCCCGCACAAAATTCAAGGCATCGGCGCGGGCTTCGTGCCCGAAGTGCTTGACCTCGGCCTGATCGACGAAGTGATCCAAATCGGCAATGAAACTGCGTTCGCCATGGCCCGCAAGGCCGCAAGGCTGGAAGGTCTGCCGATCGGCATCTCGTCCGGTGCGGCGTTGGCGACGGCCGTTGAATTGGGCCAGCGCGAAGACATGGCGGGCAAAGTCATCGTCGTCATCTTGCCATCGTTCGCCGAGCGCTACCTATCGACGCCATTGTTCGAAGGCCTGGGTCTCGACTAAAGGTCTATTCAAAATACGGGTCCGGCCCTATAGAATGCACGGTATAGGGCCGGAACTTTCTTCTATATTTATTTCTTAAAATCACCGTAATTCCAATTTGTTATATGATTTGCGCTTTTCATTATTACACCTCATTTCAAATAGGGTGTTTTGAAAATGCTAATTCCAGAACCCTTTGTAGAGCCGCGAAATGTCCATGGACTTCAGTGAACAGCAAATTCAGCGCTATGCCCGCCACATCTTGCTGCCGCAGGTGGGGGGCGAGGGCCAGGAAAAGCTGCTGAACGCCAAAGTCCTGGTGATCGGCGCGGGCGGCTTGGGCTCTCCGGTGCTGATGTATCTGGCCGCGGCCGGCGTCGGCACCATCGGCATCGTCGATGACGATGTGGTGGATCTGTCCAACCTACAGCGCCAGATCGTGCACACCACGGATCGCATCGGCGTGCCAAAGGTCGAAAGCGCAGCCCAGGCGCTCAGAGCCATCAACCCCGACGTCAACCTGATCCTCCACAAACAGCGCATCTGCGCCGAAAACGCGCTCGCGCTGATGAAGGACTACGATCTGGTCACCGACGGATCGGACAACTTCGACACGCGCTTTTTGGTCAACGACGCGGCGTATTTCGCCAAAATCCCTTTGGTTTCCGGTGCGATCTTGCGCTTCGACGGGCAAATCGCGACGTTTAAGAATTTTCCGGGCGGCGACGCGGACGGCCCGTGTTATCGCTGCATCTTTCGCGAACCGCCGCCGCCGGGCCAGGTGCCAAGCTGTTCGGAGGCCGGAGTTCTGGGCGCGCTGTGCGGCACCGTCGGCGCGCTGCAGGCCACGGAAATCCTCAAGGAATTGATCGGCATCGGCGACAGCCTGTCGGGCACCTTGCTGATTTACGACGCCTTGGCGACGCAGTTTCGCAACATCAAGGTCAAGCGCGATCCCGGCTGCCCGCTGTGCGGCGACACCCCCACCATCAAGGATTTGAGCATCCACGAAAACCCCACACCCCGGGCGTGCCATGGCTGAGGTGCTCAACCAAGATCGACCGCAAAAGCTGTCCATGGTGGTGTTCTCCGGACAGTACGACAAGGTCCATTACGCCCTGGTCATGGCCAGCGCCGCCGCCGCCACCGACACACCGGTAACGCTGTTTTTCACCATGGAAGCCACGCGTAGCCTGCTCAAACCCGACACCAGCGAAGCGCCCGGCTGGTCGTTGCAAAACACAAGCACGTGTCTGGAAACCGGCGCGGACATGGACGCACGCTTTCAAGATACCCAAGTCGCCGACTTCGAGACCTTACTGTCGGCATGCGTTGAGCTGGGCGTGCGCTTCATGGTCTGTGAAATGGGTCTGAAAGCCATGGATTTGACCCGCGACGAACTGCGCGCCGACGTGCCCATCGAAATGGGCGGGGTGGTGACGTTTTTGAACGACGCCCACAAGGACGGTTCGGTCCTGTTTATTTGAATTCTTAATTCAACAAATATTTTTTCTTAATTCGACGATTATAGTTGATTGTTTATAAACGGAAAACTGCCGCACCATTGGTGCAGCGGTTTTTATTTGATCAAATATCGCCGAGTACGCGATCGGGCGGTGAATGACCGTCGGCGAAGGTTTTGATATTGATCAGCACCTTCTCGCCCATATCGATGCGGCCCTCGCAGGTGGCCGAACCCATGTGCGGCAACAGCGTCGCGTTGGTCAGTTCCAAGAATTTCGGATTGAGCGCCGGCTCGTTTTCATAGACGTCCAATCCCGCGCCCGCGATGTCGCCCGCCTTGAGCATGCGGATCAGCGCGCTTTCATCGATGATTTCCCCGCGCGCCGTGTTGACGATGTAGGCGTGCGGCTGCAGCAGCTTCAAGCGGCGCGCCGACAACAGGTGATAGGTCGCCGGGGTGTGCGGGCAGTTCACGGAAATGATATCCATGCGCGCCAGCATTTGATCGAGGCTTTCCCAGTAGGTGGCCTCCAACTCGCGTTCGACGTCTTCGTGCACGCGGGTGCGATTGTGGTAGTGGATCGACAGGCCGAAACCCTTGGCGCGCTTGGCTAAGGCGCGACCGATTCGCCCCATGCCGACGATGCCGAGACGCTTGCCATGAATGCGATGTCCCAGCATCCAGGTCGGCGACCAGCCGGTCCAATGACCTTCGCGCAGGGCATGCTCGCCTTCCGCCAGACGACGCGGCACGGCCAACATTAAGGCCATGGTCATATCGGCGGTGTCCTCGGTAAGGACATCGGGTGTATTCGTGACCATGATGCCGCGTTGACGCGCGGTGGCCAGATCGATGTGATCGACCCCGGTGCCGTAATTGGCGATCAAGCGGAACCGATCACCCGCCTGGGCCAGAACGCCGGCGTCGATTTGATCTGTCACGGTGGGCACCAGCACATCGCAGGTCTTGACCGCTTCGGCCAATTCCGTTTGCGACATGGGTTTGTCGTCCAAGTTCAATTGAACATCGAACAACTCCATCATGCGGGTTTCGACGGGGTCTGGAAGTTTGCGTGTAACGACGACCTTGGTCTTTGATTTTTTATTCATGTAGACCGCCTCTTATGCCGTGAGGCTCTTTCATAGGAAACCTGGGGTTGGCGTCTCTCCCTGAAACGCCGGTCCTTTTGTGGGTAGCAGACAACTCCCGACCTGTCCAGAACCAAGGCACTCGCTGCATTGAGTTTTCCGCCGCTTTTTGCCCTCTTTCCCAGGTCCGCCCCAGGTCCACCCCCGCAGGATGCGTTGGGCTGGATCGTGCCGGAACCCGTGTGCCTGCAAAACCCGCGCACAAATGGGGCTTTTCAGGCATTCTACCTTTTGGTAGAATGCCTACTCCTTGGTAAAATTGAGATTGGCGCATGAAACCCGATACCCGCATCGCGATCCTGACCATCGCCGACCGCCTGCTGCAAGAGCGCGGCTACAATGGGTTCAGCTATCAAGACATTGCTAAGGAGCTGGGCATTCGCAAAGCCAGCCTGCATTACCATTTTCCCGGCAAAGCGGATCTGGGTTTCGCGGTCACCGACCTTTATGCACAGCGCATCGCGCAAACCCTGCGCACCGCCGATCAGCAAAACCTCGGCCCGTGGCAAAAACTCGATGTGTTCGTACGCCCGTACCTGCAGTTGATCCAAAAACGCGCCAGCATGTCCATGACGGCGTCTCTGGCGGCCGACTACACGGCCCTACCCGAGCCCATGCAGACCCGCGCGGGTGAATTCTACACCGTGTTCCACGATTGGCTGACACACGTTCTGGAACAGGGCCGTACGGCGGGGGCCTTCCGCTTTGCCACGGATCCCAGCGTCAAGGCGGAAACCTTGCTGGCGACGTTGGAAGGTGCGGTGTTGATCGCCCGGGTGCGCCCGGAACCGCTCAACCTCAAAGGCCTGATCGCCGACATCAAAACCAGCCTCGGCGGGTAGATCTCGACCGGTCAGTCTCAACGGGGACATAATGCGCCTGCGGCGTTAACCCAATCCTCACCCTCGTCGCTTAGGCTTGCGTCTTGAACTTGGTGCGGCACCTGCAACATTGTCTTTGAGCGGATGCCCACCGTGCATTCCAACGCGGCGCTTACGCCCCCCAACCGGAAGAGTTACGCGACCCATGCTTCGCGCCATTTCGGCCCTTTTTATTGCTGTTGTTATGTTTGGCGCCGACGCGCAGTTCGCGTCGGCACCGGCACACGCCCAGGTTTCGGGTTCCGGCCTGCCGTTGCCGCGCTTCGTCAGCCTGCGCGCCGGCGAGGTCAACTTGCGCACCGGCCCCGGCGTGCAATATCCGGTCGACTGGGTCTATCGCAAAACCGGCCTACCGCTGGAGGTCATCGCCGAATACAAGACCTGGCGCAAGGTCCGCGACTGGGAAGGCGCGCAAGGCTGGGTACACCAGACCATGCTGTCATCCAAACGCGGCTTCATCGTCACCGGCGGCACGCGCTCCATCCTGTCCAAGGGCGACACCAAAGCCCGCCCCGTCGCGCGCCTACAGGCCGGTGTGTCGGGTCGCCTGATTGCCTGCCCCGACACAACCACCTTTTGCCGTGTCGAAGTGGAAGGGTTTGAAGGTTGGCTCAATCGCTCTGATTTTTGGGGTGTTTTAAAGGGTGAAGCCTTTGAATAAAATTTTCTTATGATTATTCTTGATTTATAAGAAAATTACTTACCATCTGAAATAAAATGTTTTTTCAGATTTCTGAGCTTTTCGTCTTCTCACATGATCCGGCATACGGTGGCATCTGGCATGCACATCCGATGGCCTGTGCCATTTGCGGGGCCCAGCACGGCCAATCCGGCCTGCGGGACCGCTTCCAATAACCGTTCGCTAGGCTCTCGGCGCGATGACGTTCCACATGCGCAATGGAATCGCGCGTGTGCACACCCGTCGCACCAACGTCGTCTAAAAATTATTACACACTTTATATCAATCGGTTATACGGCATACATCGTGTCACCTGCGGTGTCGATGGGCACCGTAAACGATCCACAAGCGCTTTTGGCCACCCGCCGACAAAAAACCGGGGCCGATCCCGGCCCCGGCAAATTGTCTGTAGGCGTGCGCCGCCGCGCCACGCGGTGGCGCGCAAACCACCCTCAATCCAGATCGCCCGCCAACGCACCGCGTACGGTCTCGCTCAGCTTGGTCATATGCGGGTAATTTTCGTGCTCGATAGCCAAGATCACCTGACAATCGGGCTGCTTGAATTTCGCCGCCTGCGCATCGGTGAAGCGAAAGTGCAGAAATTGGATCGAGGACGCTTTGCCGTTTTCATCGGTGCGATCCACATCGTCTTCCGGCACCGTCTCGACATCTTCGCCATCGACGCGGAGTTTCACGGTATTTTCAACCCCGCCGAGGCCGCCCAGAACGCGCCCGCGACGATCGGGATCGTCGATTTCGAACATCAAGGTGCACACCAGTTCCCGGCCCTTGGGGATCAGCGGATTGTAGGCGCGCAGCTCGTCTTCTAGCTGGTCGTCGCCGCCCTTTTCGATGTAGAGCATTTCGTGGATCTGGTGCCACATGGTGTCGTAGCTTTCGAAGTACGCCGTGGCGTCCGGGCCGATGTGCACGCGGCGGTCTTTTTTCAGGGCCGTCACCGCGGCGCGGCGGTCCTTGCGCACGGCGCCGTATTCGTCCAGCGGCATGATGTCATCGTGGGTGATTTCATGGGCTTCACGGGGCATAGATACCTCCTCAACCTCGCCAATAGGGTTTTTACAGGCCGTACGATCGGGCGATCAGCTGTACCGGGTGGCGCAGCGCGCGCTGGGATTCGTCCACGGTTTTATCCTTGCGTTCAAGGCCTTGCAAGATGTGGTCGCGGGCCAACGGGCATTCCGAGACGACATAAACGCTGTCGGCCTTGGCGGCGTCGCGAAACACCGGTGCGCCAACCTTCATACCGACCTCGAACGTGTCCTTCATGATGCCCCACGATCCGCCGTGACCCGAGCACCGCTCGATGATCGTGGAGTCCGTATTTGGCAACAATTTCAGCAATTCCTGCGCCTTGCGGCCCATGTTCTGGGCGCGGGCGTGGCATGCGATGTGCGCCGTGACACCCCCATCGAGCGGCTTGAGCCCGTCGGCCAAACCATGCTTTTGCGCCAGTTCAACCACATATTCCGTCACGTCGAAGGTCGCCAAGGCAAGGTGCTTGACGGCTTCGTCCTCGGTCTCGATCAAGGGCCATTCGAATTTCAGCATCAAGGCACAACTGGCGACCGGCACGACGATATCGTAGCCGCCTTCCACATACGGCTTGAGCGCCGCCGCAACCGTGCGCGCCTTGCCCGCGACGCGTTCCAGATCGCCCTGTTCCAACTGCGGCATGCCACAGCATTCGGGATAGACGATTTCGGCCTCAATGCCGTTTTTCGCCAACACCTTGCGGGTGTCCAAAACGATGTCTGGGTCGTTGTATTCGCCGAAGCACGAAGCGTAGATCACCGCCTTGCGTTGGCCGTGGGCGGGCGCGTCGGTGTTGATTTCGACCGGCTCGGATTGCGCGCGTTTTTGGCAGGTTTGCTTGGCGAATTCGGGTAGCGCGGCATCTTTGTGCACGCCGTGGGTGGCTTGCATCACCGAGCGCATCAGCGTGTTGGAGCGTTTCGACGCCCAGTTCGCCAAGCCGGAGAACTTCACGCCGAGCGGACCGTTCTTGTCCATTTCAGTGAGCTGGTCCTGCATTTTATGGGTTTTGCCCTTTTTGAATTGAAGGGCGCGGGCGCGCAGCATCAGATGTGGAAAATCGATGTTCCATTCGTGGGGCGGCACGTACGGACACTTGGTCATGAAGCACATGTCGCACAACGTGCAGCCATCGACCACTTTCCAGTAATCGGGCTTGGCGACGCCATCGATTTCGCCGCTGTCCGATTCATCGATCATGTCAAACAGGGTCGGGAAGCTGTCGCACAGATTGAAACACCGCCGACATCCATGACACAGGTCGAAGACCCGCTCCATTTCAGCAACCAGCTTATCTTCATTGAGAAAGTCTTCGTCTCGCCAATTGAGCGGATGACGAGTGGGCGCGCTTAGGCTGCCTTCTCTCATCTGAACACCTCTGAACCAATAATTTTACCGTAAATGCGATTGTATATGAAAACACGGGGAGCCTTGTGTCAAAGCCCCCCGCATCCAATCTCTATCCAACCGGATCGAATATTAGTCCAGGTTGTCGAGCGCCTTTTGGAAACGACCCGCGTGGGACTTTTCAGCCTTCGCAAGAGTTTCGAACCAATCGGCGATTTCGTCAAAGCCTTCTTCGCGGGCGGTTTTCGCCATGCCCGGATACATGTCGGTATATTCGTGGGTTTCGCCGGCAATGGCCGCCTTCAGGTTGTCGCCGGTCGGACCGATGGCGAGGCCCGTCGCGGGGTCACCGGTTTCTTCGAGAAACTCAAGGTGGCCGTGTGCGTGGCCGGTTTCACCTTCGGCGGTGGAACGGAACACGGTGGCGACGTCGTTATACCCTTCGATATCGGCCTTTTGTGCGAAATACAGGTAACGGCGGTTGGCCTGGGATTCACCGGCAAACGCGGCTTTCAGGTTGTCTTCGGTTTTGCTGTCTTTCAAGCCCATAACGGCCTCCTCTAAACGGATGAATTTCAAAAAACAAAGCTGCACGCGGCTGAATAATACGCTGCGTTGACTCAAATATAGGGTTTTGAGCCTGAGCGTCAACAAAAAGATGGAGTTCTTCTAAAAAGAACTCCATCTTTTTGAAATAATTATATTTTATTGTGCGGCGACACGTACGACCACATCAATGCCGGTGATCTTCATGCCCGCAGGGGCGTTCGGCATTTCCGTCAACTGCACCTGACCGCCGGGAATATCTTCCAGCATGCCGGTGGATTCGTTGAAGAAATGGCCGTGTTCGGTGGTGGTGGTGTCGAAGTACGACCGGGTGGGGTCGACCACGATTTCACGCAAAAGACCGGCGTCGGTGAATTGGTGCAAGGTGTTGTAAACGGTCGCCAGCGATACGCGGATGGATGCATCTTGCGCTTCGGCGTGGAGCATTTCGGCTGTCATGTGGCGGGGGCCGTGTTCAAACAAAAGCTTCGCCAGGGCCAAACGTTGACGCGTCGGACGCAACCCGGCACCTCGGAGCTGTTCTAGGACTTGTGCATAAGGTCTCAATGTCTTCTCCCATTCGATCTCGTCGCCCATGGGCGATCTGTCTGATTTAGACTTGATCTCATTTAAAGCCCCCAGTCCTTGATGAAGATCAAGCAGATCATCTAAAACAACCCCTTGGGGGACATATTCAGATTATACTGATTGTAAGATAGTAAACCACATATTGAATATCCACGCAAAACATAAAAACCATTCTAATTTTATGGTTTTTGTTTATGCACTAACCCGCACACTTTTCTGCAAAAAAAATGCACAGCGTGACTCAATCGCCCGTTTGAATGCGATCGACCAACTGTTTGACGGTCGGAATAAAGCCGTCTTTGTAGAACGGATCCTTGCCGAACATGTAAGCGTTGTGGCCCGCGAACATCAGGCTCTTGTCCAGATCGCCGCCGTGGGCGGCAAGCTGCAAGGCCTTCTGAATGCAGAAGGAACGCGGGTCGGCGCGCTTGCCGGTGGTGCCTTCTTCGTTGTCTGCCCAGTTGGAAAAGCGGCATTGGCTCAAGCAGCACATGCATTCGGCCTGGCTTTTGAGAATCTGCTGAGATTTTTCCGGGGTGACGAACACCATGGTGTCGTCCGGCGTCTTCATCGCTTCCGACTGGCCTGCGGCGATCCATTCCTGGGCGCGGGGCAGGTCTTCTGGTTTGACATAGTGGATGCGCTGACGCGGGCCCAACGGCAATTCGGCCGTGAAGCCTTCATCGCCGGATTTGGTGCGATATTCGATCTGGCGCTCGGAGCGTTCGACCAAGTCCTGCAGGAACGGGTTGCGCACGGCGGATGAATAAAAACCCGTCGGGCTGAAGCGGTTGAGATAGACGTCGCCTTCCTGGAGGTTCAAGAGGCGCTCTTTCCACTCCTGCATGATCGGGCTTTCCTGGGTGAGCAGCGGGCGTGTGCCGAACTGGAACGCCACCGGGCCCAATTCTTCGTTGTCGATCCAGTCTTCCCAGTCGCGCAGGAACCAC